>Ga0210057_1000334_pt1 | contig 79205 bp, 96 predicted proteins | sample CryGeyCG2114_010_2_FD_183968 | JGI IMG/M metagenome (GOLD analysis project Ga0210057, IMG submission 183968) | Groundwater microbial communities from aquifer - Crystal Geyser CG10_big_fil_rev_8/21/14_0.10 (SPAdes) (version 2) | ecosystem: Environmental > Aquatic > Deep subsurface > Groundwater ... | reverse complement strand
TTAGATTTTCTTGAATACTATTTAATATCAATTGCGCGAAAGAATAAACAACCAAATACGGGCAAAGGAACTTCGTGTTTTAGATAGCGAAAACAAGAATCTTGGTGTTTTAAGTATTAGAGATGCTTTAGAATTGGCTCAAAGTAAAGACCTAGATTTAATTGAGATATCCCCAAAAAATAATCCTCCTATAGCTAAGCTAATGGACTATGGAAGATATCAATATGAAGTCAAAAAAAAGCTAAAAAAAGCTAAAGCCAGCGCCAAATATACCGAGACTAAATCAATTCAAATAAAAATAGGTACCGGCGACCATGATTTAGAATTAAAAGCAAAAACAGCTTCCAAGTGGCTTAAAGAAGGACACCGCATCAAGATAGAACTCTTCTTGGCTGGACGAGCTAAATATTTAGATCAAAAGTTCTTAAGTGAACGACTGGATCGAGTGTTGCATTTAATTACTGAAGAATATAAGATATCAGAACCGGTAAAAAGGGGCCCTAAAGGACTATTTACAATAATAGAAAAAGCAAAGTAAGTTATAAAGTAAGAATAAATAATATAATAAAATGGGAAAAGGAATGAAAACAAATAAATCGTTTAGTAAGAGGTTAAAAGTCACTAAGAACGGCAAGGTAATTGCTCGTAAGCCAGGCTTTAACCATTTTAACGCCAAGCAATCACGCAGTACTCAACTAGCTGGTAAAAACGTTAAAAATTTTGTAATTAAAAATAAACCAAAGAGTCATTTAATGCCTTTCAGCTAACTTTCAACTTTAAGAACTTTATAAACTTTATAACTAAAATATATGACCAGAGTAAAAAAAGGAGTACATGCATTGAAACGAAGAAGAAGTGTCTTAAAGCAGACCAAGGGTATGCGTCATGGACGCAGCACCAAAGAGCGTCAGGCCAAAGAAGCATTAGTACATGCTGGAAGTTATGCTTTCGCACACCGCCGAGATAAGAAATCTCATAATCGCAAACTTTGGAATATTAAAATAAATGCTGGTTCTCGAGAACTAGGTATGTCTTATTCTAAATTAATCAATGCACTCAAAAAAAATAATATTGCATTAGATAGGAAAATACTGGCTGATCTAGCAGAAAATAATCCAAAAACTTTCGCTAAAGTAATAGAAACAGTAAGTAAATAAAAAAGTAAAACTAAAAATCCCTATTTGGGGATTTTTAGTTTTACTGAAGAGGGTCAATTTCAGCTGAACTAGAAGGCTTAACTTCAACTATCTTATGAGTATGTACTTTCTCTATAACTTTCCGTACTAATTCTTTCGCATTAGATTCAAAAATAATTTTATCATTAGGACGATGAGCTCGATCTATTATTTCTTTTATTTCTTCATCCATGGCCCAGGGTCCCTCAAAGATACCAATTGTTTTATTGTCCTCAAAAGCAATAGTAAATTCATGAAGAGTACCGATTCTGCCACAGCCACAAATAACTGCATCCGAAGAACGAGTCAATAATAGGTCACGTCCTGGATAACCAAAGCCGGTATAAATAATTAAATCTAGATAATCAAGCGGAAGTTTATACACTTCTACGTGTTCCTGTTCAGAAGATGCAGGAGAAAAGCCGACGGATATTCCTCCAACTTCTTTTGCTCCCATAGCTGCCCACAGAGGAAAACCAGTAGTTGCTCCTGTTACCAAAACCGCTCCCTGCCGAGCTATTTCCCTACCCAATTCTTTCGCCAGGTCTAGAGCACCCAAACCACAATGTCCTGTTTCAGCTGCGCCAGAAACACAAATTTTTACTTGACTGTGCCCATGTTTATTAAAATTATCTTTTGAATTTATCATAATATTTATTATAAATAATTTAACAATTAAATGTTACACTCTCCCCTTGCTCCGGAGCATAAGCATCAATAGCTAAATTATCTTTTAATTTTTGCACTAAAAAAGTTGAAGATTTTGGCTCGCCCATAACGACAAAAACTTTTTTGACGCTATCTCGCATATCGGAAATAAAATTTAACAAACCATCTGAATCTTTATGTCCGGAATAACCATAAATAGTAACAATGTGAGAACGAACAGTTACATATTCTCCGGCAATACGTACAGTTTTAACTCCTTCCTGGATAAGTCTACCGGGAGAGCCAACTGATTGATAGCCAATTAAAAGCAAGGTATTGTTCGGATCTGGTAAATATTGCTTCTCATGATGCACAACTCGTCCCCCAGAAGACATACCAGAACCAGCAATAATTATTTTAGGATTTGGTATGTTGTTAATTTTTTTTGATTCTTCTGCTTCTAAAGTTAGGTGTAGACCTGGAAAATCAAATACATGCTGATCAGTAAACATTATGTTTTGCACTTTTTCATTCCAATATTGCTTATATTGTTTGAAAATTTCAGTTAATCTAATTGCTAAGGGTGAATCCAAAAAAATGGGCATTTCCGGAATACGTTTTTCTTCCACTAAATTATTTAATTCAAACAATAATTCCTGAGAACGCTCTAGGGAAAAAATAGGTATGATTAAAATACCTTTCCTTTTATAATTATCTTCAATAACTTGTTCTAAATATTTCCTGCGTTCATCTCTGGATTCATGGTTCCGATCACCATAAACACTTTCCATAATCACATAATCCGCATCAGTAATCCTTTCAGTATCTGGTAAAAGTGGCGAAGGGCTATTGCCTAAATCACCCGTAAATAGAATTTTTTTACCATTATAAACAAAACAAACCATAGCCGAACCCAAAATATGTCCGGCATTCTTAAAGGAAACCTTTAAATTAGGAGTGACTTCTATGATTTCATTATATTCAAAACCTTGCCAAAGATTTACTGCAGTCTTAATATTGATATCAGAGTAAACCTTTTTTAAATCATAATTTTTATTTTTACTTACGATACCAGCAGTATCTTCCAACATTGGAGTAACCAAAGACTTGGTTGGTTTAGTAGAGTAGATAATTCCATTGAAGCCTTCGTCAATTAATTTAGGTATTCGACCAATGTGGTCAATATGCGCATGAGTGATAAATAAAAAATCAACATCTTTAGGGTCATAAGGAAAAGGATCCCAATTTATATCATCAGCATCCTTAAATCCCTGAGTTAGTCCACAATCCACCAGAATTTTCTTGCCGTCTATTTCCATAAGAAAATTAGCACCTGTTACTGTGCCTGCTCCTCCATGAAATGTAATTTTTACTTTTTTATCCATTTTTCCATTGTACCTTATTTATTCTTTCCGACATAATAATTTTAAAAAAATACAATATAGAGACAATCGAGCCAAGTAAGTCAAAACATAAATCCGAAATAGTGTCATTGAAATTGAAAATTGTACCAGAAACAACGTTTAAATAAAATTCATATAGCTCCCATAAGAAACCAACCAAAAAAGAAACAAAAAAGATTTTTAAAATTAAATTAAGATTGAAATAAACTTGTTGTTTTCGGGAAAATATATATAAAAAGAACAAGCCAACCCAAAAACCACCCAGTAAATGCATTATTATATCTAAATACCAAATTAGAGAATACCAATAGAATTTGAGTATAAAAAAATTGGCTAAAAAAATAAAAAACATCAGGGAAATTAGATGTTGTATAAGTCTTTTCCGAATCATAGCCTTATTTTATCATATTTATAAGAAAAAATCCGCAAAAATAAGTCATTAAGCGGAATTCTTCTTAGGACTATTTTCAAAATATTACCATAGCTAAAAGCTAGGTGGGTGCCAGACGCTTGCAACCAAGGTTGCACTCGATCGAGGCTCCCATAAATTAGTGTTCTAGGTAATAATTGAAAATAACCCTACTTTAAGTATAGAAGAAGTGAGAAAATTTGCAATATAGACAAAATATTTTTCTGTTTTAGAATTATTCTAAATTAGAAAAACCATTTATTCGTCTACACCAAAACGTTTGTAGTCGTAAATTGTGGCTTTGCCAAACCAATGCCTGATTTCATGTTCTGCTTCTTCTGGTGTTTCAGAGCAATGCATAATATTCATAACTGCTCTTTTTTCTTTATTCGCTAAAGCTGGACTATCAATAGAAAAATCCCCGCGAATGGTACCCATATCAGCTCGATAAGGCAAAGTATCACCAGCTATTTTTCTTACCACATCAACTGCGTGAGTTCCCTGCACCACCATTTTAACCAACGGTGCGGACAACATGTAATTCACTAGCCATTTTCTTATTTCTGGCCCAATTTTAGAAGTATCATCAGTCCCAAAATCTGCCATCATGTCATAGCCGTATTTTTCATAAGTAGACTTAGTTTTTTCTCCTAGTCTAGTAATCCAAGCATCATCCTTGGGATAATGATTATGAATTAAATCCTCTGTTGGTTGGAACATTTCTATAGCCACAACCTTTAAATCCCGCTGTTCAAAGCGACGAATAACCTCACCAATCAAGCCTTTGCGGACACCGTCTGGCTTAATCATTACATATGTTCTTTCTTCTTTTGGATGTTTCATAAATACTATCTTAACAGATTTTAATTAAAACTCAAATTATTCCATTGACTTATAACGAGACATTATTTCCGCCTCAACTTCATCTCTGTCTCGCCCGTATTTTATATAAGAAAGTTCTTTAAGATTATCTACAATGCTAGGATTACCAATCTCAGGCGGTAGAGTTCTTAAATTAAAAGGTTTAACTGGTTGACCATTAACCAGCATACTAACATAGGCATTATAATTATCTAATTTAGTAATATCATTGGCAGTAAAAATGGGTTTAAACTTTTGCTCTAGAAAGTTGGCATCTTCATTCCCTACTCTAAAGACAGCCATGGAACCCACGTTACCAAAAACCGCATTTTTAATATTGTCTTCAAGTTGGGAAATATATTGATGAGCAATATTTAAGGAAAGTCTGTATTTACGTGCTTCAGATAAAATAGAAGAAATAGAATCCGTGGTAACGTTTTGAAACTCGTCAATGTATAAATAAAAATCATTCATTGGTTTACCAAACATATCTACCCGTGACAATGCCGCCATTTGAATTTTACCAACTAAAACTAATCCGATTAAATTAGCATTAATATCTCCGAGTCGCCCCTTAGAGAGATTAACTAGAAGAATTTTCTTTTCATCCATTATTCTACGGAAATTGAAAACTGAATTTTGTTGCAACACTACCGGACGCATGATGTCATTGGAAATAAAATTATCAAATTTAGAAGAAATATATGGCACAAAGTTGGCCAAAGATTGATCCCCCGTTGTTTGCTCTGCAGAAAGCCAAAATTGTTTAATGATTGGATTCTTACACTTAGCTAGTTTCATATCTCTAAAGTTCTTGTCTGCTAAAACTCTCGTAATCTCAAGTAGGGTTGATCCAGATTCTGGATCTTCCATTACCAAAAATGCACTATTTCTGAAATACTGCTCAAACATTGCGCCACCTCCTATCTTCATATCAAAAAGTTTATTAAAAATACCCATCAATTCATTGACTACAAAAGTTTTCTGTTCGGGATATTTGGGATCATATTCCAACATGTTGAGACCCATCGGACGAGCTGTATAAGCTGGGTCAAAATAAATGACATCTTCAATTCGCTCCTTGGGAATACGAGACAAAATAGTCTGAATATCAGTACCATGAGGATCAATATAACAACAACCATCACCGTTTTTGATATCTTGAGTAATCATATTTAACATAATATTTGTCTTACCAGTACCCGTCTGCCCGATAACATAGAAGTGTCGCATACGATCTTCCCGCGCTAGATGAATTTCAGTATCCTTGTCTCGATAATTATTAACTCCCAGTAATATACCTTCTTGACGCATTTCAAGTGGAGCTGGGGCAATACCCGCCTTAGCTTCTTTTAATTGTGGCTGACTGCTTAAACCAACTGGTAGGTGAAATATAGAAGCTAATTCTTTAAGATTTAAAGGTAGTACTTTATTGTTAGAAAAATTTCTGTAAGAAAAATCATGAAAAAGATTTTTCAAATCATTATTCTCAGCTAGTTCAAAAACAAATGAATTACTGGCTGCTTCATTAAATTGATTAAAAGAAGATTCAATATCTTTTAAGATGGCCAGAGCTCTTTCTTTGTTTTCACCAGAGGCAACTATGCGAATATTAGCTTTCATAATAGAACTTTTAAGCTTGTTAGCTATCTTTTCGGCTGCTCCCTGGTCTACCGACCTTCTCCCCTTCATGTATTTCTCCTTACTCATTTCCTCATCTTTCTTTTTCACACCAAAAACAAGTTCTTTGCCAGCCTTAAATAAGGCCTGATTAAATTTATAGAAATTATCTGCGGCGTGCTTGACTGAAACACCATCTTTTACATCATCTAAAATCATATAAAATTGATCTATGAATTTACTTCCCGCTGGAGAAACCACTAACTGAATAGCCGCGCCTTCGCCTGAGGTTTTCAATTTCGAAAATACATTCAAAATAGTCTGCATGGGGTCATGGTCAATGTTGTCATAAGTTTTGATCGGCATCACGGGTCGCTCAGTTAAATAAGCATAAGCACCAACTGCGCTTCCATCTTTATTAAAAATATTATAATCATCAGTTGCTTCTCTAATTTTGGCGTTATGATAAAACGCCAGAACTTGCTTTTCAAAAATAGAAATGTGTTTGTTGGGAATAGCCGCATAAACCACTACTTCATCGGTATCAACACTCAAGGCAACCTCCAAGGTAAAGTAATTTTCTTTTTCATTATTCTTCCCTTCAGAGATTGATTGCATCCCAGCATAAAACTGCTCCATCGCACCAATGAATTCCTTAAAACCTTTCTGCTTCTCTTCTTCATTTGTACCCGGAGGAAGAGTAATCTCAAAAAGGGTCATATTTAGTGCTTTAAAAATTGGAGTCCCCTCCTTTAAATCCGAAATAATTGGATGAGTTTTTATATATTGAACTAAAAATCTATGAAAATCATCGTCAATGTGAGGATTGTTCATTTTTTCAACCACCGAAAAAGCATTCTTGATACCCTTGGCCATAAGGATACTTAAGAGTTCCTCCATAATATTATCATGAGGTTCTGGTTTTAATTTTAATACAATTCCCTCTGTTTCTTTTTCATTGATAAGATGTTTAGGGTGAACAACTTGCTCTTTGGGCACATCTTTATATTCACTAATTACATCCGCAATAGCACTCTCTTGAGCCTGCTCATGATGCCCCTGCGACCTTAATTCTTTTTCTCGATTAGCAATATGCGCACGCAAATAACTTAACTCTTCTTCCGGAGATTTAAATTGAGGAGCTTCATTAAAAATTGAACCTTCCATATGTCTATTATAACACCAAGATAAGGATTTTTAAATTTTAGTTAGAATTTCTGGCTCATTTTCAGTAATTAAAATGGTGTGTTCAAAATGGGCGCTTCTCTTACCATCGGCAGTGCGAATGGTGTAACCATCTTCATCCAAGGTCACATGTTTAGTTCCATTATTAATCATCGGCTCAAGGGCAACCACCATTCCCGGAATCAATTTTTCCCCCTGCCCCTTTTTCCCAAAATTAGGAATATAAGGATCTTCGTGAATATAACGACCAACACCGTGACCTGACAGGACTTCTACAATTCCATATTGCTGACCATTTTTTTGTGAACGTATAAAATGCTCTATCGCATAACCAATGTCTCCAACCGTATTACCCGCACGGGCGACGCTAATGCCCACTTCTAGGGCTTTTTTTGTGACATCCAACAATCTCTCTGAAGCTGGACTAATAGCTCCCACAGGCACTGTCATGGCCATATCAGTGAAGAGTCCATAGTGTTTAAGCCCTAGATCAATACTCACAATATCTCCTTCTTTCAATATATTATCTTCTCTCGGAATACCATGAACAACTTCATCATTAACTGACACGCACAAACTAGCTGGATATGGTTTATCTGCCCCCTCAGGTTGGTAGTTTAAAAAAGCGGGTGTATCACCCATCTCACTAATTAGTTTAACAGCGTAATCATCCAACTCCTTGGCAGAAACTCCAGGCTTAACTTTCTCCTTCACCTTATGAAGAACACTGGCCAAACGCTTCCCTCCCTCGCGGAGTATTTCTATTTCTTTTTGTGTTTTTATTATTATTGACATAAGGTTTAGTTAAATGAGAAAAATTTGTCGCAGGCGTACTTTTTAGAAAGCCTTGCGCAAGCTGACGAGCCGAGCAGTTCGCTGACGTAGCAACGTCAGATAGATTGCTTTATAAAAAGTATGCCAAGTAAGAATTTTTCTCATCTTATTACTGTACCCATAAACTTTTCTCCATTCAAACATTTATCTAAATTAGCAATATCACATCCGTTTAATATATCCACTTCAATTCCCTCCTTCTCCGCCATTTCTGAGGCGACAGGGTCAAAGGGGGTGCTCAAACCTGGATTCCATTCTTTGGGAATTAAATCACGATATTCTGCCCAAGAAATATTTTCTATTTTTTTAGCATCGGGATATTTATTTGGGTCTTTGTCATAAGCGTAATCAATATTAGAAAGATTAATAACTCTTTTAGCCCCAACTGTAATAGCTGCTAAAATAGCATCCACATCAGAACTAGCATTAGGTCTATAGGCAGAACCAATTACAATTGGTTTTTCGAAAATGAAAGGTTTTGATAAATCAGCAATTACTTCTGGGTGAGCTTTATCTTTAAATAAAACTCGCACTAATTCTGCATTCAATTTAAGAGCAGCAATTCCGATCCAATCTAAGTCCTCTGAAGATGGATCACTGAGTTTTTTAGCTGCATCTTGATATTTTCTACAAATCTTACCACCACCAGTGGTAATAATAATTTTTTTTCCTTGAGCAACATACTTTAAAATTAATTCCCTAAAGTTGGCCAGAAATTCTGTATCTAATTCTTCGGGAATGATAATTGACCCGCCTAATGAAATTACAATTGTTTCCTCCTTCATATATCTATAATCCTATGACTTTAATAATATCCTGGTGAACTTTTTCTATAATTTGTTCACCATTGATAGTATATATTTCATAATTATCCTTATCTTTAAAATAATTCATAGCCGGCAGTACGTTATTCACATACTCAGCAAATCTTCTTCTAATTCCTTCTTCGGTATCGTCATGTCTACCACGAAGTAAATTACGCTTCATAGCTTCTTCTTCGGAAAGTTCTATATAAATAATCTTTATGTTTTCTCTTTTATAAAATCGCATCATGGCCTCAAAGGTTTCAGATTGAACCACTGTACGAGGATACCCATCGGCAATTAAATGTTTATTAGAAGAAAGGTTGGTAGCCAAGACATTAGCAAAGATAGCGTTAGTTAAAAAATCTGGCTGTAATTCACCACGAGCTAGGGAATCTTTAATCAAATCTCCGACATGGGTCCCACTCTCAATCATTTTACGGTACTCATTACCCGTAGAGGTAGAAACACAGTCACGTCCATCTTTCTCTTTCAGAAATTTAACCAGAAGCTCTACCTGGGTTCCCTTCCCGGAACCAACTTGTCCAAAAAATACGAAAGTTTGTGGTTGCATAAACTAAGAGTACAAGATTTTAGAGCCAAAATCAACCTCACCCCTTACCCCTCTCCATTTTAATAAATGGAGAGGGGTGGATGCAGTAGCAGACGGGGTGAGGTGAATTTTAGTGAAAAATATGCTTTAATTACAACATGAAAAAAGAAATAATAACAATTTGTGGAGGCTTGGGAAGCGGTAAATCAAGCACAGCTAAAGAAGTGGCAAAAGTATTAGGTTTTAAGCACTTTTCTTCTGGAGACCTTTTTAGAGAAACTGCCCTAGAAATGGGGATTTCAGTAAACGAAATAAATAAACGAGCCGAAACAGAAAAAGAAATAGATTATCGTACTGATGAAAAACTTCGCGCGTTACGTAATGAAAACGAATTAGTCATCGACTCTCGGACAGCGTTTCATTGGATACCAGAATCTTTTAAAGTATATTTAGATTTATCCCCTGATATAGCCAAACAGAGAATCTTAAATAGTGTAGGGGAAAATACATTACGCGCCAAAACAGAAGAATCTGTTTCAGGGCCTAAAGAAATGTATCAAAAAATGCAAGAAAGATTTGAAAGTGAACAGAAGAGATATTGGAATTTATATAAAATAAATAACACCGACAAAAGTCAGTTTGACATAACAATAGATACAAATAAAAACAACTTAGAACAAGTTGTTAACATTGTGGTTACCGAATATAAAAAATGGCTAAATAGTTAATATTCGGGTTACCGGTGGCCACTTAAAAAATAAATTAACAAAATCAAAATAGATAGTGTCGTTAATTTCCGCATATGCATAAAATAACAGCATTGGGTGTAGTATCCGTGGTCTTACGTCTATTTAATCTATAACTAACTATAGTCCGAAATAAACTCGCAATTTCTTATCGTCTAGAATCTTAGTAGCTTCGATGATTTCTATATACTTCCGAACTCCGAAAAAATCGGCGACAAACAACAACTCGCTTTCGCAAGGATACGGGTAAACCCAAATACTTTTCTGAAACTGATAAAATCCTAGATCCTTGAGCTTCCATCGAAAAGCGTTACGCGCATTCTTGAATCTAATCGGTAGATCGTATGTTACTAAACGCCATTTTCCGTCCCATTTCTTCGGTAAGTTTATTACCACCTCATCAATCAGTATAGTCCGCAACTTTCCCTCTCCTTTATTAGTAAGAACATACTTGCCGTCCCTTGCACGCATAACAAACTTATAACGTCGCAAACCATAAAACGCATTTTGTACCTTTCTGTTGCGAGCTAAAGATAACTTCTCCCCTAAGGCAATATTTAATAATAGACTATGAGCTAGGGTGAGACCCTCTCCCCGGGAACTAACAAGTTTTTTGATTTTTTCCAAACTATCACTCCTCATTATGCTGTTAATTTTAGCATATGCGTAATTTAACAGCAATAATGAGAACTAAAAAATAAGAAAATAGTTATAAGTGAAGAATTCTTAATTTAAAGAATCGCTGCGATAGCATCCCCTTCGCTATAAGGTTGTTCATTACGAACCTTTTGAAAGTGAGTAAAAAGATGTCAAACTAGTACTCCCGCATGGAGATTTGAGCATCAACTTTCTTTACTAGATCTAGCACTACGGAAACTACGATAAGCAGTGCAGTACCACCAAGCGCAAATGACGAAATACCTGTCACTGCCTGCATAATAAGCGGTAAAACAGCAATAAATCCTAAGAAGGTAGCACCAACTAAAGTGATACGACTCAAAACCTTGGAAATATATTCGGAAGTTGAATTACCAGGACGAATACCTGGAATAAAGGCACCATTTTTTTGAAGATTAGTTGAGAGTGCTTCGGGGTCAAAAGTAACTGCAGTATAAAAGTAAGTGAAAAGAAAAACCAAAATAAAGTAAAAAATAGCATACAACCAACTAGTCTGAGAAAATGAAATTAATAAATCAGAGATTTTAGCGATAATGGCATTATCAAAACGAGACAATAGTGCACCGAACATTTGAGGGAAGAGTAAAATAGACAAAGCAAAGATTATGGGAATAACCCCCGCCTGATTAACCCTGAGTGGTAAATAGGTGGAACCTCCTCCATACATTTTCATTCCTCTCACCTGTTTCGCGTAAGTTACCGGAATTGGTCTTTCAGCTTCGGTAACCAAAACGACTCCAGCCACAATCAAAAGCCCGACTACCAAGAATCCAATATAAGTTGGAATTTGAGAGGCATCAAAAGTAAAGATTAGTTGTGAAACACTAGAAGGCAAGCTAGCCACAATACCGGCAAAAATCAAAAGAGATACCCCATTACTAATACCAAATTCCGACATCATCTCTCCAATCCACATAATTAACATTGCTCCTGCTATCACAATAACAAGGTTAGTAATTCTATCAAACACGGTCAAATTTAATAATATATTTTGGTTTTCTAAAATAGCCAACAAAGAAAAACCTTGAATTGCAGCTAAGGGTACAGTTAGAAGCCTAGAATATTGAGTAAATTTTTTTCTACCAGCTTCACCTTCTTCATGATAAGCCTTCTTAAGAGAAGGAACCATAATAGTCAGAAGCTGCATAATAATAGAACTGGTAATGTATGGACCGACACCGAGCATAATGATAGATAGGTTGGATAATCCTCCACCGGAGAAAATATTTAGGATACCAAAGAATTGGTTATTAGATAGAAATCTTTCTAGCGCAATTGTATCAATACCGGGAATTGGAATAGCAGATAGCAATCTGAAAATAATCAAAGCAAAAAGTACAAAAAGTACCCGATTGCGCAAACTTGCGTCAGACCAAATTAATTTAATTTTAGTGAAAAAATTTTGCATGTTTATTTTATTTTTATTTTCTTACCTTTCAGTTTAAGACGTTTACGAATTTCTGAAAATTTCTCACCCGGAGACGCTAACTCTTCTTTTTTTAGAATAAGAGCCTTGTAAATGGAATTAAAACGATAGCCACGCTTCTTAGGTAATTTTTTAATAATGTCCCGAAGTTCTGGGCGACGTTTGTTGCCGGCTCGAGCTGTCTGACCTTTACCTCCTCGCCCGGAAGTTTTGGCATGCTTTCCACCACGACCAACAATGCGGTCTTTCTTATTTTTATTTTTTCTTTTTAAGTCGTGTATTTGCATATAATTATTCCTTAACAATTTCTTCTTTGTTGTTTATTACCTTGGTTTCAACTGGGCGAGTATATTTAATCGCAAAGGGAGCAAACGCTTCCATCACAGCCTTGGCATTATTTAATTTGTTTTTGGTTCCACCTAAAATTTTACCAGTAATATCTCGAACCCCAGCTAATTTAATGATATCACGAATGACTGATCCGGCCACTAATCCGCGACCCTTATTGGGCATCAGCACCACTTTCGCGCTACCAAACTTAGCCTTAACCTCATAGGGCAAAGACATGTCTTTGGTTAACTTTAATTTAACCATATTCTTCTTAGCGTTACGTAAGGCTTTATTTATAGCTAAAGAAGTATCTCCTGCTTTACCCAAGCCAAGACCAATTCCTCCTTTACGATCACCAGCCACTAAGGCCACACTAAAAGAAAATCTGCGTCCCCCTGCAACCACACGAGTAACTCGGCGGATATTTAGAATCTTCTGATCAAATTCTGGCTTGGGTCTATTGAAAGAAGATGACCTGCGATTATTTCTTTTTATTCCTGTATGTTCTTTTGATTTTTCCATAATATTTATTAAAATTTAAGACCAGATGCACGAGCACTGTCTGCTACTAACTTGATACGTCCTGTATATTTAAATCCATTTCGATCAAAAACTACTTTGATAATCTTATTCTGTAAACAAGTTTCGGCAATCATTTTACCAACCTCTTTTGCTCTCTCTGTTTTAGTGCCTTTGGAAATCTTAACATCGCTAACTTGGGCCAAGGTTTTACCTTTTGTATCATCAATGACCTGAGCATAAATAAATTTATTAGATCTAAAAACAGATAAACGAGGGCACTCCAAAGAACCCGTGATTTTTGCTCTAATTTTTTTCTTCAATCTTATTCTTTTATCTGTTTTGTTTTGCATTTTATTTTACTTTACAACCTTCTACTTTATAAACTTTATAACTATACAGTCTTCTTACCTTGCTTGCGTCTAATAACCTCATCTTCATAACGCATTCCTTTTCCCTTATAAGGCTCTGGTTTTTTCAAAGCACGTACTTGGGCAGTAAAACTACCTACTAATTCTTTGTCAATTCCAGTAACAGTAATATTGTTCTTTTCAGCAGTAACAGTTAATCCTTCAGGAATGCTTACCACTACTGGGTGAGAAAAACCTAAAGCTAATTGTAATTCTTTACCCTTTACGTCTGATTTAAATCCAACCCCTTCTAAGATTAATTTCTTTTGATAGGGAGTTTCTACTCCTTGAATCATGTTTTTGATATGGGAAGCATAAGTACCCCAGAGTGATTTAGAAAACTTGTCGTTTCTTTTTATGTTTAAAGTTACAGCATTGTTAGCAATATTTATTATAATGTCATCGCGAAATTCTTTAGTAAGAGTACCCTTGGATCCAACCACAGTAACAATATTACCATTTTGGGTAACTTTTACATTTGTTGGTATTATTATTTCTTGTTTTCCAATTCTTGACATATTATCTTTTTATTCTGGACATCCGATGTCCACTTGGACATCGGATGTCCAAGTTATTACCAAATTTTAAATAATGCTTCTCCTCCAACTTGTTCTTGACGAGCATTTTTACCTGATAAAATACCTTTAGGAGTAGAAAGCACTAAAAGACCAGAATTACCTCGAACTGTATGAATATCTTTGGTTTTAAAATAAATACGTCTGGATTGCTTGGAAATTCTTTCTACTCCAGTAATCTTCGGCTTACTATCAGCATAAATCAATTCAATTTCTAATACCGGAAAATTTTTTTTAACCTTTTTGGAAATATTTTTAAGATATCCTTCTTTCATTAAACACTCAGCAATGGCAAATTTTAAATTAGAGTAAGGTAAAACCACTTGCTCTTTACCCGCCAAGCTTGCATTCTTCAACATTATTAACATGTTTGAAATGTGATCCATATTTTTAAATTACCAAGAAGACTTTCTAACTCCAGGAAGCATCCCTTCATTAGCAAGTTCTCTAAAACAAATACGACAAATACCAAAATCTCTCATAAAAGCCTTACCACGACCACAGCGAAAACATCTATTCTTCTGTCGAGTAGAAAATTTGGGTTTCTTTTGTGATCTTGCGATAACTGATGTTTTAGCCATAAATAAATAATATCAGGGTGAACTTTTTAATATCTCACTTTTATTCTCCGAACCTCTGACCACCAGAGCGTCGAAGGAGAAAAGCGGATTAGAAAAGCTATATTCCCTTGTTAACCATACTAGCAGATTAAAGAAGTATAGTCAATAAGCTCTCTTTATTCTTTCTTAAACGGTACACCGAGAAGTTCAAAGAAGGCAAGGCCTTCTTCTTTTGTTTTAGCGGTTGAAACCAGGGTAACAGAAAGACCAAAAACATCTCTAATATCTTCATCGGCAGTCTCTGGGAAAATGGTGTGTTCTTTGATACCGATAGTTAGATTACCTATATTGTCTACGGCACTGCGTTTAATACCTCGAAAATCTTTAGTACGTGGCAGAGCAACATTTAAAAATTTCTCCAAGAATGCATGCATACGACTTCCACGAAGAGTAATCATGGCCCCAATTGGGTCACCTTGACGAACCTTGAAAGATGAAATAGATTGCTTTGCCCCCCTAAGAACAGCTTTCTGACCAGATATTTTTGCTAAACGTTCAGTGATAGCTTCGTTTTTATTTTTATCTTTTTTAAGAGCAGTTCCAGTACCAACATTTAAAACAACCTTAACTAATTTAGGGGCAGCCATTTTATTTTTATAATGAAAACTACTTTTCATTATCTCAAAAGCACTTGCTTCTTTTTCTTTTACAGTTGATTGTTTCATAATTTATATCTCTTGATTACTTTTTCGAGAAATTCTGACCAACTTATCTCCTATCTTTTTCTTACCCGCTCTAGTAGCTTTACCACTCTTGGGGTCAAGCAACATCACATTGGAAGCATGGATCGGCATAGCCACATTCACCATACTGCCTTGCTCGTTTGTCTTTCTGGGGCGTTGATGTTTTTTCACAACATTTAATCCTTCCACCACAACCTTATTCAAGGAAACAACAGCTCGCACGATCTTGCCAGTTTTTCCTTTCTCCTTTCCCGCTATTACTATAACATTGTCTCCTTTTTTTAATTTCATATTTTCTTTATAACTTTATAAACTTTATACTTTATAACTTATATAACTTCCGGTGCTAGAGAGATAATTTTCTGGAATCCCTTTTCTGCTAATTCCCTAGGCATTGGACCGAAAACACGTCCTGCTTTTGGATCTAATTTACCTTTTTCTAAAATAACTACTGCATTATCATCAAAACGAATATAAGAACCATCTTTTCTGCGATAAGCATTTCGAGTTCGAACTACAACCGCCTGATGAACATCTTTCTTTTTAACCATTTTTCTAGGACTTGCTACTTTAACCGAAATAATGACAATTTCACCCAGAGTAGCATAACGCTTTTTGGAAGAACCAATAACTTTAAAAACCTTACCGAGAGTACCTCCGGAATTATCAGTTATATTTACTAATGTTTCTGGTTGAATCATAAATCTATCTATTATTTAGTGACGACCTTAAATTTCTTATCTTTGGATAAAGGACGGATGGATACTATCTCCACTGCATCTCCTGTCTTGTACTGATTATTTTCGTCATGGGCTTTATATTTCTTGTTTACTTTATAAAATTTGCCATAAAATGGATGTTTGACAAATCTAGCTACAGAAACAACAACTGTTTTATCCATTTTGTCTGATACCACAATACCTTGCAAGGTTTTAGCCTTACCTCCATCTTTCTTTTGCTTGATTGTGTTTTTACTATCAGTCATTTTATTTCTTTAATTTCTTATTTATATTGTTTTTATTAATCTCTGTCAATACACGAGCAATTTGTTTTCTTAAGCTGGCATGTTCTTTTACATTTTTGGATTTTGAACCTTCACTTTTAAAATGAAGTACGCGTAAATTTTCGCGAAGAGTCATAAGGTTCTTTTTTAATTCATCCAACTTAAGCCCTTTTAAATTGTTTTTTTGATTGGCCATATTTTTATATTACGTGTGCTCTTGAAATAATTCTGGTCTTAATTGGTAGTTTGGTGCCCGCTTTACGTAATGCTTCTCTGGCAATCTTTTCATCCACGCCATCAACTTCAAAAATAACACGTCCTGGTAAAACATCAAAACAGTATCCTTGAGGATCTCCCTTTCCCTTTCCCATGCCTACTTCTGCTGCTTTAGCAGTAAAAGGACGATCCGGGAAAATACGTATCCAATATTTTCCTGATTTAGTTAATGTACGAGAAATAACTTTTCGAGCTGATTCAATTTGGTTGGATTTGATTCGGGCTTGGGTTTCTGATTTTAAGCCAAAAGAACCAAAAGATAATTTAATACCCCGAGTATCTGGACTAATGCTTTTAGGATTAGCTCGTCCAGTCTGCCATTTTCTAAATTTTACTTTCTTAGGTAATAACATATATTTTAATTAATTATGAGGTCTGCCAATTAGTATCTGTCGTATCAGAAACATTTTGATTGGTATTTTTATCTCCGAAAATTTTTCCACGATATATCCAAACCTTAATACCAATAACTCCGTAAGGCATAGTTGCTCGTTCTCGCTTGAAATCAATATCCGCACGGAAAGTTTGAAGTGGGATAGAGCCACGTTTTAATTCTTCAGTACGAGCAATTTCTGCACCTCCAAGACGACCAGAAAGAACCACTCGAGCTCCCTCTACTCCTCGAGCATTCATCACTTTTTCCAACATCTGCTTAATAACTCTGCGATAGGGCATTCTTTTTTCTAAGCCCTCCGCTATCATAAAAGCAACAATAGTAGCATCAGCTTCAGGATTTGCGACTTCTACTATTTCTAGTTTAAAATCATCTGGCTTTGGAAGATTATGCTTCTTCATTTTCTTTAAAATATCTTCTTTAAGCTTAGTTGCACCTTCTCCATTTCGTCCAATTACTAATCCTGGACGAGAAGTTTTAATAATAAACCGTGTAGCCTTACGACTTCTCTCAATTTCAATTGAAGATATATACATACCTCGCAATTTCTTTTCTAAATATTCGCGAATAAGCACGTCACCCTTAAGATAAGTCACGTATTTTTTAGGATCAGCAAACCAACGAGATTTCCAATCTCGAAGTATAATTAATCTATGCGCATATGGGTGTACTATTTTTGACATAAAATTATTTCTTTGCTTTTTTCTTTGTTTTTTTAATTAGTATAATTTTTTCAGCTAAGATTACAGAAATATTACTAGTCCTTTTATTAATACGATGCCCAGAACCCATGGCTGCTGGCATCATTCTTTTCATGGTAACACCCTTATCTACTCGAAATTCTTTGATAAATAAATTTTCAGCTTCTTTACCCATGTTTTTTGCATTAGCCACTGCTCCCATTAAAAGTTTCTTAAGTGGAGAACTAGCTCTTTTTGCTAAGAAATCAAGCTCTACTAAAGCTTGAGAAACATTTTTCCCACGAACTAATCCCGCAACTAGGCGAACTTTTCTGGGTGATTGTCTGTAATTTTTTAAAAATGCTTTCATCTTATTTATTTAAATTATTTTTTTGCATCAGATGCTGTAGCTGAGGCTGATTTCGCTGCGGCTATTTCAGCTTCTTTTTTCTTTTGTTCAAGTTCTTTCTGCATCTTTCCTCCATGTTTAATAAATTTACGAGTTGGAGAAAATTCACCCAATCTGTGTCCAACCATATCTTCAGTAATCAAAACTTCTATGTGGGTTTTGCCATTATAAACACCAAAAGAAAAACCAAGCATTTCCGGAGAAATAACACAAGCGCGCTTCCACGTTTTTATCATAGGAGTTTGCAACGGATTTTTACCGGCTATCTTTTTTAGTAGCCTTTCATCAATGTTTAATCCTTTTTTAAGTGATCTGGTCATAAAAATATAAACAAAAAGCTCTTAGCGAGCTTAGGCTTATACTATCAAATATGGGTAAAATGTCAAATTATATATGTCTATAAAGAAAAAGGGCCCGCCGATAATGCTGGCGGGCTTTTCCGCCAAAGCTTAAAGAAAATATTTCTTACTTCTTTTTACCTGTTTTTCTTCGAGAAACAATAAACACATTTGAGTACTTCTTCGGGGTTCTGGTCTTTCTGCCTCCGGTAACCTTACCCCACTTTGTCTTAGGACGCTTGGTTCCTCGACCTTGTCGTCCTTCACCTCCTCCGTATGGATGATCTACCGGATTCATGGCTGTTCCACGAACCGTTGGACGAATACCCTTCCAGCGACTACGTCCAGCTTTACCATAATTTTCTAAATGATGTTCTTCGTTAGAGACAGTACCGATAGAGGCATAACATTTTTCATTTACTTTGCGAACTTCTGAAGAAGGCATTTTAATATTGGTATATCCATCCGCATTTGCGACAACTTGTGCAAAAATTCCAGCCGAGCGAGCAATTTTCGCACCTCCGTTTGGCTTGATTTCAATATTATAAACAAATGTTCCAACTGGAATCTCTTTTAAAGGTAGTCTGTTGCCTGGATTTAATTCAGCCTTAGTAGAAACAATAAAAGAGTCTCCGGGTTTAACCGACTTTGGTAAAATCACGTATCTCTTTTCTCCATCTTTGTAAACAGCCAACCCAATAAAAGCTGATCGATTTGGATCATATTCAATAGATTTAATCTTGGCCGGAATATCTTTCTTGTTATAAACAAAATCAATTTCGCGATACAGACGCTTGTGTCCACCGCCCTTGTGTCGCATTGTTATTCTACCCTGACTATTTCTGCCGACAGGGCGCTTAAATCCGCGAGTCAAAGATTTGGTCGGTTTAGTCTTTGTCAAAACACCCCGATAAGATACATTGGTCATTTGTCGTCTAGATTTAGTTGTAGGTTTATACTTTTTCATATCTTTTTATTAAATAACTAAACAAATTCAATTTTGTCACCTTTTTTCAAAAAAACTAACGCTTTTTTACCTCCCCCGCGAGTTCCTAGTTGACCTCGATACATTATATTTTTCTTAGGTACTGGTAAAATATTTACTTTGACGGGCTTCACTTTATAAAGAGTAAAAATCATTTTCTTGATTTCGGTCTTATTCGCATCTTTTGCCACGTCAAAAGTATATATGTTTTGTTCTGCCGCATAACCGCCTTTTTCGGTAATTCTTGGATTTTTAACAATTAAATGTTTCATATCAAAATTTTATATTACTCTGAAATTAACCTCGACCAGCCAAAAAGTCTACTGCTTTTTGTGGATTTTCTATTAAAAGATATTTGTGATTCAAAACTTCATAAGGATTTAAATTTTTCAAAAATACAATTTCTAAAGAAGGAATATTGCGCAAACTTTTTTCAGTATTTTCATTACGAGCGAATAGGGCAGTTAGAGCTCTAGGCTTCTTAGAAGAAGTTAATGTCTTAAAGCCAGAAGCTTTGGCTAGATTAGCCACAACACTTACTCCAACTTTAGTGTTCATCTTATCCATTGCTAAGCTGTCTATAAAAACTATTTCTCCGTCTTGCATTTTTTTAGACAAAACAGAGAAGAGAGCTTGGGCACGCATTTTTTTAGAAATTTTTCTTTTATAATTTTTTTCAGCCAAAGGACCATGAGTTACTCCACCACCAACCCAAATAGGACTTCTAGAAGAACCATGACGAGCACGCCCAGTACCTTTCTGCTTCCATGGCTTTTTACCACCACCACGCACTTCTCCTCGCCCTTTGGTATCAGCGGTGCCAGCTCTTTTATTAGAACGCATACTTTCTACAACCTGATGCACTAAATCAGCGCGCCATTTAGCCCCAAAAACCTTCTCCGGAAGAGTTATCGTTCCAGCTTCGCCACCTTTTTGGTTGTATATTTTTGCTTCCATATAAATTAATTACCAATTATTTCAACTAAACTACCTCGCTTACCTGCAATAGCCCCCTTTACCAACATTAAATTATTTTCAGTGTCAACAAAAACAACTTTTAAATTTTTTTGAGTTACTCGATCACTTCCCATTCGGCCAGCCATTTTCATTCCCTTGGGAACATGGGTACGTAAGCCTCCTCCAATAGAACCAGGCTCACGCTCAGAATGTTTCTGTCCATGAGTTCTAGGCCCCCCAGCAAATCCATGCCTTTTAATAACCCCTTGGAAACCCTTACCCTTGGAAACACTAGAAACCCTAATTACATCTCCAGAAACAAATGTTCCAACATCAACCACATCACCCTCTTTTAGATTAGCCGTTTCGTTGTTTTTTAGACGAAATTCTTTTAAGGTCCTAAAATTTTGCCCTTTCATGGCACCCCTTTTAGCTTTACTAATTCTTGATTCTTTTTGATTACCAAAACCAACTTGAATTGCATTATAGCCATCTTTTTCTTTTTCAAGAATTCGAGTAACAGTGATGGGCCCAGCAGAAACAACTGTAACAGGAAAAACATCTCCATTTTCAGAGAAATATTCGGTCATGTTAATTTTTGTTCCAAGAATGAATTTCATTTTTTTATGCCATCTATTACATCATTTTTACATCAATATCCACACCAGAAGGAAGCGACAAATTAGTCAAAGCTTCAATAGTCTTTGCATTTGGATTGATTATATCAATTAATCTTTTATGTACTCTTATCTCAAATTGTTCTCGTGCATTTTTGTAGATAAAAGCTGAACGATTAACTGTGTATTTCTTTATTTCAGTTGGTAGGGGCACAGGACCTACAATAACAGCATCGTAGCGCATGGCTGTATCAATAATTTGTTTTACGGACGCATCCAAGATCTTACTCTCGTAAGCACGAACTCGAATACGAAGCACTACTTCACTATCGATCTTCTTTTCAGTACGAACAACTTTCTCCTTTTTTGCAGGAGCACTTTTTTTTGCTTTTTCTTTCTTTGGAGCCACTGTTTTGGGCTTCTTTGTTTTTGTAGATGCTGTTGTCATAGAACTAAATTTAAAAACCAATAAACTTTACCCTAAAATCTTGGTAACCACTCCGGCACCAACTGTTTTACCACCCTCACGAATGGCAAATCTTTGTGATTCTTCTAGAGCAACTGGGGTAACTAACTTAACGGTAATCTTAACTGTGTCTCCAGGCATAACCATCTCCGTACCTTCAGCCAAAGTAACATCACCAGTAACGTCTGTAGTTCGAATGTAGAATTGAGGTTTATAACCCTTAAAGAATGGAGTATGTCTACCACCTTCTTCTTTCTTCAAGACGTAAACTTCTGCGGTAAAATTATCATGTGGAGTAACAGTTCCTGGTTTTGCCAAAACTTGTCCACGAGTAATATCTTCTTTCTTTAAACCACGAAGTAAGATGCCGGCATTATCTCCAGCCATACCTTCCTGTAAATTCTTATTGAACATTTCAATACCAGTGACAGTTGTTTTTTGGGTTGCTTTAATACCAACAACTTCAACTTCTTCACCAACCTTTACTACTCCTCTTTCAATTTTTCCAGTTACCACTGTTCCGCGACCTTCAATAGAAAAGATGTCTTCAACAGGCATAAGGAAAGGCTTGGTAACATCTCGTTCAGGAACTGGAATATAAGTATCAAGAGCATTAGTTAATTCAAGAATTTTCTTTGCCCATTCATCGTCTACAGACTTAGCTTCTAAGGCCTTCAAAGCAGAACCACGAATAACTGGAGCATTAGCACCATCAAATCCTTGTTTGGTTAGTAACTCACGAATTTCTTCTTCAACCAAATCAATCATGTCGTTGTCATCAACCATATCGCACTTATTCAAGAAAACAATCATCTTTGGCACACCGACTTGCTTCGCAAGCAAAACATGTTCACGAGTCTGAGGCATTGCTCCATCAGTTGCCGCAACCACTAAAATAGAACCGTCCATTTGAGCAGCTCCAGTAATCATATTCTTAATATAGTCAGCGTGTCCGGGAGCATCAATGTGTGCATAGTGACGAGCGTCAGTTGCATACTCATTGTGGGAAATATTAATTGTAATTCCACGAGCTTTTTCTTCAGGAGCGTTGTCAATTTGACCAACGTCACGAAGTCTTACTGTCTTTCCTGCCATGCTTAAAACATGCAAGATTGCCGCAGTCAAAGTGGTCTTACCATGGTCAACGTGACCAATAGTACCAACATTGATGTGTGGCTTATCTCTCTTAAATTCTTCTGCCATAATATTTTTTAGCTAATAATTAAAACTTAACGTACGAGAACCTATCTCCGCCTTGGGCGGAAGTCGCTAAGGCTTAATTACTAACGATAAATTAAACTTATAATTAAAAAACCGCAAAAGTGCAGTTGTAGAACATAATAGCAGATTAAGGATTATTGTCAAACTCCTTTTATCTCATTTTCTATATCTAAAAGAGCTTTTACTGGGTCATCTGCTTTTGTTATTTGGCGACCGATAACTAAGTAGCTAGCCCCATTCCTTAGAGCCTCTGCTGGTATGCTTGTTCTGTTTTGATCATTAGTGTTAATTCCGGCAGAACGAATACCTGGAACCACCAATTTTAAGTCTTTTAATTCAAGATTTTTTCGCAATATGGTTAATTCTAGGGGTGAACAAACAACTCCTGCAACTCTAGCCTCCTTGGCAAGTTTGGTTAAGGTTAAAACCAAATCATTTAATTCTTGATTGTAAATCTGCTTAACCTCATCTGGAGAAAATGAGGTGAGCGCAGTTACGGCGAAAATTTCTTTACCCGAAGCTACTGCTTCCTTCATCATCTTCAGTCCACCAGAAGCATGCACGCTAATTATGTCTGCAGTAATACTTTCAGCGCGGAGTCTACCAGTATTTGGAATATCATAAAGTTTAAAATCTACCCAAACCTTCTCTGCGCCAGCTTCTTTTAATTTACTGATAATATCTGGTCCAAACCTATCGTATAAATTATGAATTTTAACAGCATAAACTAAAGAACCAACTTTTTTTACTAAAGCAATTATTTCATTAATATTCTGTATTTCATCTAAAGCAAGAATTATTCTTTTCATTTATTTTTCTGTTCTGCTAAAAACTTTTTGCCATGACCAAGTGTGGTATTAATCGGCACTCCTTGTTTACATAATGGGCAATCTTTCTCGTCATAAACATCCACATCAACGATAGTTAAATAATCATAAGGCACCCCAATAAAATCTGGATTTATGTTTACAGGATCTTTGTTTACAATAGAACATGCAGCAACAACTTTTCCATCTTCTTTGTTTACACTATTTATAACTTTTTTAATTGAACCGCCAGTTGTAACTATATCTTCAACGACTAAAACTTTTTTATCTTTCACATATTTTCCATAACCCCTAGTAAATATCTGATCTTTGTCTGGCTGTTTTTCTGTATAAACACTTAAGATTTCTTTATTTTTTAATCTAGATAAATGATAAGCAACCCATTGAGAAATAATAATTCCACCCATAGATGGACCTGCTACAACTTCAATATCAATATCTTTATATTTATCCGCAATAATTTCTCCAATTCTAGAAATATAACCAGTGTGAGGAAAAATATAATCTTTATTAACATAAAGTGGTGAATGTTTACCAGAAACATAAACAAAGTGGCTATTATCAATCACTGCGCCAGTTTTTTCTAAAATATCTATAACTTCTTCGTTTGATTCGTACATAATCTTCATCTTAACTTTTCTCCCGACTTTAGTCGAGGGTCCTCGGCCTTAAGCCGGGATTTCACCTCTTTAGCAAGATAAGGATTCCACATTGCTCCAGTAGCTGACATTACAATATCTGCACCAGCATTGCGATATTCAAAAAAATCTTCCGGTGTACAGACTCCACCAACACCAATAATTATAAAATTATAACCAAATTCTTCTCTTAATTTTTTTAATCTCTCTATCATTTCAATTCCTGCCCATTTAATCGCATGCCCACAGACCCCACTTCGGAGTCTACCCTCACCTGGAAGCGCCTGATTACCATTTTTATCTACTATTTCAGTGGCAATAGTATTAATAGCAGAAATTCCTTGTACTATATTTCCAATTTTTTTTACAAAATCTCGCAGAGCTTCTGTGTCTGTAAAATATCCGATTTTTACAATGAGCGGAATCTCTCCAATCACTTCTTTAATAGCTTCGGCAACTTTCACACTACGTTCTGTATCGTAACACAGAAGATTATTCGTGCCTTCATTAGGACAACTTAAATTCACTTCAATAACTTTCACTCCAGTATCTTTCAATAATTTAGCAGTAATACGATAATCATTAATATATTCTTCTACACTCTGCCCTTCTCTCTTAGTACCCTGAAAAGCACCGATAACAATTTGTCCCGACTTAGCATACTTAACAACCTCACCTAAATCCTTTTGCCAAAATTCTGGCGCCGAAGAAGGAACTCCGAAAGAATTAGTAATAGAAAGCGGTTCTTGATAGTCGTTACTACTAATTAATTTTCCTTGCGCTTTTTCTATTGTTAAATCTCCGTCAATCTTAACCGATAAAACATTCGGCCAAGAATGACAAGGATGTTTTTCACTGCGCACTGTCTTATAAGTAACAATATCAAAACCCTTATCAAGTGCAGCTTTACAAAATTTTCCATTAATTAGTGGTCCAGCCGGAATACCAAATGGAGAATTTACTTTTATCTCAAAAAAACCAAAAACTTCTCGATGTGCAACATCCGATGTTGCACATATTTCTCCATCAGAAAAAGCCCCAAAAGGGCCTTGTTTAAAATTTTCTTCGTAGGATTTATTGGGATCGTAAAAAGGGGTGATAAGCATATTAAATTTATTTACTATCTTCTGCACTTTTATGAGTTGCGGGATATGTATTTATATAATTTTGCACATCAATTAAAACATCTTTAATGTTAATGTGTTTTCTTACAGCAGAGTGTAAAAATCTTACTAGATCATTTAATTCAGATTCTTTCATCCAAACATGTCTAAGAAGTGGAGAAGAGGGAGAGTTTTGTTTAATAATTTTTAAATTATCTGCTCCAGAAATTACATTATAAACTCCATCGGTATATTGAAAAGAAAAATTTCTGGGTAGAGATTTTTCTTCTAAAGATGGACGAAATTCTTTCTCGATATCTTTCTTTAATTTAGCAAATTCAAAAGAGTGTGATGAAGGCATGGCTCTGTTTGATGTTAAAGCAATAACACTACTATATATAATACTATAAAATTAATAAATTTTATAGTTTATTTGCGGGCAGAAATTATAGTATCCGCTACATTTTGTGGCACGATGTCATAGCGCACGAATTCCATAGTAAAGGATGCCCGGCCTTCAGTCATAGAACGTAATCCGGTCATGTATCCAAACATCTCTGAAAGTGGAACGATGGCTCGAAGCACTTTGTTCAATCCCCTATCTTCCATTCCTTCAATAAGTCCACGCTTGGAAGAAAGATTACCAGTAACGTCACCCATAAATTTCTCTGGAGTCACAACCTCAACCTTCATCATTGGTTCTAGGATTACCGGCTTAGCACGACGACAAGCATCTTGGATGGCCATAGAAGAAGCAATCTTGAAAGCCATTTCATTGGAGTCCACTTCGTGATAACTTCCATCCCATAAATCAACGGAAACATTGACTATTTTAAAGCCAGCCACGACACCCCTGTCCAAACCTTCTTTAAATCCTTTTTCACAAGGAGCAATATATTCTTGTGGAATAACTCCCCCCTTAATGGAATTAACAAATTCAAATCCTTCTGATCTTTTTGTATTCTTAGGTAATTTCTCTAATTCTTCTTTATTAAGCGCCAACATTGGCTTAATCTTAATTTTTACGTGACCATAGTTACCACGCCCACCGGATTGTTTAATGTATTTACCTTCTGCTTCAGCTGTGCCGGTAATAGTTTCTCGATAAGCAACCTGTGGTTTGCCCACATTCGCCTCTACTGCAAACTCTCTTTTCATGCGATCCACAATAATTTCCAAATGTAATTCTCCCATACCAGCAATAATAGTCTCTCCGGTTTCTTGGTCGGTAGAAACTTTAAAAGTTGGATCTTCTTGCGCAAGGCGGTTTAAAGCCATACCCATTTTCTCTTGGTCAGCTTTTGTTTTTGGTTCAATGCGTAAAGAAATAACTGGTTCTGGGAAAACAATCCTACTTAATTGGATAGGATTATTCTCGTCACAAATAGTGTCAGAAGTAATGGTATCTTTTAGCCCCACCGCAGCAGCAATTTCTCCAGCAAAAACTTCTTTTACTTCTTCTCGGTCATTCGCATGCATTCGAAGTATTCTACCAATACGTTCTTTGTTGCGAGTGCGAGGATTATAAATATAACTTCCAGCAGTCAGTTTTCCAGAATAAACTCGGAAGAAAATAATTTGTCCAACGAACGGGTCAGTTGCAACTTTGAATGCAAGAGCAGAGAATGGCTCCTCATCAGAAGCATGACGCACAGCATGTTGCTCTGTTTCTTCTTCTACACCTTCAATTGGAGGAATGTCTAATGGCGAAGGAAGATAATCAACTACCGCATCTAAAACTAACTGCACCCCTTTATTCTTTAATGCAGAACCGGCAAAAACTGGAAAAATTATATTAGCAATAACAGCTTTACGTAATGTTTTCTTTAAAGTTTCTAAATTTGGAACCATTCCTTCCAGGTATTCCGTCATTAAAACATCATCAGTTTCAACTATTTTTTCTATAAGTTCGTTATGATATTTTTCTGCTTCTGCTTTTAATTCTTCTGGAATTTCTTTCTCTATCACTGTGTTGCCCATCGTACCCTCAAAGTAATAAGCCTTCATTTTAAGTAAATCTACAACTCCTTCGAATTTTTCTTCTAAACCGATAGGGATTTGCATGCGAACTGCATTTCTATTTAATCTATCTAAAATAGTAGCAAAAGAATGTTCAAAAGAAGCTCCCGTACGATCTAGTTTGTTTACTAGACAGATACGTGGAACCTTTGCCTCATCAGCGTAGCGCCAATTAGTTTCGGATTGAGGTTCTACTCCAGCTACACCATCAAAAACAACCACGGCTCCATCTAACACACGCAAGGAACGCTTAACTTCAACAGTAAAGTCTATGTGTCCTGGAGTATCAATTATATTAAAACGATGTTTCTTGTCTTTGTTGGTTGGGTCATAAGTTGGTGTCCAAAAACAAGTTACCGCAGCTGAAGTAATCGTAATACCTCGCTCTCTTTCCTGTTCCATCCAGTCAGTGGTTGTTTCTCCATCATGCACTTCTCCAATCTTGTGAGACACACCGGTATAGTAAAGCACCCGCTCGGTTGTAGTCGTCTTACCCGCATCAATGTGGGCAATAATTCCAATATTCCTAACTTTTTCTAAAGGATAATCTCGTTGCATAAAAATATAATAAAAAGCGCCAGTGCGCTAGAAACAATATAACTCAAAGCCCTGTAAAAAGCAATAGAAAAGGGCTTATTTTGAGAATATATCCAACCCCTTGACAAATACATATAAAGTATGCTATAATGATAGTTAGAGGCGCCGGTAGCAAGGCGGATTAATAGGCTGGTGAGTAATAGCCCAGCCAGCAGTACATTGACAGGACGGTGAAACCGAAGTAGCCGTCCAAGAAAATTTTTTGAGGGAGAAGTTCCATGAGAAGCATCATGAAGTATGTTTCCGGCCTTTCATTTTTTCTGGTTGCCAGGGCGATAGAACACATCAACATGCCCTCCGCCACGGCGGAGGAGTATGCTGAGTGGCTGGAGGCCCTTGGTTTCCATGCCACCCCACACGTGGCCATGGCCACCCACTCTGCGGGTAAGCGCAATTGGTGGCTCGAACAGGGCCGCCAGTTGGAGGAGATTCCATTCTTCCAAGACGAGGTGTTCTCTGGAGGATGGTATCACTTCCAGGAAACGGATGTTCGCTTCTTAGAGGTAGTATCCGCAACCTCTGGGTCGCGAATCACCGCTCTCAAGAGCGGAATCTCGGAGAGCTGGACTCTCACACTCGAGGTTCCGGCACCGTGTCAGGCCTACGACTGGGGAGAGTACTCCCGGTCGTTCCAGGAAGCCGTCGGCGACCGCAAGGTCGTCACACAGGAGGGGGCCCTTGAGATGGACCCCATCACCATGGAGACCTTTCGACGGGACCACTCCAACCTCTTCCTCACAGAAGAGGAGGAGGCCGCACACACCGCCCAGCGCAGGGCCGGGGGTCGCGCGCGGAAACGCCGGCCTCGGCCAGGAGAGGATTGGATTCGGCCTCAACTTGAGGCCGACATCGCGGAGTAATCCGCAATCTACTGTGGGGCGACCGATCTAACAGTCGTGTCGCCCCCAACTTCTAAGAATATTTATTCTTACTGATGAGTCCTCTAAGGACGAAAAGTTAAACAAAAAACACCCATTGGGTGTTTTTTGTTTTATTAAATTTATAGTGAACGGAGTCAAACTACCAAGCAAAATGGGCGAAGGCTTTGTTGGCTTCGGCCATCTTGTGGGTGTCTTCTTTCTTTTTAATAGCTGCACCTTCGTTGTTAGAAGCAGCAATAATTTCATCCGCAAGTTTCAAATGCATAGGGCGCCCCTTACCACCACGAGCAGCGTCGCGAATCCAACGCATAGCTAAAGCTAAACGACGTTCCGCCCTCACTTCTCTTGGTACTTGATAGTTCGCACCACCAATCCGCTTAGAACGAACTTCCGTTAGAGGACCAGCATTACGTAATGCTAAATCAAAAATTTCCAAAGGATTGGGATTGCCAGTTTTTTCCTTGATAATATCCAAGGCTTGATACATTACTTTGCGAGCAGTTTCTTTTTTACCGGACCACATAGTGTAATTAATAAACTTCTCCAATTTTTGGGAGTTATACATAAAATCCGGGCCAACTTCATTTCTATTTTTTACTTTTCTTCGCATATTTTTATTTAAATTACTAATGCCTAGTGCCTAAAACCTGGCGCCTATTATTATTTCTTCGGCTTCTTGTTACCATACAAAGAACGGCTTTGTCGTCTTTTTTCTACTCCTTGAGTATCTAACACTCCACGAACAATATGATATCTTACTCCAATTAAGTCCTTCACCCGGCCACCACGTAGCATTACCACAGAGTGTTCTTGTAAATTATGTCCTTCGCCTGGAATATAAGCGGTAACTTCCATGCCGTTGGTCAATCTAACACGAGCAATTTTACGAAGAGCTGAGTTTGGTTTCTTTGGAGTCGTTGTAGTAACTTTTGTGCAAACGCCACGCTTAAAAGGGGCCGGAAAATAAACTGGACGATTTTTAAGCACATTAAAACCGCGCGCCAAAGCCACGGTTTTGGCCTTAGCTTTCACTCGTACTCTTTTTTTCTTAACTAATTGATTTATGGTTGGCATAAGCAAATAAAATAGCCCCATAGGACTATAGGCAATAATGTACTATAAAAATTTTAAAAAAGCAAATACAAACAAGCTAGATTAATGAAAGTCCAGTTACTATTTGATATAAAAAAATTAATATAGGGTAAAGTAGGTCAATAAAGAAAAATATGAAGATAAGCAATAAAACCAAGGCATACTGTTCCATAAAAATAATAAAGGGGTAAAAAGAGGCTGGCAGTAAGGTAAAGAGTATTTTAGAGCCGTCTAGAGGCGGAATGGGAACTAAATTAAAAACAGCCAAAGCTAAATTCATTAATACGACAGTAGAAGTTATAAAATAAAAACCATCAGGTAGAGAAAAAGAAAAAGACAATCTGATGATAATTCCAAAAACAATAGCAATAAAAAGATTAGCAATAACTCCAGCAGCCGCGACCCAAAAAGTTCCCCATTTTAAATTTCTGAGATTGTGTGGATTATAAGGTACTGGCTTAGCCCAACCAAAAAAAACGGGAGCATGAGATAACACTAAAATAGCCGGCAAGATAACCGAACCGATTGGATCAATATGAGGTATGGGATTTAGGGTCAATCTACCCGCATTGCGAGCAGTGTTATCTCCAAAATATTCCGCCATAAATCCATGAGAAACCTCGTGAATAACAATTGAAAACAAAAGAATCAGAATGTAAAAAACAATATCAATGGGTTGCATAATAGTAATTCTAATGATAACATAAAAAAACTATGCCGAAAACATGCGCAGTAACAAATAAAGGTTCAATTGTCGGAGGTGGATACTCAAATAGAACTCGTGCAACGAAGTTCAATCCAACTGGCAAAAAACGCAAATACCCAAATCTCCAAAAGAAGAAGGTTTTTATTCCTGAATTAAATAAATCAATCAAAATAGAAGTTTCCACTCGAGGGTTACGTACCATAAAGAAAAAAGGTTCTTACGCCACCCTCCTCAAAGCAGGATTAATCAAAGCAAACTAAAAATCCCCTTATCGGGGATTTTTAGTTTGCTAGGCTGGAACAAAGGTGAGTGCGGTACCTTTCTTGCCGCTGCGGCCGGTTCGGCCGATGCGGTGCACATAAGTATCGTAAGTTTGCGGAACATCAAAATTAATAACGTGAGTTACGTCAGGAATATCTAATCCTCGCGCCGCCACATCAGTTGCAATTAAAATACTAATTTTATCCTGCTTAAATAAATCCAAAGTACGAATACGTTCTCGACTTCTTTTGTCACCATGAATACATCCCACCTTAAATCCTAATTTATTTAAATCTTTAGTTAGAGTGTCTACGCTGTGTTTCATTTCTCGAAAAATAAGAACTTTATCTGAGCCGTCTTTTTTTAATATTTCATGTAATCTATCTAATTTTTCTTCTTTGGTTTTTACTCGCACAACATCTTGATCAATATTTTTAGCTGTCTCGCCAGAAATCACAGAAATAAAAACTGGATTTTTAAGAAATTCAGATGTCAGTTTTTTAATTTCAGGTGAAAGTGTTGCAGAAAAGAAGAGAGTTTGCTTTTCTTTATTCGTTTTCTCAAGGATAAAAACCATGTCATCACGAAAACCCATATCCAGCATTCGGTCTGCTTCATCCAATACCACAGAATGACAAGTAGTTAAATCTAAAACTTTTTTTTCTATTAAATCCTTAAGTCGTCCTGGAGTACCGATAACAAAAGAAACACCCATTTTTATTTCTCTAATTTGTTTCATTATTGGAAGCCCCCCCACGCAAGCTACGGAAAACATTCCGAAACCAAAAGCCAGGTTTTTAAAATCTGATTCTATTTGAAGTGCTAGCTCTCTGGTCGGCGCCATAATTAAAACTTTTTCCCCCTTCTTCATTCCTTTAGTTTTAGAAATCTTTTCTATGAGCGGTAAAAGAAACGCAGCCGTCTTCCCTGTTCCGGTGTTAGCCAGACCAAAAATATCCTTCCCAGCTAAAATTGCTGGAATAGCTTGGTCTTGAATTGGACGAGGACTAGTGTAGCCGATATGAGCAATATTTTTATAAAGCTGTTCGTGAAAAGGAAAATCACTAAAAGCATGTTGCGGTAAATAATCTTTTTCTATGACATTTTGAGCTTTTTTTATAAAACGCGAAAAATCAATTCGCTCAGCAAAACCGCGCTTCTTAGATTTGAAGCGGGACTTAGGTCTACGACTGCCAAATTTTGGCTTAGCCTTAAACGAAAAATTAGAACGACCAAATTTACTTGGTCTACTTGTAGTAGAATATTTTTTATACATAATGGGTCACTCCCAATATGTGATAGATGAGAATGATTATTGAAGAGTAGCATTGTTGTACAATGTTGTCAATGTTTTACTAACTCAGTATAAAAAGTATAATTAATAAATATGAAAGCTTATCTGGATATAGTTAGAAATGTATTAGAAAATGGCGAAAAGAAAACCGATCGCACTGGTACTGGCACCTTAACCATACCCGGCACAATTTTTAAACATAATATGAAAGACGGATTTCCTTTACTAACTACTAAGAAAATCCCATATAGATTAGTTGCTTCTGAATTGGAATTTTTTATAAAAGGAATTACAGATAAAAAATGGTTACAGGACAGAAATAATCATATATGGGACGAATGGTGTACTCCACTAAAAGTTCCTTATGCGCACGATGAAGAAACAAAGAAGAAAATGTTAGAAGAAAGAGATTTAGGAACTATTTATGGCTGGGAATGGCGACACTTTGGTGCAAAATATAAAGACTATAAAACAAATTATTCAGGACAAGGCGTTGATCAATTAAAACGTGTCGTGGAAATGCTAAAAAAAACTCCTGATAGTAGACAGATGTTGGTGTTGGCCTGGAACCCACAAGACATAGACAAAGCAATACCCCCATACTGCCACTATGCATTTCAAGTTACGGTAATAAATAACAAATTAAATTTATTTTGGAACCAACGTAGTGTTGATGTAGCACTTGGTCTACCATTTAATATTGCAAGTTATGCAACTTTATTACATTTACTAGCGCTAGAGACAGGGTTAGAAGAAGGAACACTCACAGGCTTCCTTGCAGATACTCATATTTATTTAAATCACATAGACGGACTAAAAGAACAATTAAGCAGAGACCCCGATAAATATAAATTACCACAAATCAAAACAAGTAATTTTAAATCAATTTTTGATTGGCAATATACAGATACAGAAATTTTAAATTATGAAAGCTACCCTAGGATTCCTTTTGAAATAGCAATATAAACTATGATTTCAATCATTGCGGCAATTGGTAAAAATAATGAATTAGGAAAGAAGAATATGCTTCTATGGAATTTGCCAGCAGATATGAGACATTTTCGTGAAACGACTAAGGGACACACGGTAATTATGGGTCAGAAAACTTTTGAATCTATTGGTCGCCCCCTCCCTAATCGTCGCAACATAGTGGTTACTCGAAACAACACTTTTCAAGCCGAAGGAGTTGAAATTTCAAAATCATTAGAAAACACACTAGAATCCTTTAAAAACTCTAAAGAAGAAGTTTTTGTGATAGGTGGAGGACAAATCTATAAACAAAGTATGGACAAAGCCGACAGATTATACATTACTCATGTAGATATAGAAGACAAAGAGGCAGATACTTTTTTCCCAGAAATTATTCCTATAGTGTGGAACGAAATAAGGCACGATGAATATAAAAAGGATTTAGAAAATCCTTTTAATTATACATTTTCAGTTTATGAAAAATTTCTCTAAGGATCTTCGTCGGTCTTGACTCTGATAAATACATCTTTGCCATCTGGGGATTTTTCTTTTTTATATTTTCTTTTTTTATTTTTCTCAATCTTTGCCACAAGTTCTTTTTCTAAATCAAAACCAAAAATTTCTGACATGCCTAGAAGGAATATCGCCACATCAGCGAACTCTTCTGCCACCCCTTCCTCACCTTTATTGTATTTGGAAAAAGCTTCAGAAAGCTCTTCATGCGCCCGACAAAATTCCAAAGCCACATCGGTGGTATTAAAACCCTTTTCCAGCTTATTGCGCATAACTTCTTTTTGTAATTCTTTAAGATTTATCATAAATTATTTTTTATATTGCATAACTTTTTTATTTAAAATTTCAAGCTTAACCCCAGACTTTTTAAATATATTTTTAGTCATCTTTGCTTTCTGATAGTCATTCTCGGCAACCACCCTCTTAATACCTGCGCTAATTATAAGTTTAGCGCAGACATGACAGGGTGTCATCTTACAATAAAGTGTGCCCCCATTAAGTTCAACACCAAACCTCGCGGCTTGAGCAAGCGCATTTTGTTCCGCATGAATAGTACGTAAACAGTGTTCTGATTTAATTCCATCCTCACCAATCACGATATGCATATCATGCCCCACATCATCACAATGAGGTAATCCAGGAGGAGACCCAACATATCCCGTAGAAATAACTCTCTTGTCACGAGCTATTACACACCCACTTCTCCCTCTGTCGCAAGTAGCCCTAGTGCCAACATAATTTGCAAGGCCGATAAAATACTCATCCCAAGACGGGCGACGATATGCTGACTTTTTCTTTGGCTTAGATTTCTTTTTCACTTCTTTAATATACGCCTAAAAAGAGGTAGATACAAGTCATCTTTTAAATTAATAATTAATTCGTTTTTGTTAATTTTTTCCGTAAATTCAATATGGGAATCAGTTATTAAAGCAAGTGGTTGACGTTCTCCTCCCTCACCCATACACAACACAGCAGCTGTTGCTAAACTATCAGCCACATTACTACGAGCATATTTCAAGATTCTACCAAAAATATCTGGTTGACCACGACTATCTTTTATTCCTTTAAATCCGGCATAGCCAATAGCGGTACCAATAATACCAACACGTGTAGGAAGCTTTCTGCTATCAATAATTAAAATCCCAAGATTTTTTACCTTATATTTTTTACATAATATTTTACGAATATTATGAGCAGTGCGAAAACTATTTATTGGTAATAAAATTATCTTACCATTTGCATTTGATTCATCTATTCCCGCAGAAGTCATAACCATACCGTCTTTAACCGTAAGCCAGGAATATTTAGTGTGTAAAGCCAAATCACTTTCTTTTTTTATTATTTTTTCCCGAAACTTATCGCGAGATGTTGAGGAATATATTTTCATGATTCTACCTTCCGACAGAGCTACAATTTTAGAAGTTACAACTAAGATAGATTTCTCTGGCAATTTTTTTACATAAGTTAAAATAAACGAAATAAGGTCTTCGTTTTCTTTAAACACTCGAGTTTTTATAGGTTTAATTTTCAACTTCTATCCCTATGGAACGCGCAGAGCCAGCAACAATATTAACTGCGCCATCCATATCTTTGGCATTTAGGTCAGGCATTTTTTTGGTAGCAATTTCCTCAGCCTGTTTTCTAGTTATCTTACCAACTTTTTGACTAGCATTTTTCCCAGAACCTTTCTCTACCCCAGCTGCTTTTAAAATTAGCCCAGAGACTGGAGGAGTTTTGATTATGAAATCATAACTTCTATCCTCATATACACTTATTACCACAGAAACTTTATCTCCCGCCATTGCCTTAGAAGCAGCATTAAACTTGGTAACAAAGTCACCTATATTAATACCTGCCTGCCCAAGCGCTGGACCAAGTGGTGGAGCTGGCGTAGCTTTTGCCGCCTCTATTTGTAATTTTATTTTTTTGGTTATTTTTTTTGCCATATAAGTTTACACATTAACTCAAATTTGTTTAACTTGCAAGAAATCCAATTCTACTGGGGTTTCACGACCAAACATTGAAACCAGGACCTTCACCTTACCACGCTCATTATCAACTAAATTTACCTTACCCTCTAAATCCTTAAACGGACCGTCAGTAATCAAAACCATCTCGCCAACCGATACATTAATTTTGTGTTTGGCTGTATCGTTGTTCATTTTCTTAAACAAAAATTCAACTTCATCTTGACGTAATGAAACTGGATTAACTCCCGCTCCGACGAAACCAGTAACCCGGGGAGTATTACGTACTACATACCAAGAATCGTCAGTAACAATCATGTCAACTAATACATAACCGGGATAAATCTTTTCCTCCACCTCTACTCGCTTACCACCCTTTATTTTTATTTTCTTTTCAACTGGAACAATAACATTAAAAATTTTATCGTTCATACCTAAAGAGTCTATGCGTTGTTTTAAATTTCGTAACACAACATTTTCATATCCAGCATAGGTATGAATGGCGTACCAACTACGAACTCCTTGTGTTTCTTGTTTAGACATATAAATAGAAAATCAAAATAAATTAAAATGCAATAATTCTTTCCAGAATTCGTCCAAAGATAAAATCAAAGACACCTAAAAAGTAAGCCACTAAAACCGAAAGAATTATAACGATAATGGTAAAATATATAGCTTGTTTTCTGGTAGGCCAGACAACATGCTTGAATTCTCCTTTTGTTTCTTTGATATATTCACCAATTTTTGACATAAATTTAAGTTGATTATTTTAAAAAAGCCCCCTTTCAAGGGCTTTTTTAATAATACTCTTTTTTACTAAATAGTCAATCCACTAGAGAATAGATGGGATTTATCTTATTTCGTAAGTTATGGTCACATTTGAACTGATGGTGTTCTCTCCTTTTGGAAGTTCTGCTGTGGTTGAAGAATCCATTTCACCGGCACCCATTGTGGATTTATATAACATTGGAGCTGGATAATAGCCACCTTCACTAAAAGAAGCCACCTTGCCCAATCTGACCCCCAAATCTTTGGCCAAAACTTTTGCCTTAGTTTTAGCATCATCAATGGCCAACTTACGAGCTTCAGCTTTTAATTCATCCTCATCATCTATCGCAAAATTTGGACCGTTTAGATTAGTCACACCTAATCCTCCTAATCCTTGAATGATTGTTCCTGCAATATCTGTATTTCTAATTTTAACGGTAATACTCTCATAAGCTTCATAGCCAACAATTATATTTTTACCAGGACGAGGAGGACACCCGTACGCAGTACAAGATATAAATGACTCAGCATCATACCTATATTCATATTTGGGATTAAAAGATGCGTTGGTTGTTTTAATATCCTTATCTGCTATTTCATTTTCTCTTAAAAAGTCTAAGGCTGATTTTTCAATCAAGGCAACAGCTTCTTGGGCCTCCTTAACGGTTTTAGCTTCTTTGGAAATAGTAAAAGAAATATTCGCAATATCAGGTACTGCTTGAACTTCTCCATATCCAGACAAAGTTATAGTATTAGCGCCACTACTGCTTGCTCTACCATAGTTTCGAAGCTCAGAAAGAAACTGCATCGCAAAAAGTAACGACAAAACAATCAATAAAACCAATACTACTAAATACAAATTCTTTTTATATTCATTTGGTATATCCATAAATTTTATTTTTTTATTTATAATATTCCCTATTATACATTATCAAAATTCTAAATCAAATTAACTTCTGGAGTTAAAATTATTTTAAATTTATCAAAAACTGAACGAATTATTTCTCCGGCAAGATTTTTAATATCTTCCCCAGTACCACCGCCGTAATTAACTAAAACCAAAGCCTGTTTTTCATGAACCCCTACGTCACCGACCCTATAACCCTTCCAGCTTGTCGCGCCATCGGCGGGGTCACATTGTTCAATAAGCCAAGCAGTTGAGATTTTAATTTGTCCATCTTCTTTGAAGTGGGGCATTTCTGGATATTTATTTAAAAGTTCTTGTAATTTATCTTCTTCTACAAAAACATTTTTGAAGAAACTACCAGCATTACCTATCATTTTCGGATCTGGTAATTTACTACGACGAATCGCTGAAACTGCATCACTTATATCTTTTGGGCTTTTAGGGGTAATATTATGTTCCTCTAAATAAGTACGTAAAATTTTATATTCTATATTTAGCTGACTCGTCTTGCTTAATTTTAATGTAATGGCAGAAATAAAATATTTATCTTTTAGCGAATTCTTGAAAACACTATCACGATAACCAAAGGCACATTCGTCTTTAGTAAAAATTCTTTTCTCTCCAGAAGAAATATCATAAGCTTCAAGATTTAAAAGTGTATCTTTTAATTCTACTCCATAGGCTCCTATATTTTGCATGGGTGCCGCACCCACTGTCCCAGGAATTAATGCTAAATTTTCAATACCCCAATAATTATGCTCCACAGCAAAACTAACTAAATCATTCCAAATTTCTCCACTCATGGCCTGAACCATAACACTTTCAGAATCTTCAGAAATAATTTCTATTCCTTTTAGCTTATTTGAAATTACCAAACCATTAAAGTTTTTAGTCAACAAAACATTACTTCCTCCACCTAAAAATAATTTATTATTTTCTTTAAATAATGGATGGGCGAAAAGTTCCTGGGGTTCGTTTTCATCCTTAATCTCTACAAAAAACTTTGCCATCGCCGAGACGCCAAAAGTGTTTAAACTTTTTAAATCATAATTCTCTAAAATTTTCATTTTTATTAATTATAAAATTTCTTTTTCTAATCTTTTTTCTATTTCTTCTTCACTAAGAGGTTTAAACATTTCTCTTAATTCTGGATCATGAGATAAATCCACCCCTTGTTTTTCCAATAAAATAGCAAGCATTTTCATTGTTTTAGTAATTTCTTTTTCAGTAATTAGATTTATTTGTAATTGAGTTTCTGCACGCAATTCATCCACTTTTAGAGTACGATTTTGAGAAATAAGAACAAAAATTGCCAGAATAATAGCCTCCAGGGAAACAAAAGTAGTTAGAAGAATGAAGGGAAAAGGATCAAAAATGGGAACTATGTTCCAATAACCAGTATTGATCAACAACCAGATGATAAAAAATAGAGCATTAGCTGACAAGAAAAACATACTACCAAAACTGGAAGTCATCCAGTCGGCAATTTTTTCAGTAATCGTTCTTCGAGCATCAATTTTTGCTTTAAAACTACGAAGTATTTTCCTGCGAGAATCTTCTTGTTCCCCAAACAACGAACGTAAAAAAGAGAGGTGATTTTGTGACATATTTTTATTATTATCTAATAACGACACTACTCTCTAAGTATAGAGACAGAACCATTTTTATGCAATCTTAAAATCTTAGAAGCTTTGCCCAACATTTCTCCGCCGTCTAAATAAAAATCCACAGAATTATCGAAATATTCACGCGCTTCTTGAACATTTTTGGCATTAGGTTGCCCAGTAATATTTGCCGAAGGAGCAGTTAAGGGGCCTGTCTCTTTTAATAATTGACCCAAGTCTCTTGATTTCGGTAAACGAAAAGCTAGGGTTTTAGTACCACGATGCAGGTACTCTAATGAATCATCAGGACAATCAAATATTATACTAACTGAACCTGGCCAATGTTTCTGAATTTCCAACTTTTGAACATCAGACAAGTTAATATTAAATCGTCCCAACTCTTCAATGTCTCCAATTAAAATAATACACGGTCTATTCTCTTCTCTTTGTCTAATTCCATAAATACGCTCAACAGTTAATTTATTTAAAGCTGAACCAACCAAACCATAAATAGTATCCGTGGGCATAACTGCTACTCCACCATCTTTTAGGATTTTAATTAAATTTTCTTTTTCATTCATATATTTTTAACATTAAAAAATCTTATCCCACAAAACAAAGAAACTAAAAAAGCCAAAAAATAAGAAAATAATTCCAATAATTACCTTTCTCCAAACTCTTGGTCGAAAAATCTTTGGCAAACTTTTATGATTAAGTACAGAAACCAATCCAAGATGAACAAACATAGCAAAAGCATTGATTACTGCTCCGAGAATTATTAAAGTCTTAGGTTCATAAATATTAAAAAGAAATAAAATAATACCAAAGGCAATTTGTGCCCAAACAAAAGAATAATAAATTTTAGCTAAATTAATTTTTCCTCTTTCTTGTCCATCTAGTTTCCAAATTGCTAAATTTTCAGCCATAATTCGAGAAGTAGAATCCATTACTCCGAGCTGGGTTTGAAATAACATAATAGATACCACTACTAAAAATAAAACACCGATGAAGGGAGAAATAATTTGACCAATAATAGCTCCTTCATTAATTACAAAACTAATTCCTTCAGCATTACTGGCTAAGCCGTAAGTGGTTGCATACGACAAAAGCATTAAAAAAATCATAGAAATAGAACCCAGAAACCAGAAAACAAAAAGATGTTCCAGGCTAATTAATTTCCACCATTTTTTAAAACGACTAACATCTTCTGGGGTAACCGCACAATCAACACCATCTAAAACAATCTCATTTTCCTTTTTTACTGAAAACAAGCTAGAAATTTTTTGAGAATATATTCCCATACCATAGCCCTTTTCTTTAATATAAATTGATTGAGTTAAATTCAAATTACCTCCAGCTCCAGAATAGGCAAAAGCCGCTAAAAAGGCTGCTAAACTAATACCTTCTGGCAAGAAATAAAAACCATTTCCGATCCCCACTATCCCTCGAAACAAGGCACTCCAATCAGCAGTAGTGCTAATAATAACCGCCAGTAGAAAAATAATAGGCACTCCTATTAAAATAATAATTTTAGTTAAGTGCTCCATCATACTATAAACAGTTTTGCCTAAGCTTAGAATTAAGCCAATTAACAATAAAAATAAAATGGCAATCCATTTAAAACTTTCTAAACCCAAAACAGTGGCAAAAACTTTTGCTGAAGCAGCGATAATTCCCGGTAAGCCAAATCCAATAAAGGTAGAAACGATAAACCAATAAACTGCTGGTTTCCATAATTTATAAATTCCCACGAAAACACTTTCACCTTTCACTAAGGCATATCTTTCAATTTCCATATTCATAAAATATTGAAAAGTAATGCCTAAAATGGCCCCCCAAGCAATACCTAAGCCATAATTAGCTGTCAGGTAAGGCCAAAGAATAACTTCACCCGAACCAAGCCCGAGCGCCAGAATAATGAAACTCGGACCGATTAGTTTTTTGATTGATATTGGTTCTGGAAATGATTTTTTTTCTGACATTTAAAAGTAACTTTATTATATCAAATAAAATAGAAAATTTTTTAATTGGGTGCCTACAGGGATTCGAACCCTGACTAAGAGCTCCACAAGCTCTGGTGCTAACCATTACACTATAGGCACCGTGTATTCCCGAGTTTAGCAAAAAAGAAGTCCAAATGCTACTTTCGCAGAGTTACTGTTTTGCGCGTTGTATATTTTGCACCCTCAACCAAAAGCACATTAAGTATGAGCCAGAGAAAAATAATCGGCAAAGCAAAAAGTGGTAAAGGGGCAATCATAAATATCTCTCGCATAAAAGGCACAATCATAGTAAGAATAAAGAGGCCACCAGCAATGACAATACTCCAGTTTAATTTAGTGTTTGAAAATACTTTATAGGCAAAAAGTGGTAAATGTAAACTGCGGAAAGAAAAAGCAACTACTAAGACATAAGAAGCAAAACAAGCAAAGAAAATTGAGCGAGCTATTTCAAGCTGAAGTCCAGATTTAAGTAGAAAGTAATAAAGTATGAAAAGTAAAATTGAACTTAAGACTCCGATTCCAAAAGTTATTGTTTTCACTTCTCTGGTAAAAATTAGTTGTAAATCTTTTTTGCCACCATATTTGTCATTATCCATATTCTCATCAAAAGCAAAAGCGAGCGCCGGCAATGATCCAGCAAAAAGATTCACCCAGATTATTTGAAGCGCGGTCAGAGGTAGGGGTAGAAAAAAAAGCAAACTGCCACCTATTAAAAAAACTTCATCTAAAGAGGTGGACATGAGATACACCACCGTCTTTCTTATATTTGCAAGTATTTTCCTGCCTTCATCTATTGCTAAGCTTATGGTTGCGAAATTGTCATCGAGCAACACTAAATCAGCTGCGCTCTTCGCTACATCACTACCAGAACCAAGCGAAATACCGATATCCATTGCCTTGAGTGCTGGTGCATCGTTGACCCCATCACCCGTCATTGCTACTATCTCTCCTTTTTCTCGATATAGTTTTCCTATACGTAATTTATCTTCAGGGGTAACTCTGGCGAAAATCTTTATTTTTGAAATAATTTGAAGTAATTCTTCATCTGAAAGATTACGGATGTCCGCCCCGGAAAGTACTTCGTCTTCTTTTACATGCCAATTTAATTCTTTAGCAACAGAAAGCGCAGTCCCCGGTAAATCGCCCGTTACCAAAACCATTTTGATGCCGTGAGATTCTATATTGGCGATAGCCTTAGGTACCTCTTTACGTACTGGATCATAGAAAGCAAACATGCCTAATAGGTTTATGTCTTTTACCTTAGAAATAATAAAATCCTTTTGCCCCGGTTGCTTAGTCATGGTCGCAATGCCAAGCAATCTTTTACCATCACGACTCGCTTTTTCTATCCAGGCCTTTATTTTCAGATAGTCCTCTTTATTTAAATCAGATTTTTTAAGCAGGATATCTGGCGCTCCCATAAATACATATTCATTATCCCGCTCAGCAACAGAAAATTTATTGGAAGAATTAAAAGGTAAAACAATGTGTGACACGGAAGAAGCAATAGAGTTAAGAGAAAGCCCATGAAGAAGTCCTGCCTTGGCTATGTTAACTTCAAAAGGTTTACCTCGAAATATCCATTTATCACGACCTTCATTCGGATTTTCAACTATCACATCTAAGTTAAGTAATGCCAGTTCCAGAAGTGACTTTTGTTCTAAAGTAAATTCTTTACCTTGGGCTGAATCCGCAAATCCAGAAATTATTTTATTTGTGTTGTGAATACCCACCAACTGCATATCTGCCAAAGTAAGCGTACCTGTCTTGTCGGTCATAATCAAAGTAGTCGAACCTAAAGTTTCCGCTGCAGTTAATTTACGAACAATTCCCCTTTTCTCTGCAATACGCAAAGAGCCAATAGCTAAAATAACAGTGAGGGCAATGGGTAAAGATTCTGGAACTGCGCCAACGGCAACAGCAGAAGATAATAACAACATTTCTACGAAAGGTTGCCCACGCAAAACTCCCAATACAAAAATACCGAGAACAACTACCGCCACCACCCCAAAGATAACCCAAGCTAAATGATCAACACCCTTCTGTAGAGGTGTTTTTATTCTACTTATTTTTGAAACAATTCCTGCAATTAAACCAATTTCAGTATTATTACCAGTAGCATAAGCAACCGCAGTAGCATAACCTTGAACCACCAAGGTGCCGGCATGAGCAATATTTTTTCTCTCTGCAACCAAAGCTCCGATATTTTCAATACCATTTGTCTTCTGAACTGGTAAAGATTCACCAGTTAAAACAGCCTCGTCTGTTTGAAAATTATTAACACTAATAATCCTGGCATCTACTGGTACTCGAGATCCGTAAGATAGTTTAATTATATCTCCAGGTACCACTAAAGCTGAATCTATTTCTTCCTCAACACCATCACGTATTACTCTAGTACGATCCTTGATGTAAGTTTTTAATTTATCAAGAGTGCTTTCAGCATTATATTCATGATAAAATCCAAGAGCGACGTTGAGTAAAACAACAAATAAAACAACCCAGGTGTCTAGCCAGTGATGTAAAATAGTTGTTAAAATAACCGCACCAAGCAGAATAAAAATGAGCGGACTTATAAATTGTTTGAAAAACAAGCGAAGTGGATTCGTCTTTTCTTTGCTATGAAAAATATTTTCACCATATTGAAATAGGCGTTCTTTCGCTTCCTGCTCTGAAAGACCCTCGGGAGAAGTCTTAAGTGTTTCAAAGACTTCAAGTACAGAAAGCGACCATGGTTGTTTTATTATTTGCATAATTAATTATTGATTGGAAGATTACCTAAAAACAAATGGTGCCCAGGGCGGGATTTGAACCCGCACACCCTTACGGGCGCTACCACCTCAAGGTAGTACGTCTACCAGTTTCGCCACCTGGGCGTTTTAAAAATATATTATAGTTTCAGTATAACAAAATTATGCTTCAACTTCAGCCACAGGCTCGGGTTCAGTCACAACTTCATCTATAGAATTATCTTGAGTATTATTTAAAACAACAGAACGCATTTTCTTGCGAACGTCTTTCTTGGCTTTAGTGCGAATATAGTAAAGCTTGGATCTGCGAGCGCGAGCTTTTTTAATAAGTTCGATTTTATCTATAGTTGGAGAATATAATGGGAAAATTCTTTCTACTCCGACACCCGAAGCAACTTTGCGAACAGTAAAAGTGGCTCCAGCTTCAGTACCATGTTTACGAGCCAAAACTATTCCCTCAAAAGCCTGCAAGCGAAACTTAACAGTTTTTTCAGTTTTTTTATTAGCTTTGGTTGATATTTTTTCTTCGGCAATTTTGGACCATACCTTTATTGTGTCGCCAGACTGAAAATCCAGCTTTTTGCGAGCCTCAATATCTACCGGACTGAATTTTATTTTTACTGCTTTCATCGTGAAATCACTTTATCACAAAAGGTTTTTGAAGGCAAACCATTTTTATAAATTTTTTTATGCTGTGAATTTTCGCATATGCGAAAATTCACAGCATTGCTAAATAAATTCTTGCTGATAGCATTTAACACAATACACTATTTCTGGCCTGCCAGGAGCATAGGGGGTATAAATCTCTACATTGCACTTATCACAAGTTCTGTGATACATCCCAGGCTTATTTTCTCTATTAAATCTCTCATTCTCTCTGCATTTAGGACATTCGTGTGGTATTGTCATATTTATTTTACGTAAAAGCTCCAATTCTCCTGGAATGATTTTATAGCCACGTTGACAATTTGCACACTCAATAATTTCCTGTAAAACAGAGTCACTTGTTTCTTTAATAGTTTGCGGTAATGCTTCGGATTTTATTGTACACTCTGCACTCGGATTTTCTACATCATCCCAAAAGTACCCCAGAGAAGTTGCTTCTTCTTTGGTTTTCGGCAAAAATCTCATTGCATTTGATTTGTTGTAGGCAAATTTTCCGAAACCCAGCGAAAAAAATTCTCCATAGCTCCACACCCTACCGAGCTTGTCTATATATGGATTTTTTTTCATGTCCTCAATAATTCGCGCTTTCAATTTTTCGTATTCTTCTTTACTGTATTGTTTATTCAAAATGCAATAACTTTTACGTTTTAAATTTACACAACCAAAATTATTCTTGGAGGCTGGACACCATAAGCAATACTCTGTATTTGTAACATCTGGAAAACAATAGGCAGAAAATTTAGAATTACTAGCACCATCACCTACATGTGCACATTCATAAAGCAATTCAGCATTATTACCCCAGCCAGTATAATCTATACAATCTTTGGAACCATCAACAGTTATAAGCTGGCACCACTTACAATTCTCCGCCCCGTTTAAAATAAAACATTCTTTGGAATTTTTTGATGTATATACGTACTCGCCAGTAACATTTAAGTTAAAAGAGTGGCCGTGATACTCGCGGTAGGGGCGGGTTTGCCAGAACTTATCAGCTTCTTTTTCAATTTTCTTTATCCCAGCCCAAGTATCCAGCTTCATTTCCTTTAATTTTTCTTGATACTCTTCTTTGGAATATTTCACATTAAAAATACAATTTTTTTCGCCTCGTAAATTTACACAACCTATACAATTCGTACAGCCATAACAATTTCGTGAAAACCAAACATCAACACAGTCATCACATTCTTCTGAAAAGAATACGTGGTAACCCCTAATAAAACTCCGTGACCCGTAACATAATTCTGATTTCCATCCTCGAATACAATCTGAACTCCATTTCAAAGTATTTAAAATTGAAGAATAAAAAACATTTTCGCAAAAATCCGCCCAGATAGTCATAAAACAATTTTTTGAATATGCTATTGAATTACTATATTCACAATTTTTAAGAGAGGCATAAGTGCTTTCTGAAATAGCATAGGGGGTTTTATTAGAAATTTCTTCTAATTGTTCTAGGAATGGTTTATTGGGGTCATAGTCTAAAGCATATTCTGTACCATCCCAATCATCTGCCCACCAACATGGCTGACAATATGTTGTAATTTTTTGTGATGGAGCATACATTGACAATGCTCTTTTTCCACATTTTTCACAATTTCGCCAAAAAAGATACCATCCATTACCACAACTCATGCGTCTTATCATCCGGCATTCTGGGCACCAAGTCGGCGCTGGAACATTTATTTTCTCATAAAATTTAAAATCTTCCGGCTCAATAGTGAAATCCTTTTTACAATTCTGGCACAACTTAACCTCTGCGTCCATAACTTTATTTTATCATATTTTCAAATTCCTGAGGCAGGAGTGATTCTACTTTTACTTCTTTACCCTTCATGTCTTTAAAAATAATTGATTGTGCATGCAATGCGAGACGTTTTATATCTTTCGGACAAGCTCCTGCGGGATTATATAATGAATCACAAACAATGGGGTGATTTAAGAATTTCAAATGTACGCGAATCTGATGTGTTCGACCAGTTTTTGGCCTCACTTCTAGCTCTGTAAATTTATTTAGGCCAATTTGAAATCTTTTCAACACTTTATATTGAGTAATCGCTTCACGCATTTCCCCACGTGCGCCCCTACCAGCCAACCAACGACGAAAATCCTTAGGACTTCGACCAATTGGTTTATTTATAATTCCCCTGTCGTTTTTTACCCAACCATTCACAATAGCGACATAAACTTTTTTAATAGTTCTTTTTTGAAATTGCTCTTTGAGAAATTGATGCGCTTTTTGATTTTTTGCTAAAAGTAAAACACCAGAAGTTTCTTTATCTAGTCTATGCACTACTCCCGGCTTATCAATTTTTAATTCGTCATTTTTAATTTTTAATTTTAAAGGCTCTCCAACGTTTTTCATTTTTGGATAATTGGTTAATACCCAATCAGTAATGGTCTCGGCCTTACTTCTACCATCAGGATGCACAGCAATGCCAGATGGTTTATCTATGACTAAAATATTTGAGTCTTCATATAGAATTTTTATTTTCATGGGTTGTGCCTTCGGTAGGAATCGAACCTACATCAAAGCCTTAGAAGAGCTCTGTTCTATCCATTGAACTACGAAGGCATAAAAGGACTGGTGCGCGGTGTAGGACTTGAACCTACGACCTTCCCGGTGTAAACGGGTTGCTCTACCAACTGAGCTAACCGCGCATAATATTAATTAAAATAACATTTTAAAGACATTGGGTCAACGACTAGATCAGAACTCGATGAGTAATTAATTTTATTCAAAATTCCCAAGCGCCAAGCCAATGGCTACTGTGAATGAAAAAGTTTCACTTAGACTCATTTTAGGCACCTCTTTTTTGGGATCTAATATATTTATCCAAACATTGGCCATTTCTACTTTGGCCTTTAGGCTAGTGGAAAGATAGTCGGCTAGGCCAATTAGATTGGCGTCACCTCCACATAAAATTATTTTTTTAATTGATGGATTTTTTTCACCTTTCTCATCTTGATACATATGCCAATGCAGAGAAACCCTCTCAATAGCATCACGTAAAACTGAAGCTCCACCCAGCAACACAGAAGAAGCTTCTTGATTATCCATATTTCTTTGTAATCCATATAGTTTTTTTAATTCTTCCGCTTCTGGGAAAGAAATACCTAATCTGGATTGCAACATATTCGTCAAAGTTGTCCCCCCTACTTCAGCTATAGAATCAGACACAACAAATCCTTTTGAAACAACACAAATTCTAGTACGTTTTTCACCAAAATCTACAATCATATAAGTCCCCCGATCTCCCTTTTTGATAGCAACACGAGCTAGAGCATGAGATTCAGGTTCAAATGATGTTACTTTTATAGAAGAATTTTTGAAAATATGCATTTCTTTGGTGGTCAAAGATGTACGCACAGATTTTATACCTTCTTTCTTTTTGAGAATACTTAGGTGTTCCGCCAGTTTTTTAAAATCTTTTATCTCTCCACGCTCAACTATCATTGGTGGAATTTTATAAGTACCATATCTCTCTAAATAAATACCGTGTTTGTTAGAAGCAAGTAAAACAAATTTAATAAACTCATCTGAAATATCTAATCCAAAAGAAGATGAGGAAAAATTATTTTTTGAAAAAAAATTTAGAAACATTATCAATATTATACGATATACGAAAATATATCGCTATTTATGAAGCACGTGTACCAGCTGGAATACTCTCGTTAGGAGAAATTAGAGAAAAATTCCCATTATCAGTAGAAACAGCCAGAATCATTCCCTGACTTTCGAAGCCACGAATTATTCTGGGTTCTAGATTACTAACAAACATACATTTTTTACCAATCAAAACAGAACAATCTGGGAAATATTCCGAGATTCCAGAAACAATTTGTCGGGATTTTTCTTCTCCTAAATCAACAGAGAGTTTAAGCAATTTATCAGTATCAGGGATTTTTTCTGCCGATAAAATCTGACCAACTTTTATTTCTACTTTTTTAAAATCTTCTATACTAATCATTTTTTTATTTTATCCCTTCTTTTTGTCTAGATCTTCGATCTAAATACCTTTGTAATATTAAAGCAGCCGCTTCAGCGTCTACTTTCGCCCCATTATTATCATACCTACGAGCCTCCACTGAGGTCAAGAATTCTGATTGTCTGTGCGCTGGTAATTCAAAACGTTTTTCCAATTCAGAAATAAAAACATTAATTTTTTCAGCTACCAGGTTTTCTTGACCAGAAAAATTAAAAGATTCTCCGATTACAATTTCTGAAATATTATCTTCTTTCACTATTTGGCCAATATTATCAAATAATTTTGAATCGTTTAAAATAATTTCTTTTGGAAATGCCAAAGTACCACCTTCATCCGAAATTGCTAAACCAATTCTCTTGGTACCATAATCTATACCTAGAAATTTCATATTAAAAGACTAGCATAAAAGGGTCTTTTTTGATAATATCAAGATGAAAATGGAGGCGTCGCATAGAGGCTTAGTGCATCGGTCTTGAAAACCGAAGTCCTGCAAGGGACCGTGAGTTCGAATCTCACCGCCTCCGCCAGATGTCCACATTCGAACTGAAGTACAGTATAATTAAAAAGGTCGAGTATTAATATTAATAATTTAATTAAAAAATATGACAGCGATAGAAATAATTGCACTTGTAGGTGCGATAATCGTACCGGTAAAAATTATTATGCTCTTGAAGGGGCAGAAATTTTGGTTTGAAACTGTTACTGAAAAATACTGGGGCAACGCCATAACGACAACATTGCTTTCGTTATTAGCAGTTGTTGTATTGCTATTTTTCCTACTTCAAGAACTTACCATTGTTCAGATTTGGGCTGGTGCGATATTTGGTATGGCTTTAACCTCGTTGGCCTTAGCCCCTTTTTCTAAATGGATGTTAGGGGTAGAAAAGAAATGGTTTACGGAAACTAATGTTTTCAAAACTGGTTGGGTATCTCTGATTGTTTGGGTGGCTCTGATAGTTTGGGTCTTATATTCCCTTTTTTCTTAGTAGATTTTCTGTGCGAAAGCCGGAACGTTAAAATAGGCTGGATTTTCCTTGTAAATCCGGCGTAAATCACGTACAATTTTATCAACACGGCTGAAATGAAGCATCCTGATTGGTTCTAACTTCGGGACATCGCCTCCGCATGGAAGTTGAGTTAGAAGAAAAAAGAGTCCTCTACCCTCCGCCAAGAATATTAATCAAAAGATAGGATAAAAAGTTTAAATTTTGCTATAATATATTTATGTCCAGAAAAATAACTTTTGAATATTTAGCCAAGCATATTTCGATTGTAGTAGGCTTGGTGTTGATTTGGCGAGGGATTTGGTATGTATTAGATGGAATTGATTTACTATTTTTTGGCAATAGTCATATTTGGACTGCGTTAGTTGGTATTGTGGCTGGCTTAATAATTTTATATTTGCCCGACAAAGATCTAAAAGAAATTGAAAAGCTATAGTAAATATAGTTTCAATGATATAATTTAATTATGAACGAAGAAGAAAAATTATCTTGGTCAGCTCCAGAATACGAAGAACAAGAGCGTAGCCCAGACTGGTTTTGGGCATTGGCGGTGATAATGATTACTGCTTCACTGGCTTCCATTATTTATAGTAATTACTTTTTTGCTGTCTTAATTATTTTAAGCGGTTCCCTACTTTGGTTTTATAGTAAAAAATCTCCAGAAATGGTGGAATATGAATTAAACACCAAGGGCTTTAAAGTAAAATCTCATTTATATCCTTATGAAAATATAAAATCTTTTTTTGTACAAATACACGATACTCCAACTTTATTTTTAAAAACTGAAAGATTTTACATGCCCATCCTCTCTATTCCCATAGAATATGATTTGGCTGATGACATATATTCAATTTTTATTTCAAAAAATGTTCCCGAAGAAGAAATGAAAGAACATCCATCAGAAAAAATAATAAAATCTTTAGGCTTGTAAATTATTTTGAAAATAAAGTGGACTTTTAAATAAAAACTGTTAATCTAAAATCAACAAATAAATATTTGCCCTCATAGTTCAATGGATAGAATGCGAGCTTGCGGAGTTTGCGATGTAGGTTCGATTCCTACTGAGGGCACCAAAAGTATTTGACTTTTTTCATATCTTGTGTAATTGTAATAAAAACCAAGGTGCAACGGCTTAGTTATAGAAGTCGCTGTATCTGACTCATAGTACCTCGAAAAACCCTCAACGAAGGAGGTCCCATGCGGACCATGGCAACGTTGTTGTTTGCCCTCGCCGTGGGATTCTCCCCGGCCGAGGCGCAGACCACCTATCCGCGCTGTAACGTAGGCGCGGACCCCGTCAACATCAATCGTCAGCCTACGGCTGACGAAGAAGTGGTCATCAACCCAGCCGACAAGGTCATCACGTACAAGTCTGGCAACGGACGAAACGTGACTTGCACTCTACAGGCTGGAGTGCCCGTTGTCATCAACAAGACGACGGGTGTGGCAGTCTGGGTGTTTGGGTGCGGGAACGATATCGTTCCTCCATCTTGGACCCCCAAGAAGATTCAAGGTTTGATGGGTCCCCAGGGCCCCCAGGGTCCAATGGGCCCTGCTGGACCACGAGGCCCCCAAGGCCTTGACGGCATGGACTTCACGCCCCCGTCATCCGACGGGAGCTGGTGCGGCACGACGTGCCACTGGCTCCTCGGAGGAGCTGCCATCCTCGGCATTGGTGTCGCCGTCGGTGAGCACAACAACTGGTGGCGAGGGGACCACAAAGGCCTCGAAGTCACCACCGACGACGTCACCGTCATCTGCACAGGGTTCCCGTGTCCAGGTGCTCCGACTGTTGGAGGAAACAAGTGGGGAAGCATTAAGTTTGCTTTCCCGATCCGCTAGTTTCTAGCGGAGAGCATCAGTAGCAGGAGGGAGCGAGTCTGAACAACTCCCCTTCCTGCGCTCTTCAAAGCTATTAAAATTTATTTGATGGTTTTGAAGAGTAAGAAAAGTTTATCGCTTTATTTACTTTTAATAATTTAATTACCTCTGTAAAGAGGCACAACAATATGAATAAAATAAAATTGTCGTTTCTAAGTATCTTGGTTTTGGTTGGGCTTTTTGCAGGAGTAAATACAAATACTGCTTCTGCTCAAACCGCAACTACAACTTGTAACAATGCTGTTTGGAGTGCTACTCTAACTGGTACTGTTACTCCTAATGGCACCGCAACTCAGGCCTGGTTTGAATGGGGCACGAGTACCTCATTTGGTTATACAACACCAAAGCAAACCTTTTCCGTAACTTCAAGTTATAGCCAAGTCTTAAGTCCTCTGACTGAAAATACGACATTTTATTTCAGAGCAATGGCAGAAAATCAGTACGGCATAGCAACCGGAAGCACAAAAACTTTTCAAACTGGTACCTGCAGTCAACCTGCTCAAAATCAACCCCCAGTAATTACTCTACTTGGTAGCAATCCTGTAAATATTACTGTCGGTCAAACATACAATGATGCTGGTGCAACTGCTTCTGATCCGGAAGATGGAGATATTACTCACAAGATTGTCAAAACTGGTTTTGTTAATTCGGGATCAGTTGGTTCATATACAATAACTTATAGCGTTTCAGATTCAAAAGGTTTATATGCTCAATCAGTATCACGAACAATAAATGTAAATCCTCAAATACAACCTCCAACCCCAAAACCTTCCGTTACTATTTCAGCAGATAATACAAATGTAGCTTACGGTGGTTCAACTACTATTCGTTGGTCCTCCACTAATGCCACTTCTTGTATAGCCGATACTGGAACAAATGGATGGGCAGGACCGAAACCTCTTTCTGGTAGTTTCCCAACTGGTGCATTATTTAGTACTGTGCGTTTTAATATTATTTGTAATAATGGAAATGAAACAACGGGGGATGGAGTAACAGTCAATGTTGAAAATCAACCCGCACAGCCTCAAAATCCGACTGCTTCTATTTCTGCCATTCCTACCAGTGTTGCTTATAATGGAACTAGTACTATCACTTGGACCTCCACCAACGCTACTTCTTGTAGCGCTAGCGGAGGAACTAATAGTTGGGCTGGAAGTAAGGCTACTTCTGGTAGTTTTCCAACCGGAAATTTAACTTCTACAGTTACTTATAATATTACTTGTACCAACAGTTCTGGTTCTGCTAGTGATTCCATTACTATTAGTGTAGGTAGTCAACCAACTCAGAATCCAATAATGTCCGGAACTATCACTCCTCAAAATGCTAATTGTTTAATTTTACCTGACCAAAATAGTTGTAATGTAAATTTGTCTTGGACTACTATTAATCCAGTTGGTGTTTCAGCAATTACTAAAAATCCAAACATTGTCGTAGCTAATGGAAATTCTGGTAGTAGTTCTTTCGCAGTAACCTATCCCAGTACCACATTTTATCTTTACAACAACAATGTCTTATTAGATACAAATTATGCTACAGCAAATTGTGCTTCCGGAACTGCTTGGAATGGAAATATTTGTCAAACAATTACCGATAATCAAAATAATTTATTCCCTTCCATTAATTTTACTGCGGATCAAAATGGTTTAAATTATGGTAGTGGTACAACTCTGACCTGGAATTCAAGTTATACCACAAGCTGTTATGCTAGTGATGGTGTTAATAATTGGGCCGGTACCAAAAACACTTCTGGTAGTTTTTACACTGGAGCATTATATTCCAGCACCACCTTTACTATAACCTGTTCGAATAGTACTAATTCCCTAACAAGAAATTTGGCAATTTCAGTTAATAGTGCGCCAAGTAATAATTATCCAATTATTCCAACTCCATACTACAATCCAACCTATATTCCAATTCCAACCCCAACCTATATTCCAACCCCTACCCAAACTTATGTTCCAACTACAACCACGACCTATGTTCCAACAATAACCACCGCTAGCCCTGCTTCTAATACCACAATTCAAAGAACTGTTTATGTTAATAACGGCACCGGCGAAAGATCATTGGTGATGTTAACAATCGATGGTGGTGGAGAATCAATCGTATCTGGAGAACGTCGTCGATATCATGTTACCTGGAAAAATATAAGTAATCAAAATTTAACTGACGTGGTATTGCGAGTAATCTTTCCTGCTTCTATGAATGTGGAAACAGCAACTGGGGGTTCATTTAAAAAAGCTGACAATACTTTAACTCTTAACATTAATCGACTAAACGTAAATGAAAGTGGCGAAATGTTTATCACCGCCAGTACTAAAACAGGATTAGTGGAACGAGAGACGGTTATTGTTATAGCTAACTTAGTCTTTACTGATAATTCCAACAGGCAGAATGACGCAGTGGCTTATGCCATTCATCGTATTGAAAATAATATGAATTTACTGGGAGCTGGCGCATTCTTTACTGGAACATTTCTATTTTCTAATATTTTCGGATGGTTGTTATTATTAATTCTAATTCTAATTATTATTCTTCTAGTTAGACATCTTTACGAGCGAAGAAATATTAGAATGTCTATCCCGGGACCTCATTATTAAGAGTAAAATAAGTAATTAAAAAGCATTTGACTTTTTTAAGATAAAGTGATATAATAGAGTTATGTTATACAAAATTATGCAAAAAATCCAAAAAATAAGCTTATTCTTGCTCATCGGAATGATGGTTATGGGTTTATGGGCTCCAAGTACTCAAGCTGCTTTAGTTATTACTACTGCAAGTCCAAGCAATATTAGTTATTCTAGTGTTACTTTAAACGGTATCTTAAATGAGGGTAGTTTACCCATCACTGCTTGGTTTGAATTGGGTACCAACACGGGTACTTTCAATTTATCAACCAGTCCTCAATATTACAATTCACTAGCTAATAACTTTAGCACTCCGGTCTCTGGACTAAATAGTAATACTACTTATTATTTCCGCGCCGTTGCTGAAAGTTCTCAAGGTAGAGTTTATGGAAATATTTTGTCTTTTACTACTAGCTACCAAGATTTATATACCAATAATATAGATTATACTTACACTGGAACTTTGCCAACCATAGTTACTAGTCCCGCTGTTGGCATAAGTGCAACAAGCGCCACTTTAGCCGGCGTTGTCAGTGGAAATAATTTACCGACCACTGCTTGGTTTGAATGGGGCACTAATCTCAACTTCAACAATTCTACCACTCAAAATCTTTATGGAAGAAATAGCCAAAATTACAACATTACCTTAACTGGACTTACTCCCAATACTGTTTATTATTTCCGCGCCGTTGCTGAAAATGCCAAGGGTAGAGTGTTCGGTACCACCCTTTCTTTTACTACCAGCCTAGCTACTTACATTAATTATCCAAATACTAATTATTATCCAACTCAAACATACTATCCCACTCAAACAATCTCACCAAATACAAGCCTAACAGCCAACACTGACCCAGCTACAAATGTCGCTAGCACTAGTGCACAATTAAATGGGATGGTGACCAACCAGGGTACTATTCCATCAAACACTTATTTTGAATGGGGCACTAATACTAATTTAAATAACCGAACGGAAATAATTTCTACTGGAGCATTTCCATTGGTTAAGCATATAAACAAACTCAATGGACTAAAGCCAAATACAACTTATTATTTTCGCCTAGTCGCAGAAAATGGCTTAGCTAGAAATGTAGGTGCAACTCATTACTTCACCACCAACCCAGGTGTAGTCAGTACCAGTACCGTACAAACAACTAATGAAACAACAACCATTGATAACAGCGCTACTATTACCCCCGTTTATTCAGAACGATCAATAGAAAGTGCTATCGGTGCCAATGTATTTAATGCTGGCTTTCTACCAGGAAGTTTGTTTGGCTGGCTTTTGTTGATAATCTTTATTTTATTAATTGCGGTCTTAATCCAACAAACCCTTAATCCTGTAATTATTAGACAAGAACATCAACTAGAACATCATCATTAATTAATAAAACCAACCTCATAAATAGCCCCGTATCGGGGCTATTTATGTTAGAGTAATACCATGGAAGAAATTTACCCAATGCGGATAAATAAATATCTAGCTTTTAAAAAAATATCCACTCGCAGAGGTGCCGACGAATTAATAAAAAATAAAAAGGTTTTTATTAATGGCAAGCTAGCTGTGCTTGGCAGTAAGGTAAATGAAAATGATAAAATAGAAGTAAGAGGAGTTCAGCTAAAAAAATATATTTATTTAGCTTATAACAAACCCATAGACATAATTACTCATTCTCCCCAGTCTGGAGAAAAAGACATAAGAGAAAATATCAAAAATGCAAATATTCCCAAAGACATATTCCCTATTGGCCGGCTAGATAAAAATTCTCACGGTCTAATTATTCTTACCAATGATGGACGCCTAACTGATCAATTGCTTAATCCAAAATTTTCTCACGAAAAAGAATATGTGGTACAAACATCTAATAAACTTCGCTCTAGCTTTAAAGCAAAAATGGAAAAAGGAGTCAATATTGAGGGCTACATTACCAAACCCTGTAAGGTAAAAATTATAAATAATTTTACTTTCAATATTATCTTAACTGAGGGTAAAAAACATCAAATTAGAAGGATGTGTTCAGCTCTTTTTCAAGAAATTGCTGATTTAAAACGCATTAGAATTATGAATATCCAATTAGGGAATTTAAAACCCAACAACACTAGGGAAATTAAAGGCGGGGAGTTAGAGGTGTTTTTAGGTTCTCTGGGATTGACAAAATAGTTATTTTTTGTTATACTTAATAAACAAAGTAGGTCGTAGATCTCATCGAGCCTGAGGCTCTCAGAGCCGAATGGCCTGAAAACTTCAGATCGAAGAGGTAAAGAAAAGAGTCGATTTCGTAGAACACTTTTGTATTTAATAACTAAAATAAAAATCAATGACTGGTACTATCAAAAGACTCACTGATAAAGGTTTCGGTTTCATTACCGGAGAAGGCCTTGCGAAAGATTTATTCTTTCACAGCAATTCTTTGGTTGGCGTAACCTTTGATGAGTTGAAAGAAGGTGATACTGTTTCTTTTGAAACAGAAGAGTCACCAAAAGGATTGAATGCTACAAACGTACAACGCGCGTAATATTCTCTCCAACAAAAAAACCCGCCACTCGGCGGGTTTTTTTGTTTTTATTATTTAGTTATTCTGGCCAAACGAGCTTTCTTGCGAGCAGCGTTGTTTTTCTTTATCACTCCCCTTTTAGCCGCCTTGTCAATTATCGCAAAAGCAGAAGACATCATTTTAGTAGCTGCTGCTTTATCAAGCTTGACGGTTTTCTCAATTTTTTTAATAATTTCTTTCATTGCTCGTTTTCGGGAATCATTAAAAGCCTTCTTGCGAAGGGATCCGCGAATTGCTTTTTTAGCTGATTGGGTTATAGGCATAAAGCTAATTTAACAGAAAAATTCTTAAAAAGCAACCTTATTTACGTAGGCAGGCCTTTACTCAATATGCTATGATTAATCTATGATTGGAAGCATAAAGGGTAAAATAATTTTCAAAACAGGAAAATTTATCATAATAGAAACAAATGGGGTGGGTTATAAAATAAACATCTCACCTGACACCTTGTCTAAAATACAAAAAGAAAATGATGTGTTTCTTTTCATCCATACTCATGTACGAGAAGATGCCATGGATCTGTATGGTTTCTTAGATCATCAAGAATTAGAATTTTTTGAAATGCTTTTAAATGTATCTGGAATTGGACCAAGGTCCGCTTTAGCTATTTTAAGTATTGCTTCCATAGAAACATTAAAAAAAGCAATCAGCACTAGCGACACTGGTTATCTAACAAAAGTATCTGGCATCGGCAGAAAAACTGCGGAAAAAATTGTGATAGAGTTACGCGATAAAATGGGTGAAGAAAAAGAAGGTACTTCTCTACAAATTGAATTAGATGCCTTAGAGGCACTTAAATCTCTAGGTTATTCTCAAAATCAAGCTCGAGAAGCGCTAAAAAAAGTATCCCAAAAAGTAGACACAAATACTAAAATTCGTGAAGCCCTAAGAATTCTAGGGGGTAAATAACCATGCCAGAATTACCAGAAGTAGAAAATCTTCGCCGAGGATTAAACAAAAATATTCTCGGACAAAAAATAATAAAGATAAAAGTATCTAAGCCAAAACTTGTATCTGGTAAGGGTAATACTCGCACCGCATCTATTAAAAAAGTAAAAGAATTCAAACAGAAGCTTAAGGGGGAAATATTCAAAACAATAGAGCGTCGAGCTAAAAATCTAATATTTCGAATGAGAAGTGGAAAAATAATCCTAGTTCATCTTAAAATGTCAGGGCAGTTTGTGTATCAATCTAAGTCCAATAAAAAAACAATTGTAGGCGGGCATCCTATAGAACTTTCAGAAAAAATAATACCCAACAAGCACACCCATATAATCTTGGAACTCAAGAAAGGTACACTTTACTACAACGACACTCGCATGTTCGGCTATGTGCTTTATTATCCAAACGAAAAAGAATTTGAGAAAGAAAACCACTTCATCTCTCTGGGATTAGAACCATTTGATAAAAATTTTACTTTGCAATATTTTCAAGAAGCTCTCAAAACCAAAAAAGGTAAAATAAAATCCGTACTAATGGAGCAAAAAATAGTTACCGGTTTAGGAAATATTTATGCGGATGAAAGTCTTTTTGAGGCTAAGATTCGCCCCGACAGAAGTGCTTCTTCTCTTAAAAAACAAGAAGTGATTCGCCTTTATTCTGCAATTCTCCGAATAATGCGCCGAGCAATACAGATAGGCGGGTCTTCTGTGGCCACTTATCGACTTCTAGACAACACTCGAGGCAATTATGCTCGTGAACATAAAGTCTATGGCAAAGCCGGTAAATCATGCACTCGTTGCAAAAACACACTCAAAAAAACTATAATCCAAAACCGCACCACAGTTTTCTGTCCCAAATGCCAAATGTAACTCAAAAGAATGTTGTGATTTTAGAGGCTTGGGAGCGCGACTGGCGCGAACACGAGGAATTTTTCAGTAGAAAAATATCCGTACTCTAAAATCACAACATTCTGAAGAGAATCACACCCAGTGCCACGGAAACATTTAGTGATTCCTTTTTTCCGTGCATTGGAATTTCAGCGATTATGTCACATTTGTTTAATATATTTTTCGGAATACCTGTGACTTCTGGACCAACAATAAAAGCATTTTTATTTTTTAATTTCAATTTTCTGTAATCAACCGACCGAGAATCTTGCTCAATAGCTACCACCAGATATCCCTCTTTCTTTAATCTAGAAATAAGGGCTGGTAAATTTTTCTTCTGTTCCCACGCTACAAATTCTTCCGCACCTAGAGCAGACTTAGCTAAATCTTTTCTTTTTCTACCAAATCGATCCAAGGGCCCAGGGGTATAACCAGTTAAATATATTTTATTCACACCCACAGCATCCGCCGTGCGAAACATCGCCCCAACATTGGAAACACTTCTAATATTATGTAATATCACTATATTTTCTGGTAATTTTTTCATATAAGATAACTAGTGTAATTTATAGCACAGATAATGGTATTATTAAACTATGCAGTATTTGGATTTTTTAAAGAAAAATTGGATAGTTTTCTTTATTTTCTTTATTTTAATTTTTATTATTTACGGACAATCCTTGTCTGGGGATTTTGTTTTTGATGACAGAAATATTATAGAACATCTACCAGTATTATCGGACATAAAAAATATTGACCAAATAGCCTTGCATCCATTCTGGACCACAGAAAACGGACTTTATAGGCCAACCACCCTTTTGAGTTATTCGTTTAATATAGCCTTGCTGGGAACTTCAGCTTTTTCTTTTCATCTTTTAAATTTATTACTTTATGTTTTTATTTGTTTTTTAATTTATTTAATAATTAAGAAATTATTCCAAAACGAACTTCTAGCATTTATTACGGCTTTACTGTTTTTGGTACTACCAATCCATACTGAAGTAGTGGCTAATATTTCTGGACGTGGTGAATTATTGGCTCTTTTTTTCTCTCTATTATTTTTCTGGGAATTAATCAAAGAAAAAATAAATTTTTATTTACTATTTTTATGGACTCTACTAGCACTAGGCAGTAAAGAAATAGCAATTGCGATTTTCCCAATTATGTTTTTGATTCTATTAATTAAAGAAAAAAACATAAATATAGAAATACTTAAAAAACATTTTAAAAATATCAGTGCTTCAATAATTGCTATTTGTTTTTATTTTTTCTTACGATTTTTTTCTTTGGGGATAAACACATTTCCAGAAATAAAAACCAGCTTAATAGAAAACCCATTACTTTTTACCGACACTACTTCCCGCATCGCAACGGCTTTTAAAATATTGTGGCTATATTTTGAAAAAACATTTTGGCCAATTGGTTTATGCTCTGATTATTCTTATAATCAAATCCCGATTATTCATAATTTTGTAAATCTGGAAGTAATTTTAGGAGTAATTATTTTTTCGTTTTCAATAATCTTGCTAGTATATTTTTTGAAGAAAAAACCCCTGATTTCTTTGGGTTTGGGTATTTTTATTTTTTCATTTTTAATTATTTCTAATATAATATTTCCAATTGGCACCATTATGGGAGAAAGACTATTTTTCTTTCCATCTCTTGGTTTAAGTTTGATATTTGCTTTCATTTTTTATCAAATTCTAATTATTCTAAAAAACAAAAACACCCAAATAGCTTGGCTGGTCTTGTTAACTATTGCCTTGATTATATATGGCGCTATAAGTCTAAAAAGACAAAGTGTCTGGCTAAGTGAAGAAAATTTATTTCTTTCTGCCGCTCAATGCGCTCCTAATAGCGTTTTATCTAGATCAAATTCCGGGGCAATTTATTTAATTAAAGGAGATTTAGATAAAGCCGAAGAAGAACTTAAAACGGCTATCAATATTAAACCAATTTATTCTAAGGGTTTAAATAATTTGGGATTACTTTATCATCAGCAAGGAAAAACCGAGCAAGCTAGAGAGTTATACCTGGAAGCCATCAAACAAGATTTTCCCTACGGCGGAGCTTTTGAAAATTTAATTATGCTTTATTTAAATGAAAACAAAATAGACTTAGCGAAACATTGGCTAACTTACTTATATGGAGATAATGAGCAATTAGTAGATACTATTGTTGAAAGTTATTTAAAAGAATATAAACAGTAAACTATAAATAAGTTTCATAGTCAACATAAGCGGTGTCGTAAGCTGTTAGAATAATTTTATAAGCAAGCGCAGAACTTATGATGGTAAAAATAAGAAAATATACCAATGTCATATTAAGTCTATACATATTTCACATTATAGCATTTTCTTGATTTTTGGGCTTATTTACTATATATTTTAGGTTAACGCGCCCATAGCTCAGCTGGTAGAGCAGATCCCTTTTAAGGATAAGGTCGTAGGTTCGATCCCTACTGGGCGCACAAAATGAACAAAAGCACCCTACGGTGCTTTTGTTCATTTTGTGCGAGACGGAGCCTTATTTTTTCAGTAGAAAAAATGGCGAGTCGGGGTCGTGAAATTTTGCGAGCGACGGCGAGTAAAATATTCCTGACCACGGGGCATAAAACGAAACCCTGGTAACGCTTAATGATTTAATTTTATTTTATTTTCTAGGTCTTATGTTCTTGAAGAGGGTCTTTTTTAGGTGTAAGATCGCGGATCTGACCTTCAAGCATTTCTGAGCGTTTTTTTAGTTCGTCACGCTCTTTTTTTACCATATCTAATGTAATATTAATTTTTTTCGCATTAGTTCGATGGTGCCAGAATCCAGGCACTAATCGTATCATGCCAAAAATAAAACCCATAAGAAATGTGACACTTATAACTAATGCAAGTGATGCGCTTACATTCCATAAAAACAACTGGACTGTTACTACACCAGTATTAGTAAACACAAACCACAGGATACCCATTATAATTATTGTAACAAGTGCTGTTAGCATATATTATTTGAAATTTTCTTTATATTTATAAAAACACTCTTTAGATCATTATATTATAACATACCCTTAAAATATAAAACAAAAATTCCAATTCTTTTAACTCCTATATGTTTTAGGTTAACGCGCCCACGGCTCAGAAAGCATCAAGTAAAAATTGCTCAAAAGATGCTTCGGCATCAATTCCCTTTTTTCGTGCCTCGGGTAATAAATAAGACAACCTGACAATAAAACCCTTTAATTCCTTTTCAGAAAATTTAGAAAAATTTTTTCTAATTAACATATCTTTAATTTTCCAGAACAGCACTCCGATTAACTCTTCCATTCCCACCCCTAAATCAATCGCCTGTCTAAAATAAATCCATAAATTAAGTTTATCTTTAGCGGCAAAAGCATTAGCTACTAGAAAATTATCATATTTCTCTAATTTAATTTTTGGTAACTCAAAAACATTTAATTCAGCTCGAGCTTTTTTGAAACTATCTAATATCGCCTTAGTTAATTTTCCTTCCAAGAAAACAAAAGAATTACTGGCCTCCATCATTAAAGAAAGTTTGTCTAAAATAAATGTTCTAGTTTCTTCATATTCACAAAAATTTAAAAAAACCACTACAGATTTTTTAGAAAAAAGCCCAGAGCCAGAATACAAACTGCCAATCTGGTCAGGATTAAAATCGTTTCTATTAAATTTAAGAATCTCAGTACTTGAAGGAGTATTTTTTAGAAAATCTTCATAGGCAGATAATTTATTTTGAATGTCGTCACCAGCAAATAGATAAATCATGTTTAAAATCTCACAGATTTCTTATATTCTAGATAGGGAGATCCATATTTACTAGAAAGCAAATCTTCCTCTTTTTTAATAAAATAAAATTTATTGATTAAAAAAGATACTATGGAAAACAAAACAATGAACAAAGAGTTAACCAATAATCCAAGACCCAGCATTAAAATAAAAAGTCCTAAGTGGGTGGGCATACGAACATAACAATAAGGCCCCTGGCAAAATGTTTCTTTAGTAATATTGCTTTTATCTAATTTTTTAGATGTATGTTGAGCCCAAAGTACAAGAAAAGTACCAAAAAATAAAAATAAAAAACTAATAAAAGTAACCAAGTTATTGTTGTAAATTTTGATTGAAAAATAAGTATGTAATAGTAATCCTAATAAAAATAAAGCAAAATAAGCCATATATGAATGCGCTAAAATAGAGTGGATGCTGGTTTTTGGTTTTTGCTCTTTGGGATCTATCATATTATATATATTAGCATATAAATGCTTATTTTATCTCCCCCAAATTATCCCCCGAATTGAAATGAACCAAAAGCGGAATAACTGTTTTGTGTTGTAAATATGACCTAGAAAGTACCTGCTCCATAGCGTTTTGAATGATTTGATTGGCTTTTGCTAATACTTTTTCTTCTATTTCAAATACCAATTCATCATGAATCTGTAAAACTAAATGAACCTTATCTGCTAGTTTTGCTTGTATTAAATCTTCACTAGCAAAACGAATAGCTAATTTAATTATATCAGCAGCGGTTCCCTGAATGGGGGCGTTAGTGGCGGTACGTTCAGCCATGTTTTTCAAAAAAGGAATCCGGGATCTTACATTTGGAAAATATCTTCTTCGTCCAAACAAGGTTTCCACATATAAATTCTGCTCTGCAAAAACCTTCACACTTTCTAGATAATCTCGGACACCTGAAAATTGATTAAAATAATTATTGTAAAAAGTTTGCGCTTCTTCTCTAGTACCTCCCAGATTTTTCCGCAAAGCAGTTACACCCATTCCATAAATAATGCCAAAATTGATAACTTTTGCCTTGCGTCGCATCTCCGCATCAACTTTATCAATCGGCACCCCAAAAACAAAGGAAGCTACTCCAGCATGAATATCTTTTCTGTCTTTAAATATCTGGGTCATTTTTTTATCTCCTGATAAAATTGCCGCGACTCGTAATTCTATTTGACTGTAATCAAAAGCTGACAATTTATAACCCTTTTGAGCAATAAAACCATTGCGAATTTTTCTACCCAATTCAGTTTTAATTGGCAAATTTTGTAAATTTGGATCTGAAGATGAAAATCGCCCAGTAGTTGTACCATTTTGCAGAAATTTAGCATGTAATCTTTTGTCTGGTCCTATTTTACTCGGAATCACATCAATATATGTAGAGAGTAATTTTTGCAATTCTCGATAAGCAAGTATTTCTTTAATAATTGGATTATCTTCTTGTAATTCTTCTAAAACAGACACCTTGGTAGAAAAAGAGCCACTGGCATTTTTTTTCTTACTAGACTTCATGCCCATTTTCCCAAACAACACTTCGCCCATTTGCTTAGGTGAGTTTATATTAAATTCCACTCCCGCCATGGAATATATTTTTTTTGTTAATTTATCTAATTCAATATGATATTCTTTTGATAATTCTGAGAAATATTTTGGGTCAATTAAAATTCCGTGATCTTCCATGGCCTTGACCACTGGAATAATGGGTTTTTCTATTTCAGAAAAAACTTTATCTAATTTTTTATCTTTTAATTGTTGAAATATATCCGGATGAGCCTTCTCAAGAGATTTGGTATTGGTAAAAATCAAAATATCTTCCAGTTTAGGATTGCTAATATCGGAATTCAAAAGCCATAAACCAATACTGGCTTCCTGTAACAAATTTTCATCTATTGCTTTATTTTTTTCATTTTCAAGAGATGGGTCTGAGGGGTTATTTTTGTGTTTACTATTATTGTTAAAAAAGCCTTCTAATCTTTTAAATAAAGAGCGAAATTCAAAAAAAATAAATACTTGTTCAATTTTACTTAAATCAGCACTTTCCCAAAAAGTAGCTTGAGGAATTTCAAAATCTATTGGGGCATCAGTTCTAATGGTCGCCAAAGTTTTAGAAAACAGTGCCTCTTCTTCATTGTTTTTTAATAATTCAATTATTCTTTCAGTTAATCCCAGTTCTTTAAACGCATCTACACTTTTTTGTCCGCCCAGGGCGGATCCACCTAGGGTGGAATAAATTTCTTCAATAGTCCCAAATTTGGAAATTAAAATAGTGGCCGTTTTTTCTCCAATCCCCTTAATACCAACAATGTTATCCGATGGATCTCCACGCAAGCCTTTGTAATCAGCTAAAAATTTAGGCTGGAAACCAAAACGAGCTACGACTGCTTCTTCGTCATATAAAATAGTATCGTTAATTCCCTTTTTTAAAGTATAAATCTGAACTTTTTTACCATTCACCAATTGCATGGTATCCATGTCTCCCGAAGCAATAATAATATTTATGTTTTTATCTTTTTTTAATTTAGCAACAATGGTTCCCAACACATCATCGGCTTCAAATCCAGGTGCATCATAAATCGGGATATTAAAAGCTTCAAAAATTTGACGAGAATTCTGCAACTGAGTAATTAAGGCCTCTTCGGCTTTAACTCGTCCCGCTTTATAATCATCGTAAATTTCATGACGAAATGTTTTATCTGGTAAGTCATAGCAAGCGATAATATAGTCCGGCTTAAGATCGTCAATGATTTTCATCAACATGGTAGAAAGTCCATAAAGGGCTCCTGTCGGTTCTCCTTTAGAAGATAAAAATTCAGGCAGGGCATGATAGGCTCGATGAATTATGGCATGAGCATCCAACAACACTAGTGTTTTTTTATCTTTAGGCATCTTATTAATTATAACATTTTACGACAAAGCTTTTTATTTAAATTCAAAGCCACGGTGCTTGTTTTCAATATGAGAAATATGAATTAATTTAGAAGATTTGGGAATAACTTTTTTGACATTTTCAGGCCATTCAATAAAAATAATATGTTCGGGTTGAGTAATAATTTCATTCCAGCCTAAGACTAATATCTCTTTTTCATTTTTAAGACGATAAGCATCTATGTGAAAGAAAAATTTATAACCCTTAAATTTTATGGGGTATTTTTTAATAACAACAAAAGTAGGACTACTAACCCTGTTGCTCACCCCAAGATGTTTGGCAACCGCTTGAGTAAATGTGGTTTTACCAACTCCTAGATCACCCAATAAACCAACCACCACAGCTTCTTTTCGATTTTTGATTTGTTTTAAATGCCTATCTATAAATATTTTAGCTATCTTGGATGTCTCGGTTTTATTTTTGGAAACCTTTTTCATGCCTGAATATTAACATATTTTTATTCAGATAAATATTATCTTTTGAAAGAAAAATAGGATATACTTTAAGAATAATGGACAAATTTGATGAAGAAAAACAGAATAAAAAACTAGATGATTTACATCAAGAGGAGGAGGAAGAGTTGGTGGCCACCCTGGCTGAATCCAAGTATCATCTTCCCTATATTAATCTCCACCAAGCTGTTATAGACAACGAGGCATTGCGAGCAGTCCCAGAAGTCGAAGCGCGTAAAATGAATGTGGCTCCTTTTAAGCTCTTTGGTAAAAATGTTTTTATTGCAGTTAGGTCTCCATCAGAAGAATTACTATCCAGCCTAAAAGAGGCAATGCAAAGAATAAACTTAGTGCCAAATTTTTATATGGCGTCCAATCGTAGTCTTAATAAAGCTTGGGAAAGGTACAGTGAGATATCAATGGCAGAAAGTTCTAAGGCTGGAGGTGTAGAAATATCTGGTGAGGTTTTAAGAGAAACAGCTAAGAGTATTCATCAAATGCAAGATATTGCCAAGCTGATCACCGAAGCAATTGAAGGAAACAGGACCCACAAAGTATCAAATTTTTTAGAAATAATATTGGCTGGAGCAATTGCCATTAAGGCCAGTGATATTCACATTGAACCAGAGAAAGAAAAGTGTCGATTACGTTTACGCTTGGATGGTGTTTTGCAAGATATAATGTTTTTTGAATTAAACATTTATCAATTACTTAATTCACGCATAAAGTTAATTTCTGGAATGAAATTCACTTCCAAGATTGCTCAAGATGGGCGTTTTAACATTATGGAGGGTGATGAAGAAATAAGTATTCGTTCTTCTCTCATCCCGGGAGCTTATGGAGAATCAATTGTGATGAGAATTCTAGACCCCAAGGCTATTCAAGTGAAAATAGAAGAACTGGGTATTGAGCCAAATTTGTTTTCCATTATTGAAAATGAAATAATGAAACCAAATGGAATGATTTTAGTAACTGGACCAACAGGTTCAGGAAAAACCACTACTTTATATGCTTTTCTAAGGAAAATTTATAACCCAGAAATAAGCATTGTAACCATAGAAGACCCGGTGGAATATCATTTAACAGGCATAACCCAAACTCAAGTGAACCCAGATGCAGGATACGACTTTCCAGAAGGCTTACGCTCAATCTTGCGCCAAGATCCAGACATAATAATGGTCGGAGAAATACGTGATGCGGAAACAGCTGAAATTGCAATTCAATCTTCCCTGACGGGGCACATGGTCTTTTCCACCCTACACACTAACAATGCCGCTGGAGTAATCCCCCGCTTGATTGACTTAAAAGTTAATCCTAAAACCTTAGTATCGGCTCTATCTCTTTCAATGGCTCAAAGATTGGTTCGCAAACTATGTCCTAATTGCAAAAAGGAAAAAGTTTTAACTGAAAAAGAAAAACAAACTATTGCCCTAGTGTTAGAAAGTATGAAAAATGAAGGTAAGGATTTAGTAAAATATGATATTAAAACTGAATCTCCGGTAGTTTTTGAACATACAGGATGTGAAAAATGTAATATGACTGGATATAAAGGAAGAATTGGTATCTTTGAAGCTATCAAAACTGACGAGGCGATAGAAAAAATAATGCCAGAAAATCCAAGTGAAAGAGATATTAAAAAAATTGCTCGGGAACAAGGAATATTGTCTATGCGCCAAGATGGAATAGTAAAAGTTTTAAAAGGTATCACTTCTCTAGAAGAAGTTACGAGCGTTGTGGACTTGTCTGAAGAATAAATCTTTCGGTAAACTTAGCTTGATTTTTTTATAAAAATCAAATAAAAAAAGCATTAATCTCTAAACAATCCTTTCGGAGCTAGGCCCCAAGAGTAATAAATTATTATAGGATAGCCCCAGTGACTAGTAAAAGTACCAAAACGTCCTATGCAAATTTATATAACCTATGGCTGATTGCTTAGAGATTAATGCCTTCTTCTTTGTCATTAACCTCTAATTGAATTATACTATATCTAAAATTACGCAAGTGCTATAATGTTAATATAGCTGTTAATATCATGTTGATAAGGTAGATAACTCACCAACATAATAAGTATAGCATATTATAAAACTAATGTCAAGCCCTAAAAAACAACCAAAAACAGTAAATAATGATGAGTCCTTTTTAGACCAAACCCTGCGTCCAACCAGCTGGGGTGAATATGTTGGTCAAAAACACATAAAAGACAACGTAAAAATCCTACTAAGTGCTGCCAGTGAGCGCGGACACATACCGGAACATGTCTTATTTTATGGCCCACCTGGACTAGGTAAAACTACCTTAGCTCACCTAATAGCTAAAGAAACTGGCCGACAAATGAAAATAACTTCCGGGCCAGCCATTGAGAAAGTGGGTGATTTAGCTTCAATTTTAACCAATTTATCTTCTGGAGACATACTTTTTATAGATGAAATTCATCGGCTTAATAAAATGGTTGAGGAAATCCTCTACCCCGCTATGGAGTCCGGAGTATTAGATATCATTATTGGCAAAGGTCCTTCAGCTCGAACAATTCAATTGGACCTACCTCCCTTTACTTTAATTGCCGCTACGACCAGAGTAGCCTTAGTTTCTTCCCCTCTTCGTTCACGTTTTTCTGGGGGAGTTTTTAGGTTAGAATTTTATTCTAATGAAGAAATCGCAAAAATAATTAAAAGATCCAGTAACTTGCTTGCGACTAAATTAGATGAAGAAGCTTTAACAGAAATTGCACAAAGAAGTAGATATACTCCTCGAACCGCAAATTATTTTTTGAAACGTTGTCGTGATTTTGCCCAAGTGCATAAAAAACAACTAGACAAAAAAACAGTTAAGGAGGCACTTCAAATGTTGGCGATAGATGATTTGGGCTTAAATACTTCTGATAAAAAATTTTTGGAAGTTTTAATTAAAAAATTCAATGGTGGACCAGTGGGATTAAAAACTATCGCTGCTGCTATGTCCGAAGAAGAAGCCACAGTGGAAGAAGTTATCGAGCCATACTTAATTCAGCTAGGCCTCTTGGAACGCACTGCCCGTGGCCGTGTCGCCACGAAAAAAGCTTATGAGCATTTGGGCTATGATTTAAACGAAAATCAGAAAAAACTTTTATAAAAAATGAAAATTTTAGGTATAGATCCTGGGTATGAGAGACTTGGAATAGCAATATTAGAAAAAAACAAAACCGATAAAAAAGAAAAGGTGCTTTTTTCGGAATGTTTCAAAACTTCTGCCAAATTGGTTTTTCCAGAAAGATTGCAATTAATTGGTAAAGAAATAAAAACAATAATAAAAAAATATAAACCAGAAATTCTTTCTATTGAAACTTTGTTTTTGAATACTAATCAAAAAACAGTAATGCGAGTAGCTGAAGTCAGGGGAGTTGTAATCTATGAAGCTATTCAAGCTGGTCTAAAAATATTTGAGGCCTCTCCACCTCAGATTAAAATAGCTACTACGGGTTACGGTAAAGCCAATAAAGAACAAATTATGAAAATGGTTAAAATATTAGTGGAAATTGATAAAAACAAAGCCTCAGATGACGAACTAGATGCTATCGCTATCGCCATTACAGCCTTTGCCCATATGAGGTTTTAGGGTTATCCCCAGGTTGGGCTTTATAGTATTGCTAAATAAATTTTTTTTTGATAAAAATAAGGAAATTAAAAAATAATTTTCATTTTATTAAAGGTCGTTTTAAGTAAAATAAAAAAACATGCTAGACGAAGACGATGTAATGGAAGAAGATCAGGAAGAAGGAGATGCTCTCCTTGAACCTGAAGAAGAAACGGATGATTTTAGTTTTGGGGATGACTATTACGACGACCCAGACAAAGATCGTTAAGTTCTAACAAAAAATCCGCTCAAGAGCGGATTTTTTGTTATTTTATTTTTACGAATCTATGTTTACCAATTTTATAAACTCCGGGAGTTGCAACAACTTTAAAGTCGGTAATTTTTTCTTCATCGGATTTAGAAAGTTTTTTTACTGCACCCTCATCAACTAATCGACGCCAATCACTCATGGAAACTACAATTTTTTTAGAAACCAGAGTTGCACCAAGACTACCGTCTCCATCTATTTCATCTATCTCTTCTGGAATTTCTCCTTTTTGAAAAGTGTTTGAGAAATTTTCTTCAGCCTGTCTAGCTTTTTCATTACCATGATAAAAAGAAGCAATTTCATAGGCTAATTTTTTTTTAAATATCATAGGATTTTCTCCTTGAGCTACTTGTTGTTTCATTTTCTCAATTTCAACTAAGGGAATTCTGGTAACTAATTCAAAATAATCAAAAATTACATCATCAATAATAGACATAACTTGGCCATACATTTCGTTATGGCCCGCGTTAATTGGTATAAAGTTTTTTAAACTCTTGCCCATGGGCTTGCCGTCGGAGCCAAGTAAAAGCTTCATAACAATGGCGCATTGTGGTTTTTGGCCAAAAGAAGGCATTATATGTCGTCCAGCGAGAAGGTTAAATGTTTGGTCTGTCCCCCCCAGTTCTACATCACACCCTAGTGCCACTGAATCATATCCCTGCATTAAAGGATACATAAATTCATCCAATCCTATTTCTTTACCAGCCTTATACCTAAGCATAAAAGACTCTCGATTAAGCATTTGGGCAAGACTAAAATGTTTCATTAAATTTATAACATCATTAAAATCTAATTTCTTAAGCCATTTTGAATTGTGTTTTATTTTAGTCTGACCCCTTAAAACAGTTTTAAAAAATTGATCTTGGTATGTTTTTTCATTCTTTTTAATTTCTTTCAGGGTTATTTCTTCCCGCATATCCACTTTGTCTGAATGATCTCCAACTAAAGTGGTAAAATCACCAATAATTAAAGTTACCTTATGTCCAAGTTCTTGAAAATCTCTAAGTTTTCGATGAATAACCGCATGTCCTAAATGTAGCAAAGCTCCAGTAACATCAGTTCCTAGTTTAAAATGTAGCTGTTTACCACTTAATAATTGTTTGCGAAGCTCTTCCTTGGTAAACACCTCATGCACTCCACGACTTAAAACTTCTTCAATTTTTTGCGGATCCGTAATAACCTTCATAGCTCGAATTATAACATATTTTCTGCTATGATTAGAAAAATGAAAGAATTAATAAAAAATCACCATTTAAGGAAAAACATAGTCCTTTTTTTGTTGGCTCTGGGTGTTATTGCAACAGGCCTAATAATTATTTGGTTTAGTTCTCTAAAAATCCCGGACTTTAGTGCCTTTGAGGAAAGAAGAGTAATAAATTCCACGAAAATATATGACCGTACCGGTGAAATTTTACTCTACGACATAAATAAAGATATAAAAAGAACTTCAATTGCTTTTGAAAACATGGGGGTTAATATTAAAAATGCCACAGTAGCAGTAGAGGATTCTGAATTTTATAATCATAGTGGTATTCGTATTTCTTCAATAATTAGAGCAACAATTGTAGCCAAATTAACCGGCAAGTCTGTAACTGGGGGTTCAACCATAACTCAACAATTAATAAAAAACACTTTATTAACCTCACAAAGAAGTATCGGTCGTAAAATAAAAGAGTGGGTGTTGGCCATCAAGATAGATAAGGCAATGCCGAAAGAGAAAATATTAGAGCTTTATCTGAACGAAGTCCCTTATGGAGGAACAGTTTACGGCATAGAGGAAGCTAGTAAAACCTACTTTGGCAAAAGCGCAGTGGATCTAAGTTTAGCTGAAGCAGCTTATTTAGCCTCAATTCCAAAATCGCCAACGACTCTTTCTCCCTATGGTCAAAATCGAGAACGCCTAGATGAAAGAAAAAATTTCGTACTTTTTAGAATGCGTGAATTAAATTTCATAACTAATGAAGAATACGAAGAAGCCAAAAATGAAGTAGTGGCTTTCTTGCCTCAACAACTTCAAGGGATTAGAGCTCCTCATTTTGTTTTTTTTATTAAACAATATTTAGAGGAAAAATACGGCACAGAAATAGTAGAAAGGGGTGGACTTAAGGTTATCACCACTCTTAACTATGGTTTACAAGAAAAAGCTGAACAGATCGTTAAAGAAGGGGCATTTGAAAATAAAAAAAATTGGGATGGAGAAAATGCATCCTTGGTAGCATTAGACCCAAAAACTGGCCAAATCTTGACCATGGTCGGCTCTAGAGATTATTTTGATAAAGAAATAGACGGAAATTTTAATGTAAATACTGCCTATCGACAACCGGGCTCTTCTTTTAAGCCTTTCATTTACGCTACCGCCTTCAATAAGGGCTTTACTCCGGAAACAGTGGTGTTTGACCTACCTACTGAATTTCAAACTACTTGTGATGCTTATGGCAAAGCTTTACCGGGACGTAATCAAAAAGACTGCTATATGCCTAGCAATTATGATGATAAGCATCGCGGACCAATGAGCCTAAGAGAGGCACTAGCCCAGTCTATCAACATACCAGCTGTAAAGTTGTTTTATTTAGCCGGACTCGCAGACTCATTAAGAACGGCTGAAAATATGGGAATTAGCACCCTAATTGATATTGCTCGTTATGGACTTACTTTGGTTATCGGAGGTGGAGAAGTTACTCCGCTTGATATGGCTTCGGCTTATGGGGTTTTTGCTAATAATGGAATTAGAAGTCCTTACACTGGAATTTTAAAAGTTGAAGATTTAAATGGGAAAATATTAGAGGAATATAACCCAAAAACAAAAGAGGTGTTGTCAAAACAAGTTGCTTTAACTATATCAGATATATTGTCTGATAATGTGGCTCGGACACCAACCTTTGGCGCCAATTCAATATTAAAAATTCCCAACAGAGAAGTAGCGGTTAAAACTGGAACAACAAATAACAATAAAGACGCTTGGACTATTGGCTATACCCCGTCAATTGTGACAGCGGTGTGGGCTGGTAACAATAATAATCAACCAATGAAAAAAGGAGGTTCTGCGGTTGCTGGTCCGATTTGGAATAAATTTATGAACGAAGCTTTAAAAGAGCTCCCAGATGAAAAATTTGAAAAGCCAAATAGCTCAATTGATTTAAATAAAAAACCTGTTTTACGTGGTTATTGGCAAGGTAATGATAATTTCTTTATAGATAAAATATCCAACAAGTTAGCAACTGTAAATACTCCAGAAGAAACCAAAGAAGAAAAAGTAATAACCAATGTACACACAATTTTATATTGGATAGATAAAAAAGATGTTCTAGGACCATCGCCGGAGAATCCTGCTAGCGATTCGCAATTTAATCATTGGGAAATTCCGGTACAAGAATGGTGGACACAAAATTCTTGGAGATACCCAAAAGTAACTCTGGGAGACAAACCTCAAGAAGTGGATAATATTCACACTGAATACACTAAACCAATTATCACGGTATTGGAACCAAATTCAAGTAAAATATATACAGAGAATGAAAAAATACAATTACAAATAAATAGTGGTGGAGTATATCCTCTACAAAAAATAGATGTGTTTATTAACGATATCTATTTAGGAACACTAAAAACACCGTTCAACTTCTCTTTTGTACCAGAAGAATTAGAAAACCTAAGAATGTCCAACACCTTACGGATAATAGCCTATGATACTTTCTATAACCGCAATGAAAGTGTGACTAGTTTTACGGTGGAAAGATAAGTTACCGAATCTCAATAGGAGATTTCTTGCCTAATTCTTGTTTCAAGTTAGATAATATCTCTTTTTGTTTTATAAAAATCTCATTTTTATAAATGGGTTTAGTGCTTAAATACAAAACTCCATTTTGTATTTTTACATCTTCTCTTTTTAGTTGAATCCCAGCAATAGAAAAAATAATTTTAATAATTAAATCTTTCTTAAGGTCTTCGGTAAGGAGAATGTTGCGAAAATTAAGTAAAAGATCCTTAATTTCAATCATATTCACTACCTATTCATAGGCATTATTAAATAAGTAAAAGATGGATCAGAAACTGGAGATACAACAATGGGGCGAGAAGCATCTACTATTTTTACTGCCAAACTGTCTGTGTTAATGGCCTGTAAACAATCTAGGAAGTATTTATAATTAAAAGATAGGTCAACCGGCTCTCCTTCTAGAGCAGCCTCTACAAAGGTCTTATTTTCTCCAACGTCATTGTTCTGTGAAGACAGCTCAAAGATTTTCTCTTTGGGGTTTATGGTCAGATTAATTTGGTTGAATTTATCAGAAAAAATATTAGATAATTTTAAAGCATTTAATAAATCTTGTTTTAAAATAGTTGCTTCGGTTTTAAAATCATCAGGAATTATTTGTCGATAATCTGGGAAAATACCATCAATCACCCTGGAAGTTAAATAAGTATTATCTAAAGAAAAAGAAATTTGATTTTTATTAAAACAAACCTTAATCATTCCCACAAAATCTCCAAAAACTCTTAAAATTTCCGGAATGTTTTTAAAAGGAATTATAATCCCCTCAATATCCTCTATTTCTTTCATTTTTATCTTTTTTTCCGCCAGTCTAAAAGAATCCGTAGAAACAAACACCAACTCTCCTCCTTCTTTATATATAAAAACACTAGAAATTTCAGGTTTTATATCAGAAACCGAGGAACTATAATAAACAGACTTAATGCCATCTATAAGCTTTTTTGATTCAATTTCAAAAGTGTTTCCCACAACAACAGGAATAGTTGGAAAATCTTCAACCAGCTCTCCTTTTAGTTTTATTTTATTTTTCTTTGTTTTTATTAAAATATTACCATCAATACCCTCAAGGCTTATTGTTTCATTTTGAGAAATATTAGAAAAAACACCCGCTAATACTGAGCCAGACACCGCCACCACTCCCTCTTTTTCAATTTTAGCTAAAATTTCTATTTCTAAACCTAAGCTTAAATTAGTTGACCTTAGTTTTAAAGATTTACCAGAAGCAATTAAAAGAATGGAGTTTAAAATTGGTAAAGTTAAATTCTTACCTGTAATTCTTTCAGCTTGTAGTACGGCATTTTTTAATTTTTCTATTCCACACTCTAGTTTCATATGTTTATAATTTATATATTTAATCTATTAATACTATTAGTTCTGTTGATAAGTGGATAATTAAATTAAGTTATGTTTTGTAAGGATATTTTTATAAAATAATTATTTTTAACTTGGGATAACTTTTGATAATTTTTCTGTTTTTGATTTTAATTTTTTTAACTCTGTTTCTTAATCAGTTTTGTTAACTTACAATTAACACTATTTAAACATGATTCTAATTTGTTCTAATTCTTGAATAAGCTGAGGGTCGTTTTTTATGTCGTTTTTTATTTTCAAACAAGAATGAATTACAGTAGTATGATCTTTTCCCCCTAGTTTTTGTCCTATTAATGGATAAGATACATTAAAATCCTCACGTAGTAGATACATTATTACCTGTCTTGCCTTTACAATTTCTTTTTTTCTAGTTTTTTCGTAAATAGAATTTTCTTCTATTTTATAATAATCACTTACTATTTTCACCACATCTTTAATGGCCATATTTTTCTTTGGCTTGATGTTGTTCTTTAGTAAATTTTTAACTTCGGGTAGAGTTAATGGCTTATTTTTGAGGCGATACTGACAAACTATAGTGTTTAAACTTCCCTCTAATTCACGTATGTTGCCCTGTATGGCTGAAGCTACGTATTCCACTACATCTTTATCTAGATGAAGCCCCATTTCCTCCATTTTTATCTTTAAAATAGCTAAACGAGACTCATATTCAGGTTCGGTAACATCTACAATCATTCCGGCTGCGAATCTGGACTTCAAACGATCAGCTAATTCTGGGATATAGTTTGGATGTTTATCTGAAGAAAATATTATTTGTTTATTGTTTTCATAAAAAGTATTAAAGGTATGGAAAAGTTCCTCTTGAATTTTTTCCATTTTTCCAATAAATTGAATGTCATCAATAATCAACAGATCATATTTTCTATATTTTTCCTTGAAAGAGTTGGCCTTATTGGATTGTAAGGAATTAATAAAATCTGTGGCAAATTTTTCCAAAGTTAGGTAATGTGCTTTTTTATTTGGGAATTTAGTTTTTATAGAATTACCTACTGCTTGCAATAGGTGTGTTTTTCCAAGGCCGGTGCCACCATAGACAAAAAATGGATTATATTTAGTTCCTGGGTTTTCTATAATTGCCTGACTGGCTGCGTAGGCTAGTTCGTTAAAAGTTCCCACTACAAAGGAATTAAATTGATAGCGAGGGTTTAAATTGTCTTCTGGATTGATGTATAAATCTTTTAACGGAAGTTCTTTATTAAGATATACTTCGTTAGTTATTTTTGTGGCACCCTGTTTATTTGGTTCTAGTTTAGTTATGGTATATTCCACCGCCCGCATATTTTCATATGTGTTAGCAATGGTTTTAGTTATAAGTTTATGGTACTTATTCTTTAACCAATCGCGGACAAACTCGTTGGGCACCCCAATATAGACAATCCCTACTTCTTCTTTTAAGATTGAGGTGTTTTTAAACCAGGTGCTAAAATTGGCTTTTGAAATACCCGTTTCTATTTCCGCTAGGCAGTTTTTCCAAAGTTGTTTCGTATCCATGTTTTCGCATTATACTACATATTTAAAATAACAAGCCAAACAAAAACTTATTAACTCTGTTGATAATCTGTGGAAAACCTCTCCCCCTTCCCCTCTCGATTTATTTTAAATGGAAAGGGGTGCCAAGGGTGGGGTGGGGCTGGTTTGATTTTTGTTTCAAGATGTTATAGAATCTCTACATGTCACAAACATATCAACCTAAAAAAAGAAAAAGAGCTAAAGCTCATGGATTTTTAGTAAGATCTAGAACTAAAACTGGCCAAAAGGTGCTTGTGCGCCGTAGAAGAAAAGGACGAGCCAAATTATCTGTTTAGTTTTGGGCTTTGTTCTAATATTGGAATGCTAACAAAGGAAAATAGGGCTGATCGTAAAACAATAGCTAAAATCTTTCAAGATGGGGCCTTTATTAATTCCCCTAATTTAACCCTTAAATTTATTTTTGATCCAAAATTAAAAACACCCACTATTTCTTTCATTACCCCAAAAACTGTTTCTAAAAGCGCAGTCAAGCGTAATGCTTTACGCAGAAGAGGTTACGGTGTTTTAAGGGGATATTTAAATGATTTACCAAATAATTTAGCCGGAGTATTTATTTTTGGCAAAAATAGCTTAAGTCATTTTGCGGGCAGAAAAAACACAAAATATAACCCAGTTTTAAATCTTGAAAATGAAATTAAAAACATTCTTAGTAAAATTAATTAATTTTTACCAAAAACACATCTCTGTTTTTAAAAAACCTAGTTGTGTTTTTTATCCTACCTGCTCTAATTATGCCAAGGAGGCAATTTTGAAATATGGAGCTTGTAAGGGTGCTTATCTTGGACTGCGTCGTATTTTACGCTGTCATCCTTGGCAAAAGAACCACATTGATCTCTTAAACTAATTAAAAATTAATAATTATGAATTAGGAATTTAATTCGTAATTAATCACTTACAATTTGTAATTGAAACAGTTTTCGGGTAGAATTAGAAAATGTTATCTGATATTTGGAATATAGTCTTATATAAGCCATTTGTAAACGCTTTGGCTTTTTTAGTTTCAGTTATTCCTGGGGGTAATGTTGGAATTGCTATCGTGATTCTTACTATTTTAGTTAAATTAATCCTCTTCCCTTTTTCCAAGAAGTCGCTTGAAAGTCAGGCCAAGATGAGCATCATTACTCCAGAGTTGAATCAAATCAAGAAAAGTGGAGCTTCCAAAGAAGAACAGGCTCGACAAACCTTTGAGCTTTATAAAAAACACCAAACCAACCCCTTTTCTGGCTGTTTATTGGCTTTAATTCAAATACCTATTATTTTGGCCCTATATTATGTGTTTATTAAGGGTCTTAATTTTGAAAATGACGTGCTTTATTCTTTCGTTCATATTCCTCAGCAAGTCAGCACCTTTTTCTTTGGAATTGATATTAGTCAAAAAAGTTTTATTTTAGCACTTCTGGCGGGGGTTTCTCAATATTTCCAAGTACATTTTATGCCGAAGCCGAATCTCTCTCCTTCCGACGACTCTTTTCAGGGTAGTTTTGCTAAAAGTATGAATATGCAGATGAAATATATTTTCCCTGTATTTATTTTCTTTATTTTGTATACTGATTTTATAGGAGTTTCCTTGTCTGGGGCAGTGGCCCTTTATTGGATAACCAGTAATCTTTTTGCTGTTGGGCAACAGATTTATATTAATAAAACAAAAGAGAATTTAGTTATTAAATCAGAAATTGTTGGTTAGTTATGAATAAAGAAGAGATTAAAAATTTAATACAAGAATTAATAGAAAAAACAAAGGTAGCTGTTCACGCAATTTCTATTACCGAAGATAAGCCTGGAAATACTTGGTTTCAAGTAGAATTAAGTGAACCTCATTTTTTTGTAAATCGTGATGGAGAGGGATTGTTGGCCTTAAACCATGTTGTTAAAAAAATAATAGAAGCCAAAAACTCCGTCACAGACCCTCAAACTAAGCCCAATATTCTCATTGACGTAAATGGTTTTCAACAAAAAAGAATAGAGGGAATAAAAGCTATTGCACACATGATGGCAGAACGAGCTCGTTATTTCAAATCAAATATTGAAGTTGACCCGATGTCCTCCTTTGAACGTCGTATTGTTCACGAATTTCTCTCCAATGAAACAGATTTAAAAACTGAATCGGCCGGCTTTGGCCCTGCGCGTCGAGTAGTCATAAAATATATTGGAGAAATTTAGAAATTTTTATTCTAAATCTAGCTTCCAAAGATAAGAATCTTTTTTATTTACAAAAAATAAATAATCTTCGTTATTATCCAACATTAACTTTATCCCATCTACTTCTTCTCCCCCAGCCACACTTATTGGGTCTATAAGTTTAGTGGTTACACCACTTTCTATATTTATTTTCCAAATTTCATCTGAAAAAGAAGTTTCTCCTTTATGCCACCTATCTGGATATATGCCCCCGGAGACAAGCTTAGGAATAGCGCAATAAACAACGTCACTCCCCTTACCCCAAACACATTTTTCTGCCACAGTACGTAACCCCAGCGAATTTGAACTCCTGCTCTCTATATCATAAACATTCAATGCTAATCCACTATTGCTATAAAGCACTAATTTACCATTAGGACTAGTAAGGGTCATAAGTCCATTTATATTATCTAGAATTCTATTTAAATCTTTCCTACTGGGGTCAACAGCATACATATATCCCGTTGCGGTTCCGGATGGCTTGGTCGTTAAAGTAATCATTTTGGAATTTGGCCAAAAAGACAGCCATTCTGTAAAACGTGAATCAAATACTTGGGTTTTCTTATTATCACTTAAATTTAAGGTTATTCCCGATACGTTTTCGCTAGTATTTAATAAATAAAATATTTTTGTTCCATCATAAGATAAACTTAAGTCCGAAATGTTGTCTGGAAGAAAAGAACCTTCTATTTTTTCATTACCACTTGGTTCTTCTCCTAGTTTTTCTTTGGGTAGAGTTCCTAGAAATGTTTGAATGGTTTGTTCGTCACTTTTTAAATACCTCATCACTACCGCTTCCCCATTATTACCCAAAACTGCTTCATAGACTTTTGGAATAATGGTGTTAGAAAACCTTCTTTCTACTATTTCCTCAACCAATGTTTGATAAATGTAGCCAGTGGCTCGCGCGACATATCTTAAAGCTGGTACAAATTCTTTTTCCACTTTTTCTTTTTGGAAAACCGTAAAACCAGCGATTGGCATAGTTGAAACTTTCATTAATATTCTTTCTTGAACATTATCCGGAG
>Ga0210057_1000333_pt1 | contig 79401 bp, 67 predicted proteins | sample CryGeyCG2114_010_2_FD_183968 | JGI IMG/M metagenome (GOLD analysis project Ga0210057, IMG submission 183968) | Groundwater microbial communities from aquifer - Crystal Geyser CG10_big_fil_rev_8/21/14_0.10 (SPAdes) (version 2) | ecosystem: Environmental > Aquatic > Deep subsurface > Groundwater ... | reverse complement strand
CCCGAGCCTGAGCCTGAGCCTGAGCCTGAGCCTGAGCCTGAGCCTGAGCCTGAGCCTGAACCTGAACCAGTGCCCGAACCAACACCCGAGCCTGAACCTGAGCCTGAACCTGAGCCTGAACCTGAACCTGAACCTGAGCCTGAACCTGAACCAGTGCCAACAGAATAATTTTTAAATTTCAAACAGTTTAAAAATTAATAAAAAACTATGAAAACCATAAAACTCTCTATCATCGCTCTAATCATCGGAGTTTCAATAACTCTCTCTTTTGGAGTCCAGGCCCAGTCCCTTGAAGGCATTGAGCTTCCAGCTCTTCCCACCATATCCAAGCCAATCTCCCAGATGACCGTTCCAGAACTTCAGGCAAAGATTCAAGAGATAATAGCAGTTGTCCAGAAATTACAAACTATCTTAGTTCAGCTGAGAGGTAAACCAGATATATCCAGGATACCATCAACATATACATTTACTACTAATTTAAAATATGGAACTTCATCCCAAGATGTAAAATATCTTCAGATCTTCTTAAATTCAGACCCAGATACTCAAATATCAATATCAGGAAAAGGTTCTCCAAATAATGAAATAATCTATTTTGGACTTAAAACCCAACAATCTGTTATTAAATTCCAAGAAGAATACAAACAAGATATTTTAACTCCTTTAAATCTATCTCAAGGAACAGGATTTGTAGGGTCAGGAACCAGAAATAAAATTAATCAACTCTTAGAACAATACCGTGCCGGTGTTATTCCTACCCAAACCCCAAGCCCGACACCAATAATCACCCCTACGCCTACCCCAACCCCTACTCCTCTTACGCCCCAGCCAGAAATAACTCTCTATGTAGATCTGAAAGTATCTGTTGATTCGTCAAATTGGCAAAACACTCTTACAGGTACAGCTCCTTTAACAGGGGTTGATTTAAAAGCAACAGTAACAGGAACAGCAACAGGCACCATTAACTATATGTTTGACTGTACTAATGATGGTACTTGGGATTCTCCTGATGATAGTCAATACAAAGGAATTACAACAATAATCAAAGAATTCACTAATGGCTGTTCTTTCCAGAATCCAGGAACTTATACAGCTAAAGTAAAAGTAGAAAGAAATGTGGTTACTCCTGTTCAGGATACAGCAACTATTACTGTTAACCAGCCAACTTCCACCTATACTTTATCTATTAATCAGACCGGCAGCGGCTCTGTCACAAAAAATCCCAATCAAAGCAGTTATGCTTCAGGCACAACAGTTACCCTTACTGCAACGGCTGCAGCAGGATATACATTTTCAAGCTGGTCAGGAGATCTTACAGGAACAACCAATCCGGCGACAATTACAATGAACAGCAATAAGACCATAACAGCTAATTTTGCTCAACTTTCAGGAACAATTGTTACAGTTAGTTCTGCCTCAGGAGCAGCAGGAGCTACAAACATAGCTGTGCCAATTACTGTTAGCGGTTTAGGGGCTCAAAAGGTTTACGCTATTGATATTACTTTGACCTATGACCAAAGTTTAATCACAGCAACCGGAGTTCAGAAAGGAAGTATAACTTCAAGCTGGAACTTAGAATCAAATGTTTCTACTGCTGGCCAAGCCCGCATCGCCCTATATTCTTCCACTGAGTTAGCATCAAGCGGAGGAGAAATAGCCAAGCTCATCTTTAGCGTCAAATCAGGCGCTTCAAGCGGTTCAAAGAGTGCTTTGACCCTTACTAAAGCCAACTTAAATGAGGTAACAGCAAATAACAAACTAAACGGTGAGTTTACTATTCAGTAGTAAGTAATACATACTAACTATCAAACATAAACCTATGAAAAAGAAAACTTATTTTTATATTGTTATGGCCCTAACTCTCTTGTGGTTAATCCTGCCCCAAACTGCTCAGGCAGCCGACTATTATCTGGATGCGGCAAATGGCAACGACAGCAATCCCGGAACGGAGGCACAACCCTGGAAAACAATAGCGAGAGCACAAAATTATAAGGCCGGCTATGTTCCAGATGGATATGACCCTATGGTTGCGCCAGGCGATACGGTCTGGGTTAAAAATGGTAGTTATGGAATATTTCGGGAAAACACTAGTGACAACCCGCGAGAGAGTTATTATTTTGAGAGGAATAATTGGATAACTTACAAGGCAGCGACTGGACATTCGCCAATACTTACTGGAATAAACATAAGAAACTACAAACCTTACGACCCCAACGCCGGCAAAGCTGGCAGTTCTTATCTTATATTTGATGGTTTTGCGGTGAATGGCCGAGTTTTTATTTATTATACTAATTATGTTCAGGTAAAGAATTCTACAATCAGCGGCACGAGTTATAATGCAAATGACCCTGTTGTTGAGCTTGGCTCAGGGCATCATACAACAATAGACAGTTGTATTATCAGGAATGGAGGCGAAGGAATAGGAGGAAGCGGGAATTACTGCACTTTTTCAAACAACATTATCCACCATATCGGGGAGGATGCCTTCCATTTTTGGGGAAATTATCTGACTGTCGAAAATAATGACATTTACGATGTGGCAAGGGTCTATGCGGCGGGAGACGACCCAAATAATTACTCAAGTTATCATCCTGATGGTATGCACCTTGAGCATAAGGAAGCTTCGATAACGGATGTAACCATTAGATGTAATAAAGTTCACGATTGCAATGATGCGAGCGTTCAAGCTATAAGTATCTATGGTGGTGAAGGTGCCAATGCTTGGCAGCACCTTAAAATCGAAAATAACCTGATTTACGATATGAACTGTCCCGACAATCTGCTTATCGTCGTCGGCGTTGCAGATTGTGATATAATAAATAACACAGTTTGGTCTTTCGTGGGAGGTAAAGCGAGAATTCACACCCACGCTTCCTATGGCGGGTGCGTTGTGACCAATCTCTACAATAACATATTCAGGACTTTTCTTGTTGATGAGGACAAAAGCGGTTTTACAGCACAGGTGGTGAATCACGGAAACAACATCTTCGGGGGCAATCCCAACGGCCAGGGTGGAACATATAAGTTCTATACTAATTCAACCGAGCTTAAAAGCACCACTCCTGTTTTTGTAAATGCAAGTGGCGATGATTACCATCTTGCTGATGGTTCAGTTGCGATAAATTTTGGCGACCCAGCTTATGCCCCGGCAACCGATATCCTTGGCAATCCCCGCGATGCCTTACCCGATGCCGGCTCCTATGAATATATCTCTCAAACTCTTCTCTTTGGCGATGTCTCAGACGAGGGCGAAATCTCTGCTTATGATGCGGCTTTGACTGCCCAATATGCAGTAGGACTGATTAGTTTAACTTCAGGCCAAATTCAGAAAGCAGATGTATCCGGAGACGGGAAAGTATCTGTCTATGATGCGGCCCTCATACTTCAAAAAGTAGCAGGGCTCATATCCAAGTTTCCGGTGGAGTAAGAGACAAGAGGTATATAGGGGAAAAGAAAGATGAGAAATAGGTAAGATAAGGCGTAGTCAACCTATCAGCTAAACTAAGCTGAGCTGAGCTTAGTTTAGAAGTTCACAATTAGAGGTCCGTGTCTTAATATGGTATAATACAAAAAACAGAATGAACCATATTAGTGAATTAAGCAATATGAAATATCTTAATAAAAATTTGCAAAGTAGGACAGAAAGGAAGTTAAAAGAATTGAATAAACTGAGGCCCTTACCGTTTTCTGCTGTAAAAAAATTACAAGAGCAGTTTCAGATAGAAATGACTTATAACTCCAATGCAATTGAAGGCAATAGTTTAACTTTAAAAGAAACCTTTTTAGTTATCAACGAAGGAATTACTATTAAGGGAAAGCCGTTAAAAGATCATTTGGAAGCAAAAAATCACCAAGAGGCATTAGAATATCTATATGATTTAGTTGAAAAAGGTAAAAAACAGACAATTTCAGAATATTTTCTCCGTAATTTACATAAATTAATAATGCAAGAAACTGATAAAGAATGGGCTGGGAAATACAGGAACAGCAATGTTATTATCGTTGGAGCTGATCATATTCCTCCAGATGCTATTGATATTCCAAATGAGATGGAAAAATTAAGAAAATGGATGGAGCAAAATAAAAGGAAACTCCATATCATTGAATTAGCTGCCTTAATTCACCACAAATTAGTTAATATTCATCCATTTTTTGACGGAAACGGCAGAACTGCCAGGTTAGTAATGAATTTACTTTTAATGCAGGAAGGTTATCCTTTGGCGATAGTTTTAAAAAACGACCGAAAAAAGTATTACCGATTTTTAAATCAAGCAGACAAAGGAAATTTAATCCCATTTGTTAATTTTATTGCTCAATCATTAGAGCATTCCTTGGATATTTATTTAAAATCACTTACTCCGTTTTCACAAAAGCGGGAGACGTTTTTGTCTTTATCTGAAATAAGCAAACAAACTCCTTATTCTTCCAAATATCTTAATTTATTAGCCAGACAAGGAAAATTAGAAGCTCATAAACAAGGAAGAAACTGGCTAACTACTAAAGAAGCAGTAGAGAGATATATTAAAGATAGAAAAAGAAATAGAAAAATAAATAGTAATTAGTGGTAAATAGTAATATTGAAAATATAGTTCCAATCAGCGATTCCCGCTACCCCAAATTATTAAAAGTACTCGGCAAGGATGCTCCGAAGCAGTTGTATTATAAAGGGAATTGGGAGGAAGGGATTTTTGAAAATTGTTTGGCAGTAGTTGGTTCACGCCGAATGACCAGTTACGGCAGGCAAATTACTGAAAAACTGGTTTCTGAGATAGCGTCTGTTGGAATAACAATTGTTTCCGGGTTTATGTACGGCATTGATGCAGTTTCCCATAAAGCAGCTATAGATGTTGGCGGAAGAACAATTGCAGTAATGCCTTGCGGAATTGATTTGATTCACCCGGATTATCAAAAAGATTTGTATCAAGAGATTTTGGAAAATAAGGGCCTAGTTATTTCAGAATATGAAGGCAATTTTTTGCCAACTCTCTGGACTTATCCCAGAAGAAATCGCCTTGTGGCTGGATTATCTAAAGCAGTGATGGTTGTGGAAGCCGGGGAGAAAAGCGGGTCTTTAATAACTGCCAATTTTGCCAAAAAGTATAAAAGAAAGGTTTTTGCTGTGCCTGGTCCTTTAACCAGCAGTTTGTCTAAAGGAATTTGCCAGTTGATAAAAGAAGGCGCAGATGTGGTAACTGGAGCGAGCGATGTGTTGGATTTTTTTGGGAAAAGATTGACCATTAAAGCAACCGAGACCCGGGTCTCGGTAAACTCCTTAATTGAGCAGAAAATTATCCAAAAATTGCAACAAGAATCAATGGAGATAGATGCGTTATCCAGGACATTAGGAATCTCAGCCGCTGAAATTGGAACCGTTGTTTCTTTGATGCAAATAAAGGGACTGGTGTTTAATGAGAATGGAAAATACTATATTAAAAATTAACCTAATTGACCTAATTAACCTAAATAAATCCCAATGACCAATGACCAAAATTTTAGACATTAGAAATTGGGATTTAGGATTTAATTAGAATAATTAGAAATTAGAATAATTAGAAACTTGTAAACCATGTTTGTAAAGGTTCCGTCGGCAACAAATTTAGGTTTGGAAACTATCGGGGTAGACGTGGAAGTCAATATCGCCAGCCGGGGTTTGCCGGTTTTTGAAATTGTCGGCTTGCCGAGTAAGGCAATAGATGAAAGCCGGGAAAGAGTTAGAACAGCCATTATTAATTCAGGCCTTGAGTTTCCGTTCAGAAGAATTATTGTCAACTTGGCGCCGGCTGATTTGCCGAAGGAAGGTTCTTTTTATGATTTGCCGATTGCGGTTGGCATCGTGTCCCAGGTTTTAAAAATTGGATTGCCAAAAAATAGTTTGTTTTTCGGTGAACTTTCTTTGGACGGAACCCTCCGTCATACCAGGGGAGCTTTGCTCTTAGCTCTGTTTGCTAAAGAACAAGGATTTGAAAATATCTTTGTGCCAAAACAATCGGCCAACGAAGCGGCAATTATAAAAGGAGTAAACGTATATCCAATAGAGAATCTTTATCAATTGTTTAGTCATTTGTTAGGCAAGACGCAGGTAAAACCAGCTGAATATCAGGGGCAAGTAAGAAGAGGCGAGGAGCCGGAATTTGACATGAAAGAGGTCTTAGGTCAGGAACAGGCAAAAAGAGCCATGGAAATTGCTGCTGCTGGCGGCCATAATCTTTTTATGCTTGGCAGTCCCGGTTCCGGAAAAACAATGTTAGCTAGGGCTCTTCCCGGAATTTTGCCGGCCCTTGGAGAAGAAGAATCGCTTGAAGTTACCAAAATTTATTCTGTTTCTGGTCAAATACCGCCAGAAGGTTCTTTAATGACTATTTGTCCTTTTCGGTCGCCCCATCATACCATTTCCCAAGCCGGATTGATTGGCGGTGGGAGCAATCCCAGGCCAGGAGAAATAAGTTTGGCTCATCGGGGAGTTCTGTTTTTAGATGAGTTTAGCGAGTTTCCCCGTTCAGTGATGGAAGCCCTGCGTCAGCCAATGGAAGACGGCAAATTGACTATTTCCCGGAGCAAGGCACAAGTTAACTATCCTGCTCGTTTTATTTTAGTTGCTTCTTCAAATCCCTGCCCTTGCGGATATTTATATCATCCAAAAAAGAAATGTATTTGCACAGAAAGAGAAATTAGAAAATACAGAAAAAGAGTTTCCGGTCCTATTTTGGATAGAATTGATTTGCACGTTGAAGTGCCAGTAGTTGATATTAGAGAACTTTCCCAGCATCAAGGGTTAAGAGATTTTTTGGAGCCATCTAATAAGATAAGAGAAAGGGTTATAAAAGCCAGAGAAATTCAAAGAAAAAGATTTTCCGCTGAAGGCATTTTCACCAACGCTGAAATGAAGAATACTCATATTAAAAAATATTGTCCTCTTTCCCAAGAGGTTAAAAGAATTCTTAGCCAGGCCGGTTTAAGTTTTAATTTATCTGCCCGGGCTTATTTTAAAATGATAAAAATAGCCAGAACCATTGCTGATTTGGAAGGCGCAGAAGAAGTTGCTGTGCCGCATATGGCAGAGGCGCTGCAATATCGTTCAAAAGAGAATTAGAGTTAATGTAAAATGCAAATATCAAAAATCAAAATGACAATTTAAAATGATAAAATTTTTAATTTTACACTGTCATTTTCCATTTTGATTTTTAAATTTTAAATTTTTGTGAATAATAAAATATTAGGGAAAATTGGAGAAGATATAGCCAATGATTATTTAAAGAAGCAGGGATACAAGATTATTGAGCAGAATTGCCGGAATAAATATGGAGAGATTGACTTAATCTGCAGAGAAAAAGATGTCTTGGTTTTTGTGGAAGTGAAAACTAGAATTGGGGAAAAGTTTGGCCTACCAGAAGATGCGATTAATAAAAACAAGATGCACAGATTGATTAGAAATGCTCAGGCCTATATTGCCAGAAAGGATTTAAATATGATAAACTATAGAATTGATGCTGTCTGCATCGTTCTCCAGGAAAATAATAAATTAAAAAGATTAAATCATTATGAAAACATCAACGAAAATTAAAGAACTTCCCAAAGAAGTTTCTTCCTTTGCCGAGACAGGAGAAAGGGTTTCAAAAATTGCTCTTGAGCTTTTAATATTTTTAATGCCGATTTTATTTCTGCCCTGGACAGTCAATGTCTTGGAGTTTAACAAACAGGCCCTGTTAATTGTGATGGTTTTAATTGCTCTTTTTGCCTGGTTCTTAAAGGTCTTGATTTCCGGCAAAGTTAATTTTAGTTTGAGTTTGATCCATTTGCCGCTCATTGTTTTATTTTTGGTCTATCTTTTTTCAACTATTTTCTCTTTGTGGCCTTATGGAAGTTTTTGGGGCTGGCCTCAAATAACTTCGGAAAGTTTGCTTAGTTTATTAGGTCTGGTTTTGTTTTATTTTCTGCTGAGCAATATTTTTGAGAGAAAAGAAATTTTTAATGTTTTAGCTTTATTCATATTGTCCGGTTCTTTGGCAATGCTCTATGGGATTTTGCAGCTTTTTGGCAAGTTTTTCCTTCCCATTGGCTTTACCAAGACCGCTTCTTTTAACACTATTGGCGGAGTGAATAATTTAGGCATTTTTGCTGCCGGATTGCTGCCCTTAATTATTATTTGTTTGGTCGCGGCTAAAAAAATTCATTACCGGGTTTTCTTTTTTGGGGCCCTAGTAGTTTCAACTGTTTTGTTGTTATTAATAAATTTTCAGATTGCTTGGTGGCTATTGCTCACGGCCTCTGTTTTAATTATTGTTTTTGGCTTTCAAAGAAGAGATATTTTTGATGGCCGCTGGCTGGTCTTGCCAATATTTTTCTTAGTCCTGGCTTTATTGTTTAGTTTCTTTAGATTTCAGATTCCGGGCTTTGCTCAGCCGCCAGTTGAAGTTTTCTTAAAACAGCAGCCGAGTTTTAGTATTGCTTGGCAGGCCCTGAGAGAGAGCCCTATTTTTGGAACAGGTCCCGGCACTTTTGTTTATAACTTTTCCAAATATAAAGCCCTTAACTTTAATCAGGATTTTTTTTGGAATTTAAGATTTGAGTGGGCAGGTTCTAAGATTTTAACTATTTTAGGAACAAATGGAATTTTGGGGGTCTTGGCATTTTTGACTTTGCTCGGATTTTTCGTGTTTTATGGGATCAGGTTTTTATTAGTCCGAGACCGGGCCTCGGCTAACTTTTGGCTGCCGTCATTCGGCGTTTTTATCAGTTTTCTAGTTTTAAGTATTGGTTTTTTTCTCTATGGTTCCAATCTTACTATAGATTTTACTTATTTTTTAATACTCGGCAGCACAATAGTCATTTTTGCTCCTCCTAAAAAAGAATTTATTTTAAAACCCTCTTCTTTACTTACCCTAGGGCTGACTTTTACTTTTACTGTAATTTTTATTTTTGGCTTGGGAATTTTTATTTTAGAGGGCCAGAGATATATTGCTTCTGTCAGTTGTTTGAAAGGCATTGAATTATGGCAGCAAGGTCAAAATGAGAAGGCCTTAAAGCAGTTGGAAAGGGCTGTTAAAATAGCTCCCCAGAATGATTTTTACTGGCAAGAATTATCCCAACTCTATATTCAGAATATAAATGAAATAGCCAAAAGCGCAGATTTGTCTCAAGAAGAAGTTATTAAAAAGATTCAGTTTTATATCAACAATGCTGTAAATTCTACCAAAGAAGCTACTAATCGTAACCCTGAAAATGTAGTCAATTGGTCTGTGCAGGGGTTTGTTTATCAGAGCTTAATTGGTGTTGTTGGTGGGACAAAGGACCAGGCAGTTATTTCTTATGAAAGAGCCGGACAGCTTGAACCAACCAATCCTTATTTTCCAACCCAAACAGGAATTTCTCTTTTGAAAGAAGCTGAGACCCTGACTCAAGATAAACAGGGAGAGCGGGAAAAGTTGCTTTCAGATGCTCAAGAGAAATTTGAAAAAGCAATTGAATTGAAAACAGATTATGCTCCAGCTCGTTTTCAAATGGCAATGGTCTATCAAGCCAAAGGCAAAGAGGCAGAGATGCTCGAGGAATTGGAAAAAACCAAAGATTTTGCTCCAAATGATATTGGCCTGGCCTTTCAGTTGGGCTTAGTTTATTATCAGAGAGGAAATTTTGAAAGAGCTAAAACAGAACTGGAGAGAACAACGAGTTTAAATCCAAATTATGCCAATGCTCTTTACTTTTTGGGCTTAACTTATGAAAAACTGGGTAGAAGAGATGACGCTATTAAAATTTTTGAGAGAGTAGTTGCTTTGAACCCTGACCATCCAATAGCAACAGCGGTCTTGAACAATTTGAAAACCGGGCAGGAACCATTAAAAGGAGTAATTGAAGAGCAACCGCCGCAGGCCCCGATTAAAGAATAGGGGTTGACATTCTTCGAGCAAAAGATTAAAATCTAAATTAGTTTATATTTGATACTAAATTCAGAGGTATTTTATTTTTTGAAATATCTCTTTTATCTATTTTGCAAACTATAAAGACAAAAAATTTCTCAAAATCAAAAGTTTCTTTGCCCTTGCCTTATTTAATTTCTTTACAGAAAAACAGTTGGGCCTGGTTTCAAAAAGAGGGATTAAAAGAACTTTTTTCAGAGATTTTTCCAATTAAGGACTATGCCGGCAAAGAACTTGAGCTTTGGTTTTTAGATTATAAATTAGACGAGCCAAAGTATAAAACAGACCTAGAGGCGAAGGTAAATAATGATTCTTACGAAGCAGCTTTGAGGGTTAAGGCAAAACTGGTAAATTTGAAGACCCGGGAGACTAAAGAACAGGAGGTATTTTTGGCTGATTTTCCCCTGATGACAGAAAGGGGGACTTTTATTGTTAATGGAATTGAAAGAGTGGCAATTTCCCAACTTATTCGTTCTCCGGGCGTCTTTTTTAATGTTCAACTCAGCCGAGGCAAAAATAGATTTGGGGCAAAAATCATTCCTAATAGAGGAGCTTGGCTTGAGTTTGAAACAGAGACATCAGGATTTATCGGGGTTAAAATTGACAGAAAAAGAAAAGTTGCCGCCACTGTTCTCTTGAAGGCCCTGGCTGGTTTAGATGATAAAAAAATAAAAGAGACATTTGGAGACGCTCTTAAAGAGACCTTAAAACGGGATCCTACCAAAAATCAAGAGGAGGCCTTGGTTGAGATTTACAGAAGATTGCGGCCAGGCGATTTAGTAACTCCGGATACAGCCAGAGAGTTGATAGAAAATATATTTTTTAATTTTTCCAGATATGACTTATTAAAAGTTGGAAGGTGGAGGATGCTACAGCGATTATCATCGCTGAATGCAAAATTCAAAAATCAAAGAGCAAAATTAAAAAAAGAAATTAGCCCCGAGGATAGAGTTTTAAAACCAGAAGATATTATAGAGGTGGTCCGGGAGATTATTAGGTTAAACAATGACCCTGAGGCAAAACCAGACGAGATTGACCATTTAGGCAATAGAAGAGTGAGGACAGTGGGTGAAGTTTTACAAAATAGGATCAGGATTGGTTTAATGAGGATGGAAAGAAATATTAAAGACAGAATGTCTACTTTAGACATCCAGACCTTAACTCCGGTTCAGTTGATTAATTCTCGGCCAGTGATGGCAGTAATAAAAGAATTTTTTACTTCTTCCCAACTTTGTCAGTTTATGGATAACGAGAATCCTTTAGCCGAGCTTGAACATAAAAGGCGTCTTTCGGCTACTGGACCCGGCGGTTTAACCCGGGAAAGAGCAGGATTTGAGGTCAGGGATGTCCAGCCCTCCCACTATGGAAGGGTTTGTCCAATCCAGACACCCGAAGGTCCAAATATTGGCTTGGTCAATCACTTGGCTTCTTTTGCCAGGGTTAATCCTTATGGATTTTTGGAAACCCCTTATTTTAAAGTAGAAAAAGGCAAGATTACTCCGAGAGTTCATTATCTTTCAGCTTTTGAAGAGGAAAAGTATAATATTGCTCATGGTGGGGTGTTGATTGACAAAAAAGGAAAAATTATACCAAAAAAATGCGAGGCAAGAATTAAATCCGAGCCAGGCCTGATTGATAGAGATAAAATAGATTTTATTGATGTTTCAGCTGAACAATGTTTTTCAATCGCAACCTCTCTTATTCCTTTTTTGCAAAACGATGATGCAAACAGGGCTTTAATGGGTTCTAATATGCAAAGACAGTCAGTGCCTTTGGTAAAACCGGAGGTGCCTTTGGTTTGTTCCGGTTTGGAGGAAAGAGTGGCTCGGGATTCGGGCCAGGAAGTTATAGCAGAGGAAGATGGCAGAGTTGTAGAAGTTGACGGAGACCACATAAAAATTCAATCCCGCTTACAGCGGGACAAAATTCAAAATTATGACCTGAAGACATTTATCAGGACTAACCAATATACCTGTTTTCATCAGAGGCCAGTGGTCAGAAAAGAACAGAAAGTAAAAAAAGGAGATGTTTTAACAGATGGAGGAGGAATCTCTCAAGGAAGATTAGCTTTAGGCAGAAACGTTTTGGTTGCTTTTCTTTCCTGGCAGGGAATGAATTTTGAAGACGCAGTCATTGTCTCAAAACGTTTAGTGAAAGAGGATTATTATAGCTCAATTCACATTAAAAGTTTTACCTGTGATGTAAGAGAAACAAAACTTGGGCCGGAGATTACAACCTGTGATATTCCCAATGTTTCGGAGGAAAAATTGAAGGATTTGGACGAGGAAGGAATTATTCGTCTTGGAGCAGAGGTTGGGCCGAACGATATTTTAGTTGGTAAGATTTCACCAAAAGGGGAAGCTGGTTTGACGGCTGAGGAACGGCTCTTGCGGGCAATTTTTGGAGAAAAAGCCAGAGACATTAAAGATACTTCTTTATTAATGGAACATGGAAGAAGAGGAAGGGTGGTGGGACTAAAAGTTTTCTCTCGAGAGGAGGGCCATAAATTGGAACCAGGAATTATTAAAAGGATTGAGGTTGAGATTGCAGTAATTCGGAAAATTCAGGCCGGAGATAAATTGGCTGGTCGTCACGGAAATAAGGGAGTTGTTTCCAGGGTAGTGCCGGAGGAAGAGATGCCTTTTTTGGAGGATGGCACACCAATAGATATTATTTTGAATCCCTTAGGGGTTTCTTCTCGTATGAACATTGGCCAAATTTTGGAGAGTCATTTGGGGATAGCGGCCAAGAAGCTGGGTTATATTGCCATTTCGTCTGCTATGGCCGGGGCTACAGAAAGAGACATTAAAGAAGAGCTTAAAAAGGCCGGCTTGTCAGAGGATGGAAAGGTAAATTTATACGATGGTAGAACCGGACTTCCTTTTTCAGAGAAAATTACAGTTGGCTGTATTTATATGATGAAGCTTGTCCATATGGTTGAAGACAAAATTCATATGCGGGCAATTGGACCTTACTCTTTAATCACCCAACAGCCATTAGGAGGAAAGGCGCAGTTTGGCGGCCAGAGGTTTGGAGAGATGGAGGTTTGGGCATTGGAAGGTTATGGTGCTGCTTACACTTTACAGGAAATGTTAACCATTAAGTCCGATGATGTATTAGGAAGAGCAGCCGCCTACGAGGCAATCTTAAAAGGTGAACCAATTAAAACCCCTAATTTGCCAGCCTCATTTAATTTATTGGTTGCAGAATTAAAATCACTTGGCTTGAGCGTTGAGGTGAAAGAGAAAGGAAAAGAAAGTAAATAAATAATTTCGAATTTTGAATTCCGAATTTTGAATAAATTTTTAATAATTGAATTTCGAAACAGTTTAAAAATTCAAAATTCATAATTGATTCAAAATTGAAAATTAAAAATTATATGAGAGTAACTGATATACAAGCGATAAGAATAAAACTTGCCTCGCCAGAGGAGATTTTGAGTTGGTCCCACGGAGAAGTGACAAAACCAGAAACCATTAATTACCGGACTCAAAGAGCAGAGAAAGACGGTTTGTTTTGTGAGAAAATTTTTGGACCAGAGAAGGACTACGAGTGTTATTGCGGAAAATACAGAAGGATTCGCTATAAAGGCGTGGTCTGCGATAGGTGCGGTGTTGAGGTAACTAAGTCCTCGGTACGTCGGGAAAGAATGGGTCATATTAAATTGGCCTGTCCTGTTTCCCATATTTGGTTTTTAAGAGGAGTTCCTTCCAGAATAGGCATGGTTTTGGATTTGCCGATGGTCCGATTGGAAAAGGTAATTTATTTCGCCGCCTATATTGTAACCTCAGTAAATGAGGAAGCAAAAAAGAAAATCTTGGCTCAGGTTGAGAAAGAGTATAAAATCAAAATTAAAAACCAAAAATCAAAAATTAAAGAAGAACTAAAAGTGGCCAAGGATAGAGTGAGAGAGGAAATTTTAGGGATTAAACCGTTAAGAGTGCTTTCGGAAGTTGAGTATTATGATTATTCTTTAAAATACGGAGAGATTTTTGAGGCTGGAACCGGATCTGAGACCGTTAGGAAGCTTTTCGAAAAAGTTGATTTGAAAAAAGAAATTGAAAAGTTAAAAAAAGAAAAAGAAGAAACAATAGGTATTTCCAGGAGGAAAATTTTAAACCGTCTAAGATTCTTACAAGGGTTATTCCGAGCCGGAATTAGACCAGAGTGGCTCTTTTTGACTGTTATTCCGGTATTACCTCCTGACTTGCGTCCGATGGTTCAGTTAGACGGCGGCAGATATGCTTCTTCTGACCTGAACGATTTGTATAGAAGAGTAATCAATAGAAACAATCGTTTAAAGTATTTGCTGGAGATTTCAGCTCCTGAAGTTATTGTCAGAAATGAAAAGAGAATGCTACAGGAAGCAGTTGATGCTTTAATTGATAATGGAATGAGAAAAGGGATTTTGACTACCGCCACTACCGGCGGGAAGAGATTATTGAAGTCCTTGGCAGATATACTTAAAGGAAAACAGGGAAGATTTCGTCAGAACCTTTTGGGAAAAAGAGTTGATTATTCTGGCAGGTCGGTAATTGTGGTCGGTCCTGCCTTAAAACTTCATCAGTGCGGGTTGCCAAAAAAGATGGCTTTGGAGCTATTTAAACCATTTGTTATTCAAAAAGTTTTAGAAAGAGAGCTTGCTTACAATGTTCGAGGAGCTTCAAGATTAATTGAGCAGGAAACAGATGATGTCTGGGCTATTTTGGAAGGGGTAGTTAAAGACAGGCTGGTTTTATTAAATAGAGCTCCAACCCTTCATCGTTTAGGAATCCAGGCCTTCCAGCCGGTTTTAATTGAGGGAGAGGCAATTGAGGTTCATCCTATGGTTTGCAAGGCCTTTAATGCTGATTTCGACGGCGACCAAATGGCAGTTCATGTTCCCTTGAGCGCGGAGGCACAGAAAGAAGCAAGAGAGATAATGCTTTCTTCCCTTAATTTGTTAAAACCAGCTACCGGGGTGCCGGTGATTTCTCCTACTCAAGATATTACCCTCGGCTGTTATTGGTTGACCAAGTTCAGAGAGGGAGCGAAAGGAGAGGGTAAGGTTTTCTCTAGTCCAGAGGAGGCGATTATGGCTCAGGAATTTGGAGACGTGAACTTAAAGGCAAAGCTCAAAGTACGTTTGTCAGATAAGTTGGTAGAAACCTCGGTGGGCAGGATTTTATTTAACGAGACCCTGCCAAAGGATGAGCCTTTTGTAAATGAGGTTGTGAATTCCAAGAAATTGGAAAAAATAGTTGGTGGGCTCATTAAAGAACACGACAGAGGAATCGTTGAAGAGACCTTAGACAGAATTAAAAATTTAGGTTTTGAGGCAGCTACTATTTCTGGGGTAAGTTGGGGAATGGATGATTTAATCGTGCCGCCTGAAAAAGAGGGTATTATAGCTGAGGCCCAAAAGGAGATTGAACAATTGGATAATCATTTTAAGAAGGGCTTGCTTTCTAAAGAAGAAAAAAGCAATAAAATAATTGAGGTTTGGACAAGAGTAAAGTCCGAAATTGAAAAATTAGTGCCCAAGACTTTGCCAGAAGATGGGTCGGTTTCCATTATTGTGAATTCTGGAGCCAGAGGTTCTTGGACCCAGCCCGTTCAGATGACAGGAATGAAGGGATTGGTTATTAATCCAGCCGGCAAAATTATTGAGTTGCCGGTCAAAAGCTCTTTTAAAGAGGGTTTTGATGTTTTGGAATACTTTATTTCAACCCATGGAGCAAGAAAAGGAACCGCTGATACAGCCCTAAGAACTTCTACTGCTGGTTATTTAACCAGACGTCTGGTTGATGTTGCTCACGAAGTGGTGGTTTCAGAAGAAGATTGCGGGGCTCAAGAGGGTTTTGAAATGTTAAAAGCTGAAGCTGATGAATTGGGCCAGGATTTTAATTATAAAATAGTGGGGAGAGTGGTTTTGGAAAATATTAAGACCAAAAAAGGCAAAATAATTGTTAAGAAAGGCGAAACAATTGATTGGGAAAAGGCCTGGCAAATAATAAATGATGGTATAGAAAGAATTAAAGTGCGTTCACCAATAAACTGTAAGTCAGTTAGAGGGGTTTGTCAGAAGTGCTATGGTTGGGATTTTGGTCGGAACGAACTGGTGAAGCAAGGAGAGGCAGTTGGGATTGTGGCAGCTCAGGCAATTGGAGAACCGGGGACACAGTTGACTTTAAGAACGTTTCATACCGGAGGGGTTGCCAGTGGCGGAGATATTACTTTTGGTTTGCCGCGTGTCCAGGAGATTTTTGAGGCGAGAATGCCGGGCGGCAAGGCAGAAATTTCCAAAGTTGATGGAGAAGTAAAAGATATAACTCCAGAAAGGGTAATAAGAATAAAAATTAAGGGTCAAGAAGAGAAAATTGTTGAATATAAAATTCCAGCCAAAACAGCAATTTATATCAAAAAAGGACAGGATATTAAAAAAGGACAGCAGCTTTGCGAAGGGAATTTGGATTTAAAGGAAATATTCAGAACAAGAGGCAGGGAAGAGACCCAAAGATATATTGTCAGGGAAATTCAAAGGATTTATGTCTCTCAAGGAGCAACTATTCATGACAAGCATATTGAAGTAATAATTCGTCAAATGTTTTCTCGGGTCAGAATTAAAGATCCTGGGGACAGCGATTTTACGGTCGGAGGGATTATTGAAAGAGCTGAATTTATTGAAAGAAATAAGAAATTAGAAAAAGAGAAAAAAAATCAAGCCAAGTCAGTTCCTATTTTGTTGGGAATTTCCAGGGTTTCCCTTACTACTGATTCTTTCTTGTCAGCTGCTTCTTTCCAAGAGACCTCCAGGATTTTAATTAGAGCTTGTTTAGAGGGTAAAGAGGACAAATTGCGAGGACTTAAAGAAAATGTTATAATAGGGAAATTGATACCAGCAGGGACAGGATTTAGGAAATAACCTAAAAGATGGCTAAGAAGAAAAAACGAAAATTTAAGAGATTTTACGAAGAGAGAAAAAAGAGGTTTGCTTTACCCCAGGAGATAAAGCAGATGATTTTTGGGGTAGTCTTAATTTTGCTGGCTGTGCTTGTTGGATTGAGTTTTTTTGATAAAGCAGGAAAAGGTGGTAAGTATTTTATGGAGGGCTCTATCTTTTTGCTCGGCAAGACGGTCTTTTTAATCCCCTTAATTTTTATTTTAGGGGGAATAATCCTTTTGACTTTTAGAAAAGAAAGGGAGTTTTTTAAAAAAGAAGCAAGGGTTTCTTGGCCCGTGATATTAGCTGTTTTTCTCTCAATTTTAGGAGTGACTGGAATTTTGGCCATTTTTAGTCCGGAACTTAGGAAAGGAGGATGGCTGGGTTTTCTTATAAGCTGGCCGCTTTTGAAGTTTTTGGGATTTTGGGCAACTCAGATCATATTTATAGGTTTAATTATTATAAGCGTTTTAATTTTCTGGTATTTTTTAGGCAAATTTCGCCAGAAAGAAAAGACCCAAATTCCCTCTACAAAAGACAAGACCTGGGAGGATAAGCCATCTATTATTAAAAAAATATTTACTCCTAAATTTAGAGTAGAAGAAGTTCCGGGTTTTGAAAAAGCAAAAGGAACCGAGTTCCTTCAAGAAAAGGAACTCGGTTCCTTAAAACCCTTGCCGTTGTCAGCTGGCAGCCCATCAGTTGAGAGATTTTCTTATCAACCGCCCCCTCTTAAATTGCTGGAAGCGGATCAGGATGTTCCTACGAGCGGAGACACAAAAATAAATTCAGCTATTATTAGAAAAACCTTGCAGAATTTTGGGATAGAAGTGGCAATGTCTGAAATAAATATCGGACCCACTGTTACCCAATATACTTTTAAACCAGCTGAAGGGGTAAAATTGTCTAAAATAACAGCTCTTTCTAATGATTTGTCTCTGGCTTTAGCGAGCCATCCAATTAGAATTGAGGCGCCAATACCTAGTAGGTCTTTAGTAGGGATTGAGGTTCCGAACAAAGGAAGGGCTCAGGTACGTCTGAGAAATTTAATTGAGAATCCTATTTTTCAAAAATCCTTGGCAGACCTAATGATTGTTTTAGGAAGAGACGTTTCCGGCTTTCCGATTTACGCTGACCTGGCGAAAATGCCTCATCTTTTGGTAGCTGGAAGCACTGGTACGGGCAAAACCATTTTTCTTAATTCTTTAATTTTAAGCTTGCTTTATCAACCCAGTAATTCTTTTAAAAGCGCCAGTCCTGAGACCTTGAGGTTTATTTTGGTTGACCCGAAAAGAGTTGAGTTCCCGGTTTATAATAAACTTCCTCATTTGCTTTGTCCGGTGATTTATACTGCCTCCCAAACAATTTCGGTTTTAAAGTGGTTAACAGGCGAGATGGAGCGAAGGTTTGATTTATTGGCAGAGTTCAAAACCAGAGATATTGGTTCATTCAATGAAAAGGCCTTGTTAAACGGCACAGCATTTTTACCCTTTATAATTCTAATTATTGATGAATTAGCTGATTTAATGGCAGCCAAGGGCAGAGAGATTGAAGCCGGAATTGTTCGCTTAGCGCAGATGGCAAGGGCAGTTGGTATTCATCTGGTGGTAGCTACCCAAAGGCCATCTGTTGAGGTAATTACAGGTTTGATTAAAGCCAATATAACTTCTAGGGTTACTTTCCAGGTTGCCTCGCAGGTTGACTCCAGAACCGTTCTGGATACGGCCGGAGCGGAAAAGCTTTTGGGGTCTGGCGATATGCTTTATGTTTCAGCTCAAATTCCAAAACCAAAAAGAATTCAAGGTGCCTATGTCTCAGAAAAAGAAGTTAAGAGAGTGGTTAAAGACGTGGAGATAGGGGCTGTTGATAGAGAGCCGCAGACCGGGCTCGAAGAGGAGCTGGTAAAGGTTTTGGAACAGGACAATTTTGGCAGGCGGCAAACCGAAGATTTTTATGGAAAAAGAGAAGAGCCGTTGTATGAAGAAGCAAAGAAAATAGTAATTGAGGCCGGTCGGGCGTCTTCTTCTTTGCTTCAACGAAGGTTAAGAATAGGTTATGCCCGGGCAGCCCGTCTCATTGATATACTGGAAGAAAAAGGAGTTGTTGGTCCGGCAGATGGAGCTAAACCCAGGGAAATTTATAAAGAAAGAGAAAACGAAAGAATTCAAAATCTGCCTCAGTCGTTGGAATCTTCGGAATCGGAAAACGGGGATAAATGGGAGAAAATATGACAATAAATTTCCGAGAAAACGGGGTTAACTCTATTCAAACTGAACTTGAGCAGAAAGATTAAATAAGTTAAAATAAACTATATGGTAAAAAAACAAGAAGAAGAAAAATTAGAAAGAAAAAACTTAGAGGAAGCAGTAGCAGAAATTAAACAGCGCTTCGGCGAGGGAGCGATTATGAAGCTTAAAGACGCGAGGCCGGTTGATATTGATACTATTTCTACCGGTTCCATTTCTTTGGATTTAGTTTTAGGAGTTGGCGGCATTCCTCGAGGCAGGATAGTTGAGATTTATGGTCAGGAATCCAGCGGCAAGACCACGGTTGCCTTACATATTTGCGCTGAGGCGCAGAAAAAAAACGGAGTTGCTGCTTTTGTTGATGCAGAACATGCTTTGGATCCGGATTATGCTAAAAAAATTGGGGTGAGAACTGAAGATCTTTTAATTTCCCAACCAGACTCAGGAGAAGAAGCCCTCCAAATTGTGGAAACCCTGGTGAGGTCAGGAGAAGTTGATGTTATTGTTATTGATTCGGTAGCAGCCTTGACTCCAAAAGCTGAAATTGCCGGTGAAATGGGCGAGTTCCAAATAGGTCTGCAAGCTCGTTTAATGTCCAGCGCCCTTAGAAAACTCTCGGCAATTGTGGCAAAAACCAAAACATCAGTTATATTTTTAAATCAAACCAGAATGAAAATCGGTGTTTATGGAAATCCAGAAACAACTCCCGGAGGACTGGCTTTGAAATTTTATTCTTCGGTAAGAGTAGAATTAAGAAGAACAGCTAAAATAAAACAAGGAGAAGAAATTGTCGGGAATAGAGTTAAAGTTAAAATTGTAAAAAACAAAGTTGCTCCGCCGTTTAAAACCACTGAATTTGACATTTATTACAACGAAGGCATCTCTAAGCTGGCAGATCTTGTTAATACTGGTTTGGAAAATGGAGTTATAACAAAAGCTGGCAGTTGGTACCAGTATAAAGAAACAAAATTAGGCCAGGGAATGGAAGGAGCGAAAATATTCTTGAAATCGTCTCCAAACATAGTTAGAGAAATAAAAAAAGCCATCATAGAAAAAACATAGCTTTTTTTATTTCTCTTGAGCCGAAAGCAGCCCCAAGTGCCGGGCTTTTTTAATTGCTTTGGCAACTTGTCGTTGGTGTTTGGCGCAGAGGCCGGTTTTTTTTCTTGACCTGATTTTGCCTAAACCAGAAATAAACCTACTGGTAAGGCGTGTATTTTGAAAGTCAATTTCTTTTATATTTCTTTGGCAAAAGTAGCAATCCATAGCTTTTACTTCGTAAAAGAATTTCCAATTTTCAATGACCAATTTTCAATGATTTAATTTTCAATTGAAAATTGAGAAATTGGGATTTGATTGAAAATTGAAAATTGATAATTGAAAATTAAAATGGGATGTCCTTCACGTCTATCTCCTTCTCTTTATCATCGTTGTTTTGATTTTCATCAGAGGAAGCAAGAGATGGTTTGTTTTCTTCAATAACCGGAATATCATCTTCTTGGGTTGTCTCGCTTTTTTTTAACGGGGATTGTTTGGTTTCTTGATAATTACTTCTGGGACCTAATTGCATGCTTTCGGCAACAACCTCTGTCTTATATTTTTTATTTCCGTTGGCATCCTGCCAGGACCTTGTTTCCATTCTTCCTTCAATTAAAACCAGGCTTCCTTTTTTTAGATACTGGGAGGCGATTTCAGCTAACTTTCTCCATAAAACAATATTATGGAATTCAGTTTTCTCTTGTTTTTGGTTTGTCTCTCGGTCAGTCCATACCCGGTTCGTAGCTAATCCAAAATTACAAACAGTTTGGCCCGAAGGGGTTGTCCTTGCTTCCGGGTCTTTAGTTAAACGACCTACTAAAATAACTTTATTTAGGTTCATGTTATTCTCTAAGGATTTCTTCAATTTTTTTGTCAATTTCTTTTAATTCGGCCTTTCTGTCCTTTGGCCGGCGAGCCAAAGTTTTTTTAATGAGCATTTCCTTAAGGACTTTTTTTGTTGAAACTATATAGCGGAGAATCCGATTTTCAGCTTTGAGTTTTTTAGCGAAATTTTTTAACTTTTCGGGATTCAGAGAAAAATCCAAACTGCCTAAAAAACCTTCCCCCTTCTTATTTATAGGATAGCCGAGTTTTCTTTTCTCAAACTCTCTTGTTTTAATTAAAACACCGTTCTCTTCTTGAATAAAGTTTTTTATTTTTTCTGTAATTTCTTTTAAATCTTTTTCTGTTAAATCAGATGGAATAAGATAAGTTAATTCGTAATTTCTCATAAAGTTAAATTTTAAATTCTATCACATCTCCATCTTGGACCAGATACTCTTTACCAGCTGTTTTGATTTTTCCCGTTTCTCTTGCTTTAAGCCAGGAATCTGTCTCTATTAACTTTTGCCAAGGAATTACTTCTGCTTTGATAAATTTCTCAGCAAAATCAGAATGGACCTTCTCAGCCGCCTTAATAATATTTGAACCCTTTTTTAAAGTCCAGGCTCTGGCTTCTTTACCTCCAGTTATGGTAAAGAAGGTAATTAGGCCTAAGATATTGTAGCAAGCGAGAATTAATTGGTCAAGCTGAGACTTAAAACCCAACTCTTTTATTTCTTCTTCTGACAATTCTGACATATCTGCTTCATCTTTTAGATTCATCTTGGGAAACTCTTCGCTACTTTGGGTATTAAAAAGATATATTTTTGGCTTAGAAGTTAAGACATTGTCGCCAATTTCTTGGTCTTTCATTAAAAGTTCTGTTTCAATTATTTCAATGTCTTTTTCAGGATTAATTTCTTCTCCAGGCCTTTGGGCTTTAAAGACCCTTATTATTTCTACTATTGCATCACATGGTCTAATATAAGACAGAAACTGATTTCCCAAACCCTCTCCCTGGTGGGCCCCTTTTACCAAACCAGCAATATCTACAAATTTAATAACCGTGGGAGTAATTTTTTCCGGCTGAACTATTTTGGCAATTTTTTCCAATCTTTCATCTGGAACGACAACCACTCCTATATTTGGGTTAATGGTGGTAAATGGGTAATCTGCGATATCAACCTGTTTTTTGGTCAGGGCTTTAAATAGGGTGGACTTGCCAACATTAGGTAGACCAATTATTCCTACTGAAAATGACATGGAAGTATTTTTTATGATATAATAATATTATATGATAGTCAAATCTATTTTCAAATCATATGATATCCGAGGGATTTATCCTAAAGAACTAAATAAAGAAGCTGCTTATAAAATTGGCCGGGCCTTTATTGAACATACAAAAGCAAAAACAGTGGCGGTCGGCCAAGATATGCGGTTTTCTTCGCCTGCTCTTTTTAAATCGTTGACAGAAGGCATTACTATCCAAGGCGCTGATGTTTATAATATTGGTCAGGTTCCAACAGAATGTTTATATTTTACAGTTGGGCACTACGGTTACGATGGGGGAATTATGATAACTGCTAGTCATAATCCTAAAGAATATAATGGTTTCAAGACGGTCAAGAAAGAAGGAGATGTGGTTAATGTGATTCGTGGAAAAGATATGATTGAAATAGTTGAGAAAAGCAATTTCTCTAAATCCGGAAAGAATGGCGAGATTAAAGAGATAGATATTTGGCAAGATTATTTAAATCACATTTTCTCTTTTGTTGAGATTGATAAAATAAAGTCTTTTAAGGTGGTTATTGATGCTGGAAATGGTATGGCAGGAAAAACTATCCCTCAAATTGCTCAGAAGTTACCCTTAAAAATTATTCCTTTGAATTTTAAATTAGATGGAAATTTTCCCAACCACCCTTCAAATCCTTTATTTGAGGGAGCAACTGATCAGATTAGTAATGGAGTTATAAAAAAGAAATCAGATTTCGGTTTTATCTTTGACGGTGATGCTGATAGAATTTTTTTAATAGACGAGAAGGGTAATTTTGTCCGAGCTGATATCACCCTTTTACTTTTGGCGAAATATTTTCTAGAAAAAAACCCGGGCAAAGGAGTTGCTTATAATTTAATTTGTTCTAAGTCAGTGCCAGAATTTATTAAAAAGTGGGGCGGTAATCCAATCCGGACACAGGTTGGGTTTCTTAATATTCAAAAAGGTATATTAAAAAATAATGGAATAATGGGCGGAGAACTATCTGGACACTACTGCTTTAAAGATAATTTTTATTCAGATTCCGGCATGATTGCATTTTTAACTTTACTGCAAATAATTTCAGCTTCTGGCAAAAAAGTTTCAGAGCTTACAAAAGAATTATCACCTTATGCCAAATCAGCTGAAATTAATTTTAAAGTCAAAAATAAGGAAACAATATTAAAAAAAATCAGAGAGCAGTTCTCTGATGGTAAACAGGATTATTTAGACGGCGTTACAGTAGAATATAAAGATTGGTGGTTCAATATTCGTCCTTCTCAAACCGAACCTCTCCTGCGTCTAACTATTGAAGCTGAAAATCAGGAGATATTAGAGAAGAAAAAGAGAGAATTAATAACTTTTTTCTAAGCTAGGCCGATTTTTTGGCGGACATCATGCATTGTGCTTTCAGCAATTGCTCTGGCTCTCTTGGCTCCTAATTTTAAAGTTTCTCGGACGTAGACTTCCCTTGAGAGAAGTTCTTTTCTTTTTTTACGGAAAGGTTCTAAAGAGTTTATCAAAAGTTCAGCTAAAGATTTTTTGAATTGGGCGTAACCTTTTCCTTTGAAAATTTTTTCTACCTCTTTGATTGGTTTTTCACTAAATAAGCTGTAAATTATTAAAAGATTAGAAATTCCTGGTTTTTTGCCGGGATTATATTTTATTTGTTTTCCAGTATCTGTAACAGCTGACATTACTTTTCTTTTAATTTCTCCGGGTTCTTCAAAAAGGGAAATATAGCTTTGAGACTCTAGGGATTTTGACATTTTTTGCTTTGGATTATTCAAAGACATAATTTTCGCTCCCATTTTTGCAAGCACAGCTTTTGGTTCAACAAAGGTTTTGCCGAATCTTTGATTGAATTTTCTGGCAATTGTCCTGGCAAGTTCAATATGTTGAACTTGGTCTTTACCAACTGGCACTCCTTCTGTTTTGTAAAGCAAAATGTCAGCTGCCTGCAAAACAGGATAAACCAAAAGGCCGGCATTAATATTTTTTTTGAATTGTCTGGATTTTTCTTTATATTGGGTCATTCTTTCCAGGTCTCCAATCGGAGCAACAGTGTTTAAAAGCCAGCAGAGTTCAGTGTGTTCTTTAATGTCTGACTGGACAAAAAAAATACTTTTTTCAGGGTTAATGCCGGCTGCTAGATAGACGATAGCAGTTTCTAGGATGTTTTTTTGGAGGTTTTCGGGTTGGTAGGGAATAGTCAAAGAGTGTAAGTCAGCAATAAAAAAGAAACACTCATTTTTTTCTTGGAGCAAAAGCCATTGCTTAATAGCCCCCAAATAATTTCCTATATGAATTTGGCCTGTTGGCTGTATGCCGCTTAAAACTCGCATAGCTTGTTTTAAATTCAAAATGCAAAATGCAAATATCAAAATGAAAGTTCAAAATTAAAAATTATTTAATCATTTTGGATTTTAAATTGTAATTTTACATTTTGATTTTTGATTTTTGATTTTCTTTTATACTTCAATAACTACTGGCAATATTATCGGCCTTCTTTCGGTTTTAGAGAAAAGGAATTGGCCAATTTTATTTCTAATTTCGTCTTTAACATAAGCCCAGTTAACTGCTTGGCCGCTTCCTGTAGCTCTATTTACAATATTGATTACTTTTTTTCTAGTTTGGCTAAGTAGTTCTTTTGACTCTTTTAAATATATGAATCCTCTTGATATTATATCAGGAGAACCTTTGACTTGACCAGTCTGTCTATCCACAACTGCCACTATAACAAACATTCCATCTTTTGCCAGCATTTGGCGGTCTCTTAAAACAACCTCTCCAATATCTCCGACGCCCAAGCCGTCAACAAAAACATAATTTGTCGGAACTTTTTCTTTAAGTATTTTAACGTTGTTTTCGAAAACTTGAATGATTGAACCATTGTCAGGAATAAACACCCGAGCTTTTGGGAATCCCATATTATAAGCTATTTTAGCAGCTTCTTTTAGTATAAAATGATTGGCGTAAACCGGAATAAAATAAGTTGGCTTGATCTGTCTTAAAATTTCTTTTATATCAAATATGTTGCTGTGTCCGGAAATATGTACATCCATTATTTCACTGTGGAAGACATTGTCGGAAAGGCGGTAAATATTATCTTTGAGTCGCTGAACCGTTCTTTCGTTTCCAGGGATTATTGATGAGGAAAAAATAACAGTGTCCTTTTTTTTAAGAATTATAAAGCGATGATTTCCAGTGACAATTCTTGAAAGGACAGACATTTCTTCACCTTGGGCCCCGGTGCATATTATAATAACTTTATTTTCGGGATAATTATTAATTTTATCTATTGGGATTATAGTTCCTTTTACTGGTTTGATATATCCTAATTTTTTTGCTATTTCCACATTTAATTTCATAGAAAATCCGTCAAGTGCCACTTTTTTTCCGATTCCCGAAGCATACTCCAAAATTTGTTTTATCCTTTGCAGTTGGGACGAGAAAGTAGCTATGATTGTTCTTCCTGGGGCCGAATCAATTAGATTATAAAGATTATTAAGCATTTGCTTTTCTGTTACAGGTTTTTCAGAGTTAATAGCGCCTAAGCTTTCCAGCATTAAAATTGTAGGTTTTTTTAATCTTGCCAGATGTGTATATTTTATTGCATCTCTTCCTACGGGTCCGTGTTCAATCATCCAATCGCCTGGATGAACGATCGTTGCGACTGGCGTTTCTATTATTGTGCCAACGGCATCCATGATTGCGTGGTCTACTTGGAAGAAAGATATAACGAAAGAGCCGAGATGGATTTTTTCTTGGATATTATTGATATAAATAGTTTTAAGCATTTTTGAACCCCCTTTGCTGAAATCTTCCTGGCGACGTTTAATCATCTCTATTGTTAAGGGTCTTCCTATAATAAGAGGATTGCCGAGTTTTCTTAGTAAGATGGGAGCTGCTCCTATATGGTCTAAATGGCCGTGAGAAAAAATAATGCCTTGGATATTTTTTTCCTTGCCTCTTAAATATTCAATATTGGGAATTACATAGTCAATGCCGGGCATATCTTCTTCAGGGAATTGCAAACCCATATCTAAGATGACAATATCTTTTTCATACTCAAAAACAGTCATATTTCTCCCAACCTCTTCGCATCCTCCCAAAGGAATTATTCGTAGATTTTGTTGTTTTTTCATGTGCGGGTAGGAGGATTTGCACCTCCATAGGATTGCTCCTGCTAGGTCCTGAACCTAGTGCGTCTTCTGTTCCGCCATACCCGCTTAACCTTTCAAGAAATCTAAATTTTTTGGCATTGATTTTAAGGGTTTTTCAAATCGGAGTTTTGGCACTTTTTTGTAGTTTTTGTTTTTTATCCATTTTAATTTTGCACTTTGCTCTTTGCTCTCTGATTTCTGAGCGACAGCGAAGTAGCAGGCGCCTTGCATTTTTTGAATGGGTTTATAATCGCTTTTTACTTCTTTTGCCATCCAATTTGCCATTTTCAGAGCTTTTTGCCAAGGGTTGATAGTAACATGGCCATAGTCAGGCAATATAACAACAATATCATTCTTTTTGGCTTTTACAGCATAAACATCTTTAATAATATCTTTTTCTCTTTTTTGCATTAAATAAATCGCCTCGCCTTCCAAAACAACATAGACCTCTCCGTATTTTCCAATATGCTCGTGACCTTTTGTTTTAACAAACTCTTTGCCAACCATTTTAGCAGGAATTATAGTAATATCATATCTCAAACCGTTTTTTTCTTTTAGGCCTCTATACATATAATATAACTCCAAATTAGGGGCTGTTCTTAGCCATTTTCTGTCATAGATAACCTCTTTCATATCGTATAAATATCTTATTTCCATGCCCTTCGAGTTTTTATATACCAATTTTCAATGCCTATAAAGCGTTTTGAGGGGTCAATAATTTTGCCTGCTTCAACCCTTTTTATTTCTTGAGAGATAGAATATAGATAAACCGGATTATATAAAAACACGGCTGGAGCATCTTCAATTAAGATATTCTGAAAAGAAATCAACTTTTTGGCTCGGTCCTCGGCGTTTGAAGATTTTCTGCTTTCTTCCAATAAATCATCTGCTTTTTTGTTGTCATAAAGAGACAAGTTTAATCCCGGGTCTTTTTTCTGGGAGGAATGCCAGAAAGGGAAAGGGTCAGGGATAGCTCCCAAGACCTCTCCAAATAATAATATTTCATAATTTCTTGTTTTAATAAAGTCCTGTTCAAGTTGAGAAAGAGGATATTTTTCAATTTTAACTTCTACTCCCAAGGCCTTCCATTGTTCTTTTAAAAGTTCTGCCGTTTTTACCATCTGTGTTTGGCCTGCGGTTACCAAAGAAAAACTTAATGGTAAAACTTCTTCCGGTTCTCCGAAGCATATTTCATTTAATTTCCCTCTAGTGTTTTTACCTACTGTTCCAGTGGTCTCTATATTATATTTTTCTTGGAATTTAAGGACTGCTGCTTTTGTTTTTGTTCCAAAATATCCGGTTACTTCTCCTTCTAAACATTTTTGAAGTTCTGTCACCTCTTTTCCTTTAGAGCCGATTGTTAATAAATTTTTAAACTGGAAAGCAGGTTCTTTTTTAATAATTTTTTCTCTCAGGCCATCTTGGTCTTCATCTTTAAATCCAGCTTCTTCTAAAATTTGTTTAGCTTTTTCTATATTAAATTCGTAAATTTTAGACGGTGATTCAAATCCATAAATCTCCGGCAAGATAGGGGAGTGGATAATTTTTTCGCCAAATTCTTCTTTATTGGTTCCATAATTTAAAGCCAGCCGTACTTCTTTATAAGATAGGGTTTTTGATTTTTCTTGATTGAAAAACACGGCGAAATATCTTGGAAAAGAAAATAGATAATTTTGCCAATTCTCGTTTAATTCTATCAAAGAACTTAAGCCCAGTCCTTTAATTTTTTCTCGTTGAGCTTCTTTGATTAATTCCTCTTCATTATTAAAAAACAAAACCTTGATTTCAGAAATATAAGGGGTTTTTCCAAAATAAAAGGGATTTCTATTTAGAGTTAAAGACGTTATTTGACCATCTTTCTTTTTTTGGATATTTTTTACTTTGTAGGGTCCGGAACCAACAGGCTCAAGATTATAAGGCTCTAAAGGGAAGTTTTCCAACAGGATATTCTGCCAGATATGTTGCGGTAAAATTTTAATAGTAGCATTTTCTAAAAAGGCGCTGTAGGGTTTTTTTAATTTAAACCTAACTGTTAAGTCGTCAATTTTTTCAATCTCCACTCCTACCCAATTTGCCCGGCACGGGCTATTAAAATCAGGATTTTGAATTGTTTTAATAGTAAAGATTATATCGTCGGCAGTAAGAGGATTTTTATCCTGCCAGAGGAGATTTTCCTTGAGATAAAAAGTGTAAACCTTTCCCTCTTCTTCAATAGTATAGTTCTTAGCTAAATCAGGAACTATCTGAAGATTTTTGTCGTACTTCATTAGACCGGAGAAAGTAAGCTGGACCATATCTCGGTCAACATCAGAATTGGCATAGACAGGATTAATAAATCTTGGTTGGCCAACCAATCCCTCAATATAGGTTCCTCCTTTGGCTGGCGCTATTTCAGTGTTTTTGAAGTAAAAATTGATTAAAAGAAAAACAGAGGAAACAAGGGTCAAAACAAAAAAACCGAGAAAAGCAATTTTTTCTTTTTTGCTTAAGACATTAAAAAAATGTTTCCATTGAGACCTAGCCGGCCATTTAGTAGACATTAATTAAATAACAAGATTGGCTAAAGCTAAGATAATGAAGAGGACTCCGCAGATGATGGTTAGCCAGAAGATTTTTTTCTGCAGTCCCCGCCGGGTAGCGTAAAAGCCGCCCCCTTCGCCTCCAAAAGCCGAACCCAAAGCAGTTCCTCTTTGCTGAAGAAGGATAAAAACAATTAAAAGAGTGGCTACTACAATTTGAGCAATTAGTAGTATATTATACATGTTTTTTCTTAGGATTGTATAAACCGAAAAATAAATTGAGGGCCCAGATTATAAAGGTTGTCCAAAAAAGAGGCAGGAGACCAATAATTTCCAGCTCTTTTGGGAAAAGAATTTCTATTAGCCAGACCAAAGCCATATTTATTACTAAACTGAATAATCCTAAAGTTAAAATTCTGATTGGCAGGGAAATGGTTTTTAAAATTGGCTTGATGAAAAAATTAATAATACCAAGCGCTCCGCCGATGAGCAAGAGCATTTTATAATCTCCTCTAAATTCCACGCCCGGCACAAATCTTGAGGCCAAGAAAAGTCCTAAAATTCCAGAAATAACGTGAAAAAGCAATTTAGCCATCATATTTACAATATATCATCAATTAAACTTTTCCACAAGGAGCAGCTTGTAATAGTTTTAGGTTTTGGTAAAATAAAATAAAGATGAAAACTTCTAAGATTATTATTCTGATAGCAATAGGAGTTTTAATAACTTTCAGTTTTGTTTTTTCTAAAGAAGCATCAGCTCAGGAATTAGGAAATATAGAGCTGCCGTCTATCCCAACTATATCAAAACCCATCAAAGATATGACCATCCCAGAGCTTCAGGCAAAGATAGCAGAGATAATGGCAGTTATCAAACAGCTGCAAAGTATTTTAGCTCAACTTACGATACCATCAGATTTTAGATTTACAAAGAATCTCAGCCTTGGGATGAAAGATGAAGATGTAGTCAATCTGAAAATTGTTTTGGCAGTTGAAAATTGTATTTCCAACGTAACCAATACCAATTATTTTGGCACTAAAACCAAGGAAGCTGTAATTAAATTCCAAGCCAATTACAATATCCCAGCTACTGGCTATGTAGGTCCAATGACCAGAACCAAACTAAATGAACTCTTACAGCAGCCAAGATCCTTTTCCCAGCAACCATCCACATCAACTCCCACACCAACTCCAACTCCAACACCTCCTACACCCCAGCCAGAAATAACTCTCTATGTAGACCTGAAAGTATCTGTTGATTCGTCAAATTGGCAAAACACTCTTACAGGTACGGCTCCTTTAACAGGAGTAGATTTAAGAGCAGTTGTTTCCGGGACAGCAACAGGAGCCATTAATTATTCTTTTGACTGCAATAATGACGGTATTTGGGATTCTCCAGATAACTCAGAATACAAGGGCACCTCTGTTCTTTCAAAAGAATACCAAAATGGATGTTCTTATCAGACGCAGGGGACATACATAGCTAAAGTCAGAGTAGAAAGAAATGTAGCTTTGCCTGTTGAGGATATTATAACTATTACTGTAAATCAGGCCTTTATTTGCGGAGATAATTCTTGCAATGGAAATGAGACTTGTTCGTCTTGCTACCAGGATTGCGGACAATGTCTTCCAATAAATAATCCTCCAACAGCTTCAAACCAAACCTTAACCCTTAATGAAGACAGCCAATTGAATATTGTCTTAGCTGCTCAGGATTTAGATAAAGATTCTTTGGCCTATTCAATAACATCACAGCCTTCAAAAGGCAGTTTATCGGGGATACCTTCTAATTTAACATATACCTCAAGCGCTAATTACTTTGGCCAGGATTTTTTTACCTTCAAGGCAAATGACGGGAAGGCCGACTCTAACACAGCCACTATATCTTTAATCATCAATCCTGTAAATGACGCCCCGGTCCTAGCACCAATAGGAAATAAATCCGTAACCCAAGGAGTTAATCTCCAATTCACCATCTCAGCCACAGACATAGACAGTACTTCATTTACTTATTCAGTTCAAAATCTTTCCTCAGGAGCAACTTTTGATTCTTCTACCAAAACCTTTTCCTGGACTCCATCTAATACAGGGACCCATACAACCACCTTTACTGTCTCAGACGGGTCGTTAACAGATACAGAGACAATAACTATAACAGTTTCTCCCAGTGCCCAGAATTATACTTTGACAATTAACGCTACTAATGGAACAGTAACAAAAAATCCCAATCAAAGCAGTTATGCTTCAGGCACAACAGTTACCCTTACTGCAACGGCTGCGACAGGATATACATTTTCAAGCTGGTCAGGAGATTTAACAGGAGCAACCAATCCTACAACAATCACAATGAACAGCAATAAAACAGTCACTGCCAACTCCACCATTAACACATACATCCTAACAGTTAATGCTTCAAATGGTTCAGTTGCCAAGTCACCAAACCAAGCAAGTTATAACTATGGAACTCAAGTTACTCTTACTGCCACTGCCAACACTGGCTACAGTTTTACTGGCTGGTCAGGAGATATTACAGGAACAACCAACCCAGCAACAATTACTATGAATGCTAACAAAACCGTTACTGCTAACTTTACCCAGAATACATATACGCTTACAATCAACGCAGCAAACGGCAGCGTAACAAAGTCACCTAACCAGGCAAGCTATGCCTACGGTACAGTGGTAACTTTAACTGCTACACCTAACACCGGCTACAGCTTTACCAGCTGGAGCGGTGATTTAACTGGTTCAACCAATCCCGCAACCATTACTATGAATGTCAATAAGAGCGTTACGGCTAACTTTACCCAGAATACTTATACTTTAACCGTAGGCACTGCAAATGGATCAGTTGTTAAATCTCCAAACCAGGCAAGTTATACTTCAGGCACAACAGTTACCCTTACGGCCACGTCCAACACCGGCTATATCTTTACCGGCTGGTCAGGAGATTTAACAGGAACAACAAATCCTGCAGCAATTACTATGAACAGCAACAAGATAATTACAGCTAACTTTAGTCAGATGACTCTTTATGTAGATCTCACGGTCTCCACTGATTCTTCTACCTGGCAGAAGTCCTTAACAGGTACAGCTCCTTTAACAGGAGTAGATTTAAGAGCAGTTGTTTCCGGGACAGCAACAGGAGCCATTAATTATTCTTTTGACTGCAATAATGACGGTATTTGGGATTCTCCAGACACCAGCAGCTACAAAGGAATAACCTCAACTACCAAAGAATTCTTTGATGGCTGTTCTTACCAAAATGCCGGAACTTATACTGCCAGAGTTAAAATAGAAAGAAACATTGCTCCTTCTGCTTATGATACAGTCACCATTACTGTTAACCCTCAACCTATGCCGACTATTTATAATGCTAGTATTTCTAATGCTTCAGGCAACCCTGGCGCCAGCTCTGTCTCTGTTCCTATTACTCTAAATAATATAGGCACGAGAGAGATAATCGGCATTGATATCCAATTAACCTATGACAGCAGTTTAATCACGGCGACAGACGTTCAAAAAGGAACTTTAACCCAGAACTGGAATTTAGAGAAAAATATCAATACAGCTGGTCAGGTGAAAATTGCTCTTTATAGTTCTGCCAAACTAACAAACAGCGGAGAAGTGGCTAAGGTTATTTTTAACGTCAAATCTACGGCAGCAGCCGGCAACTCAAGCGCTTTAACTCTTACTAAATTTGAAGCTAATGAAACAACGGTCTCAAATATTACAAATGGAACATTTACCATTCAGTCAATTTCAAGCGCCATATTTAATAATAATTTAGCCTCAGTTCTTTCGGCTGTCCAAGAGGCGCTCAAAAAAATACAGTCCCTAATTTCTGAAATTATTAAATAGATATAATTATATGTATTTCAAACTCAAAAGGGAATTTATATTAATTACCCTTTTGTTTTTAGTTTATCTGCTCCTGCCTCAAACTAGCCAGGCAGCTGAATATGCTCAAGGAATCAGCTGGCAAGTATTAAACAGAGGTAATCCTATTGACGCCGGTGAGAAAAATGATAGAGCCGATTGGGAAGGCGGTTATCAACTTTCTACACTTGTAGATAAAGATGGGAATTTAACTTATTTCTTTTTGTCGTCCGATAAACTTGACGTATGCACTGGCCGATATAATAAGGCGACAAAATCCTGGGAATTGTGGACATTTGCTGGTTGGTCGTCAATAAATAATGCCATGGCCAGGCCATTGAATGAGGGATTCCAAGTCTCTAACAAGTTTGTATTTGTCCCCCTCGGTAATGGAGAGATTTTAAGCACTGTAGGTGCTGTTGCTCGAAGTGGGTTGGAAGGATTAGATAATCATGGTTCTCTATTTGACTTTAAATTCAATGGGGCTGACTGGTTGCGTTGGTCAGGTGGGATAAGTTATACCAAACAAAATTTTAAAAGGATAAACCCCCATCGTGACGGAGCATTTGGTTTTATTTCCATGGTTGCTGATAGTGACAACACCGCAATTTTGTTAAGTTACACTTCTGATAAATTTGCTGGGGCTACATATATTGTGGCAGCAAAATTTCAGGCTAATGCAAGTGATAGTTGCTGGAAATTCTGGGATGGCAGTAGCTGGGTAAATAACAGTAACAACTGGAGTAAACTGCCTTATACTAGTAGCAGTTACTTTATTAACCCTATGATTGTAAATCTTAGTGCTGGTAAATATCTGGTAGTTTTTAAAGAATTCCAAGCAGAATCCAGTAAGTGGTGTTCTATGAGATACGATGATACAGCCAACTTATGGGAAATCTGGACAGAATCCGGTTGGCAGAACGTTACCGCCGGGACTGCCTTAAAAGCAATCAGCACTGAGCTTTCTTTCCTTACCTATTATCCCTACCATACTAATTGGGTGTTTGTTGCCAATGGTTCCGGAGCATCTGCTTTTGGATCCAAGACCGGTGTGAAAAACTCAATCTACGAGCTCAGATACAATGCCAGCAGTGAAACCTGGGATGCTTCTTTATCTTTAGTTGTCTCTGATGCAAATGTTGATTATTATCGGGCAGCAGTGGATGATTCTGGAAATATCTGGTTGGTTTATGTCAGCGCCTCGGATAGTAGGAAGCTGCGGATAACAAAGAAAACAGCGACTGGCTGGCAAACTCCTGAAGATATATTGACCTTCGGAAGTTCGGTTATCCCCGCGGGTATAGAATTTGTATCTGGTATTCCGGTGATATTTTTCTATTCTGATGAGCGGCTCTATGCGGTGTCTTCTAATGATACGGGCTTCTGGGATGCAGAACAGGCGAGCATAAGAAATAGTAGCGAGCCAGACATAGGTCCTTCTAGTAATATAAAATATCTTACTAAATGGCTCATTACTTCCGCAGATGGAGCACGTGAGATGACGTATGGCGCGGAAATAGCTGCTTTCCTGCATGTGGATAAAGATGGCTATCTTTATGCGCCCCATACAACGGTTTGCAATGTAGCGATATTTCTTCCCAACTATGATCCCACTCCTGGAGATATGGATCGCTTCTGGGGTAATGGATGGGGTTATATTTATTTCCCATCAGGAGTAGCAGCGGATAACAAACGAGGGAAAATCTACATTTCAGAACGTATAGACTGTGCTGGTCTTGGTGGTTGCTACGGTGGCAGAATACAGATATGGGAACAATCCTTAAGGGATAGTTTTGTATATACCCCGGCTCCCCCCTCATTTACTAGCAATTTCAGATGGCCGGCTGATCTCGCCGTAGATGAAGAAAAAGGTATTCTTTATGTATCAGACAGTTTACATAATGTAATTAAAAGATTTGATCTGGTGAATTTAACCGGGGGGAAGCCGACATATTTGGACAGTTTTGGAGATGCAAAGTTATTATTTCCCACAGGAATAGAGGTAGATGCATCTGGAAATGTGTATGTTGTTGACTCCTGGCATCACTGTATCAGGAAATATGATAGTGATAAGAACCTGAAGAAGAGCTGGGGTTCGCTAGGAAGAGGCGAAGGACAATTTCTTTATCCCTTAGCAATTGCCATAGACGAAAATAACAATTTAGTATTTGTTACAGACCCTTATAATACCAGGATACAGGTTTTTGATGGTGATGGTAACTATAAATACCAGTGGAGAGACCCTGAATGGACCGCGGGATCCTCTATGGGCTCTTCTATAGGAGGCATAGCTACAGATAACCAGGGTCATGTTTATGTAAGCACAGATACACGGAAAGTGAATATCTCGGGATATATTATCAGAACATACCATATTTACAAATATAATATTGTTTCTCTTGCCTATGGCGATATCAATAACGATGGCGAAATCACGGCCTATGACGCGGCCTTAACTGCCCAGGCAGCGGTGGGCTTGATTACTTTAACTTCTGAACAAACTCAAAAAGCAGATGTAAGTGGTGATGGTCAGGTGAATGCCTATGATGCTGCCTTAATTGCCCAGCGAGCAGCGGGCTTGATTAGTAAGTTTCCAGTGGAGTGAAAAACGAAATATCAGCAAATAATAAACTAGATGGCGAGTTTAGTCCAATTGACATCCTATTTCCAAAGGTATACTATAATAGTATACTATGAGAAACAATTTAAAGCCGCAGATTAAAAAAATTATTTCTTTGGTGAGAGAACTACCTTATTTTTCTTTTGAGGATTTATCGCCAATTGAAAAAAATAAAGATTATCTTAAAATCCTTTTGTCCCGCTACGAGAATGGCGGGAAAGTTGTTAGATTGAAAAAAGGAAGTTACGTTGTCTCGGAATTTATTGACAAAATTAAAGCAAAGGGCGAATTTTCCTCTTATTTAGAATTTTTGGCGAACATTTTATATCAGCCATCATATCTAAGCTTGGATTATATCCTTTATCGCCATAATATTTTAACTGAACTGCCCGTGAATTTTACTTCAATTGCCAAAAACAAAACAGCCATTTTTTCCAATAAATTAGGCAGTTTTATCTACCGCAAAGTAAAAGACGATTTATTTTGCGGTTTTAAAATAAAAGAAGAAGGCGGTTTTTCAATTGCTAAAGCGACGAAGGCAAAAGCTCTTTTCGATTTTATCTATCTGCGAAAGAACGCTTTAACCGATAAAAAGGCAATTGAGGAATTAAGATTAAATTTGGATGATTTCGCTGAGAAAGACATTAAAGAGGTTGAATTGTATGTTAAAATTGAAAAGTCAAAAAAAATGAAAGAAATTTTTAAAAATATTTTCAGAAAATAATGGAAACAACCACAATATTTATACAAAATTTAATAAAGGCCCATATTTCTCGGGATAGTCTTTTCAAAAGGAATTTGGCTAAAACTTATCTGCAGATTTTAGTTTTAGATTTCATTTATTCCCGGCCGGAATACAGCGATTTGGTTTTTTACGGGGGCTCCTGCCTTTCTCACTGTTTCGGTCTGCCTCGTCTTTCCGAGGACCTTGATTTCGTAGATTTAGGCGGGAAAATCAACATTTTAACACTAGCTGAAGATTTGGAAAAGTTTTTCAGAAAAAACACTAATTTGAATTTAACCGTGACAAGCCAGAAATTTAGGATTTATTTAAAATTTCCCATTCTTCGGGAGTTGAAGCTGTCCGGTGCAGGCGAATCGGATTTTCTTTTCGTAAAATTAGAGATTTTTAAAGAATTTAATTTCTGCAAGGACTATAGAACCGAAATTATCCCGCTGTTTAAATTTAATAAATCTATTTTAGTGAAAACTTTTGATTTGCCAACTTTAATGGCGACAAAAATAAGAGCGATTTTATACAGGAAATGGGAGAAAACCGGCAGAAAAGGAAAAACGTTAATTAGGGTTAAGGGCAGGGATTATTTTGATTTAATGTGGTATTTGGGAAGGGGAGTAAGCCCTAATATAAAATGCATTGAAATCGTAAAAGATAAAAAAGAATTGAAAAATAAACTTTTGGAAATAATCTCCCGGGTTGATTCGGCGAGTATAAAATTGGATTTAGAGCCGCTGATAGAAGATATAAAATTCGTTAAAAATCTCAGCAAAAACATAAAAGAAATTTTAAGAAGGGAACTGGAAGCAAAACTATAACCTTTGATAAAATTAAAATTTAACAAAAAATACCAAAACAAATATGAAAAACCAAAAAACTAATTTGTTATGCTTGTTGACTACTGCAATTTTTTGCATCGCCGCCGCTATTAATACAGCAAGTGCAAATGCGAAAGACTGCGGTGGAAGCATAGAATGCGCTTGCGGCGACACAGTGAAACAAAATTATACAATGCAGGCAGACCTAAATTGTGCGGGCAATGCTCTAGTTCTGGGAGCAGATAACATCACAATTAACTGTGGAGGGCACATAATTACAGGCAATGGTAGTGTGGGACAGGAATAAAAGCTGCAAGAGGACTGCTTATAAAGGACTGTAAGATAACCAAATTTAGCACTGCAGTTGATGGAGGTGGGTATTACAGCGTTGAAGACGGTGAAATATATGGTAATGGTATAGGGATATTTACATTGGGTTTTGATGGTCCATGTAAGTTTCTGAGAAATAACATTCATGATAATGAATCTTATGCTATTTTTACAGATGAGACAATCAATGTTGAAATAGGCGGCAATCATATATATAACAATGGAAAAGGTATATTTCCGTTTCTGAGGCAAGGCTGGAGTTCAGACCTTAATTACTGGCCTCATGATAATGTAAATATCCATGATAATTTAATAGAACGAAATGAAGGAGAAGGGATAGATTTTATCCAAAGTTATAGTCAATTAAAAAATAATATAATAAAGTATACTGTATCCAATGCAATAATGCAAGTATCAGTAACTCAACTATCAGGGACCTTTACTTACTTGACACAAATGATTCAACTTTCACAAACCTTACATTGAAAGATGGGGAATACGGCATAAGCCTTTACAGTAGCCACAGGAATACGTTCAATAACTACGCAGTAACAAACACAAAATACGATATTTTCAAATCTAATTCTTCTGACAACACATTCAACGGCAGTGGTTGTACGGACAATGACAATGATGACGTGTGTGATGAATTTGATAACTGTAGGCTTTATAATCCTGACCAAAGAGATAATGACAAAGATGGAGTAGGAGATGTATGCCAAGAAAAACAGATTGGCTGTATTGCAGACCTTAACGGAGACGGAAAAATCACGATAAGAGACAGGAGTATTTTTACAGGAAATTTCGGCAGAACAGACTGCGGTCCTGTAACAAACTGGTGTGCGTTGACAGACCTGGATAGGGATGGTGATGTTGATAAGACAGGTTATGATATATTAACGAAAGAGTTTTCCTATCCTCTGGCATACCTTGGATGTGATTGTAGTAAAACACAGGAATTATGCGACGGCATGGACAACAACTGCGATGGCAAAATTGACGAAGGCTGCTCAACCCCAATCACTATATATGGAGACATATCAGGAGATAACCAAGTATCCTCACAAGACGCTCTATTGGCAGCCCAGCATACGATAGGATTAACTATTCTAACATCTTTCCAAATCCAGAAAGGAGATGTATCCGGAGACGGGAAAGTATCTGCCTATGATGCGGCCCTCATACTTCAAAAAGTAGCAGGGCTCATATCCAAGTTTCCGGTGGAGTAAAAAAGATTGATGAAATTGCCTGAATTTGTTAAAATTAAGGTAATCAAGTAGCCGGATTTAGATTTATGGATAAGCTATATATTCCTCAAAAACATTTAGAAAATCTTAGAAATCTGATAAAGCCAAATAAAGTAGTTGTTATTTATGGGCCCAGAAGGTGCGGCAAAACTACGCTTCTAAAGAAATTTTTAGAGCAAGTAAATGAAAAATATCTTTTGGTTCAGGGAGAAGATATTTTTGTTCAAGAATATTTAAGCAGTCAATCAATCGCCAAGCTTAAAAATTTTATAGGGGATCATAAATTATTGGCTGTTGACGAAGCCCAGAAAATTCCCAATATCGGTTTAAACCTTAAATTAATTGTGGACAATATAGGGGGCGTAAAAATAATCGCTACTGGTTCTGCTTCTTTTGATTTGTATCAGAAAATAGGTGAACCCTTAACCGGCAGAAAAATTACTCTTCGTTTATTTCCGCTTAGCCAGATGGAGCTTTCTCAAATAGAAAAACTCCACGAAACAAAAGCTAATTTGGAAACGAGATTAATTTTCGGCTCTTATCCCGAGGCGATTTTGGCCGAAGATGACCAAAAAAGAATTTTATATCTGAAAGAATTGGTCAGCTCTTATCTCTACAAAGATATTTTAGAGGTAAATGGCTTAAAACATTCTGACAGATTAGTAAAAATTTTGCAGCTTTTAGCTTTTCAAATTGGCAGCGAGGTTTCTTTCACAGAGATAGCAGGTCAGGTCGGGCTCAATAAAAAAACCGTTGAGAGATATTTAGACCTTTTAGAGAAAGTATTTGTGATTTTTAAAATAAAAGGTTTTAGTAGAAATCTGCGAAAAGAAATCTCAAAGACAGCCAAATATTATTTTTACGATTTAGGCGTAAGGAATGCACTTATAAATAATTTTAACTCCATTAATTTAAGGAATGACATTGGAGCACTTTGGGAGGACTATATTATTAGCGAAAGAATTAAAAAACAGGAATATTTAAAAATACAAGCAAATAATTACTTCTGGAGGACTTACGACAAAAAAGAAATAGATTTTATTGAGGAAAAAGAAGGAAAATTATACGCTTTTAAGATAAAATGGAAAAAAGGGCAAATTACGCCTCCCGCTGATTGGCTTTCTGCTTATCCAAGCTCCGAATTTTTAGTGGTTTCTCCGGATAATTATTTGGAATTTATTGGATAAATTTTGTCAGACCAAACAAAGAAAGGAGATGTGTCCGGAGACGGAAAAGTATCTGCCTACGACGCAGCCCTCATATTACAGAAGATAGCAGGGCTCATATCTAAGTTTCCAGTGGAGGGGTAGTTTTTAAAAAAACTTAAGGTTCTCTAATCAGATGGTTGATTTCGGGGCTGTTTTTTTATACAACTCTTGCCCCGTTAGAGGTTTTAGAGCAATAGAAAAGCAAAAAGCCCGCTAACCTCTAACGGGGCTTGACAAATTGTTTTAGATAGATAATATAAGAATATTATAAATTGTTACACTGTTAAATTGTTATATTGTTAAACTGAAACCGTAAATCAATTTAGCAATTTAGTAATTTAGCAATTTAAGAGATGAACATCAAACCATTGTCAGACCATATACTTATTGAGCCGGTGAAAGGAGAGGAAAAAACAAAGTCAGGCATTTTACTTCCCGATACCGCTGAAAAAGAAAAGCCGGAACAAGGCCGGGTTATTGCAGTTGGTCCGGGCAGAAAAACAAGTGCTGGAAAAATTATTCCAATGGAAGTAAAACCCGGACAAAAGGTTTTATTTACCAAATACGGTCCAAACGAAATTAAGGTCGATGATAAAGAATATTTAATTGCCAAAGAGGAGGATATACTAGCAATTATTGAATAAATTCAATAATTGCAATTTCTAATTTTTAATTTCTAAAAATATGAGTAAACAAATTATATTTCAAGAAGAAGCAAGAAAAAAATTAAAAGCCGGGGCTGATAAATTGGCTAATGCCGTTAAAATTACCTTAGGTCCCAAAGGCAGGAATGTTGTTTTGGACAAAGGTTTCGGAGCCCCTACTATTACCAATGATGGGGTAACTATTGCCAAAGAAATTGAATTGGAAGACAAAATTGAGAATCTGGGAGCTGAAATTGTTAAAGAAGTGGCTGAAAAAACCAATGATGTTGCTGGAGACGGTACCACCACAGCTGTTGTTTTGGCTCAAGCAATGATTTCAGAAGGTATTAAAAACGTCGCTGCCGGCGCCAATCCTTTAGCCATTAAAAGAGGGATTGAGAAAGGCATGGAGAAAATCGTCAAGGACTTAAAGAAAATGGCGAAAAAAATTACAACTAAAGAAGAAATGGCTCAAGTGGCGACAATTTCTGCTGAGAGTCAGGAAATCGGAAATTTAATCGCCGAGGTTATGGATGAAATTGGCAAAGACGGCGTGATTACTGTTGAAGAATCAAAGACCTTTGGTCTGGAAAAGGAAATTGTCAAAGGTCTTCAATTTGACCGGGGTTACGTTTCTCCTTATATGATTACTAATACTGAAAGAATGGAAAGCGTTTGGGAAGACCCCCTGATTTTAGTCACTGACAAAAAAATATCTGCTTTAAACGAAATTTTGCCCCTCTTGGAAAAAATTGTTCAGAGCGGAAAAAAAGAATTAGTAATTATTGCCGACGATATTGAGGCTGAGGCCTTGGCTATTTTAGTCGTGAACAAACTTCGGGGCATTTTTAACGCTTTAGCAATTAAAGCTCCGGGATTTGGCGACAGAAAAAAAGAAATGCTTGAGGATATAGCCGTAGTTACCGGGGCAGAAGTAATTTCTGAAGAAAAAGGGTTGAAATTAGAGAATATTGAATTGAATATGTTGGGTTCTAGTAGACGAGTTGTGGCGAGCAAAGAGAATACTACCATTATTGAAGGCAAAGGTTCAAAAGAGAAAATTGAGGCAAGGGTTTCTCAAATTAAAAAAGAAATTAAGGCCTCTGATTCTGAGTTTGATAAAGAGAAACTACAGGAAAGATTGGCTAAATTAGCTGGCGGAATAGCGGTTATTAAAGTTGGAGCTGCTACTGAAGTTGAGCAAAAATCAAAACAGCACAAAACAGAGGATGCTTTATCAGCAACCAGAGCAGCGGTTGAAGAAGGAATTGTGCCGGGCGGAGGCGTAGCTTTATTAAGGACAATCTCAAGCTTAGATGAGAAGGAAGTTGAGGGAGAAGAAAAGATAGGAATTAATATTTTAAAAAGAGCGATTGAAGAACCGATAAGGCGGATTGTCCAAAATGCCGGCATAGATGGAGCGATTGTTGTTCAAAAAGTCAAAGAGGGTAAAGGGGGCTTTGGCTTTAATGCTGAAACTATGGAATATGAGGACTTAACAAATTCTGGAATTATCGACCCAACCAAAGTAGTTCGTTCTGCTCTCCAGAACGCTGCTTCAGCAGTAAGTATGTTTTTAACTATTGAATGCGTGGTTGCCGAGAGAAAAGAAGAGAAAGGAAAAGAAATGCCTCCAATGGCTGGCGCTGAATATTAAGCCGTGGTAAAATATAATAATATTATGGCGAATCAGGATTTAAAAAATCTGGCAGTTGAGTATTTAATTGAAACCACCAGAGAGGTAAAGAAAATAGCTAGCCGAGGAGAAGGCAGGCAGGTTTTAGGCGAGACAATAAATAGGCCGGAAGACCTGGAGATTGGCATTGATAGAATAGGAGAAGATATTTTAGAGAATCTTCTAAAAAAACATAAAATAAAGGCAACTGTTTTCTCTGAGCCGGAAAATAGAGACATTAAAAATGGAGGAGAAATTTATGGTTCGGTTGATCCTTTTGATGGTTCAATGCTTTATCTTCGTGGCTTTGAGCATAGCTGGTACACCGCTTTAAGTTTCTTTGATAAAAAAAGAGAGCCATTATGTTGTGGTATAGCAGATATTATTAATGAGAAATATTATTTTACCGAAGATGATGGAAATTATTTAGTCTCAATGAAAACAAAAGAAAAAAAGAAAATTTGTCCTGCTACCAGAAAAAAATTAACCGAACCAATTGTTTTATCAAGTTATATAATGAGCTCTCAATATTCTCCGAAGTTCCTTGATATTTTTGGGGACTTAATAATAAATATGCATCCCAAAGGACTTTTCTATCCTCACGGCGGTTCTTATATTTATGCTTTTCTTGCCTCTGGCTTGATTGATGCTTATGTGATGTTTAATGAGCCTCGCTCTGAGATTGATCCGGGTTTTCCAATAGCTAAAAAAGCCGGTTGCCAGATTATCAGCGTTGATTCTGATGGGAATCATCAGGATTATCAATTTATTCCCGGCAGACAGCATGATAAAGTTGATTTATTAATTGCCGTTTCCACTTCTGAACTTAGAGATCAATTGATAAGTCATTATGTCAAAAAATATGCAGAAAAATACTCTTTTAAATCTTAAACCAATTCAAAAATTTATCAAAGGAATAGGAAAGGATATTTTGAAATATTTTGGAAAAGAAAAAGGGTGTATTATTGGGTTAGAAGACGATGGAGTATTTTATGGAGAAGGGCTTTATTATTGGTTGTCTAAGAAAAAGAAAAATATAACTTTTACTGTTATGGATGATTATGGAAAAGGGTTGGAGGAGGGAAAGGTAAGGGGAAGAAAGGTCTTGCTGATTGATAATGATATTGTGACCGGTAAGGCCTATAGAATAGCAATGAAGTTTATGCGAGAGCAAAAAGAGAGGTTAAAGCTCAAAGATATAAAATTTGCTGTTTTATGCGATAGAATGAAGATGGCTGATTTTTCGGTTGAGGACTATCCTGCTCCTTCTTCTTGGAGCTTGAAGGCCCTGGATGAGATTGACCTTAAAATAGTTAAAACCTTGTGCCAGGACGGCAGAGAAAGGTTTGTTGAAGTTGCTAAGCAAACCGGTTTAACTGCGGTTGGAGTTAAAAACAGGGTTGAAAAGTTAATTGAACAAGGGGTGTTGAAGATTCATAGTTTACTAAATACTGAAAAATTTTACTCGGTCTCAGCTAGTATTGGCATAGAAGCTCCTCCGGAAGTTATTTCCAAATTAGTTAAGAAATTTGAAAATTGTCCTTTAACATATAATTTAGTTAAGGTGTCTTCTGGCGACCACAATTTAATTATAGGAATTTTGGCTCCGACGATTGAGAGAGTAAATGATTTTGTTGGAAAACAAATAAGGTCAGAGTCAAAGATAAGGAATATCCATGTTAATTTTGGAGAACTGCCAGCAGTTCCTAAAGGACATTTACCGCCTAATTTTTCAGATGAATATAAAAAATGCCTTTGCGAGAACAGATGTAATGAGTGTGAATATTTCTTATAGTCATTAGATAATAATAAAGACAATAGAGATAAGTTTTATGGGTCCTCTAAGGAAAAAAGAGGATTTTTACTTTTCCACAGTTTGACCCCTTGACAGGGGAGTTTGGTAGAGTAAACTAAAATATTAGTGATACTTTAGAAAACGAAAGAAAAAGTTTAAATTAGTTAATTTAGTTAATTAGTATTGGCTAAACTTATTCTTTTTGAAACTATGCCAGAGCTCAAAAAATTTTATTTAACTAAAGAAGGACTGGATAATTTTAAGAAAGAATACGAGGCCTTAAAAGAGCTTAGAATCGCTAAAGCCCGGGGCAATGTCCCGGAAATTTGGGAATCCGAGGATTTGAATCCCGAGTATTTGTCTTTTAGAGAAAATGTCAATTTATTGGATTCAAAATTGTTTGAACTGGAAAATATTCTAAAAAATTCAAAATTAATCAAAAAACCTCTTCCTAATAGACAAAATGTTGTTGACTTTGGGGCTACGGTTTTAGTAGAAGTAGATGGCCAGAAAGATGAATTTATGCTTGTTAGTTCAGTAGAATCTAACCCGGCCGTAGGAAAGATTAGCAATGAGTCGCCGGTAGGAAAGGCGCTTTTAGGGCATCTGGTTGGAGATGAGGTAGTTGTTTCTTCATCAATTAAAGTAACTTATAAAATAAAAAAGATTAAATATATATAACGAAAAGAGAACGAAAAGTAAAGCCCGGCTTCTTATGTTTAAGTGAAGCTGGGCTTTACTTTTCGTTCTCTAACGGGGTATAATTAAAATATGGAAGAAAAAAAAGAATTAGATGAGACAATTAATTTTCTGATTCAAGTCGGAAAACTAAAAGAAAAAAAGAGAAGAGGATGGCTTGCTCATGAAATAAAAAATCCAGAAACTACTGCTTCTCATATTTTCCGGGCAACATTACTTGCTTGGATTTTAGCTCGAAAGAGAAAAGGGCTGAACATAGAAAAAGTTTTAAAGATGGCCTTAATCCATGACCTTTGTGAGGTACATACAAAAGATGAAACCCCCTACGATCCTTTACTGCCTAATAATTTACAAAACAGAGAGAAGGTAGAGAAAATTTTAGACAAATGGCCAAATTTTACCTTAAAACAGAAGAGAGAAAAGATTCTTAAAAAATACAAAAGAGAATTTAGAAGTTTAAAAAAACTTGTTTCGGGCTTACCTCGGAATTTAAAAGAGGAGATAATTAATCTTTGGAGGGAATTTGAAAATGGGTTTAGCGAAGAAGGAAGGTTTGTTAAACAAATAGATAAAGCAGAAAATTATCTTCAAGGAATGGAATATTGGAAAAGATACGGAAAGATAAGACAAAAGCTTTGGGCGAGATGGGCAAAAGAAATTTTTGATGATCCTATTATAGTTAAGTTTTTTCGAGCATTAGACGATAAACTTATAAAATAATATGTTCAAGTCCATTAATAAAGTTATAAAAATTTTAGTAGTGAGCGATTTTTTTCTGAACTCTGCTTGGGGTTTGCTTGCTCCGATTTTCGCTTTATTTATTGTTCAGAATATTACTTTTGGAAACACGGCCCAAGCGGCTAAAGTAGCAGGGTTTTCTACTCTTTGTTATTGGGCCGTAAAGTCATTTTTACAGATTCCGATCGCTAAATATCTTGATAAGAACCATGGAGAGAAAGACGATTTCTTATTTATAGTTTTAGGAACATTTTTAACTGGTTTGGTTCCAATCGGTTATTTTTTCTCTTCTCTGTCTTGGCATATTTATATCTTTCAAGTATTACATGCAGTTGGTATGGCAATGATGGTTCCTTCTTGGTACGCTATTTTTACCAGACACATTGACAAGGGCAAGGAAGCTTTTGAATGGGGGTTAGACAGCACTTTTTTGGGATTCGGAGTAGGAATCACTGGAGCAATTGGCGGAATTATGGCTGCTGTTTTTGGCTTTAAACTCATTTTTATTTTAGTAGCGGCTATGAATATAATTTCAGTTTTTTGCCTCCTTGTAATTAGAAAGCAGATAAGCCCTAAGGACCATATTAAAATTAAAATTCCTCCGTTCACGCCTTTTTAAATTATGAAAAATCAGGAATTAGCAAAGATATTTTATGATATTGCCAACTATCTTGAAATGGAAGGAGTTGCTTTTAAACCCTATGCCTTTCAGAAAGCAGCTCTTTTTTTGGAGGGGTTAGAGGATGTTGAAAAAATTTACAAAAAAGGAGGGTTAAGGGCTTTAGAAGATTTGCCGGCAATCGGTAAAAGCATTGCTTTAAAAATAGAGGAATACTTAAAAAATGGGAAAATAAAATATTACGAGCAAATTAAAAAACAGTTTCCCGTTGATTTTAGCGGGATAGCGGCAGTTGAGGGGTTAGGCCCCAAAAAAATCAAGATTCTTTACCAAAAATTAGGTATTAAAAATTTGAACGATTTAGAAAAAGCCGCCAAATCCCATAAAATTGCTCCGTTGTTTGGTTTCGGGGAAAAAACGGAAAAAAATATTTTAGAAGGAATCGCTTTTTTAAAAAGAAGCAAGGGAAGATTCCTTTTGGGGGAAATAATGCCGGCGGTACAGGAAATTTTAGCAAAACTGAAAGATTTAAGAGAGGTGGAGCAGGTGAGCGCGGCAGGTTCAGTAAGAAGAATGAAGGAAACCATTGGTGACGCTGATATTTTAGTTGTTTCCAAAAATCCAGCCAAAGTGATGGATTTTTTTGTTTCTTTGCCGGGCGTTGTAAAAATTTGGGGGAAGGGCTTGACGAAAGCTTCGGTGAAAAGAAAAGAAGGATTTGATATGGATTTAAGAGTGGTGCCGAGAAAATCTTATGGCTCTGCCCTTCAATATTTTACTGGCTCAAAAGAACACAATATCGTTACCAGAAAAATTGCCATTGAAAAGGGATTGAAGCTTAATGAATACGGCGTTTTTAATGGTTCAAGAATGATAGCCGGTAGAACAGAGGAAGATGTTTACAAAGCAATAGGACTTCCTTGGATTCCGCCCGAGTTAAGAGAAAATGAGGGTGAAATTGAAGCCGCCCTTCGACAGGCTCAGGGTGAAGTTCCGGGGTTGCCCGAAATCATAGATTACAAAGACATTAAAGGCGATTTGCATTGTCATTCTGATTGGGACGGTGGTGAAAACTCTATCAAAGAAATGGCGGAAGCCGCTAAAAATATGGGGTATGAATATATAGGCATTTCAGATCACACCAAATTTTTAAGAATAGAACACGGCTTGGATGAAAAAAGATTGCTTTTGCAAAAGAAAGAAATCGAAAAAATAAAATCAAAGAGCAAAAATCAAAAATCAAAATTTACGATACTGCACGGGTGCGAAACGAATATTTTAGCTGACGGCTCGGTTGATATTAAGGACGAGGTTTTGGAAAAATTAGATTATGTTATTGCTGGCATCCACTCCGGCTTTAAAATGGAAAGGGCGAAAATGACAGAAAGGATAATTAGGGCAATGGAAAATCCGAATATAGATATTATTGCCCATCCTACTGGCAGATTAATTAAAAAACGCGATGAATGTCTTATTGATTTTGGTAAAATTTTGAGAGCAGCCAGAGAAACTAACACAATTTTAGAAATAAATTCCTATCCAGAAAGATTAGATTTAAAAGATTCTTATATTAGAAGAGCGAAAGAAACGGGAGTAAAAATGGTAATTAACACTGACTCTCATCACAAAGACCAACTCCGCTTTATTGAATACGGAATCGCCCAAGCCCGTCGCGGTTGGGCTGAGAAAAAAGACATCATCAACACCCAACCATTAGACAGATTATTAAAATATTTTAAATAAATGCCCAAAGAAACATCTGCCGGAGCTATAATTTTTCGCAAGGAAGATAGCGTTATTTATTATCTTCTTTTGCATTACAAGTCAGGGCATTGGGATTTTCCTAAGGGTCATATTGAAGAAGGAGAAAAAGAAGAAGATACGGTAAAACGCGAAGTAGCAGAAGAAACCGGGATTAAAAACATTAAAATAATTGAGGGTTTTAAAGAGCGGATAAAATATTTTTTTCGAGAGAATTACAATTCAAAAGAAAATAAAGAGAAAGGCAGGAAAGAATGGATTTTTAAAACGGTTACTTTTTATTTGGCTCAAACTCAAACTAAAGAAGTGAAAATTTCTTTTGAACACAAGGGTTTTAAATGGTTGCGATATGAGGAAGCTTTAAAACAATTAACTTTCAAAAACGCAAAAGAAATTTTGAAAAAAGCTAATGACCGCCTTATTTCAAAAAAAGATTTATAAAATTGTTAAAAAAATTCCCAAAGGGAATTTTTTAGAAGACTTATTTTGGGAAACATTTTATCGACAACACTTAGGTGAGCAATATGGCGGATTATCCACCCACAAAGAAGGACAAAAAATTAAAATTCAGACTCACCGAGGATTGTTCAGACACACCTTCCAGAATAACTTAGCGGGCTTGGAAGGGACTGAAGGAATTGGGTATTGCGGTCATACAAGAGAACCCTTTCTGATTGGTTCAAGAATTGGCGAGATGAGCGTTTGTTTTTCCGGCAATATTATTAACCTTTCAGAATTAGTTGATGAGTTTGAAAATTTTGGGCATATTTTTGAGAGATGCGGAGACGATATTGAGATAATCGCCAAACTTATTGCCCAAGGGGTAAATATTATTGATGGGATAAAGAGAATGGCTGAGAGGATTAAAGGAGCTTTTGCACTTTTAGTTCTTACTAAAGAAGGAATTTACGCTGCTCGTTGTCCAACCGGACACTGGCCTTTAGTTATTGGCGAGAAAAAAGGGGCAATAGCAGTTTCTTCGGAACCCTGCGGGTTTAAGAATTTCGGGTTTAAACTTGTTCGAGACCTTAAGCCCGGAGAAATTGTTTTATTTAAAGGAGGAAAAATAGAAACCAAAGCGATAATTTCCGGAGAAAAGGTTCAATTTTGCAGTTTTGTTTGGGTTTATACTGCTTATCCAAACGGTGTATTTTGGGGAATTCCTGCTTCATTGGTTAGAAAAAGGTTAGGAGCTGCTTTGGCTCGACAGGATATTGAGAGGGGGTTTATCCCAGACATTGTTGCTCCGGTTCCTGATTCTGGTAGATTTCATGCCATTGGTTATCATCAGGAATTCTGTCGTCAGATAATGGAAGGGAAAATAAGAAAAGTACCCCTTTACGACGAAGTTTTGCTCAAATGGCCTTATGCTGGAAGAAGCTTTACTCCTCAAGAGGAGGAAAAAAGAAAGTTGGAAGCTCATATTAAGTTATTAGTAAACGGAGAAGATTACACCGGCAAAGTGCTTGTTATCAATGATGATTCAATTGTCAGGGGAACTCAGACTTCAGAGAATTTGGTGCCTAAGGCAGAATCGCTTGGCGTTAAAGAAATCCATTTTCGGATTTCTAATCCCGAACTTCATTCCTATTGCCCTTATGGCAAAACGACTAAAAGGGGAGAGCTTTTTGCCGCTGAAATACTTTCCAAAGAGGAAAGAATTAAATTTTTAAACTCTAAAGCTGAAAATAAAAATATAGTTAGAAGCTTGGAGTATAATACAGTTGATGATTTGGTTTTGGCAATCGGTCTGCCCAGAGAGAAACTCTGCGTTGACTGCGACTTAAAAACCCCGGATTGATCGGGGTTTTTTTCTATTCTTTTACTTTTTCTACAATCTTTTCAAAAATTTGAGGATGACTTTTGGCTAATTCGGCTAAGATTTTTCTGTCAAGTCCGATTTTTTTTTGTTTTAAAGCGTGAATAAAACGGCTGTAAGATAAACCTTGTTCTCGGCAGGCAGCATTGATTTGAATTTGCCAAAGTTTTCTGAACTCTCTTTTTTTGGTTCTTCTGTCTCGGTAAGCATATTTCCAGGCATGAAGCAAGGCCTCTTTGGCGAGGCGATATTTTGATTTTCTTCCCCAGCGAAAACCCTTTGTGTGTTTCAACAAATTTTTTCTCCGTCTGTGAGCTGTTTTTCCTCGTTTAACTCTAACCATATTAGTGAAGCAGTTGCTTTATTTTTTTAGCTTCTGGTTTTGAGACCTCTATCCATTTTCGCATTTTTCTTTTTTTCTTCCCTGATTTTTTTGCCTGATAATGGTCTTGTCCGGTTGCTCTTCTCAGAACTTTACCGGTTTTAGTAATTTTAAAACGTTTTTTAATTGATTTTCTTGTTTTCATAAAAATATAACGCCAATATCATGCGAATTTTATACCAATGACGCAAATTATTCGCGTTATTGGCATATCATTCGTAGATTGGCATTATTATCTTTTAGATATAATCATTATTAATCCTCTTGACTCTCTTTTTAAGTCCCTTTCAATTTTTATTGGGACTAATTTTTCTAATGTCTCCAGGAATTTTTTAAATTTTTCTTTAGCAAAACCTTCTAGTGCTTTTGACCTTTGTCTTCCTTTTAATGCCATTTCTATTCTAACCTTATTTCCTTTTTTTAAAAATTTTTCTGATTGGTTCACTCTTGTTTCTAAATCATGCTCTGAAATCCCAAAAGTTAATCTTATTCCCTTAAGCTCGCCAGTTTTGTGATGTTTGGCCGCTTTTTCTTTTTTTTGGAGATTATATAAATATTTTCCGTAATCCAATAATTTGCAAACCGGCGGCTCCACCTTTTCAGTAACCTGGATTAAGTCAAAACCTCGCTCCCTGGCTATTTGGATAGCTTTTTCTTTAAATAAAATTCCCAACTGTTTTCCAGTCTCATCAATTACTCTTACTTCCCTCGCTCTTATTTGATTGTTTATGAAAGTCCGTTTGTACAAAATTTTTGAAAAATAATTTTAATTGGTGGAGATGGGGGCGTTGAAGCCCCGTCTAGAAGTTTCGCCAAAATAATACTACAGGCTTATTTTGTTTTGTATTTCGAAAATTAGATAAAAAACAAACAAAATTTTAATTTTCTAATCCCAATTATTTTTAATAATTCTTTTTGGGCGAGAAGAATTATCTATCTCGATATTATGACACCGGAATTTAACTATCGAGAATCGTTATTTCCGATGCTGCTTTAAGCGTATGCTAAAACAGGTTGTTTGTTAAATAAGTTGGCACTTATTTTTCTTTTCCGATTATTTTCGAGAGTCGGAGATCTCGGCCTGCTTTATTTTGACGAAGACCTCTATCAAAACTTTTCATCCCCGTGATTTTAACTCTCTTTGGATTTCCCGTTCTGCCTCCCGTTTTTTAATTGACTCTCTTTTATCAATCTTCTTTTTACCGCGGCCTATCCCGAATTCAAGCTTTATTTTAGCATGTTTAGTATAAACCTTCAAGGGTATTAGAGTCAAACCTTTTTGTTTGGTTTTACCGATTAATTTTTTTATCTCGGCTTTATTTAGAAGAAGCTTGCGAGAACGTTCCGGTTCGTAATCCGGGGGCGCGTTTTTGGGCTGATAAGGAGGAATTTTAGCGCCAATAAGATATAATTCCTCGCCCTTAAATACAACATAAGAACCTGCCAAATTTATCCTACCCAATTTTATTGACTTTACCTCAGTTCCAAGTAAAACCAATCCTGCATCAAACTTTTCCAGGATTTGATAATCAAAATAGGCCTTTTTATTTTCAGTTAGAACCTTCATAATTCTTTTATTTTAGCAAAAAATAAGGTAAACTGGAAATAATGGTTAGAGAAGAGATCGGGAAATTAATAGAAAAAGCGATTAAAGAGCTTGGGTACAAGGTTTCCGAGATTTTGGTTGAACAGCCGAGGGGGAAAGAGTATGGGGATTGTGCGACGAATGTTGCAATGGTGACGGGAAAGGAGTCGATGAGAATAGCAGAAATGATAAAATCAAGAATAAAAAGCAGTATTATCGAAAAAATAGAGATTGTTAAACCGGGGTTTATTAACTTTTTTATTTCAAAAGAATATTTACAAAAACAGGTTGGGGAGATTTTAAAAGAAAAGGAAAAATTTGGGCAAAAAATTCACCCTGTTAAATTGTCCCGCTTTCAGCGGGACACCGCCAAAGGCGGATTTAACAGGGTAAATATAGAGTTTATTTCGGCCAATCCCACAGGTCCTTTAACTTTGGGGAACGGCCGGGGAGGATTTTGCGGAGATGTTTTGGCAAATGTTTTTAAAAAAGCAGGATATAAGATATGCCGTGAATACTATATTAATGATCGGGGTAAACAAATAGAAGCTCTGAAAAAAGGGTTTTACAAAGGAGAAAAGAGAACAGCCCTACAAATTCAAAAAGAAAATCAAAAATTTATCACTAAAAAGCTAAAAATTAAATTTGATGTTTGGTTTTCGGAAAAAAATCTGTATAAAAACAAAGAAGTTGATAAAATTTTAAATTGGCTGAAAAAAAAGAAATTAGCTTATGAAAAAGACGGCGCCTTGTGGTTTAAATCAACTGAATTTAGAGATGATAAAGATAGAGTGTTGGTGAAAGCAGATGGCGAGAAAACCTATTTTGCTTCGGATATTGCTTATTTGAAAAACAAATTTGAGCGCGGTTTTGATAAGCTGATTTTCTTTTGGGGAGCTGACCATTATGGTTATATCGCCAGATTAAAAGCAGCGGCAGAGGCATTAGGATATAAAAAAGAACAATTAACTGTTGTTTTAATGCAGTTAGTTAAGCTTTTTAAAGAGGGCCAGGAATTTAAAATGTCAAAAAGAACCGGTAATTATGTGGGGCTCGAAGAATTAATAGATGAAGTTGGTTTAGATGTTGCTAGATTTTTCTTTTTAACGAGAAGTCCCGATAGTCATTTGAATTTTGATATGGATTTGGCAAAAGAACAGTCAGAGAAAAATCCGGTTTATTATGTCCAATATGCTTATGCGAGGGTATCAAGCATTTTGCGCAAAGCGCAAAATAATTTTCAATTTTCAATTTTCAATTTTCAATTATTAAATCATCCGAGCGAGTTGAATTTGATTAAACAATTGATTAGGTTTCCGGAAATTATTGAAGATACTGCTAAAGATTTTCAAGTTCAGAGAATTCCTCAGTATGTAGTTCAGTTAGCTGACGCTTTTCACCAATTTTACGAAAACTGCCGGGTGATTTCCGAAGATAAAGAATTAAGTAAAGCCCGGTTTGCTTTAATATCAGCCACAAAAATTGTTCTCAAAAACACTTTAGATTTACTGGGGATTTCAGCCCCGGAGAAGATGCGTTAGTTCAACAAGTAAGTGCAACACTTTGATAAAATAATGTATTATCAAAGTGATATGAAATATACACATTTTACGGTTGAGGAAAGGGAGAGAATACAAGAGATGTTGTGGCAAAAAACCTCAATCAGAACCATTGCCGCGGCATTAGGTCGTTCACCTTCTTCTGTGTCCAGAGAAATTAAGAGGAATCTGGATTCTCTTGGGAGACGAAGATATATTCCCAGAGCAGCTCATGAAAGAGCCTTAAAAAAGAGAGGCTTAAGAGGCAGAACAGAAAGATTAAAGAATGACACTATCAGAGCTTATGTGATACGAGAATTAAAGAAGAGAACATCGCCAGAGCAGATAGCAGGCAGGATTAAAGAAGACTTGCCCGGTTATTCCATATCTCACGAAGCAATATACCGATTCATATATCATCAAATACACAGAAATGGCTGGGGATTGTTGAAGCCTGGTTATGAGGATTTAAGGCCCTACTTAAGAAGAAAGAAGAAACGTAGAACCCATAAAGGAATGAGACGCTGTCAGAGAACATCTTCAACTGTTAAAGGATTATCTATTGATTTACGCCCTATGATTGTTAGTGATAGAATTCGTATAGGCGACTGGGAGTCAGACACAGTTGAATCAAAAGATCATAAACCTGGAATTAACACGTTTGTTGAGAGAAAAACAGGATTAGTGCTTATCACCAAATTAAGAGATAAAAGCAGCGAAGCCACCGTTCTGGCAATAGAAAGCAGGGTTAAAAATCTACCCCAAAGACTGAAACAAACAGCTACCTTTGATAACGGCTTTGAAAATCAAAAATGGGAAGAGCTCGAAAAGAGAACAGGGTTTAAATGTTTCTTTGCTCATGCTTATCATTCCTGGGAAAGAGGGACCAACGAGAATACCAATGGCTTAATCAGAGATTTATTTCCAAAGAAAACAGATTTTACTATGATATCTGACGAGGAAATACAAGAAGTTGAGAACAACCTTAACCACCGGCCCAGAAAACGGCTCGGCTGGAAGACACCCTTAGAAATGTTTTCAAAAAAATTGAATCGTTTTAACATTAGCATTAATATGCCAAGTGTTGCGCTTGCAGGTTGAATTCAGGATGTAAGAGCTTGACAAGTAGCAAGATGATATGGTATAATTAGGACAGAGTAGTGTTCTTTTATAAAACAAATTGTCGCATTTAGCGACCCCTAAAACCTCGGGCAGAGGGAATTTTTTCGGCAAAAAGCCGGGAAAGGATGTGTATTATGAAGTACGGAGAATTAACATTGGGGCAGATTGAAGCAGTTGTTAACAAATTGGGCGGAATGAATGGCGTCAATAAGTTGCTATCAGGCGAACTGGTGGGCAAAGAGATGGAAAATCAACGACAAACATCCATGGTTATAGTTGACTATAGTCAAACCCTTGCCCAAATGATCAAAGCTGGCAACTACGGCTGGGTGAACAACGATATCACTCAGGAACATTTTCCAATTGCTGGGAGCGGTAAGCAAGAAGAGGAAATCGTTCTTTTCTGTTTCGGAAAGAACATTTCTTCTGGCGACGCCATTGCCGAAATGGAAAAGCAGGGCTTCCGTCCCGCTAGAATAGAGGAATTGTTGGCTCTCGGCGCGGCTTATCCTGGACTGCAAAAGCAATTTCCGATTGTTGCTCTTGGTTCTGTCTGGCAGGATCCGGTTAGCAGCCGCCTCGTGCCGTATCTGAACTGGTTTAGCGATGAGCGCCTCCTGCACCTCCTTTGGTTCGAGGGTGGTTGGGGTGGGGACTGGCGTTTCGCTGCCGTGCGCAAGTAAGTTTTTGGACTTTTGGGTTCTTAATCCTTCTTGGATTTTTGGATTCTTGGTCCGAACAACAAAAATCCTTTGCGAAAAACCTTTCGCAAAGGATTTTATTTTTGATCAGAATATGATAATATAATTTTGGATAGTAGATTGATATGCTCACGGTTACGGCTGTGAGCGATTGAGATCCGGGATTAGAACAACGCAGAATAATATGGGGTACGCTTCATATTAGGGTCGTTTCTAATTTCCAAAAAACAAAGATACTTGGTGCAAGATATTAAGGAATTAACCCCAATAGTAAAGCAAAGCTTACTACGGGGCGAGGATTCCGAATAAGATTCAACCCCGAGAGCAATCAAGGGGTGGTGGCATAGATGATATTTTGTACAATTGGTTCTGTCTGGCAGAATCCGGATAGCAACCGCCACGTGCCGTATCTGAACTGGAATAGCGATGAGCGCAACCTGAACCTCAATTGGTTCGAGAATGATTGGAATGAGAACTGGCGTTTCGCTGCCGTGCGCAAATCTCTTTGTTTCCCGCCTTAATCAGGCGGGTTTATAATTACAAGCGAGAAAGGAAAAGAAAAATTTACTTTTCTTTTCCGACCGAGCGAAGTAATTATGTATGATAAAATTCATTTTAGAGATTTTAACCAGCCGTCGAGCATCCTGCCGATTTCGTCCAGTTTTTCAGAAAGGCGAATGTATTTTTTATTATCCAGCGCTTTTATTTCCCAAGCAATTTGCAAAAAGAATTTTAATAAATCAAGCTTTACAGATGCCTGAATCAAATAAATCAATTTTTCTCCCTTGCCTGAATGAAACGCTTTGATTACAGATTCAGTGGTTTCTATAAAAAGCGAGTCAATTTTTGACCCTAAAGTATAACGAGATGTTTTTGGGAAATGAGGCAAAAACTTATGCCAAAGCTTGTAGGCGTTGACTAATTTTTGCACCAAACTTAAATTTGACTGGTTGGGGGGGGGTATTAAAGGAACAATTATGAAGATTCAATTGACCCATAAATTTGAGGATATAGTAAGCGTTAATAATTTGCTTTTGGCTTGGCAGGAATTTATTAAAGGAAAAAGAAACAAGAAAGATGTGCAGAAGTTTTCTTTCAATTTAATGGATAATATTCTGTCTTTGCAACAAGATTTAGTTAATCATACCTATAAACACGGTGGCTATCAAGCATTTAATATCTGTGACCCAAAACCGAGAAATATCCATAAGGCGAGCATTCGCGACAGGTTAGTCCATCATGCGGTATATCGCATATTGTATCCGTTTTTTGAGAGAATATTTATTTCCGACTCTTATTCGTGTCGGTTAGAAAAGGGAATGTATAAAGCAATAAAAAGGTTTATAGATTTCTATTATGTAGTCAGCAAAAATAATACAAAAACCTGTTGGGTTCTGAAATGCGATATTAGGAAATTTTTTGCGAGCATAAATCATAAAATATTAAAAAATATTTTAAGTAAATATATTCCGGATAAAAATATTCTATGGCTTTTAGGAGAGATTATTGATAGTTTTTATTCTATAAAACCCGGGGTTGGTCTGCCCCTTGGTAATTTAACATCACAGCTTTTGGTAAATATTTATATGAATGAATTTGACCAATTTGTAAAACATAAACTTAAAGAAAAATATTATATCAGATATTCAGATGATTTTGTTATTTTAAATCATAATAAAAAATGGATAGAAAGTTTGGTGCCTGAAATAAAATCTTTTTTAAACAATAATCTTAAACTGTTAATACATCCCGATAAAATATTTATAAAAACCTTATTTTCTGGGGTTGATTTTTTAGGTTGGGTTAATTTCCCAGACCATCGAGTACTCCGCAACGCTACAAAGAGAAGAATATTTAAAAGAATAAAAACAAACAAAACAAAAGAGACACTCAATTCATATTTTGGGCTACTAAGACATGGGAATACTCAAAAATTGAAAAGAAAGATTTCCTTACAATTTATAAGTGAATAAGTTGAAAAAATCAATTTTTTTAGTTAAAATAAGCTATAAAAATGAAATTGAAAAATAAATATATTCTCTTAAGACACGGAGAAACAATTTATCAGACAAAGAAGAAAGGACTTTTATATCCTTGGACATCAGTAAATTTGGTTGGTTTAACGAAAAAAGGAAAAGAGCAAGTAAAATCTGTAGTAGAAAAGTTTAAAGCTAAAAATGTTGATTTAATCTATTCTTCAGATTTTTTGAGAACTTGCCAAACAGCGGAAATTGTTGCTAAAATACTTGGGTTAAAAATTATTTTTGATAAACGGCTTCGGGATATAAATTTTGGGATTTTTTATGGAGGAAAAATAGATGAATACAGAAAGTTTTTCACTAATAAAAAACAAAAATTCTTTAAGCGGCCTCCTAAAGGCGAAAGTTGGCGAGATGTCAAAAAAAGGACAATAGATTTTATAAAAGATATTGAAAAAAAATATAAAAATAAAACAATTATAATTATCAGCCACGGTGACCCGATTTGGCTTTTGAATGGATTCTTAAAAGGATTAAACGAAAAAGAGCTTTTAGAAAAAAACCAGTTTGATGATACTTTTTCCTCTGTTAAAGGATTTTATCCCGGTCTAAGCGAATTTTTAGAGGTTAAATAAATCAGAAAAATATGAGTTTAGATTTTCCAAAAATAGAAGAGAAAATACTAAGGTTTTGGCAAGAGAAGAAAATTTTTGAGAAGTTGAGAAAAAAAAACCAGGGTAAGGAACATTGGTCGTTTTTAGATGGGCCAATAACTGCTAATAATCCTATGGGCGTTCACCACGCTTGGGGGAGAACTTATAAAGATATCTTCCAGAGGTATAAAGCAATGCAGGGGCGTGAGCTAAGATTTCAAAATGGCTTTGATTGCCAAGGGCTTCATGTTGAAGTTGAAGTTGAAAAGGAATTAGGTTTTAAAAATAAAAAAGATATTGAGAAATACGGAATTGACAAGTTTGTTGAAAAATGTAAAGAAAGGGTGAAAAAATATTCAAAAATCCAGACAGAACAATCAATTCGGCTTGGCCAATGGATGGATTGGGATAATTCTTACTACACAATGTCTGATGAGAATAATTATGCTATTTGGGGCTTTCTTAAAAAATGCCGGCAAAGAGGACTGCTTTATAAAGGAAGAGACGTTGTGCCTTGGTGTCCGCGCTGCGGCACAGCGATATCTCAGCATGAAATTTTAACAGAGGAATATAAAGAAATAACTCACAAAGCAATTTTTGTAAAATTACCAGTAATTAATAAAAAGAATACTTTTTTTCTTGTCTGGACGACCACGCCCTGGACTTTGCCAGCCAATGTGGCTTTAGCTGTTCATCCAGAATTAATTTATGCTGAGGTTCAGGATAAAAATAGAGATATTTTTATTATTTTGAAAGAAAAAGCTAATTTAATTGCGGAAGGAAAAATATTAAAAGAGTTTCCTGGTAAAGAATTAAAGGGCTTGGTTTATCAAGGGATGTTTGATGAACTTCAAAAAACAGAACATAGAGTTATTTTATGGAAAGACGTAACTTCTGAAGAGGGGACAGGTATTGTTCATATTGCCTCTGGTTGTGGACAAGAAGACTTTAAACTTAGTAAAGAATTTAATCTCTCTGTTATTGACCCAACAAACGAGGAAAGTAGGTATAAAAAAGGTTTTGGTTTTTTGACTGGAAAGTTGGTTAGCCAGGTAAATGATTTGATTTTTGATAATTTGGCGAAGAAAAATTTGGTTTTTAAAATTGAGGATTACAAACATCGTTATCCAACCTGCTGGCGCTGTAAAACAGAATTGATTTTTCGTTTGGTTGATGAATGGTACATTTCAATGGAAAAATTGAGAAAACCATTAATAGTAGTGGCAAAAAAAATAGAGTGGATTCCTTCTTTTGGCTTGGAAAGGGAGTTGGACTGGTTGAAGAATATGCAGGACTGGCTGATTTCCAAAAAACGTTATTGGGGATTGGCTCTGCCGATTTACGAATGCTCCTGCGGTAATTTTGAAGTAATCGGCTCAAAAGAAGAGTTGAAAGAGAAAACGGTTAAGGGTTGGGATAAGTTTAATGACAATTCTCCTCACAGGCCCTGGATTGATGAAATTAAAATTAAATGCTCAAAATGCGGAAAGTTGGTCTCTCGGATTCCTGATGTCGGGAATCCTTGGTTGGATGCCGGCATTGTTCCTTTTTCCACAATGACAAAGGAATGGTTTCCGGCTGATTTGGTTTGTGAGTCGTTCCCCGGCCAGTTTAAAAACTGGTTTTATAGTATTATTGTGATGAGCATGGTTTTGGAGAATGTGGCTCCCGTAAAAACAATTTTTGGTTATGCCTCTGTTCGCGACGAAAAAGGCGAGGAAATGCATAAATCAAAAGGAAATGCTATTTGGTTTGATGATGCGGTTGAGAAAATTGGGGCAGACCCGATGCGTTGGATGTATGCCAGGCAAAACCCCGAGTATAATTTGAATTTCGGATATAAGGCGGCTGATGAAATAAAGCGGAAATTGCTTACTTTGTGGAATAGTTTCGCTTTTTTTATTACTTATGTGGATAAAAAAGATTATCCCTCGCAAGTATTAAAGCCAAAACCTAAAGATATTTTAGACATCTGGATTGTTTCGCGGCTCAATAATTTAATTGAAAAAGTGACGAGGAATTTAGAACGATACAATGTTTCTGTTGCTACTTTGGCAATAGAAAAGTTTTTTATTAATGATTTATCACTTTGGTATGTTAGAAGGTCCAGGAGAAGATTCCACGCCGGGGCTAAAGATAGAGAAGAAGCAATCGCAACTCTTTATTATGTTCTTTTGAATTTATCAAAACTTATAGCTCCCTTCACTCCCTTTATTGCCGAAGAATTATATCAATGTTTAGGCGGAGAAAAAGAATCTGTTCATTTAGAAGAATATCCTGAACCAAACAAGAAGTTGATTAATAAAGAATTAGAAGAAAAAATGATAAAAATCAGAGGAATTACCACTGAGGTTTTGGCTCAAAGGGCAAAAGCCGGCATAAAAGTTCGCCAGCCGCTCGCCTCGCTCCAAATAAAAAATAAATTAGAAAAAGATTTATTAGAGCCGATAAAAGAAGAAGCTAATGTTAAAAAAATTGTTTTTGGAAAAGAACTTAAATTAAACACTAAAATTACCAAAGGACTTAAAGAAGAAGGGGTGGTTAGGGAGGTTATCCGGCACATTCAAGAGATGAGAAAAAAAGCCGGCCTAAAACCAAAAGATAAAATTTTAGTTCAGGGATACGGCATAAAGAGGTTAAACAAAATTTTAACCCAAAAGAAAGATTTTATCAAGAAAGAAACATTAGCAGAAGATTTTAAAATAGGAAAGGCAAAAACAAAGTTTGGGTTAGAAAAAGAGCTAAAGGTCGATGGAGAAAAATTAAAAATTGGTATTAATAAACTTTGAATTCAATGGGCATTTTTGATAAAAATAAACCTATTCCTGTCAACAAATTAAGAGAAACCATAAAGAAAGACAGCGGAATAATTCCCAAAACTGGCGGTCAAAAATATTCTCAAAGCGAACGGCAAAAAATAGGGCGAGAAGTTTTCGGGTCAACATCGAAATACGGTAGCCAGATTTCCAAAGACGACTACAAAAAAGCAATTCAAGGATTGCAGTCAACCAGAAAAAGGGCAAGTGATTTTAAAACAAGAATGGCGTTGGATAAAGAAATCAGATACCTGAAAGACAGGGGCGGAGTAAAACCATAATTCCTGATTCCTAATTATTGGTTTATGGCTGTTCATTATAGAACCCAAGGTTTTATTTTGAAAAAAGAAGATTTGCGGGAGGCAGACCAGGTTTTTGTTGTTTATACAAAGGACTTTGGAAAATTAAAAATTTTAGGAAAAGCAATACGTAAGATTAAATCAAAATTAAGAGCCGGGATAGACCTTTTTTATTTGTCGGAAATTGAGTTTATCCAAGGAAAAAACCATAAAACCTTAACCGAGGCAATAGTAATTGAAAAATTTAAAAATATAAGAAATTCTTTAAAAAAAATAGAAATTGCCAGTCAAATAGCCGAAGCGGCTGACAATTTAATCACCGGCCAAGAACAAGATGAAAAGGTTTGGAATTTATTGAGTGAGGTTTTTGAAAAATTAAATAATTGGAAATTGGAAATTATTTACTATTATTTCGTTTGGAATCTGCTTTCGATTTTAGGATATCAGATTGATTTATATCATTGTGTTAAATGCCAGGAGAAACTAATTCCGGGCCTGATGAATTTTTCTTCGGAAAGTAATGGAATAATTTGTTTGAGATGTTCGGATGACAGCACAAAAGACAAAATTTTGATTTCGCCGGAAACAATTAAGATTTTTCGCCTTTTCCCTGACAAAAATTGGAGGATTTTATCAAGATTGAAAATTGAACAAGAACAGGGGAAAGAACTGGAAGAAGTTTCCCAGTCCTATATAAATGGTATAATAAGTAAATGAAAAAATTTCTTATCATCATTATTATTTTAGGAATTGCTTTAAGTGTAGCTGGTTTTTGGTATTGGCAGAGGAATCCTTATTCAAAGGAGATTTTGAAATTGGAGATTTTAGGTCCGGAAGAAGCAGTAATTTCTGACGAAATTGAATATACGGTGAAATATAAAAATAATGGCAATGTCCGACTAGAAGAACCTCGTCTTATTTTTGAATTTCCAGAGTATACCTTATTGAAAGAAGGTTTTTCCAAGAGGCAAGAGATAGGACCAGAGGAATTAGGAGATATTTATCCTGGCGAAGAGAAAACCTTTAAATTCAAGGGTCGGCTTTTCGGCAAAGAAGGTGAGCTAAAAACAGTTAAGGCCTGGTTGAATTATCAGCCCAAAAACCTTCAAGCCCGCTACGAATCCTCTACAACTTTTACCACCAAAATCCAATCTATTCCTCTGACTTTTGATTTTGACTTGCCCTCTAAAATAAAAGCAGGCCGGGAGTTTGATTTTTCTTTGAATTATTATTCCAGCTTGGATGAGCCTCTTTTTGATTTAGGAATAAAAATTGAATATCCTTCTGGTTTTGAGTTTATAAAAAGCAAACCTTCGGCTTTGGGAAAGACAGAATGGGAGATTCCTATTTTAAATAAAGCAGAAGGCGGTAGGGTTGAAATTAAAGGAAAGTTATCTGGCGAAACTGGAGAAAATAAAATTTTCCGGGGCGAGCTGGGAATTTGGCTGGAAGATAATTTTGTTTTATTAAAACAGATAACCAAAGGGGCGGAGATTGCCAAGCCCCGGCTTTCTATTTTTCAGACAATAAACAGCCAGAATCAATATATAGCTTTTCCCGGCGATTTGCTTCATTATGAGATTTATTTCAGGAATATCGGAGAAGAAGAATTCAACAATTTGTTTTTAGTGGTAAAGTTAGATGGCAAGGCATTTGATTTTGAGACCATAAAAAGCGAGAAAGGCCAGTTTAAAAATGGTGATAATTCTATAGTTTGGGATTGGCGGGAGGTGCCAAAGTTGGGATTTTTGGGGCAGGGAGAAGAAGGTAAGGTTGAGTTTTGGCTCAATTTAAGAGATGACTGGCAGATAGCTGGCCCCCAAGAAAAAAACGCTATTTTAAAAAATACGGTTTTAATTTCTCAGGCAAAAGAGGAATTTGAAACAAAAGTAAATTCAAAATTAGAAATTTCTCAGGCAATAGACCCAACTACTTATATTATAACTTGGCGAGCAAAAAACTATTTTAACGATGTTAAGAATGTAAAAGTAAAGACGGTTTTGCCTCAAAATGTTCAATTAACCGGCAAGATTTCTCCGGAACAAGAAAAATCAAAATTTGCCTTTGACAGTCAAAGTAGAGAGATTATTTGGATGGTTGGAGATATGGAGGCGGGGACAGGGATTTTAAACGAAGCGCCAAATATTTCTTTCCAGGTTGTTTTAACAGGGGAAGTTGTTGATATAATTGGAGAAATAATAATTACAGGCGAGGACCAATGGACAGGAACATTCATTGAAAACAAAGCCATTCCAGTGGAAACAACCGCACCTGTTAAATAATATTTGTTTTTCCGCCTTGCTTTAAATCGCAGGGCTTTTTTATTTTTGGGAAATTAGGTAACCCCGTTAGAGATTTGTTTTTTCTGTTCTTAATTCTTGCTCTTTAATCTCTAACGGGGTAATATAGAATAATGACAGATTTAATGGAGAAAATTGTGTCTTTGGCAAAGAGAAGGGGTTTTGTTTTTCCTTCGTCAGAAATTTACGGCGGTTTTGGCTCTTGTTATGATTTTGGGCCATTAGGAGTTGAAATGAAAAATAATATTAAAAAAGCCTGGTGGGATGAAATGCTCAAAAAACACGAGGATATTGTTGGTTTGGACGCAGCGATTTTAATGAGCCCGAAGGTTTGGCAGGCATCTGGTCATTTGACAGCGGGTTTTGCCGATGAACTGGTGGAGTGTAAAAAATGCCATCACCGATTTCGTCTAGACGAAATTCAAAATTCTCAGTGTCTTGAGTGCGGAGGAGAGTTAATAAAGTCGCGAAAGTTTAATTTAATGATGAAAACATTTGTGGGCTCGGTTGAAAATGAGGCGACGCTAACTTATTTGCGTGCTGAAACTTGTCAGGGGATTTACGTTAATTTCAAAAATGTTTTGCAAACAATGCGTCTTAAAATTCCCTTTGGCATAGCCCAGATCGGAAAGGCATTTAGAAACGAGATTACTCCCAAAGATTTTATTTATAGAACAAGAGAATTTGAACAGATGGAGCTTCAGTGGTTTTGCGCGCCGAAAACAGCTGATAAATTTTTTGATTACTGGAAAAAAGAAAGAATAAACTGGTATTTGAACTTAGGGATTAAAAAAGCTGACCTAAGAGTAAAGGAGGTTCCCAAAAACGAACTCCCTCATTATGCCAAAAGAGCTTTAGATATTGAATACAAGTTTCCTTTTGGCTGGAAAGAGATTGAAGGGGTTCATAATAGAGGAGATTGGGATTTATCTAATCATTCAAGAAATAGCGGAGAAGATTTAAAATATGAGGGGTATTTCCCATATATTATTGAAACTTCAGTTGGTGTAGATAGGTCTTTATTTGCTTTTTTGTGCGATGCTTATATAGAAGTAAGCGGCGGTAGAACTAAAACTACCAAAGCAACAAAAGAAGTGGAAACCATGCTGAAGTTTCATAAATCTTTAGCCCCGATAAAAGTTGCTGTTTTGCCCTTAGTGAAAAATAAACCAGCAATAATAAAAAAAGCAGAAGAAGTTTACCAAATTTTAAAACCCCATTTTAACTGCCAATATGACGAGACAGATTCAATCGGCCGGAGATACAGAAGACAGGATGAAATTGGCACGGTTTTTTGCTTAACCATTGATTTTGAATCGTTAGAAAAAAATGATTTAACCATTCGCAACCGCGACACAATGAAACAAGAAAGGGTAAAAATCAAAAATATAAAAGAATGTTTAGAAAAACTACTTTAAAAAACGGCTTAAGGGTTATTACTATTCCTCAGAAAGAGGGCCAGGCAGTGACTGTTTTGGTATTAGTGGCTACTGGCTCTAAATACGAAAAAAAAGAGCTCAATGGAATTTCCCATTTTCTGGAGCATATGTTTTTTAAAGGGACAAAAAAACGTCCTAACACCACAGCTATTGCTGAAACCTTAGACAAAATAGGAGGTATTTACAACGCTTTTACGGGCGAGGAATACACCGGCTATTTTGCCAAAGTTGACGCCAATCATTTAGATTTGGCTTTGGATTGGGTTTCTGACATTTTTTTGAATTCAAGATTGAACTCCAGCGAAATCAAGAGAGAAAAAGGAGTGATTTTAGAGGAAATTAATATGTACTATGACAATCCAATATCTTATGTTCAGATTTTGTGGCGGGAGCTTTTGTACGGAGACCAGCCAGCTGGCTGGAATATTGCCGGGACCAGAGAAACCGTCTTGGGAATTTCTCAAGATAAGCTGAAAAATTATTTGAGAAATCAATATGTCGCCCCAAATGCTCTTGTTTGTTTGGCTGGAAAAATAGGGTTGTCGTCAGCTATAAAAAAAGTAAAAAAATCATTTTCAGAAATAAAAACTGGTAAGGCCCTTGGAAAGCCGAAGGTAATTGAAAAACAGATAAGGCCGGACTGTCTTTTAAAAGAGAGAAAAACCGATCAGACCCATCTTTGTTTGGGAGTAAGGTCATACAATCTTTTTCACCCCTTAAGATACGCCCAGGAAATTTTGGGAATAATTTTGGGAGGAATGATGAGTTCCAGATTGTTTATTAAAGTAAGGGAAAGATTAGGTTTGGCTTATTATATTTCCACAGAAGTTTCATCTGACCTTGATAGTGGTTTTCTAGTTACTTCAGCAGGCGTTGACAATAAAAACATTGAAAAGGCAATTTCAACCATTTTGCAAGAATACAAAGATATTTCTCAAAAAAAAGTGCCGGCGACTGAACTAAAAAAAGCCAAGGACTATATCAAAGGGAAAACGACTTTGCAGTTAGAGTCATCTGACGCTTTGGCTTCTTTTTACGGAATTCAGGAACTTTTAGAGAGGAGGATTTTAACGCCAGAGCAAATTTATGATAGAATTAACAAAGTAACAGCTGACGATGTTTTAAAAGTTTCCAGAGATATTTTTAAACCTCAAAAATTAAATTTAGCCCTGATTGGGCCATTTAAAGATAAGTCAAAATTTCTATGGACAATGAGAAAATTTTAGACATTTCCTGGCGGACTATTTTGAAAATTTCTGTTGCCGTGCTTATTTTCTATATTCTTTTTTCAATAAGAGAAATTCTGATTTGGTTTGTTTTTGCCCTAACAATTTCCATTTTATTTAATCCGGTTGTTAATTTTTTTCAAAGAAGAAGGCTCCCTCGGGTCGGAGCAGTAATTTTAATTTATGTTGGGATTTTTGGAATATTAAGTTTGTTGATTTATTTGGTGGTACCCTTGTTTATTGTTGAAATCAAGGCATTTTTAGGATTTTTCCCTCAATATTTTGAAAAAATCTCTCCATTATTGCGGGGATTCGGTTTTCAGGCGTTTGAGAATATTGAAAGTTTCCTTAGAATTTTGGGCGATACTCTGGAAAAAATGGCAGAGAATATTTTTAATGTTTTATTTACTATTTTCGGCGGAGTTTTCGTAACCATATTTGTTGTTATTACGGCTATTTTTCTTTCTTTAGAAGAAAAGGCGGTTGAAAAAACCTTAATTCTTCTTTTCCCTAAAAAATACGAAGCCCAGGTTTTGGATGTTTGGGCAAGATGCCAAAAGAAGGTAGCTGGCTGGTTTGGCGCTAGAATTTTAGCTTGTATATTTATTGGCGTGGCTTCTTATGTCGCTTTTCTTCTTTTTGGCATAGAGTATCCTTTTACTTTGGCTCTTTTCGCCGGCGTGTTTAATTTTATTCCTTATATTGGGCCTCTTTTAACAGGAGTTATTTTATTTTTTATAATTTTTCCAACAGAACCATTGAAAGGAATCTTGGTTTTAATTGCCTTCATTTTAATTCAGCAGATAGAGAATAGTATTTTATCTCCAATTTTAATGAAAAAATTCGTTGGTTTACCTCCAGCTTTGGTTTTGCTCTCTTTGGTAGTCGGCGGTCATCTTTGGGGGTTGTTAGGTGCTGTTTTAGCCGTTCCTTTATTTGGAATATTATTTGAATTCCTAAAAGAATTTTTGCAAAAAAGAAAAGAGAAGAAAATAGAAATCCTATAGATAAAAAATTAAATTTATGATAAAATTAAAAGGAGGTCGGACCTCCTTTTAAGATTATGGCTAAAAAAAAGTTCTATATTACAACCAGCATTGCTTATACTAATGCCCCTCCTCACATAGGGTTTGCTTTAGAATTAATTCAAGCGGATGTTTTAGCTCGCTATCACCGTCTTTTAGGAGAAGACGTATTTTTTTTGACAGGAACAGATGAACATGGCATCAAAACTTTAAGAGCAGCAAGAGAAGTAGGCAAGGAGCCGAAAGAATTTGCTGATGAAATATCAGAAAAATTCAGAGCATTAAATAAAATTTTAAATATTTTCAATAACGATTTTATTAGAACTACAGATGAAATAAGACATAAGCCAGCAGTAGAAAAAGTATGGAAAAAACTGGAGGAAAGCGGTGATATCTATAAAAAAAAATATAAAGGTTTTTACTGCGCTGGTTGTGAAGCATTTATTACAGAAAAAGATTTAGAAGATGGCAAATGTCCTATTCATCAGAAAGAAGTAGAATCAATTGAGGAAGAAAATTATTTTTTCCGGCTTTCAAAATATGCCGCAAAAATAGAGAAATTGGTTGAAAAAGATGAATTAAAAATTATTCCAAAGACAAGAAAGAATGAAACATTATCAATGATAAAGCAGGGGTTAGAAGACGTTAGTTTTTCAAGAACAAAAGATAAATACTGGGGATTTGCAGTGCCGGGCGATCCATCTCAAATTTTATATGTCTGGTGCGATGCTCTCCCAAATTATATTTCTGCTATCGGGTACTATAAAGAGGACGAACAATTCAAAAAATATTGGCCAGCAGATGTTCATTGTTTAGGAAAAGATATAATGAAGTTTCATACTATATTTTGGCCGGCAATGCTATTATCTTTGGGTTTGGAGTTACCTAAAAATATATTCGTCCACGGATTTATAACTTTCGGTGGCCAAAAAATGTCAAAATCATTGGGAAATGTGATTGATCCTTTTGAGTTGGTTGAAAAGTATGGCATAGACGCTGTCAGATATTATCTTTTGCGGGAGATTCCTCCAACTGATGACGGAGATTTTACTTATGAGAAGTTTGAAGAGAGATATAACGCGGATTTGGCCTCAGGAATTGGGAATTTAGTGGCGAGAGTACAAAAATTAGCTGAAATTTTCAATTTTCAATTTTCAATTTTCAATAAATTTTCAAACTCCAATTTTCAAAAAGTTATAAATAAAACCCAAAAAGATTACAGAAAAGCATTAGAGGAGTTTAAATTTAACGAAGCTTTGAGAGCGATTTGGGGTTTGATTGGCTTTTGTGATAAATATATTGAGCAAGAAAAACCCTGGGGGACTAAGGACCAAAAAGTTATTAATAATCTGTTGATTGTCTTAGCTACTATAGCTAATTTACTTCAGCCATTTTTACCAGAGACATCAGAAAAGATACTCAAACAATTAGAAGGCAAAATCAAAAAAGCAAAACCATTGTTTCCGAGAATTTAGCGAAAGAGATAAAAAATTTGACAAAGATTTGCCGGTTTGTTAAACTGTTCAATCAAAGATAGTAGTTTTTTAACAAGTAAAAAATCTAGGGAATAGCCATTTCAAAGCGTGGCCGAAGGCCACGCTTTTTTCTTGAATTTAATAAAAATTTTAGTTAAAATTTAAGTATGCTAATTGATACCCACGCTCATCTTAATTTCAAGGCATTTAAAAATGACTTAGAAGAAGTTGTTAAACGTTCGCTCGCTGAGAATGTTTGGCTCATAAATGTCGGGTCAAAATATGAGACAAGCAAGAAAGCAGTAGAAATTGCGGAAAAATATAAGAAAGGAGTTTTTGGGGCAATCGGGCTCCACCCAATTCATGCAAAAGATGAAGTTTTTGATAAAGAAAAATATAAAAAACTTGCCCTCCGTAGCTTTGGCGAAGGAGGGAAAGTGGTGGCAATTGGAGAGATTGGCTTGGATTATGATAGAGAGTATGGATTATTCAAAGAAAAACAAAAAGAGGTTTTCTTGGAACAACTTGGCTTATCCAAGGAATTGGAATTACCAGTGATTTTTCATTGCAGAAAAGCCCACGAGGATTTGCTGGAAATTTTAAAAAATAATCAGATTCACGGGGTAATCCATTGTTTCACCGGAAAATGGAAGCAGGCAAAAGAATATTTAGATATGGGATTTTATTTGGGATTCAATGGGATAATTTATAAATTGGATTTGAATGAAGTAATTAAAAAGACGCCTCTTGAGAGAATTCTTGTGGAAACTGACTGCCCTTATTTAACTCCGCCCTTGGCTCGCCGAAGTCCCGCTGAAAAGCGGGACGAAGGCGGGCGCAACGAACCGATTTTCGTAAAATATATTGCCGAAGAAATCGCTAAAATAAAAAATTTAGATTTCCAAAAAGTAGCTGAAATCACTGCCCAAAACGCAAAAGGCCTATTCAGATTATGAACAGGCCTTTATTTTTGAAAAATACTACCGATGGCACGTAATTTTTGGTATCGTTTTTCAAGGAGGGCTTCGGTTTTCAGACGTTTTAGCTCTCTTAATGTTTTGAGGATATAGTTTTTGACATTATAAATAGTGTCATGAACATTACGATGAGCTCCACCTAATGGCTCTGGGATAACTACATCAACCAAACCAAGTTTAAGCAAATCTTTACTGGTTAATTTCAAGGCCTTAGCGGCTTCTTCGGCTTTAGAGCCATTACGCCACAAAATTGCAGCACAGCCTTCAGGTGAAATTACTGAATAATAAGCAAATTCCAGCATTGCCAGCCGGTCGCCAACACCTATACCGAGCGCTCCACCCGAACCACCTTCACTAATAACGATGCAGATTATGGGTACTTTTAAGCGAGACATTTCTGCGAGGTTAACCGCGATTGCTTGAGTCTGAGCTCTTTCTTCAGCTTCAATACCCGGATGAGCTCCCGGTGTATCAATAAACGTAACAATAGGAATACCGAATTTTTCAGCGAACTTCATTTTTAAAAGCGCCTTGCGGTAACCTTCGGGATTGGGCATCCCAAAATTACAGGCCTCTTTTTCTTTCAATGTTTTACCTTTATTGTGACCCACAATCATCACTTTTTCTCTTTCTATTCGTCCGAGCCCCGTGATGATTGCTTTATCATCACCGAATTTTCGGTCACCATGTAGTCCCCGAAAATCTTGGACCATTAGGTTAAGATAATCAGTTAAGGTCGGTCTTTGAGCATGGCGAGCTACTTGAACAATTTGCCAGGCAGTTAGATTTGAGTAAATTTTGGTAAGCTCTTTGATTTTTTTCCGCCAAATCCTACAAACGTCAGTCGAGTAATCAATGTTTTTTTGTAAAGATAGTTTTTTTAATTCAGCTATTTGTCTATCCAATTCAATTATCTTTTCCTCAAAAGGAAGATATCTTTCAGAATTCATTTTTCACCTCTTTATTTTTGTGGTTTTAAAAGGGCAATTACTTAATTAATTTAACTTATAATAAAATTTTAATTTTGTAAAGAAGGCAAACCCCGTTAGAAAAGATAGGACTTTCTAACGGGGCAAAGCTATGTTATGATAAAAAAATATGGAAAATTACAATCCTAAAAAACTTGAGAGAAAATGGCAGGGGATTTGGGAGAAAGAAGATGTTTTCCAAGCAAAAAATAAATCAAAAAAGCTAAAATTTTATGTTTTGGTTGAGTTTCCTTATCCATCAGGCGAAGGTCTCCATGTTGGTCATTGCCGAAGCTATATTGGTTTAGATGTTGTGGCTAGAAAAAGAAGGATGGAAGGTTTTAATGTTTTGTTCCCAATGGGTTGGGATGCTTTTGGTTTGCCAACAGAAAATTACGCCATTAAAACTGGAATTCATCCCAAAATTGCTACCAGAAAAAACACGGCTTATTTTAAACGCCAACAGAAAGGTCTGGGTCTTTCTTTTGACTGGTTCAGAGAAATTAATACTACTGACCCTGCTTATTATAAATGGACTCAATGGATATTTTTGCAGCTTTTCAAAAACGGTTTGGCCTATAAAGCAAAAATACCGATTAACTGGTGTCCGGCCTGCAAGATTGGTTTGGCTAACGAAGAGGTTGTTGACGCTAAATGTGAAAGGTGTGGGGCAGGAGTGGTTAGAAAAGAAAAAGAGCAATGGTTGTTAAAAATTACTAACTATGCCGAAAGATTAATTCAGGATTTGGACCTGGTTGATTATTCTGAAAGAGTTAAGGTCTCTCAAAATGAGTGGATAGGGAAGAGCGAGGGAACGGAAATTGAATTTAGAATTATGAATCAAGAATTAAGAATTACGGTTTTTACGACGAGGCCGGATACTCTTTTTGGGTGTACTTATTTAGTTTTGGCGCCAGAACACCCAATTATTGAAAATCTCAAATCTCAAATCTCAAATTTCAAATTTGTTGAACAATATATTAAAGAATCAAAAAAGAAAATAGAGAAAGAGAGAATTTCTGAGGCCGAAGAAAAGACTGGCATAGAATTAAAAGGGATTAAAGCAATAAACCCGGTAAATGGCAGAGAAATTCCAATTTTTGTTGCTGACTATGTCTTAATGCAATATGGAACTGGCGCTATTATGGCTGTTCCGGCTCACGACCAGCGGGATTTTGATTTTGCTAAGAAATATAATTTAGCAATTATTGAAGTTATAAAGCCAAAAAATTTTGAGCACAATTTTTCAGAAGGAGCTTATGAGGGCGAAGGAATTTTGGTAAATTCTAGGAGGTTTGAGGGAATGAAGTCAGAGGATGCCAGAGAGAGAATAGGAGAGTGGCTTGCCCGTCAAAATGTTGCCGAAAAAGTGGTTCATTATAAGCTAAGAGATTGGATTTTTTCAAGACAAAGATATTGGGGGGAACCTATCCCGCTTGTTTTCTGCGAAAACTGCGCGGTCAAAATCAAAAATCAAAGAGCAAAAATCAAAAATAACGAGTTTAGTATTGGCGAATTACAAAATCCCGGCTGGATTGCTGTTCCCGAAAAAGATTTACCAGTAAAATTACCCCTGGTTGGAGATTACAAACCAACTGAGAAAGGTGAATCGCCCCTAGCAAAAATTAAAAACTGGGTAAACACAAAATGCCCAAAATGCAAAGGACCAGCTGAAAGAGAAACCGACGTGATGCCAAATTGGGCAGGTTCTAATTGGTACTACTTGGCATATACTATGCCAAGAATTCAAAAATCAAAGAGCAAAAATCAAAAATATATTTGGGATAAGAATAAAATAAAATACTGGCTCCCGGTTGATTGGTATAATGGCGGAATGGAACACACCAATTTGCATCTTTTGTATTCAAGATTTATCTATAAGTTTTTATGGGATGTTGGAGCAGTGCCAAAAGAAATAGGTCCGGAGCCGTATAAAAAAAGAACCAGCCATGGAATGATTCTCGGCGAGGGAGGAATTAAAATGTCAAAATCCAAAGGCAACGTGATTAATCCTGAAACGGTTGTCAAAGAATACGGAGCTGACACAATGAGAGTTTACGAGATGTTTATGGGTCCTTTTGAACAGATGATTCCCTGGGATACTAAAGGAGCGATAGGGGCAAAGAGGTTTTTAGAGAAGGTTTGGAGATTACAAAATAAAGTAAATCAAAAATCAAAAAGGAACAAGTTCCGCCTGCGGGCGAGCAAAAATCAAAATTTAGAAAGCTTAATTCATAAAACTATAAAGAAAGTTGGTGAGGATATTGAGAGTTTAAAACTCAACACAGCAGTTTCTTCGCTGATGATTTTAACTAACGAATTAGATAAACAAAAAGAAATTCCCTTAATTCTTTATTCTTACTTCTTAATTCTCTTGAGTCCTTTTGCTCCCCATTTGACAGAAGAACTTTGGTTTAGGGTTGGTTTTAAAGGTCTTTGTTGTCAGCAAAAATGGCCAAAATATGATTCAAAATTAATTAAAGAAGAAAAAATAACTTTAATTATCCAAATCAACGGCAAAGTCCGTGATAAAATAGGGGTTGAAGCCGATATTCCAGAAGACGAAGCTAAAAAAATTGCTCTATCACAAGAGAAAGTGCTAAAATGGACAAAGGACAAAAAAATCAAAAAAACAATTTTTATTCCTCGTAAATTAATTAACTTTGTTATATGAAAAAACAAATTCTACTTGGCAATGAGGCGATTGTTCAGGGAGCCCTGGAAGCAGGGGTGGATTTTGTTTCTACTTATCCTGGGACGCCGGCTTCGGAAATTGGCAATACTTTTGCTAAAATTGCCGAGAAACAGGGGATATATTTTGAGTTTTCAACTAACGAAAAAGTTGCTTTAGAAGCAGCGATCGGAGCAAGTTTTTCCGGCCTTAGATGTTTGGTTGCGATGAAAAATTTTGGCTTAAATGTTGCTTCAGACGCTCTTTTACCCCTTTGTTATACCGGTATAAAAGGGCCGATGGTTATAGTGGTGGCTGATGACCCTTCTTGCTGGAGCTCTGCCCAATCAGAAGAAAATAGTAGGGCTTATGCTTATTTGGCTCATATCCCAATGTTAGAACCAGCTGATGCTCAGGAAGCCAAAGATTTTACAAAATTGGCTTTTGAAATTTCGGAAAAATTTAAGTTGCCTGTAATTTTAAGGACAACAACGAGAGTGGCACATCAGAGGATGCCAGTCATAGTAAATTCAAAATTCAAAATTCAAAATTCAAAATTAAAAGGGAAATTTGTTAAAGATGTAAAGAGATTTGTGACTATGCCACCGCGGGTGCTGGAAATGAAAGAAGAACTTTTAGAGAAAATAGAAAAAATCAAAGAATTTGCGGAGCAGAATAAAATCAATAAAATTGAAAATTGCTTGCCCGCCGAAGCCCGAAGGGCGAAGGCGGGGAAATTAGGAATTATTGTATCAGGGGTTTCTTATTTGTATGTGAAAGAAGCGCTGGAAAAGTTAGAATTAGATTTGCCAATCTTAAAACTTGGTTTTTTTTATCCTTTACCGGAGAAAAAAATTAAAAACTTTATCAAAAAGCTTAAAAAGGTCTTAGTGATTGAGGAACTGGAACCCTATTTGGAAAAAGAGATAAAAATTTTAGCCAAAGAAATTAACCCAAAATTGGAGGTCTTAGGCAAAGATATTCTTCCTCAAATTGGAGAATTAAAAACAGAAATTATTATTTCGGCAATCGGCAAACTAATCAATAAAAAAATAAAAAATTGCTTGCCCGCCGAAGTCCTGCTGGCAAGCGGGACGAAGGCGGGAAAATTCAAAATTCCTGTTCGGTTTCCCCGTTTTTGTCCCGGTTGTCCTCATACCATGGTTCTTACAGCGATAAAAAAAGCGGCTCCTAAAGGAACAATTTTTGGCGGTGATATTGGCTGTTATATGATGGCAGGTTTACCGCCCCATGAGCTTCAAGATTATCTTTTGTGTATGGGCAGTTCAATTGGTATTGCTCATGGAATTGGGAAGAGTACAAATCAAAAAATTATAGCTTTTATCGGTGATTCAACTTTTTTTCACGTCGGTATTCCAGCTTTAGTCAACGTTGTTTTTAATAAATCAAATATTTTAATAATCGTGATGGATAATCTTATAACAGCTATGACCGGTCATCAGCCAAATCCTGGAGAGAAAATAAAAATTGAAGATGTGGCCAGGGCTTGCGGTGTTAAAAATATAAAAGTGGTTGACCCAATAAACATAAAAGAAATGGAAGAGACAATTAAAGAGTTTTTAGAAAAAGAGGGGGTTTCAGTGATTGTCAGCCGGAGAATTTGTGCTTTATTGGCGAAAAAACAAAATAAATAATATGGCAAAATCTTTCAATATTATAACATCCGGCACTGGCGGGCAAGGGTTAATCACTTTGCTTCAAATAATAGCTGAGGCAGCTTTGCTCGAAGGTTTTGATGTTAAGACATCAGAACTTCATGGTTTGTCCCAGCGCGGCGGGAGTGTGGAGACCCATATAAGGTTTGGCAATAAAGTCTATTCGCCTTTAGTATCTTTGGGTTCCGCTGATTTGATTTTGAGCCTGGAAATTTCCGAGGCATTAAAGATGCTTTTTTATGCCAGTCCTAAAACCGTTTTTGTCATCAATAAAAATTTAATTTCCTATCCCGGCGGGTTTGAGGAAAAAAAGCTCATACAAAAAATAAAGAATTTTGGAAAGGGGTCAAAATACATAATTCCTGCTTCGGAAATTTGCCAAAAAGAATTGGGTAAAGAAGTGGTAAGCGGAATTTACCTTTTAAGTTATGCCGTCCATAAAAATTTGATTCCCTTAAAACCAAAATCAATTTTGAAAGCTGTCTCAAAAGTTGTTCCGGAAAAATATCTTGATTTAAATAAAAAAGCCTTTGAACTGGCAAAAAAATGATTAGAAAAGTGGTTGTTGCGGCGGCTGGCCAGGGAACCCGGATGCTGCATCTGACTAAAAATAAATCAAAGCATCTTATTAAGGTTAATCAAAAACCTTTTTTAACATATCTTTTAGATAATCTTTTAAAGGCAGGATATAAAGAGTTAATTTTAGTTGTAGGATATGAGGAGCAAAAGATGAGAGATTTTTTAAAAAAATATAACTACAAAGCAACGGTTATTAATCAGTTTGAGATTTTAGGAGGAAAGGAAAAAATATATGGCACTGCTTGTCCTTTAAAATGTGTTAAAAATATTGTGGATAAAGAGCATTTTGTGTTTGTTTGTGGTGATAACCTTTATTCAGTGAAAGACCTCAAAGTTATGAATATTAGCGGGAAATATAATTATGTAGCCGGTTTTTGCCATAAAAATCCGGAAAAATACGGTGTGCTTATTACTAATAATGGATTTTTGAAAAAAATTATTGAAAAACCAAAAAAATATGTTGGAAATTTGATAAACACCGGCCTTTATAAATTTACCCCCGAAGTTTTTCAAAAACTTTCAAAAATCAAGAAATCTTCAAGGGGCGAGTATGAAATAACTGATGTAATTACTCTTTTGGCAAAAGAGAAGAAAGTAAAAGTTAAAAAAATTAAAGATTACTGGATAGATTTTGGCAACCCAGCAGATATTATAAAATTTTCCCGTTTTTTAAAAACTTCCAAGAATTTTAAATAATGAGAACGGACATTAAAGAAGTAATAAAAATAATTAAAAAAGGCGGCGTAGTGGTTTGCCCGACAGACACCGTCTACGGTTTGATAACCGACGCCACAAATAAAAAAGCCGTAGAGAAAATTTTCAAAATTAAAAAAAGAGACAAAAAGAAAGCGATTCCGATTTTTGTCAAAGACATAAAAACAGCAAAAAATCTGGCTTTTATAAATGAGAAGCAGGAAAAATTTTTGAGAGAAAATTGGCCCGGAAAAATAACAGTTATTTTAAAAAGAAAAGTAAAATGCGGTTTGCCAGAAATATTGTTTAGCAAAAAAAAGACAATCGGCTTGAGAATTCCGAACTATAAGCTGATTAAAAAATTACTTCAAAAAACAAACAAACCCTTAACTGGCACTTCAGCCAATATTTCAAGAAAACCGCCATCAACAAAAATTAAAGAAGTTTTAAAACAATTTTCCGCCCAAGGCGGACCCGTCTCGGACGGGAAAGACCAACCAGATTTAATTATTGACGTCGGCAATCTCAAAAAATCCAGACCATCAAGGGTAATTGATTTAACAAAAAATAAACAAAAAATTTTAAGAATATGAATTTTAAAAAAATTGATTCGCAAATTGCAAAACTTATTGAGAGAGAAAGAGAAAGGCAGGAGACGACTTTGGAGATGATTCCATCGGAAAATCATACTTCAGCGGCTGTGAGGGAAGCCTTGGGTTCGGTTTTAACTGATAAGTATGCTGAGGGATATCCAGGGAAAAGATATTATGCTGGCTTGGAATTTTACGATAAAATTGAGACACTTTGTCAGGAAAGAGCAAAAAAATTATTTGGTGTGCCTTATGTCAATGTTCAACCCTATTCTGGTTCTCCGGCAAATCAGGCAGTTTATTTTGCTCTTTTGGAGCCCGGAGATACAGTAATGGGAATGTCCCTTCCTCACGGAGGTCATTTAACTCACGGCTGGAAAGTAAGTTTTTCTGGAAAATATTATAATTCGATTCAGTATGGCGTTGATAAAGAGACAAATTTGCTTAATTATAATGAAATAGAAAAATTAGCTAAAGAGGTAAAACCAAAACTTATTTGGGTTGGAGCAACTGCTTATCCTCGTTTCTTTAATTGGGAAAAATTTGGCGAAATCGCAGATTTAATTGGCGCTTATCTGGCAGCAGATATCGCCCATATTGCTGGTTTAATTATTGCTGGCGTTCATCCAAGCCCAGTTCCTTATGTTCATATTATTACAACCACAACTCATAAGACCTTAAGAGGTCCCAGAGGCGGAATGATTATGGTAACAGAAAAGGGTTTAAGTAAAGACCCAGAACTCCCTAAAAAAATTGATAAAACTGTTTTTCCCGGTCTCCAAGGTGGTCCCCATGAAAACAATATTGCTGCCATTGCTGTTTGTTTAAAAGAAGCTTCAAGCCCAGCTTTTAAGAAATATGGAAAGCAAATAATAAAAAACAGCAAGGTCCTAGCTTCAGAGATTTTAAAATACGGCTTTAATTTAATTACTGGCGGTACAGACAATCATTTAATTTTAATTGATTTAAGAAATAAAGGAATTTCTGGCAAAGAAGCCCAAATTATTTTAGAAAAATCCGGCATTACTATAAACAAAAATACTATTCCTTTTGATCCTAATCCGCCTTTTAATCCTTCGGGAATCCGTTTGGGTACCCCAGCCATTACAACCAGAGGCATGAAAGAAAAAGAAATGAAAAAAATTGCTTTTTGGATTAATGAAGTTTTTTCAAATCCTAAATCATATCTAAAGGTTAGAAAAGAGGTCAAAAAACTTTGCAAAAAATTCCCGCTTCCATGAAGTTTCTTAACGGCAGAAAACTAGCTGATAAAATTTTGAAAAACCTCAAAAGAGAAATTGAGGAAAAGCAGCTAAAATTAAAATTAGCCGTGGTTTTGGTTGGAGAAAATCCAGCTTCAGAAGTTTTTATCCGCCAAAAACAAAATGCTTGCGAGAAAATAGGAATTGATTTTCAGTTATTTAAATTCCCCTCAAAAATTAGCAGATTAGAATTAAAAAAAGAAATTGAGAAAATTGTTAAAGACCCGATTAACTCAGGGGTTATAATCCAATTGCCTTTACCCAAGGGTTTTAACGCCCAAGAAATTTTAAATCTCGTTTCCCCAGAAAAAGATATAGATGTTTTATCTGAAAAAAATATCGGTAAGTTCTATACGGGAAATCTGGCGATTTCTCCGCCAACCACTAAGGGAATTCGTCGTCTTTTAAAAGAATATAAAATATCAGTTAAGGGTAAAAATGTAGTTTTGGTTGGAGCTGGAAGGTTAGTTGGTCGTCCGTTAGCTGTCTGGCTTTTAAATGAAAAAACAACCGTTTCAATTGTTGATGAATTTACCAAAGATATTTCTTATTTTACCAAGAGGGCTGATATTATAATTTCCGGAGTAGGGAAACCAAATCTTATTACTGGTAAGACGGTAAAAAGGGGAGTGGCGATAATTGATGTTGGTATCTTTTTTAAGAGAGGAAAGGCGGTAGGGGACGTTGAATTAAAAACCGTTTCTCAGAAAGCCGATTATATAACTCCAACTATTGGCGGCGTTGGCCCAATGATCGTTGCCTGTTTACTTCAAAATTTGGTAGAACTTAATACCAAATAAAATGGATTTATATCTTTTTCAATTAATAAATCAATTTGCTGGGAAATGGTTTTGGTTAGATAGTTTGGGTGTTTTTTTCGCTAAATATTTTGAATATGTTTTAGTTTTTTGTTTAATTTTATTTTTGTTTTTAAATTTTAAAAAACGTTGGAGAATAATCGTTCAAGCCCTTCTTTCAGCCGTTCTGGCGAGATTGGTAATTGTTAATTTTATTCGTTGTCTCTGGCAAAGACCCAGGCCGTTTATTGAAAATAATATTAACCTGCTTTTGGATTATCCTAACAAAGCATCTTTCCCTTCAGGTCATGCTGCTTTTTATTTTGCCATCTCAACAATTGTTTTTCTTTATAATAAAAAAGCTGGCGTTTTGTTCTTCATCGCTAGCTTTTTAATTTCTTTAGCCAGAGTTTTCGTCGGCATCCACTGGCCCAGCGATATCCTAGTTGGCGCTTTCATCGGCATTCTTGTCGGTTGGCTTGGTTGGCTTGTTCGTTCCGGAAAACAACGAATTTATTACCAAAATAGCCATTAAAACGACAACCATTAACGCTGTTACAATAATTAAGAACTCCATTTTTATCCCCTTTCATTATTAGGTTAACAAAGTTCAATTTACAATATTTTGAGCATAGTATTTATATTTGTTTTTGTCAAGTGCCGAGGGAGGGAGTTGAACCCTCAAGCTCTTGCGAGCAATGGATTTTGAATCCATCGTGTTTTCCAGTTTCACCACCCCGGCATTTCTTAGTCTAAAACTTGCTTTAAATACTGATTAGATAAATCAGAAAAATATTCTTGGATTTCTTTTATTATTCTTTTTCTTTCTTTTTGGTTTTTTGCTAAAATTAGAGGTTTTAAATTGTCTAACTCTTTTGTTGATTTATGGGTCTCGCTGAGCACACTGCTTTCTTCAAAACTAACTCCGAATTTCTTTTCAACTAATTTCAATAATTTTTTAATTGTATATTTCTTTTTAGTTAAAAGAAAATATAAATCAAACAAATCTTTTGGATCGTTGCGGTCAAAAAAAGACATGAGTTTATTAGAGGCCATATCGTCTAAAGAATCAATCATTATTCCCTTCCATTTTTCTCTAGTTTTTAGTTTTGGATGGTCGTATTGAACAAATTCTAATCTCAATTTTCCTCTATTATGTAAGATAAATTCTTGCCGGTCGT
>Ga0210057_1000332_pt1 | contig 79422 bp, 79 predicted proteins | sample CryGeyCG2114_010_2_FD_183968 | JGI IMG/M metagenome (GOLD analysis project Ga0210057, IMG submission 183968) | Groundwater microbial communities from aquifer - Crystal Geyser CG10_big_fil_rev_8/21/14_0.10 (SPAdes) (version 2) | ecosystem: Environmental > Aquatic > Deep subsurface > Groundwater ... | reverse complement strand
TTCTTTACGAACAATGGGCAGAACCCACCTTAAGCGCTCTTCTTTGATTGTTTTTGCCATAGATATTGCCATATACCAAGATTATACAGTCTTGGGCAAAAACCGCCATATGTGTCGGCACATTACATAATGGTATTGACAAATTATATCAGATATGTTACAAAGAATTATTAAACTCAATAAAGGGGGCTGGAATGGGTGACTTTATTGTGGAATATTTTTTCACCATTATTTTTTTGATTTGTTTGGTCACGATCCTTTGTCTCAGTCAATGTAAAAAAAGAGATAGGGCAGAAATGGAGTGCGAAAAAGATCTGGTTCAATGTTTGTCTCAGTCTGATAACTCCCGGATAAATGATGATTCAAGAGAAAGGTTAGTCAAAAGATATCTTCTTGATTATTATTCCAATCTGGGCTTTGAGGATAGTGAAAAAAGAAAGCAAACTCGGGTAATTTTGATTGCCAATTCAAACTTGGTTGACGAACAAGGTGTTGCAATTTATGTTTATGGTCGCAAGATGGAGACCGGCGTATATTCTGAGGCCTTTAAAATTGCCGTTGATGCCAGGCTTGGTGAGCAAAAAATTCGCGTTGCTGCAACGGAGTTGGTTGGCAATGAACTGATCAGTTTTTCTTCGGTTGATATTCAGCCGATCTTGGATATTTTGAATATTTCTTTTGAAGACGCCGTCAATCTATATTTCAATCGGCAGACCGTATTACTGAAGTCCAATTCTAGATTTCGGGAGGCCTTTTTTGGCTGGCTTAGTCGGAGTGTTAATGAGCCGGTGTATGACCGATATGTTGTCAGCGTAATGAATTTGGTTCAGGTCACGGATGATTGTGACCGCTATGAAGTGTCCGAACAAGTTGGTGCTTCAAGAAGTTTTCGTAGTTCATTGGCCATGCAGTGCTATTTTGAAGTGATGATCAAAAAGGATGAAGTTTCTCGAGTGAATTTTTTTGCTGACATTGATAAGCGGGGACTGGTGACGGCCGATCTCTCTTTACAGGTCATTTCCGATGCTTTGTGGCAGTGTCTTGACTCAAAGAATAGTCAGTGTAGTTGTCTCCAAGGACTAAAAATTGCTGGTGATATAGCTGAAAAATTTATCATTGCCGAGGAATATAAACAGACCTTAGGTTATCTCCAAAGATTGACGGAGACAGCTTGTTTGGTTCATCGAGTTGAAACTGTCAATGATAAAGATTTGAAACAGCTAGAGAAATTGATTGCAGAAGTTGATATTGGTCAGCTGGTTCCAGGGAATAAGTTTTTTGCTGCTCTTGATGCTTTGATCAATTATAAACATGGTAATCTGCAACTGGCCAAGAGAATAATTCGAGCTAATGATCTTGATTTAACTCAGATGATGGTTATTTTTTCTTCTGAAGAGAGCGTAGCGTTGATAAAATTGGCTTATTGGTACTAATCTGGATAAAATCCAGGTTTTTTGTTTGGTTGACAATTTTATTCAATAGTGTTAATGTTTCAGGTCAATAAACAGGAGGGCACGATGCGACCATTAAGGTACTTCTTTGGAATATTGGGTTTTATGTTATTCTGTGCTTTGCTGTATCTGGCATTAAAAGCAGAAGTTCTTGCCAGAGGGGATGATAATTCCAAATGGAATAAATGCAGCAATATTGATAACAAAAAGTATGATCAATGTCTGATTGAGTATCAGGATTATTATTTGTCACAAACTATTGTCGCTCAAAAGTCACGCCGATACTTCCTGCAATATTATTATTCAGGTGATTTTATGTGGCCTGAACGAAAACGAGAAGTATTTCAAGTGAGCAAAGCGATTGGACATTTTGTTGACATTCAGTATTATGCCATAGAATCATACAACCTGTTGATCGGCAATGATAATTATTATTTAGCTTGGCGATTAGCTCTGTATGAAAATTTTTCTTTTGAGATGAAATCAGATGCGTTTTATGGGTGGCTCAATCAGGCGGTTTATAATTTATACTTTGGCTTAAAAGCAACTTATATTATTTGGTGGGCCGGTCAGAGGCAGGAGGCCACATGAAACGACGATTCAAGGATCTATTATGGGTTGTATTGATCACGATTGCAGTGGCTGGAGTCCGTGAGTATTTCAGTATCGAGGATGTCAAAGAATGCCTGCGGACAGAAGTTGACACCGATGATTGTCTGGAAACTGCCAAAGGGTTACTGTTTTACGAACAAGAATATGTCAAAGAAGTCCTGTCAAAGATCGTAATGGCAGATAGCAAGGCTGAAAATGTTGATTTTGTTTTGGCTCAAGCCATTGAATATGATTTGGACCAAAGTTATTTTATGTATGAGTATCAGGAGGTAATCACAAATACGGATGATTATGCCTTGAAGTATCGGATTGCTCTGGCCAGTGGCAATGTTGCTTCTGTGAGCCAGGCATTGCAGGCTTGGCTCGACACAGCCAGTCGTCAGGACACAACGATTGATTGTTGTGACGAATACAATCGATTGGGCGAGCCAATCTGGTCTCAGTTAAAAGCGGAACCAAAACAGTCCCTTTGTCTATGCTGTATTCCTAAACTTGATTCTCCTGAAAAAAAGTTGAGGGTAGCAAATGACTGTGGTTTGTCCGCCGATCAGGTTCAGGCCATTCATTTCAAGGTGATTGATGATCTGCGAGCTAGTAAAAATTATTCTGCGGCTATTCTGTATGCGAAAAACAATCATGTTAATTATCCGTTTTGCCAGGCAGATGTAATAAATTCATTTGGTTTCGAGTTGTTGAACTACGATAACGTAAAAGACGCTTTGATGTGGATTGAATTATGGGCAGATCAATTGGTGGCATCCAGTTTTTCTGATCATGATATGAATCTTGTTATGGTGCTCAAAGCCTCAAAACTTTATCAATCTGGAGATGTCAAAGGCAGTATTCAGCTTTTGAATAAATATGGGATCGATGTGATGATTATGCACGCATTGCTTGATCGTGAGGACGGTTTTAAATATCTAAAATCATTGTATTACAGCCAAAAGCTGGTCAAGGGTCAGGAATAAAAAAACTCTGAAAACACTCAGAGTTTTATGATAATTATTTTATAGTCCAATGAGTTTTTTCACCTTCATCTTTGATCTCAACATTCATTTTTGCCAACTCATCTCGGATTTTATCAGCCTCAGCAAAGTTTCTGTTTTTCCGATGATCATTTCTTGACTTGATTAGTGTTTCTACCCGTTGTTCAAAATTTTTATCCACTTTTTTTCGGGTAAAGATAAAGGCCCAAACTTTGTCCAATTGTTTCAAATGATTTGTCAGCATTTTTGCGGCTTTACCCCCAACCTGTTTTTGATCCAAGTATTTGTTTATTTCATTGATGAATGTAAATAGGGTAGCAATGGCATTCGGTGTGTTCAGGTCGTCATTCATGTACAATTCAAATTGTTTGACGTTCTCAGTGATCAGCCGTTCAATTTTTTCCAGTTGGTTGTCACTGCCATTGGCGATATTGAGTCTGTCAACGAAATTATATATTTTATTCAACGCCTCGGCCGATGCCTGCAATGATTCTCGGGTGAAATTCAATGGTTGACGGTAATGGCTGGTGGTCACCAAAAAACGAAAAGCCATTACGCCGGAATTTTCTGTTGCCACATCCTTGAGCAAGAAAAAATTCCCCAGACTTTTTGACATTTTTTTATTGTCCACTTTTAAGTGAGCTTTGTGTAACCAATATTTTACAAATTGCTTTTCAGTAATCGCCTCAGTCTGAGCGATTTCATTTTGGTGGTGGGGGAATATGAGATCTTCTCCGCCAATATGAATGTCAATTTGGTCGCCCAGAAGTTTCATGATCATTGCTGAACACTCAATATGCCAGCCCGGTCGCCCCGGCCCCCATGGTGAATCCCATTTTATATCACCGTCAGCTTGGTTGTGAGCTTTCCATAACGCAAAATCACCGACATTGTCCTTTTCATATTCATCAGAATTTGTTCGACCGGCAGCGCCAGTTTTTAAGTTTTGGTTTTCCAGATTTGCCAATTTACCATATGATTCAAATTCAGAGATGTCATAATAAACCGACTTGTCTTCAGCCTGATAAGCAAAGCCATTTTTTTCTAGCTGTTTGATCAATTTTATAATTTGCTTTATGTAATGGGTTGCATGCGGGTACTTCTTGGCTTTCAAAATATGAAGTTGCTTTAAATCATCATAAAACGTCTGCTCATACTTTTGAGTGAAATCGGTCAGGGTCGAGCCAGCTTCGCTTGATCCTTTGATGGTTTTGTCGTCAACGTCAGTAATGTTCATAACGTCATTGACTCGGAACCCGGAATGCAGTAAGTATCTTTTTAGTAGGTCGGAAAATAAATAAGTGGTGTAGTTCCCAATGTGAATGTAGTTATAGACTGTTGGTCCGCAAGTATACATTTTAACTTTTTTGTCAGTCAGCGGCACAAAGATTTCATTTTGTCTTGATAATGTATTGTAGAGTTTTAACATAAAATTTTTCTGTACCCAATTTTATAGTGCGTTGATGATTATGTTTTAATTCTACTTTAATAGCAGTGTATTGTCAAAAACAAATTTGGATATTTGTGCTATAATTTCTTTGTTGATTGTTTGGATACGATTCAAAATAACTTTTTCAAGAATTAAATATTAAGTAAAACTATATGGACTATAATAAAAAGTCACTGGAAATACATGAAAAACACAAAGGTAAGCTGAGTGTGGAGCTAAAAGTTCCACTTAAATCAACAGAAGATTTGTCGGTGGCTTATACCCCGGGAGTCGCTGAGCCATGTCGAGAAATCGCCAAAGATAGTGAGAATGCCTACAAATATACCATCAAGGGTAATTCCGTGGCGGTTATCACTGACGGCAGTTCAGTGCTTGGACTGGGGAATATTGGCGGTTTGGCCGGTCTGCCGGTCATGGAAGGCAAAGCCGCTCTATTCAAAGAATTCGCCAATATTGATGCTTATCCGATCTGTTTGGCTGAACAGAACGTCCAAAAAACAATTGAAACGATTAAAAACATTGCTCCTGGATTTGGGGGTATAAATTTGGAAGATATCAAAGCACCCGAATGTTTTGAAATTGAAGCTGCTTTACAAAATTTGGGTATTCCAGTCATGCATGATGATCAACATGGGACGGCCATTGTTGTTTTGGCGGCTCTGATTAACGCTTTGAAAGTGGTGAGTAAAGATAAAGAAACTGTTCGAGTGGTCGTCAATGGTGCCGGTGCCGCCGGGATTGCGATTACCAAATTATTGATCAAGTATGGTTTTAATTCTGGCCAGCTGATCATGTGTGATAGCAAGGGCGTTATATTTATTGGTCGAGAAGATTTGGTTTCCAATAAATATAAACAAGAAATTGCTTCTGTCACCAATTCAGTCAAGCTACAAGGTCACTTGTCTGATGCGCTAAAAGGAGCTGACATTTTTATTGGCGTATCAGTCAAAGATGCAGTGACGCAAGATATGGTCAAAAGCATGAACTCTGACGCGATTATTGTCGCCATGGCCAATCCTGATCCGGAAATTTTACCCATTGATGCCAAAGCCGCTGGTGCCACCGTCGTCGCCACCGGTCGCAGTGATTTTCCCAATCAAGTGAACAATGTCTTGGCTTTTCCCGGTTTATTCCGTGGAGCCCTTGATTCGAGGGCCACCAGCATAACCGATGATATGAAATTGACCGCCGCCAAGGCTTTGGCTGCATTAGTGCTTGAGCCAAACGCAGACAAAATTTTACCCTCCCCACTGGATAAAAGTGTTGTACCCGCCATTGCCGATGCTGTAAAGTCAGTCTTAAAATCATAAGTGTTGTTCCAAATTTATACTATTTGTGCTATGATAAAGGCATCAAATTGTTAACATTATGCTGACAAAATCAATCTTCCGCTTGTTTAAGTCCTACAACAAACCCGAACTCACCTTTGATGAAGATGAGGTTATTCGAGTTAATCAGGTTATTGGTACGGCCGCATTAATTTATGAAAAAATTCGTAATGCTGTTGATTATCGTGAAGATCACCTGCTTCGTAAAAACGCTTTATTTCGAATCCTAAAGCGCAAGCTTTTTATCGAAAAAATATTGATCAATCAATCAGAAGACAAGCTAGCCGAACAGATCGTTCATGAGATGATTCGAGCCGGTTATCTCAAAAACAATCAAGAGCCGAAGGAAAAGATTTTTCAAGTGCTAACTGTTTTAAAAAAATATAATACTTTGATTCAGGCGGCCGACTTGGGCCAAAAGCACTTTATGTGGTTGCTTGAGCTGGAAGCCTGTGAAATGGAAGAAATATTGGTACCGGATGATAAAGAAAAAGCCCTGACTCGTTTTGCTTTTGAGGTAATGAACCATCGAGTGGTGACAAATCGAGGCGAGATTGATGACAAAGAAAAAGAACTGCAACTGTTTTTATCCATCCAACGGGCGATTAGAAAACCTGACGATGCAATGTTATCTTATGTCTTGTGGGGGTTGTATTATCCCAGCTGGAAGCAGGCTGATGATGAGTTGATAGTTAAGGTGGCGCATTCAATTGTCCAAATCAAAAAACAGATTGACGAACAACTCAATCATCCGTGGAAAAACAGCTTGAACAAGATTACTCGACGCTGGACAATTGTTTTTTGGACTATTCAAGATATTATTTTCAAAGACCCCGGTGAAGCTGAGGCAATTTTTTCTGATGAGATTAAGCTCGAATTGGCCATCAACAAAGCTTGCCAGGCCAGGTACAAGGATGTTCGAAAAAAATTACGCCGCGGTGTGATTCGTAGTATAATTTATGTTTTTTTTACCAAGATGCTCCTGGCTTTGGTTTTAGAATTACCGCTAGACGTCTGGCTCAAAGGATTTGTGAATTACACAACCTTGGGTATTAACGTTCTCTTTCCACCGGTACTGATGTTCTTTGTGGCGATTACCATTAGAACCCCAGGGAAAAAGAATACCGAGATGATTCTGCGTGAAATCAAAACGATTGTTTATAATTTTGCTGATCAACAAAAATTTAAACTCAAAGCACCAAAGAAACGCAGTACCTTTACCAGCATGATTTTAAATTTCCTCTACATGGTTGTGTTCGCCGCCAGTGTATATTTTATCTTTATTGGTTTGTCATATCTGGATTTTGCTTGGTTTAGCGCACTCATATTTGTCTTCTTTTTGAGTGTTGTAAGTTTTTTTGGTCTTCGGATTAGAAAGCCGGTCAAAGAAATTAGTTTAGAAGAAAAACGAGACAATATTTTTACTTTACTGCTGGATTTTATATCTTTACCCTTTGCGACCTTTGGTCAGTGGTCATCAGTCAAGTTTTCCAAGATTAATATTGTGGCCTTTTTCTTTGATTTTATTATCGAAGCGCCGTTCAAAATATTTATTGAAGTTCTTGAGGATCTCTTCAGTTTTTGGCGAGAGAAAAAAGAAGAAGCATTTGATCAACAATAATGTTTGGCTACCTTTCATTTCCAGTATGTAATTATTTATATGGACAAAAATGATAAAAATGAAATTCTAAGTGCTATTAATACGTTTGCTGAGTCTGTCGACAGACGTTTTGAGTCTATAGACCAGCGTTTTGATCGAATGGAGGGCCGTATTGGTAAGATTGAAGGCACTGTTGTGACTAAGGATTATTTGGGTGAGAAGTTAAGTGACCTTAGGGGTGATTTGGTGATTTTAGTGAGAAAAGAAGATAATAAAATGAATAAATTGATTGACATATTGACACACAAACAGGTTTTGTAAGACAACGACAAACGTCTGATTCTAGAAATGGAACCATTCCCGGAGTTGTAATTATCATTAATAAAAAAGACTGCTTGGTTAAGCAGTTATTTTTATTGGATAAATGGATCTGGGACATACTTTGTGTCCCAAGTCGGCTTGCAAGTGAAAACATATTTGATCAGCTCTGATTCAGCCTCGTCAATTTGGGGCATTGCTTTGAGTTCACACTTGGCCATTTCATCATGATTTTTAATTCCTTGATCAAGCAGGTTAATACATGGCGTGCCGGTAACTTCATAATGGCCACGATCCAGCTTGACCCGATTGACACAGATACGTTCCAGGGCAACCTGATACATATTGAATCTGAGCAGTTCCCAGTTGTTTTCTTCAACATCAGTCCAGGTCTTTACTTGCGGAGACAAGACCAAGATTACATTGTTCTCAGTATTGGCTTGTGATTCAGGGTTATTCTCTTTCAAGCTAGAGATGATATAGGCCATTGATAGGAATCCAGCTAGCACAATGACAATCGTTATCGCAATAAGAATATTTCGGATCCAAATAATTCTGTTGACCGGCTCGTTTTCGGTCTGGGGAGAATTGGTTGGTGTAGGTTGTGCTGGTTCGATCATGGAATTTTCTTCTCTGATGGGCATGGTCCCTCCTGTGGTGTAGTGACTTTATACATTATCATATTGTGTTCAAGGAGTCAAGAGTTATCAATTCTGGTGATTTCTGATAAACTATTGGTATAATTATCGATTATTAACGTAATGAAACACATGGGCCACAAGACATCTAAATCATTTTCGAATTTACAGCAGCGTCTGGACATGTCTCCCCAAGGAGCGCCAGCCACTGAAACTATTTTCAAGATTCTAAAAGTCCTTTTTTCCGAACAAGAGGCAGAATTGGTTTCGCAGCTGCCAATTCGAATGTTTACCTTGAAAAAAGCGGCTAAAATTTGGCAGAAAACAGAAGAAGAAGCGCGACAAATTCTGGACGCACTAGCCGACAAGGGGTTGATGGTTGACATTGCCGAAGGTGAAAGTAAAAGATATATCCTGGCCCCAACCATGGCCGGTTTCTTTGAATTTTCTATAATGAGAACTGACGGCAAGTTTGATCGAAAATTATTGTCTGAACTTTTTCATCAATACATCAATGTTGAGGACAAGTTTCTGAAACAAGTCTTCACCCTTGAGCCCACCATTGCTCGAACTTTTGTCATTGAGGAATCGTTGGCTCCGAAAGAGGCAATGGAGATTTTGGATTATGAAAAAGCCAGAAAAGTGATTGATACCGCCTCATGTATTACCGTCGGTATCTGTTATTGCCGACACAAAATGGAGCACATGGGCAAGGCTTGTGATAAACCACAAGATGTTTGTCTTACTTTTAATAATTGCGCCACCAGCTTATCCGATCATGGTATTGCCAAGAAAATTTCAAAAGAAGAGGCGCATAAAGTCCTGGATCGATCGATCGAAGAAGGCCTGGTTCAAATTGGTGACAATGTACAAGAGGGCGTCAGTTTTATTTGCAACTGTTGTGGTTGTTGTTGTGAGGCTATCTTGGGTTATAAAAGGCTTGGTTATCTACCAAAAATTAATACCAATTATTATCCGGTCGTTGATGATGGAAAATGTACCGGTTGTGGGTTGTGTGCTGTCAAGTGCCCGGTTGACGCAATTAAAATCGCAGATAAGACGGCAATTATTGATATCGACATTTGTCTCGGATGTGGCGTTTGTCGGCGATACTGTAAATTCGATTCTATTGAGATGAAAAGACGAGATAAAACCATGTTTGTGCCCAAGGATGCCTTTAAAAGATTTATATTAGAAGCCATCAACGCCGGGAAGCTGCAAAATCTGATTTTTGACAATTATAATCTTTGGACTTACGATGTTTTTCGAAAGTTTTTTGGCATTATTCTAAAACTAAAACCAGCAAAGCGATTGCTGGTTGATGAACAACTGCAGTCAAAGTTTTTACAGAACATGACAAAGCTTTATGGTAAGTTTAATAAAAAAGTAAAGGTTCGAGATTATTCTCATCCGGAAATGAAAGGGAAATGATTTATTATACACCGATTGTTTTTTGATTGATAAATGTTATACTGGTCAATATGGAAAATAAAATAGAAAATTCAGGTTTTCTTTTAATAAACAAACCCAAAGATTGGACCTCTTTTGATGTTGTGGCAAAATTGAGAGGAATAACAAGAATAAAAAAAATTGGTCACGCCGGTACGCTTGACCCCATGGCGACTGGACTTTTAATAGTTGCTATTGGTCGTGAGGCTACCAAACAAATTGATACTTTCAAGGCCAAAGAAAAAGTGTACGAAGCTGAGATTGAATTTGGTAAAACCAGCAACACTTACGACGCCGAAGGTGAAGTTGAAACACGTCGTGTCATCCTGAGCTTAGCCTGTGCTGAGCTTGCCGAAGCATCGAAGGATAAAGTTGAAATAACCTTAAAAGATTTTGTCGGCCAAATTGAACAGATGCCGCCGGCTTTTTCTGCCAAGAAAATTAACGGTGTTCCGGCTTATAAATTGGCCCGGCAAGGCAAACCGGTTGAATTGAAATCCGCTACCGTTGAAATAAAAAATATAGAAATAATAGATTATACTTGGCCGAAGCTAAAACTGGAAATAACCTGTGGCCCCGGGACATATATTCGTAGTATTGCTCATGATTTGGGGCAAAAATTGGAAACTGGAGCCATCTTAACAGCCTTAAAAAGGACTAAAATTGGCGAATATGAGCTCAAAAATGCCAAAGAGATTACTGATTTAACCCTTGACAATTGGTCAGATTTTGTGTTAAATACTTAGTCACCAACCAGAAAAGGCAGGAGCGTCCGATGGCCAAAACCAGAGTGGATAATTTTGTTTTTGAATGCGCGGTTTGTGGATATGATGATTATTATCCTCGAGTAACCATTTACCAAGACGATACTGGGCGGTATGAATATTTCAATGGATTGCTCAATGGGCGTTCGGTTTCGGATTTTTATTGTCTGAGTTGTGGCGTTAAGTTCAAGTTTCTGGCAAAGTTTGGCACGGTTCATCAGCGAAGAGCTGAAGCTGCAGCCAAAGCTTTGAACCCCAGTCAGGGACCGTTGACCAGGGGTCGTGATGTTTGCTTTGATCGAAGACAAGGTCAACATCCGAACCCAGCGCATGAAATGCCTCGTGGCAACAAGATTAATGATGAGGCTGGAGATGTAACCATTGATAATGCCTCTGAGATGGGCGAACCCGATCTCGGCGGTAAACAGGAATTGACGGGAAAGGAGTCTTGATATTGCCGGAGATAAAATTCCCAAGTCAGAAGTTGACAGAATCATGAATGCATCAAAACCCAAGGTTGTTCATGTGCTTACAAAAAAAGAATCAGATGAATTACGAATGAGTGCTCTAAGTGGCGCCGAAGAGTTTGAACGCCAGCAGCGCAACTCTGAGGTGATCAAAATTGATAATTTCAATTGTCGCGCCTGTGGGCATGGCAAGTACAAAGTAGTTTGGAAAATGCCGGAAACAATTGGATCTGGTTATGCCACCGTTGACGGTTATTGCTGCGAAGGTTGCTCTGCATTTTTCCTTGATCCCAGAGACTTTAGCGTGCCGGGCATTAAATTTCCGTCCAAAGAGGATGTGATGTATAGTCCTGGCGAAGTGAATGTAAAATTTTAACTAACCCCAACCGGTTAGTTTTTTATTTTTTATAATTCTGTTATAATTTAATCAAGGTTAACAAACTAAAATAGTAACATGAACAAGGAACAACCACAGATTGAATCATTGGAGGCAGCCGTTGCTAAACGGGGTTTGCCTAGCGAGTCAACTTGGCAAGATGTCAATCGTTATGACGACAAAATGGCCAGAAGCAAAGAAGCTAAAACTGTTGGTTTGCCGGAAGATTCCAGCTGGAATGAAATTTTTGAACGTGGTAGTACGGATTAAATCGCCTAGACATAACACAGAAATATCGTTTTTAGCTAAAGCTAATGATCCAGTCATTGACTTTATTTGACATATATCAAAAAGTTTGCTATAATACTTTTATTGTTAATTGAAATCAAATTAAATACGTTAGTACCAGGAAGATGTTTTGGCTAATTTTAGGTCAAGCGAATTGGGGACAGTGAAAGCCCAATCCTAAAATCAAAACTACACACCCTGGAAGTTCGCAACTGCGGCGCGTAGCTTGAGCTAAAATTCAAGCCGAGTCTTGATCTCGTCAAAAATCACCCTGATGATAGTCAGGCGTTAGCGAAGAGAGCTTTCTTTTCTTTAATGCGATAAATGTATCAGGGAAAAGAGAGCTTTTTTCTTTTCCTCAAACTTTATCTCTTAATAAACTTAATCTCTCAGTTATCTCCAAGTCGTGGCGGTCGTAGCTCAGTTGGTAGAGCACTAGTTTGTGGTACTAGTGGTCGCGGGTTCAAGTCCCGTCGTCCGCCCCATTCTTTTTCAAAAATTCCTGACTATCTGGAGTTTTTTTGTTATAATTGAGATAGTTGAATGAATAAGAGATTAAGAAAATTGAGAAGATTAAGAGACTGAGTTTCTATGATCAATCTCTTTCCTTTAATAATCTCTATCTCTCAATTATCCTAAATCCCAAAGCATCTTTATTTCCTAACTATTTACAAAACTATGTCTAAAACTAATCTTCAACGGGCCAAGGGCGTACGCGATTTTGGTCCTGCAGAAAAAATTGAACGCGATCGAATTATCGGGATTATGAAACAAGTCTTTGAGTCTTTTGGGTTTTCGCCGATTGAGACTCCGATTATTGAACGTTATGACACCTTTGCTTCCAAATATGCTCAAGGACAAGAATCTGATGCAATGAAGGAGAGTTTCAAATTCACAGATCAAGGCAAACGTGATTTGGTGCTGCGCAATGACTTTACCGTGCCATTGTCTCGTTTTGTCGCCATGAATTCTGATCTACCAATGCCATTCAAACGCTACCAAATGGGCCAAATCTTCCGCGACGGTCCGATCAAGCTTGGCCGCTACCGAGAATTTTGGCAGTGTGACGTTGATATTGTTGGCCGAACCAATATTGCGGATGATGCTGAAGTTATTCAAGTTATCCTCTCTTTGTTTGACCAATTAGAATTAGACGTGGAAGTTGTTGTTAATAATCGAAAAATAATTAATGCTGTATTGAGTCAAAATAATATACCGGAAAAAATAAGAGAAGATTTTATAATTTCATTGGATAAAATAGAGAAAATTGGTATTGATGCTGTGAAGGAAGAGCTGGAAAAAAAGGGGATTACAGAAAAAGCCACAACTCAGATTCTTAGTGATTTAGGCTGGCAGGCAAAAGATAATCAGGCAAGGATAAAAAAATTAAACGAGCTGATTGAAGATAAGAGTGGTTTGGAAGAAATGAGTAACCTTTTATATTTGCTTAATGACCCCAGGGAGGTAAGGTTTTTACCATCACTAGCGCGTGGGCTTGCTTATTACACTGGTACAGTTTTTGAAGTGGTGCTCAAAGATCAATCAAAATTATCTTCCTCACTCGCCGGAGGCGGTCGGTATGACAAGATGATGGCCGAGTTTACCGGCAACAAAGATCTTGGTGGGGTTGGGGTTGGCTTTGGCTTGGAGACAATTTTTGATGCCATTAGCTTGATGAGTAAAGGTGAAGAGAAGCAAACCATGACCCAGGTTTATATTGTTCCTTTGGGCGCAGATGAATTAAAAGCTTCAATGAAGGTCGCCAATCGTTTACGCGAGCAAGGCCTAAATGTTGATGTTGACAAACTTGAGCGCAAACCGCAAAAGAAAATGAAATACGCCAATGAGTTGAAGATTCCATACGTGGCCGTAATTGGCGGTGATGAATTGAATGCAGATTCGGTCATGCTCAAAAATATGGAATCAGGAGAACAAGAATTAGTTAAGGTTGATGAGGTTAAATTAAAAATTCAAAAATACTCCTAGTACTAAATTTGACAGAAAATAAATATAGGATTAAACTTTTATTAATATGAACAAACAAAATAATCGACAATTGAACCATCGACGTCGCCGATCATATCAAGATCTGGGTTATTTTGTTGTTCGAAAATAGTTGGTATTACAACTTTCGTCATAAAAATTAGCTCAGATCGGGCTAATTTTATTTTTTATATTTTATGAATTTTGAGTTGCTGCTTGCCTCTACTCAACGTGGCAAGCAGCAGTTCACAATGAATTGCAAGAACCTTACAACTCAAGGAGGCGCCATGCTGTTAGTTCGAGAAAAACAACCTTCAGATGTGGGGTTGGAAGATCAGATAAAAGTATTGGTGGATGCAGATATGCAAACTGGGGTCTTTGTTGGCAAAGCGGTGGCGGAAATTAGAGAGGAATTGGATCTTGGAAAATCTCTAGTTGCCTTTTGGGGGCAGGAAATTGTCGGTTATGTTTCATATCGTGATTGGGGACAAGTTATTGAGATAATGACAATTTTTGTTAAAGAAGAATATCGTTCACGGGGGATCGGGCAATATTTAGGAGGTTGCATCTTTTTCAAAATCAAAAACTCGTGTCCGAGTAAAAAAATTGTTGTTTTGCCCAATAAATTATCCAAACCCATATTTGAAAAACTAGGATTTTGTTATTTTAGCAAAGCTATCATGCCCGACATTCTGCGCGACGCTTGCGGTGGTTGCCCGGAAAAAAATAATTTTCCCATTTGTCACTGTAATTATATGGAATATTTGCGACCACAAAAGGTTTACTTTGAGGTTTTATCAGACATTACCAAATCACAATTTGAAAATCAGTATATCCATTTGTATCAGCAAGTTTGGCGTTTTGCACCCTGGTACGAAGATTGGAGTTTAGATGAAGTTGTCAGTGAAGTGGAGGGCTACAAAACAAAAAGAAATCCTGTCTTTATTCTTGCTTATTGTGAGTCTCGACTTTTAGGCTTTTGTTGTGGATATTCAGCATCATCAAACTCAGAGTTATCTCAAAAGCTTACTGCACCAGACGTTGATTTTTACATCTCAGAATTTGCAGTCATTTCTGGTGCGCGACTTCATGGTTTGGGCAATCAGTTGTTGCAGCGGATGATTGAGTCTGTCCGAAGTCTGGGAATTAAACACGCGTATTGTCGTACCAAATCAAGAGAGGCGATACATTTGTTTGAAAAAAACAATTTTCAGCAGCTAGATTTTACTTCAGATGATGACAACCAGAGGCACTATTTTAAACTTGAGTTGTAACTATTCAGGGGGTAAAAATTACCCCCCCTCTTTCTACTTATTATTAGGAGATATATATGAACACAAAAGAATTATTATCAAAACTGATAAGTTTTGATTCACAATGTACCAAATCAAACAAAGACATCGCCATGTTTATTGCCTCTTTGTTTCCAAAAGATCTTGTTACTGTGGGCAAGTTCAAAAGCAAACAAGGTCTAGATCTGTATAATGTTGCCGTGAAAATTTCAGGCGAAAATTCTAATTTACCCCCGTTAATTTTTAGCGGGCACACCGACACCGTTCCAATTTCAGGTAATTGGGAGACCGATCCATTCGTCGCTGCTGAAGAAGCCGGAATGATAATTGGTTTGGGTGCGGTTGACATGAAGGGCGGGGTAGCGGCGCTTATTAAAACCGCTTTGGATTTAATTGACAATCAACCCCAGCGAGATTGTTACTTTTTGTTTGACGCTGATGAAGAAGGTGATGGATACGGCGGCCAAAGATTTATTAATCAATATCAATTTAAAAATGCAGATATTGTCATTGCTGAGCCCACAGACAAAAAAATAATTATTGGTCAAAAGGGAGTAATGGAATTAAAAATAACCTTCAATGGCAAGGAGCAACACGTCAGTCGAGCAGATCAATTTTACAATGAAAAATACAATGCAATTTATAAAGCAGTCAAAGCCATAAATGAAATAAAAATTATTGAACGACAATTAAATGCAATCGAAAACAAACGCTTTTCACCGCCGACTTTGACCGTCTGTCAGATCAACGGCGGTACCGGTGTTAATATTATTCCGAGTAAGACCGAAATGGTTGTGAGCTGTAGATTTTTGCCAACACAGGATTTTTTGGCTGTAAAGCAGCAAATAATAAACCAAATGAAAAACATTGATCCACAAGTCGCAGTTGATGAGTTATTAATTGGTGAAGCTAATTTAGTCAACTCTGACAATCAACTAGTGATCGCTTGTAGTCGGGTTTCCAGAGTTGTAATCGGTCAGGCTTCGATGGATGTCTTTACCGGCTGGACACAGGCTGGAGTTTACAAACAATGGGGGAATTGCTTGATTTGGGGCCCTGGAGGGCTAAAACTGGCTCATACGGCTGGGGAATATGTATCAGTGGCCGATATTGAGATAATGGAAAAATGCTATCAAAGTTTGGCTAAAAATGGGTAAAAATAATTAGTTCATATGTTTGACAAATATCAAGATTCATGATAAAAAAGATAAACTGAACCTTTACAACCCAAAGACTCGGAAAGGGGGCCGTTGTGCAAGCCAAAGACGCAGTCTCTGATGTTAGGCAGTATATTGACGCGCAGGAATTCCAAGCAGCCGTTGGGGAGCTAGAATATCTTTTGGGCGTTTTAAAAAACCACAGTGCAGCAGAGCAGCAGGTTATTGTAGATGCCCTGGTCCGAGAATTTGAAACGATTGTTAGTTCGGGCGGACGCAAGCTTGATGAAGCCTTATCTCATATTGGTAATACTTTTATGAAAGAGGGCTATTTTGATGCCGCTGAAATTTTTTACCAGCATTCGTTGGATCAGAATCGGGGGAACATTTTTTCAACTTCTGGTATTGGACGCTGTTACTTTTGTCGTGGTGAATATCGACAGGCCATGAAGTGGTTTCGTAAAAGTCAAAAAATCAACCCCGATGATCGCTATGTGAAGAATAAGATAGCTGATGCATATGTTGGTTTGGGAGAACTGGATACTGCTCTTGAGTTGATGCTTGAGCTCAGAGCCAGTTACTCTGACCAAGACAGTTATATTGCAAAACGAATTGGGGATGTTTATTTGAGACAAGAACGATTTGAAGAGGCTCAACAGATATATGAGACTGTAGATCAAGCAGTTGATGATCGCTATGACTTGGCGGCTTATGGTTTGGGTATGTGTTATTCTCATTTTGGACAAATTGATAAATTCAAAGAGGTTCTTCGTACATTCCTTGATTGTCCAGTGATAAATCCCCGTCATCTGAACGATATGGCCAACTATTGCTACCAATTCAAGATGTATGATGAAGCCCTGACTTGCGCAGTTCGCTCAATCAAGATTGATCCGGACAACCATATTGGTTGGTACTGGTTTGCTAACGCCTGCAGAAAGCTCAAGAAGTACATTTTATCAATTCGCGCATGTAACTTATTGTTGGTCCAAGATTTAGAGAACGAACAGCGGCGAAGAGTTTTGACCTGCAAGGGCTACGCGTATTTAGAATTGTATCGGGCAGATCCTAATGACAACAATCTTTATGTTACCAGTAAAATGAATCTCGAGGCAGCCGTTGATGGTTATGGTTGGGCTGCCGCCGGTCTGGTGTTCTTGTCGGCCGTCAAATATGAATTCCATGCTGAATATCAGATCGAAATGATGGCGCAGATAGAACGTTTTATGTGGTTGGGGAATATTTGGGCACCAGAGTCGAAAGATGTCGGTCAAGCTAATTTGGTTTATCAAAGCATTCTCGTAGCATTTGAACGTAAATATGGGAGGTTTATTGATTATTCACTTCCCAATGAAGAAGAAAGTTACGCCGCACTTGAAGCGTGGTGGGCGGATGTTAGAGAGAGCCCCAAGGCTTTCGACACCACAAAAGTTACCGTTGAAGACAATTCTGATGCTAGTAAAAACCACAAAGACAAACCAAAAAGAGTTGTTATTGACCTCACTCATGTGAATGATGAAGTTGATGAAGACGAGGCTCGTCAAGAAGACAAAATTGCCGAAAAAGAATCGAATCGGGAAGTGTTCGATCGTTTGATGACAATGCTCGAAGACGCTCAGGTGGATAAAACAGAATTCACTCGGATGTTGGTTCAGTTGACCATTCTATCAAATGGAGACTTGGATCGAGAATACGTTGATCTCGCATATCGAGCCACAAAAAGTAATCATCAACTACTGGCTGAAAAGCTTTATCTTAACGCTTTGATTGTAAATCCGGAAAACGCAATTGCTCTTGCCGCTCTCGCGTCAATCAAGCGACAGAAAAAAGATTTTACAGTGGCTTTAATTTTGGCTAGACAGGCCCACGCAGTCGAGCCTCGGGACCTTTCTTACTGGCGGAACTTTGTGTTAACGCTGTTTGCATCCGAACGATACGAAGAGGCTATTGTTGAATGTGAACAACTCCTTATTTTTGACAAGAAGTATAATCTCACATTACGAGTCCAATTGGCCAAGGCATATGAAGATTGTGAGCGTTGGGGGGATGCCGCAGATCTCTACGATAACTTGTACGAAAGGACTGGTCACGAAAAGTATTTTGAAGCAGTGCAACGCTGTTTCCCGAATATTTAATAGGGTAATACCCCTATTTTTTTGGTTAATTTTAGGGTTGTAGACAAGATACTTGCAAAATTTTATTAATTGTGATATTATCTTGATAGTTTCAGTCAAATATTGCTATGAATAAGCGAAATTTGAATTGACTATGCTTACCATGCCAGCGTAGCTCAGTGGTAGAGCAGTGGTTTTGTAAACCATTGGTCGTGGGTTCGACTCCCTCCGCTGGCTCCATTTTATTTTAGTGGGACAACAAAATTACTGAGGGAGGAGAAATTTATCCTGAGTAAGCGCGCAGCAAGCGCATCGAAGGAATTCCCTCAGCAGGCCCCAGCCTTCGCTTCAATTTTACGAAGCTACGGCGGGCACAGCCATTTTATCATTAACTAAGAGCAATACGCTGGAAGCTACACACTAAAAGCTACAAGCTAATCGCTAAAAAAATATATATGTCACAGGATAATCTGGTAAAACTACAATGTACTGATTGTCGCAGTATCAACTATCAATCACAACGCAACAAGAAAAAGTTGAAAGATAAATTGGAATTGAAAAAGTTCTGCAATACATGCCGCAATCACACACAACACAAGGAAGTAAAATAAAAGGCCATTAAAGGTCTTTTGTTTTTAGCTTGGAAATGGAGAGACTATGACTAAGGTAGATACTCGGAAGTTGAAACCTTCGCCGGATCTCAAGCATTTGATTAGAGCCTTGCAGGATGTTCGCGTTGGTGATCATGGAGTTAGTGACGCAGGGGCCAAGTATATTATTGATAATGTCAACCGACACAAAAGTGATCAATGGATGACTTTTGTTTTTTATGGCTTACAAGAAATTATCAAGTGCAACAGCAGTTATGCCAAGCGGGCAGGCGAAATTTTGCTGGATCATTTGCCTAGGATGCTTTTTGGGCATGAACTCGATGAGTGGTTGGAATCAAAGGTGCCGGAACTGACAGCTCAAATTCAGTTTGCCCGAGAAAATTATGCCAGAGCCTTGAATCAAATCAAGGTTCGGCACATGCCACCGCATTAACAATGCGGTTTTTGTTGCATTGACAAGATAAGATTTGTATGTTATTTTGTATACTAAACACAAAGGAGGCATCATGCAAAAAGACATGGTGGATAATCCCTGGATCAAGTATCCACTTTTGTATCTGATTGTCATCATTGGTTCAGGTCTATACATGTTGACCAACCACATGCGCTTATTCAAACCCAGCCAATTATCACTAACTCCGATTGACAATTTTATTCCTTTCATTCCGGAAACGATTTTTGTTTACGTGGCTATCTTTATTCTTATTCTGATCATGCCATTTTTGATTACGGATGGGATTGTTTTTCGACGGACAATCTTGGCTGGATTTCTGCTTTTGATCTTTAATATAATGATCTTTGTCTTTTTCCCGACCGAGTATAGTGCCCGACCGGATGTTGCCGTCACGATGGGCCAGGATCATTGGCTTTACTTCGCTTATAAAGCTTTGCATGAAGCCGATACTGAAAGTAACTGCTTCCCCAGTATGCACGTCAGTATTGTCACTTACATTACCTTGATTACATACAAAGTGAAACCAAGGTTATTCAAGGTACTATGCGTTTTTGCTTTCTTTATCATCCTTTCGACCTTGACAACCAAACAGCACTATCTCTGGGATGTGCTCGGAGGTGTACTGTTGGCCGTCAGTATTTTTGCCATTAGTCTTAGAGATTTTCCGTACAAATATTCCGGATTACATGTCATATAAGTCGTATTAATAGATACGGTTTTTTTGTACAAAAAAATAAGCATAGTTATACTTATTTATTGATCAATTCTTATGATTCAAGTCAGATACCCCCGCCAAAGGCGGTGGCTTGATGAGTGCGGGTCCCCTCAAAGGGGACTTAATCTCTCGTCAATCGTTTAGTTAATAATTCATTATCTTTTGTTTCATAGCGATTAATTCGCCCTGTGTGTTTCGAAGAGATCTTTTCATATGTAGAGAGATTATTTATTCTATATCCTCTCTTACATAATACCTCTTCTTTCACTCCAAAAGGTAACCCTAATTGCTGCAATTGTAACAATTTTTGTCAACTGCCATTGCGATCATTGGGTTATTTTTGTATAATATGCGTGTATGGACAACTTTAACTCTAATGGCAAATATCGCTGGTTAGTTATACTGATTGCAGTAGCCTATTTTTTTGTTGCCAGTATTTTTGTTTTCACCCTCTGGTTACCCCAATACGCTGAAAGTGGGCAAGCGGTCTTCAATTGGCCGGATGCCATGGCCAACTTTTCTTTTATTAAGTCTTTTATTACAGACAGTCAATTTCAAATTCCATTTGCAGGCAACGTTGAAATTCAAAATATTGTTCATCCGAGAAGTGTCAATGTTTTTGCTGGCAACATTGTGCCGATGAGTTTCTTGGGGCAAATTTTATTATTTGGCGTGATCGGAAAGATAATTGGTATTTATGGTGTCTTCTTTTTAACTCCATTGATGGCTTCATTGGCTGTATACTATTTTTATCGGTTAATTTTCCAAGTGTTCAAAGATGAACTTGTGGGTGTAATCAGTGCAGTTCTTCTGGCCACTTTAGCCGCCTTTGTTTATTATTCCATGCTGGTAATGTTGCATGCAGTTTTGTTTTTAGCACTTCTGATCATTGGATTTTGGGTTTTAGTTAAGGATAATAAAGATAATAAACCAATAAATCAATATTTTTCAGTTTGCAGTGGGGGATTACTTATTGGTCTGGCTTTAGCCGTTCGGACGGTGGAAGCCCCATGGGTTTTGATGGTCGTTTTGATTTTATTTCTGGTTTATCGCTTGAAGCGTTGGCGAACACACATTCCATTGTTTATATTGGGCTTGATTATTGCTTTTACGCCCATTTTAGTTGCCAATAATAGTCTTTACGGCGAACCACTTACACTTGGGTATCTAAAAATGGAACAAAGTGGCGACATTTTGGATCGTCTGCCCAATGAATTCCAAGTTCACAGCCGAAGTCTAGTTGAGCGAATAGCCCAAACAGTCTTTTTACCATTTGGTTGGAACCCGAAAAATATTTTGAAGGTCGGTTATTACTTTCTGGCGGAGTATTATTGGCCGTATTTGATCTTGGCTGCGTGGGGCGTGGTCGGGTTTTTACTACAAAAGAAAAAAAAGAAAGATATTTGGGTGTACTTGGGGGTGAGTGCCATAATTTGTTTGTGGTTAATAATGTATTATGGCAACTGGCGATTCGATGATAATGATGTACTCAAATATGCCTCGATCAGTAGCTCATACATGCGGTATTTTTTACCAATTTATATTGTATTGCTGCCTGGAGTGGCTTATAGTCTGACTTTTGTGACTAAAAGTAAAAGTTTTAGAACTATAAAAATATTTGCCGCAATTTTACTTTTGACTTCCGTGACCATATTCTCAACTCACTGGGCCTTATACGGGGCGAAAAATGATGGTTTGATCCATCACCAGCAAACAATTACTGAGTATTATGATCGATTTGTTATTGCCGATGGTATTTTATCGGAGAATAGTATTATTTTGACTGATAGAACTGATAAATATTTCTTCCCAAAATATCAAGTGGTTGTTTTTCAGCTTAATTATGAAATTTTTCCTCAGTTGATCAAGATAATTGATGATTATCCCCTTTATTACATGACAGTCATGCCAGATAAAGACATTTCCTTTATAAATCAAGAAAAAATTTATGAATACGGCCTAATCTTTCACCAACCGATCAAGGTTGATGAGACATATCGACTATTTAAGTTGGACAGTCTGGAAAATTTCACAAAAATCCAAAAATAAGCTATAATTCCTTATATAAAAAAGCACATAATTTTGTATTCTATGGTAAAAAAAGGTGAAAAAGAAAAAATCGCGGCCGTATTTGGAGGGGCTGGTTTTATTGGTTCTCATTTATGCGAAAGATTGCTAGAAGAGGGCTACAATGTTATCTGTGTCGATAATTTTATTTCCAGTGGTCAAAATAATATTTCCCATCTGCTTCGGTTGCCAAAGTTCGAGTTTATTAAACATGATATTACCAAACCGCTTGATTTGGAAAAAAAATCTGATTTGGATAAATTCCAGGTCAATGTATTTGGCCTCAGTGAGGTTTATAACCTAGCCTGTCCAACATCGATCAAGAACTTTGAGAAACTAAAGATGGAAACCGCTTTGACCAACTTCATGGGCACCAAAAATACTTTGGATATTGCTCTCAAGTACAAGTCAAAGTACATGTATTTCTCATCTCAAGTTGTTTATGGCAATTTTGAAAAAGGTGATTTTGTAAATGAAGAATTCTTTGACGGTGTTACCAATCAACTCGATCCCCGCGCTTGTTATGACGAAGGTAAACGCTTTGCAGAGACTTTGGTTGACGTTTATCGCGACACTCAAAAACTTGACACCAAGATTGTTCGCATTTTTAGAACTTATGGTCCCCGAATGCTTCTGGGTGATGGGCAAATGATTCCTGACTTTATTGTCAATGCGATTGAAGGCAAACCGCTCGTGCTACATGGCAGCGACGATTTTCGTACCAGTCTTGTTTATGTTTCGGATGTGGTCGAGGGTTGTATGAAACTCATGTACTCTGAAAGTAACGGACCATTCAACATTGGAAATCCAGACATTCATAAAATAAAAGATGTTGCGGAGAAGATTTTAAATCTAACAGAATCAAAGTCAGGGTTAACAAAAGGAGAAGATTTATTGTTCCTGCGAGAGGGTGCTTTCCCTGATATTACCAGAGCGAAGGAAGATATTGGCTGGTTCCCATTGATTACACTCGAAGACGGATTACGCAAGACTATCGACTATACGAAAGCACACAAAAATCTTCTGGTTTTCCGAACTGAAGTCTAACAAACATACAAGCAGCCTACGAATTGACAAAACCGGCTATTCTTCGTAGGCTTTTATTATGAATAAAGTTTTTATCGTCATTCCTGCGTATAATGAAAAAAAAGCAATTACAAGTATAATTGCCAAACTGTTGAATCTAAATTATTCCAACATTGTTGTCGTTGATGACGGTTCAGTTCAGCCAGTCAGCCACCATATTGCTGCTTATCCGGTTCATATAATCACTCATAACATTAATCTGGGTCAAGGTGCGGCTTTACGGACCGGTACAGAGTATGCCCTGCAACAAGCGGCCGATATTATTGTCCATTTCGACGCTGACGGTCAGCACCAAGCAGAAGAGATTAGGGATCTGTTGCACGTCTTGAGTGAGGGCTATGGCGCTGCACTGGGATCAAGATATCTACACGAACGACAAGACGTACCATTGTCAAAAAAATATTTCATTCACAAGCCGGCCATATATTTCAATTGGTTATTCACCGGATTGAAGTTAACTGATGCTCATAATGGATTCCGGGCTTTGACCCGTGACGCTGCTCAAAAGATATTGATCGAACAAAATCGGATGGCGCATGGCACAGAAATTATTGCCGAAATCAAAAAACACAACATTAAGTATAAAGAAGTGCCAGTGAAGATTACTTACACCGAATATGGACAAAATTTTCGTGGGGGAATCAAAGTTATCACCGATTTGATAAAACAAAAAATCCTTAGTTAATATGAATGTATTCCAGATAATTTTTATTGTATTTCTGATCCTAACGCTTTTTCGTTTATTAAAAAAACTTAAATCACGACAAATTAGCCACGGTTTGTTCGTTGTTTGGTTTATTTTGTGGCTGGTAATGGGGATTGTTATTGTTTTCCCCTTTTTGATGTCCCGACTCGCTGAAATTGCCGGAATTGGTCGAGGCGTTGATTTAGCAATTTATGTGGCTGTTATCATTTTGCTTTACACTCAATTCAAACTTTATCATCGACTCGAGGAACAAGATAAAAAAATAAGTCATTTGGTCCGTAAAATTGCGATAAATAACCCCCAGAAAAATGACAATTCAAGTCGGGATCATACTCATTAATTACAAAGACTATGCTGATAAATTTCTCAGCGATTGTATAAACTCTATCCGGCAGATAGCGTTTCCTTCAGGTTCTTATAAAGTATACATTGTCGATAACGAATCTACACCTCAGACAGAGTCATATCTTGCTCGGATTGCTCCCGAGGCGGATATCATTATCCATAAAGAAAATATTGGATTTGCCGCCGGGAATAATACCGGTGTAGAGGTGGCCGTCCAAGACGGTTGTGATTTTCTTTATATCTTGAATATGGACACTGTAGTTGATCTAAATTGTTTGGAAGCGGTTTGGCAAACATACCGGTCTTTTGACCATGTCGGATGCGTCCAATCACGATTGATGCTACACCAAGCTCCCCAAACAATTAACAGCCTGGGGAACCTATTACATTTTTTGGGTTTTGGGTATAGTGATCGCTACAAAGAAAAGATGACCGGCAATGAAGTTGATCGGGAGATTACATATCCCAGCGGAGCCGCGCTTTTTATTTCCGTCGAGCATTTTTTGACTCTTGGGGGGTTCAATCCAGAGTTCTTTATGTACCACGAGGATGTTGAACTCGGTTTGAAAGTAAAATTAAGTGGCTTAAAAAATATTATTTCTATAAATTCGATTGTATATCATAAATACGAGTTTGGCCGCAGTATTGCCAAGTTTTATTGGATGGAGCGAAATCGTTTTATTACCTGGTTGACAACATTCAAACTGGCTACACTGATCGTAATCTTGCCGGCCGCCATCGTGATGGAATTGGGACTCATATTGTATGCGATTCTTGGTGGTTGGCTGGGCAAAAAACTCAAGGCGTATGCTTGGTTTCTGTCATTCACAAATCTGAAAAAAGTTTGGCGCTGGCGCCGGCAAATGCAGTGCATGCGACAAGTTAAAGACAAAGCCATCGTCAAAAGTTTTGTCGGCCGGATTCTTTATCAAGAAGAAGTCAATCAGCCACTGTTGCAAAAAATTAGCAATTTGATTTTTAATCTCTATTGGTTGGTTGTAAAAAAGATAATATTTTGGTAGAATTTACATATTGACTATTTTTTATGAAAATTGCCCAAATTGTTTGTACTCTGCCGCCATATGGCGGGGGGATCGGTGTTGTTGCTCACAATTACGCCAAAGAATTGGTCCGCCAGGGGCATGAAGTTGTTGTTTTTATTCCTCACAATAAAAAAACAGCTAAAAATACCAGCTATGATTATAAAATAAAACGGCTTTGGGCTCCAATGCAAATTGGAAACGGAGCGGTTTTGCCGCAACTATTATGGCGACTCCGAGGTTTTGATGTTGTCCATCTTCACTTCCCCTTTTTTGGAGCAGCCTTTTTTGTTCAGATTCTCAAAACCTTGCGTGGCAAAAAGATGAAATTGGTTTTAAGTTATCATATGGATGTTATTGGGCATGGGATGAAAAAGAAAATTTTTAGCTTTTATAACAAGTTTGTGTTGCATTGGTCAGTGAAAGAGGCAGATAAAATCATTGTTTCTTCCGCCGATTATATAGAGAATTCCAATTTACGCCAATTTTATTTTGACAATAAACAAAAGTTTGTCGAAATCCCATTCGGAGTCGATAGAATATTCTCCCCGCAAAAGAAAAATCCCAGCTTAATGGAAAAATATAAGTTTAAAGAAGATGATATCGTGGTTGGATTTGTGGGCGGTTTAGATTCTGCTCATTATTTCAAGGGGATTAATCATTTGATTACCGCTATCAGCAAAATCAATAACAATAATATCAAAGCTCTCATTGTTGGCTCAGGTAACCTCAAGAAAAAATATCAGGACCAGGCCAAGAAGCTTGGCGTTGGTGATCGTATTATTTTTGCCGGCTACGTTTCTGGCGATATTCTGCCCGAGCATTATAATCTAACGGATATTTTTGTTTTGCCATCTGTCGATAAGTCTGAGGCTTTTGGATTGGTTTTGCTTGAGGCTATGGCCTGTGGCAAGCCGCTGATTGCCTCAAATTTAAAGGGTGTACGCTCTGTTGTTATCCCGGGCCATAATGGCTTCTTGGTTGAACCCAAGAACCCCAAGGATTTGGCCGATAAGATAAGGTTTTTTATGGAGAATAGAAAATTAGCCAATCAGTTCAGTCTAAATGGTATTGAAACTGCCAATCAAAAATACCGCTGGCCCAAAGTGGTCGAGAAACTGGTCTCAACTTATAAAAGTATTAATTGATTATGCGGTCAATATCAGTCATTATTCCCGTTTTTAACGAGCAAGAAACTATAGATACCTGTTTACGTCAGGTGTCTGATTTTTTGTCTGAAAAGAAAATATTATTTGAAATAATTGTCGTCAACGACGGGAGTTTAGATTTAACTCGGCAAAGACTGGCTACTTGGGCCAATCAGATAGTCGTTATCGACAACGATCAAAATCAGGGGAAGGGTTATTCTGTGAAGCGAGGTTTGTTGGCAGGAAAATATGAATGGTTACTGTTTCTTGACGCTGACCTATCAACCCCGATTTCTGAGGTGAACAAGTTTATTGATCACAATATTACCCACGACTCCATGATTGGGTCGAGGCGAATTCAAAACAGTAAGATTGTCACTTCACAGCCAAAGATAAAGGATTTTGCTGGTCGTGTAGGTAATAAATTAGTGAAAAAAATATCAGGATTAAGCTATGATGATACTCAGTGCGGATTCAAGGTATTTCATCGATCTCTGTTGCCTTTGATTGAAAAAATGACTATTAATGGCTGGGGGTTTGACATTGAACTGCTTTATATTCTTGAAAAGCACAAAAAAAGTGTTCAGGAGATTCCAGTAGATTGGACAAATAACTTGGACAGCAAAGTTAAAATAATTGACTACTTTAAAACCCTGGTCGAATTGATTCAAATTAGACAAAATGATAGAAAGGGACTATATATATAACATATGAAAATTGTCATTATTTCAAATGTGTTTGAGCCCAACAATGTTGGCGGTGCCGAGAAAATTGCCAAGATACAGGCTGAATATTTTTCTCAAAGTCATGAAGTTCATGTGATTACCAGTATTCCATATAAAAACATCAAATCGCTGCCTTTGGTTGAGGATGGAGATCAGTCAAAACACTACAAAACCTGGCGGTTCTTTCCGGCAAATATTTATCATTATTTACAAGGCAAAGATTTTGTTTGGCCCGCCCGCCTGGTTTGGAACTTATTTGATGTCTTCAACCTGCACTCATATTTTGTTATTAACAAAAAAATATCTCAAATAAATCCGGATATCATATTGTTCAATAACTTGAAAGGTATTGGCTATATCAGTCCAATTTTGGCCCAAAAGTACCAATGCGCCTTTATGCTTCATGATGTTCAATACGCCATTCCAAGCGGTTTGATGATTAAAGGCGAGGAGACTCAAGGTGATTGGCTCAACAATATATATTCTAAAATTAACAACTGGTTGTTTTTCGATATTAAACACGTCTTTTCTCCCTCAGAGTGGTTGGTTGACTTTTATCAAGAAAAAAAAGTATTCACTGAAGCCAAGAAACACATTCTTCCCAATCCAGTTCCGGTTAGTCATTGTGACATTACGCCGAAATCGTTAAGCGGTCCGCTAAAACTACTGTTTGTCGGACAAATTGAACCGCACAAAGGCTTGAGCTGGTTACTCGAAAATATTCCTTCAAACATTGAAATCAGCATTGTTGGTGATGGCAGTCAATATGCCGAATTGGCCCAAAAGTACAAAGAAAGAAATAATATCAACTTTCATGGGCGTGTAGACGGTCAAGCTGTGGCTGATTTTTATAAAAAAGCAGATTATTTGATCGTGCCGTCAATCTGCTACGAAAATTATCCAACCGTCATTTTGGAAGCGTTTTTACAGGGACTACCGGTAATTGGCAGCAATCATGGTGGTATCCCGGAACTGGTTGTTGATAAACAGACAGGCTATACCTTTGAAACCGGAAGCGTAGAATCATTGACACAAGTGCTGAGTCAAGCAGCCGTGAACCCAAATTATTTTCAAATGCAACAAAGTTGTCAGCAAAAAGTTCGAAATCAAACCACCGAAAAATATGGCCAAAGTATTATAAACACAATACTTGAATAAAATATCAATCTCTGCTATTATTAGCATGTTATTCAAAGTGAGATTGTATCTCAATTTTAGGGTTTATTATTTTGGATTTCGAGTTTAATTCTGGGGGTGTAGTGTCAATGGCTAGCACGACGGTCTCCAAAACCGCAAGTCTGGGTTCAAGTCCTAGCACCCCTGCCAAAAAAGCACGAATTTATCGTGTTTTTTTGTATTGACAAAATTGCTAATTTAAGTTAATTTAAAACATAAGCTCTTTACAACCAACCGAGAGGAAAGCCATGGCCAAACCAAGCAGTCTGCAAGAAGTATTTGATTTGGTTCAATGCAATCATTCACTACGGGTCGAACTCAATCCCAAAGTCCCTTTCCTCTGGCATAACAAAATAATTTTAACTCGTGATATATGGGTTGGAACCAGATCAATTGTAACCGGTATCTTTTCCCCAAGCCAAGTTTCATCGTTTGGTTTGGACTCTATTAAAAACATCACTCCATTTGATTGATACCAAACAGCACCGGAGACAGGAGTATAAAGGCATGAACAAAAAAATCGTCATTGACCAAATTATGCCCGGTTGCAAAGTGGCCACTGTTGGCGAACATGAAATATTGTTTGGCTGTCCGTCTGAAGTTCTAAAACTGTTCAAACTTCAAAGTCGGGGAATGCCTAAAATTTTTGTTTTGCCTTATGAATTTTATCGCTTTGGTGTGGTTCAGGCTTCACTGGAGTTCCCACTTTACAACTTCCTGTTTAATCAAGGATGTTACTTCCGGGGTGAAAAACTGATTATTGTTGGTACGGAAAAGCAACTGGCTCGTACCCGAGAAATTCTGCGCATGACTTTGCTTGGTCCAACAAGAGAAGAATTGGAATCGTGGCATGTTCCCGAAGAGCAAATTTTGGATAACCTAAGATTGTCAGACCACTTTGGGCTGAACAAGCTTGGCACAAACGTTACCGCCACGATTGATGATATGGTCATCTTTATGCCATACAAACATGAAGTTGCTGAAGTTGTACCAAACTCAGTCTTTGTTATTCGCACCGGCGATAACATGTTTTCAGTTTCCAATGGTAACGATCTTGAAAGGGTTGATATTAATTTGTATGAAATGCAAGCGCCGCCGATTCCTATCTCGGTTCCAAATGCGCTTACTCCTCGGGCTGCCTTCGGCGCCACGGCCATCAGTCAGTGCACGACCGGCTTTGATCCCAAAGGATATACTTCGGGCATTATAACCCACGTTAACGGTTTAATGGTTTCAATTGACGGCGTGGCTTGGATGAAGGCCCATCTGCAAAGTTTGGGTATTAATCCCGGAGAAATCTCAGTTCACGTCATGACTCATATGCATGATGATCACAGCAATATTTATGATTTGGTTGTTAACGGAGAAAAATTCCATCTGATTGCAGACAAAGTCATTTACCGTTCGTTGGTGCGCAAGTCCGCTTTGATCTTGGATCTCAGCGAAGAGCGAGTGGCCAGCTTTATTCACTGGATCGAATACAAACTTCATGAACCGCTTGAATGGTACGGAGCGGAATTCCTGTTTTGGCCGACAGCCCATCCTATCCCGACCCGTGGTCTCAAGATTACCGTCAGTGGTAAGTCAATCATCTATAGTGGTGATACTGTCTGGGGGAGCCAGCTCAAGCCATTGGTTGACAAAGGTGTTGTCAGTCAGGAATTTGCCCAGACCCTGCTTGATGTGCCATACCAGGATGCCGAGGTCATTTACCACGATACTGGGGGCGGGATGATTCATCCTGATATTTATGAATTGGCAGCTTTGCCACCGCAGATTCGGCGGCATATTGTGCCGACCCATCTGCCAGAACTTCCTGAAGATTTGGTTGGTGTCTTTGAACTGGTGCAAACCGGGCAAAATTGGATTTTGACGCCTCAGAAAAGCTATGAAACCAGCACCTATAACCAGATTCGCCGGGCTCCTTTGCTGGCCACCCTAAGCCCTGAGTGGCGTAGTGTGCTGCTTTCGCAAGGTGTGGTCAAAGAATATCCTCACGGCTATATGTTGCTGCAGGAAGGTTCGCCCGGGAAAAACTTCTTTCTAATTCTTGGTGGTACGGTTCAGGTTTTGCAGGGAAATGAACAGGTCGCTATGCTTTCCACCGGTGATTTTTTTGGCGAAATTTCCTTGATGCAGGGCAGTCTATGCAATGCTTCGATTATTACCAGAAGTCCGGTGAGGGTGTTGGAGTTGCCAAAAAGAATTTTCCTCACCATTGTTCACGAAACTGATCTGGAAGCTAAACTGGAAAAGATTCACAAAGTTCGGCCGATTTACATGCAGTTTAGAATGCTCAAAAATATGCCGGCCGCTGTTCAGAATCGATTGTTTGATGTTACGGAAATGGAATTCTGGCAAGCTGGCGACATTGTTATTAGACAAGGCGATGTGGCGGACAAAATTTATGGAATTGAAAATGGACGGGCCGAAGTGATTTTTGAAGACGATAATGGCGTGAGGCAAAGGCTGGCCGAACTATATCAAGGACAAATTTTTGGGGAGATGGCCTTTTTTGGTGACGGTCATCGGACTGCAGATGTCGTCGCTGTTACAAGTATGACGGGCTTCTCGATTTCGCGAGAAAACTTTGAGGAAATTGTTGAGAATGTTCCAATGTTGAAGTATGGTCTCGGCAAGTTAGCAGAAAGTCGAAAGTAAATGTCGCTAAAATCAACTATTTGCCTAGTGAATAAGTGAAAAGTCGTAAACACGGCTTTTTTTGTTTAATCATTATTAATTTGTTATAATTATTGTGAAATAAAAACAAAAATTATGGATTATAAAAAAGTTCAAGCCAGTTTCTTTTTATCGGTTTTTGGTTTGGTTGGCATTTTGACGGTAATTATTTTTCTACCGTATATTTATCCGGTTATATTCTCATTTATTCTAGCGGTAGTCTTTTATCCGTTGTACAAAAGTTTGCTCAAACTCAAGTTTTTCAAACGTTTTAAGGGAATCGCCTCGGTACTGATTGTTTTATTGGTTTTAGTTATTGTCTTGCTGCCTTTAATATCGCTGGGGCTCATCCTCGTCAAAGAAGCTACTGGCCTTTATACGTCATTGGTGGAACAGGAATTTAGTTATAAATTGGTTCAGAAGATTGATGTTTTTGTTGTAAATATTATGCCTCAATTTGCCAATTATGATTTGACAGCCAGTTTTGATGATTTTGCCAAAGAAGGTTTAAACTTTATTATCAAAAATTTAGGGGCGATATTTTCTAATATAATTGCGGTGGCACTTGGATTCTTTATCATGCTATTTTCATTGTATTATGTTCTCAAAGATGCTCATAAAATAAAAAAACAGGTGATCCTAATCAGCCCGCTTTCAGATAAATATGATAAACGAATTATCAAAAAACTGATGCTGGCTGTGAATTCGGTGATGAAAGGTACACTTTTGGTGGCTTTGATTCAAGGGGTTTTGGCCGGACTGGGTTTCTGGATATTCGGTGTTCCCAATCCAGTTTTACTAGGAGCTTTGACCGTTATCGCTTCATTGATTCCAGCTGTGGGTACAGCTGCGATTATGATTCCCGGGGTAATTTATTTGGGGTTGCTCGGTAGTTATTTACCGGCTCTCGGGTTATTGATTTGGGCTGCCTTGCTCGTTGGTATGATTGACAATGTCTTGAGGCCAAAATTGATAGAAAAAGACATTGATATTCATCCATTATTAATTCTCCTTTCAGCTCTTGGCGGTATCGTAGTCTTTGGCGCCTCAGGGTTTATTCTCGGACCAATAGTTATCGCCTTACTTTATTCATTGCTTGATATTTATAAGGAGGAGTTTCAAGCTTATCTAAAGAGTTCTCGCTAATTATGAAAAAAATATATCTTGGCTCAGATCATGCTGGCTTTGAGTTGAAACAACGAATAGAAAAATATTTTGACCAAATAGGAATAACCTATGAAGATCTTGGTGCCTTTGAATTGGACAAAGACGATGACTATCCTGACTTTGCCGTCAAAGTGGCTAGCAAAGTGCAGCAAACCAAAGCCCAAGGCATTATTATTTGCGGTTCATCGGTCGGCGTTTGCATTGTTGCCAATAAATTCAAGGGAGTTTATGCAGCTTCAGGTAACAATATTAAAGAAGCCAAAATTTCTCGAGAGCATAACGACACCAATGTTTTGTGTTTGGCCGGAGGTCAAACTTTGAAAAAAAATAACTTGGGTTTAAGTTTGAGCCAAGCCAAAAAAATTATTGATGTTTGGCTAAAAACCAAACCAAGTGACGCGACTCGTCACGTGAGAAGAATAAACAAAATCAAAAAAATTGAAAAATCCAACCTTAAATAGTATTTGTCACACTGAGCCTGTCTGCCGGTAGGTAGGGCCTTCGCCTGTCCGCCGAAACAATTGTGAAGGCGGGAAGTGTTGTAATAAGCCAAAGGTATCTATGCCAAAAATATATCCAACAGTATTGGTAAAATCCAAACAAGCTTACATCAATCGCCTTAATCGCTACAAGGGGTTTTTTGATGTGGTTCAGATTGATGTTGAAAATGGTAGCTATGTCAAAGGTAAAAGTTATTATTGTAGCCAGACCACTGGGGAATTAAAGCTACCATTCAAATTAGATATGCATCTCATGATTGATAATCCACGACGATTTATTAAACGCTGGAAAACAATCAAAAACGTATTTCGATTTTTTGTTCATATTGAAACAATTGACCAAAAAGAATGGCAAAACATTAAACTTGAATTAAAGGATTCAAATATTGAGCTCGCCATGGCCATTAGCCCCAAGTCGAACATTTTGAAGATTAAGCCATATCTTGCGGATTTAAAAACCGTACTTGTCATGGGAGTTATCCCTGGCCGCAACGCCGCCCCATTTATTCCATCGACCTATAAACGAATAAAAGATATTAAAAAGCTAAACCCAAAAATCAAAGTCGCGATTGATGGGGGAGTGACTGACAAAACATCCAAAAAATTAGCTACGGCCGGGGCTGATATTTTGTACAGCGGTAGTTATCTGACAAAAAGCGATGATTTGAAACAAGCAATCAAAAATTTAATATAATATTTATGGAATTCAACTCAAAACAAATTTTAACCAAGGCTCAAAAAGGTGGATATGCTATCGGTGCCTTCAATGCGGCTAACTGGGAAACGTTGAAAGCGATTTTAAATGCCGCCGAGAAATTAAAATCGCCAGTCATCATTGAATCGTCACCAGGTGAGACCGACTATTTTGGCGCGGAGAACTTGGCTTGTTTGGTAGATAATTTCCGTCAGCGAACTGGCATTCCGGTCCTAATCAATCTAGACCACGCGCTGGAAAAGAAAAAAATCTATCACGCAGCCAGTCATGGTTATGACTTACTTCACTATGACGGGTCAACGAAGACGTTTGATACCAATTTGAAAAACGCCAAAGAAGTAGTCAAGCGCCTTCACAAACAAGGCAAGTTGGTTGAAGTTGAAATCAATCATATTACCGGCGGTAGTTCACTGCACAGCAATGAGTCAGTCAAATCAGTTCAAGGGTTGGCAAAGTATACCACACCAGAAGAAGCCAAGAAATTTATGACGGAATCAAAGGCTGATATCCTGGCCGCTTTTATTGGCAATGTTCATGGGGTCTACAAAGATGCCCCCAAATTAGACATTAATCGGTTAAAAGAAATCACCAAGGTCACTAACTGCTTCTTTTCACTTCATGGCGGATCCGGCATCCCCGGTAGTCAAGTCAAAGCCGCCATCAAAGCCGGTGTCGTTAAGGTCAACGTTAACACTGAGTTACGCTTAGCTTTTAAAAACACTTTGATCAAAGTGTTAAAAACCAACAAAGAAGCCGCGGTTTACAAATATATGCCGGAAGTAATTGCAGCTGTTCAAAAAGTGGTTGAAACTAAAATTAAAATGTTTGGTTCTAATAATAAAATTTAATATGTTTGAAGAATTGAAAAAAATAAAAAAAAACAAACAAATCTTATTAGCCATAACTGTTAGTTTTGGCTTAGTGTGTTTTTGGCGTGGAGTTTGGGGCCTTCTAGATTTGTATCTTTTCCCAAACAACTTTTGCTAAGCTCTATTATTTCAATGATTGCTGGGCTACTGTTATTAATTTTGACTAATAGATTGGTCAAAACAATGTGTAGAACATAGGAATTAATTGCATGCTCACTTAAAAAATAAGGTCTTAAAACCTTGTTTTTTTTATTTTTGAGGAATAAAGACTGAATATCTTTATTTATATTTAATTTTATGATAAGATATTTTGTTCATACAACACAAAACAGGAGGAACCCATGAGTGGAGTCGAAGCGACCGTTAGTGATTTTATGGAAGCCACGAAACGTGATTCTGATTGGCGTTTGACTCGGCGCTCTACCGAACTGTTTACTATCGACCCCAGCAATGCCTTTGTCCACAAATGTGTGTTTAATTCGGCCGCGAATCTGCTGAAGGTTTCACTTGGTCAGGGCGGGGGGCATCCTGAATTATCTTGAAAATTACGGTTTCAAAGATTGTTCGCTTTAGCCGGGCCCAGTTCGAAATCTATACCCCAGACAATTATCGAGAACCTTGTATTCGCCTGTACAGTCGTAAGGAAGAAGCAGCCGCCGTTGCCGAGCGAGAAGCACAGCGAGCTGAAGAAAGTCGTATGATTAGAGCAAGGTTGGCAAATCAGCGAGCTGCTCTGCGTAGATTCATGCTGGGAAATGTAGTTGATGTGAGACTTAGTCGCAATAGTCTGATTCTTGTTCGGGAAGGCAAAGAAGATCTGGTGATTTCAACCGAATCGGCTGATCATTCTGCTATGGATCTTTTTGACGAGTGTGGAGGCTATGACCGTTGCCGGCCGGAGTTGTATGTCAATGGTGCATGGTTGGGTGGTATTGATAAATTTTAATTATTAGCGTTAATCGTCAAATTTGGCGGTTTTTTATTGTAAAACCCTGTATAATTAGATTATTAATGCCAATCATTTCTATGAAACAAAAAAAATCTTATCAAATTTTTATCAGTCGGATTCATTTTTATCGGCTATTTTATTTTCGTTGCTCACAAATATGAATTGCCGAGTGGTTTCGGGGGCGCTCTTTTAAGCTGGTCTTTTTGTTCTTTTCACCCCAACTGCTGAGGCGGGGGTTTTGGTTGAAATGGGGAAATAATTGTTTATCGTAATACAATTTTAGTGTATACTAATTAAGCAATAATCATAATATAAATATGAGTAAAATATTAGTCACCGGAGGGGCTGGTTTTATCGGCAGTCACGTTGTTGATGAATTAATCAAAAAAGGCCACGAAGTAGTTGTTGCTGATAATTTGGTTACCGGCAAAAAGGAGAATATTAATCCACAGGTCAAATCATATACCATTGATATTACATCCCCGGAATTAATGACAATTTTCGAATTGGAAAAACCGGAGTTAGTTTTCCATTTGGCCGCCCAAGTTATGCTTAGAACTTCCCTTGATAACCCAATTTCCGACGCCAAGACCAATATAATTGGTACGATTAATGTTCTGGAAGCATGTCGCCAATTCAAAGTTAAAAAAATAATCTATACTTCCACCGGCGGCGCCAGAGTCGGCGAGCCGGAGCAATTGCCAGTTGATGAAAAGCACCCCATCAATCCATTATCACCCTATGGCATTTCCAAGCATACAGCTGAGCATTATGTCTGGATGTATAATCAGGTATATGAATTGGATTATCTGATTTTTTGTTTTGGCAATGTTTATGGCCCTCGGGATGATTATCACTGCGGCCGGGTGACTTCCATTTTCACTCATCAAATGTTAAACGGACAGCAGCCGCAAATTTTCGGCGATGGTGAGCAGACTCGAGATTTTATTTACGTCAAAGACTTAGCCCAGTTTATCGTTAATTCTTCTGACAAAAATCCTGGCCACAAGCTATTTCACCTGGCCAACGGTGAGCAAATTTCTGTCAATAAAATTTTTGCTATAATAAAAAAACATACCGGCTATACTGGTGAGGCCCATCACATTGAGGCCGTAAAAGGCGAAGTTCGCGACATTCGCTTAAATACCGGCTTGGTTCAGGCAGAACTTGGATGGGAGCCTCAGCACAGTTTTGATGAGGGTTTAAGAGAAACCGTAGAGTGGTTTAAACAAAATAATCAGTAAAACATGAATGAAGACCAAAAAGCCATTGAACAGGCGCAAAAGAAATATAAAACCATTGATTTTATTGGCAGTATATATATAGCATGGAGCTTATTTGGGGGAGTGAAAAATTTGTCGCCCGATTGGAGTGCACAAAAGACGAAATGATTGGTATGAGTGCCAGAGACGTAATGGACTTGAATCCAGTTGATATTGTGAAAGCAGCCAGCCATTATTTCACCGGCAAGCCTGGTAGGGGACAGACTTTGATCACCAAATCAGGTAAAAAAATATTTATTCGAGGTGTTGTTTATTCATTGACACAAGATGGGGAACCATTTTTAGTTGCAACTGATATTCAAGTTATTGATAAAAAACCAGAAGACAAATAATCTAAAAAATATGTTAAATGAAAAAATTCAAGTGAACATTGCGGCGTTGGAACAAAAAAACAAGACAAGAAATTGTACAGTTATTAGAGAAAACATTGAAAAACTTTGAGAAATTAATTGATGAGTCTGAGGAGGCAATGAGTCGTTGGGATAGGGATTTATTTTTTGATAAAAGCATAGAAGCTTGTAATCTTCTCATTGGATTACCAGAAGAGCTAAAACCACTTATTAAAAATATTGCAAAAAAAGACTCGATATTAAAACGGGTGGAAGCAATTGCAGAAGTAACTCAGCGTTTACTCGATAGAGAGCGGCCAGGAGCTGTGGTTGGGGTACTTTATGTAAAGGGAGAAGGAATGAGTGATCAAAATGAATTAGAATTAATTATTGATGAACTTGGTGGTCAAACCGATGTTGAGAATGGTGATGAATCAGGGAAGGAAGTACCGAAGAAGAAATTTAGAGTGGGGGTTGAGATGGAAGGCTGGGGCAAAGATGGCACGGAAATTAATGGCCCAAATTTATGGGAGGACGTTGAAATCGAAGCCGCGAACGAAGATGATGCTCGACAGATTGTTTTTGATACATGGGACTTTGGCAATAGGCGACCAAATGGTTATATGGAGGTAGATGAAATTAAAGATAAATCTTAAAAATAAACATGGATTTAAAAACCAAAATTCGCGAAGTGCCAAACTGGCCGATTGAAGGCGTAAATTTCAAAGACATCACCACTCTGCTCGAAGATGGTGAGACTTTTCGCTATGTTATAGACAAAATGTACGAACCATTTACCGACATGCAAATAGATAAAATCGTGGTATTGGATGCACGCGGTTTTTTGCTTGGGACTCCAATGGCCTACAATCACAAAATCGGAATTTGTCTGGTTCGCAAAAAAGGCAAACTACCATTCAAAACCATTGAAGCCACTTATCAAAAAGAATATGGCCCAGACACAGTCACTATGCACGAAGACACCATTAAACCGGGCGAAAAAGTCTTGATTGTTGACGATCTCTTGGCCACCGGTGGCACTCTCGGCGCTTCAATTGAACTGGTTGAAAAATTAGGCGGCGATATTATCGGCGTGAGTCTAATTGTCGATCTGCCATTTCTTGGTGGTAGAGGAAAATTTGAGAAATACAATGTTCATGCTCTTGTTTCTTACGATTCAGAATGATTATGAATAAACAAAAAATCACAACCCTAATCGGCTATAGTCTAATTCACGGCATTGTTGATTTTTGTTGTGTAGCTGTATTAATAGCCTGTCTACTTTTTCATGGTTTTAACACCCATGACATTTTTGTTTTAGTTGTGACCTACAATTTAGTGGCCTTTGGTTTACAAGCTCCTTTTGGCTGGCTGGTAGACAAGTATCAAGTTCCACGAGAAAGTGCTTTTGTTGGTTGTTTGTTAGTTTTAGCCTCGCTATTTTTATTTAATACTCCAACCTTAGTTGTTATCCTAGCTGGCCTTGGTAATGCGTTTTTTCATGTTGGTGGCGGTAGTATTAGTCTCAATTTTAATACGAAAAGAGCCAGCTTTCCCGGCGTATTTGTTGCCCCAGGTGCGCTGGGGTTAACTTTAGGCGTATTGATCGGCAAAAGTGGCTGGTTTGCAGCTTGGCCATTTATTATACTATTAATTGCTTCCGGCATTTTTATTTATCTCAGCAAAATTCCAACCATTAATTATAAACGCGAGTCACTCAAACCCAAAATCAAATTTTTTGAATTGGTTATTTTACTATTATTATTTTCTGTTTCGATTCGAGCCCTTTATGGACTCACAGCCGTATTTACTTGGAAATCAGACGTGATACTTTTATTAATTCTGACTTTGGCCGTTGTTGGTGGTAAATTGATTGGGGGCTTTCTAGCTGATCGCTTTGGTTGGGTCAAAACCGCTGTATTTGCCTTGCTGATTTCTGCTCCATTGTTAGCTTTCTTTCCGGCTATTCCAGTGCTAGCAATCTTTGGCGCCTTTTTATTTCAAATCACCATGCCAATTACTCTTACAGCTCTATCAAACATGTTACCTGGTCGTTCAGCTACAGCTTTTGGCCTCACCGTTTTTGCTCTGATTCTTGGCGCTATCCCAGTTTATCTGGGCGTCAAACCATTTTTAAATAATCAATGGATTACTTTGCTGTTAATTATCTTATCAGCTTCATCATTGCTTCTTGGCTTCAAATTTTTGTACCCTTATTTCAAAAAAGAAAAACAAATTAACATATAATCTATGAAAAAATTAGCATTTTTCGGTAAAGCAACGATCGTTTCCGCTTTTTATTTTCTAATCACAGCTCAAACCGCTTTGGCTGATCTGGCACCATCATTTGAACCTTGGGCCGACTCAAAGTTAAATCCGCAAAATAAAATTGATTATTTCGCGCCAAAGTATATTCTTACCGGCGTGGTGGTCTTGGTGGTAGTGATTACAGCCCTCATTCTTATTTCTAAAAATAGAAAGAAATGATTCTGTTTCAATATCTTTTAGCTCTAATTTTGACACTACTGACCGAATGTTTAGTTGGTTATCTTTTGGGCTATAAAACAAAGAAAAGTCTACATACAATTATCCTTGTCAATTTGGTTACTCACCCAGTACTGGGATTCTTTTTATGGCTAAATTCTATTGCGGAGTTTATCAATAACTATGACGTGATCATAGTATTAGAATTAATAATTGTGGTAGCTGAATTTGGTTTATTGCGCTATGCTTTGAGGGAAAAACCTGGGGCAATGCTAAAGTTATCAATCAGTATGAATGCAGTCTCGTTTTTTATTGGTTTATTAATATTTGGATATAATTTTTAGATTAAACACATGAAAATCGGAATAATTGGCGGCAGTGGTCTAGATGACCCAAAAATATTAAATAATTCTCAAGAAATCAGCCTTGAGACGCCTTTTGGCAATCCTTCAAGTGTTTTAACTACCGGGAAAATAGGCGAGCATGAAGTTGTTATTCTTGCTCGTCATGGCAAGGATCACTCAATCATGCCAACAAAAGTCCCAAACCGAGCCAACATCTGGGCATTCAAGGAGTTGGGGTGCAAAAGTATTTTAGCTACTACCGCTTGTGGTTCACTCCGCGAAGAAATTGAACCGGGACACTTTATTATTCTCAACCAATTCATTGATTGGACCAGACATCGTAATTTAACATTTTTCGAAGATAAAGTCATTCATACTCCAATGGCTGAGCCCTTTGACACTGACTTGCGCGAACAATTGTTGGTGGCAGCTGAAAAACTGGGCTTAAATTATCACCGCAAGGGGACCGTTATCACCATTGAAGGCCCGCGGTTTTCGACCAAGGCTGAGAGTCATATGTTCCGATCTTGGGGCGCGGACGTGATCAACATGTCAACCGTGCCGGAGATTATTCTGGCCAATGAAGTCCAGATTCCATACGCCTCCATTGCCATGTCAACTGACTATGATTGTTGGAAAGAAGGGGAGGAACCGGTCACTTGGGAACTTATCGTCGACCGCATGAAAACCAATTCTGAAAACGTTATCAGGCTATTAGTTGAAACAATAAGTATTATACAATAAGAAAAAAATGCCGTTTACACCAGAATCAATCCAGCGTGGAATTGAAAAGAGTAACGAAAAAGAAACCAAACGTGGTGAAGAGGGAATTGTTCATGCTGTCAAATTTAACAATCGAGAATATTTTACCAAACAATGGCGAGGCAAGCATTTTGGTAGATGTTCAATCAGACAACATTATCCACAAACGTTATTTTGTCTAAATCTGGTTTATTGTTACACTAGATAAGTGCTATAAGCAAACAAATTAATTTATAAATAAAAAATTTATGTCAGAAAATTTTCCAACAGACCAAGAAGCAGAAAAAGACGGTCAAGCTTGGTCCGAAAATGAATTTAAAACGTGGTTAGCTGGTCATCCTGAAGCAGAAAATGACGGTCAAGTTTGGTCTAAAGAGGAATGTGAAAAATGGGCAGCTGAATATCGAGAAGAAAAATAATTACAACAACGAAAACAAAACCACCAGATTTGACTGGTGGTTTTGTGAAACAAAAACCACTCGTGTGAGGTCAGCTTGCAATTTCACCCCATTGTTATAAACTTAAATAAAATAACCATAATCGGAGGCAACTATGCTAATTTACGGCGCAGGAGGACAAGCGAGAGTAATCATAGAAATTCTCAAATCCCGCAAAATTCGTATTGAGGGTCTGATTGACTGTAATATCCACAAACACGGACAATCAATCTGTGGCGTACCGATACTTGGCGGCGATGAACGATTGTATGGATTGCTGCAACAAGGTATTACTGATATTATTGTCGCCATTGGTGACAATCGTTTGCGGCAAAAAAAAGCCCTGGAACTAAAGAAACGAGGTTTTATTTTTGGTCAGGCGATTCATCCGTCAGCTAACATTGCTAAAAATGCTGTAATTGGCAAAAATGTCGTTATCGCCATCGGCGCCATTGTTGGAGCCAACGCAGTCGTCGGTGACCATGTAATTGTCAATTCAGGTGCAATTGTCGAGCATGATAACAAAATTGGCGCCGCCGTTCATCTCAGTCCGGGCGTTACACTCGGCGGAACGGTGGTGGTTGGCGAACGGACTTGGATCGGGATTGGCTCAACAGTTATCAACAACCTGATTATTGGTCAAGATTCGATCATCGCCGCCGGCTCAGTGGTAATCAAACCGGTCCCTGACAAAGTCATGGTGGCAGGAGTCCCGGCCAAGGTAAAGAAAGTTCTTTGATTCGACTTCACTTAAACAGGTGAAGTTTTTTGTTTTATTATTCCACATGGTTAGACTACCGAATGCTTATACCCTGAGGTACTCGAAGGGTAACCATCAAGTTGGCAGCTATGCCCTTATACTCTCAGTCTCTTTCCAATAATAATCTTAATTCCCTGCCTGCGGTAGGCAGGTCTAAATCTCTTCACCTTCCGCTTTCATGCTTTAATGTTTTTATGTTATAATATTGCTAGTCAAAACTATGAATTGGATAAAAATAAAAACAAAATTAAACGACCACAAAATCACTGCCCTGTATACACTTATTGTCTTGATTATCACTCCATTTCAAATCAACTGGACGTACCGGCTGTTATTTTTTGCTTATGCCATGATTATTTATGGGATTTTTTATTTAATTTTGTCTAAAAGAAAAAATCGTCTCGGGGTCACCAAAATTGATTTGAAGAAAAACGCTAAAATTTTTGTAATTATTCTAATTCTGGCTCTTGTTTTCCTCCTCGGGATTAGGTTGCTGCCATTTATTCTATACGGAGATGCTCCTCTTGGGTATGATACGGGATTTTACCTTCAGCAATTCAAAACCAATAGTGGGTCACTTCGGGCTGATCGGGCCTATTATCTCAGTTTGGTTCCCTACAACCTTTTGGGGCTGGATCCGTTGACCGTCCTGAACTTTACTTATATTTTATCGCAGATGTTAATTGCCGGCAGTCTATATTTTTTATTTACGTCCTTCAAAACACCGTACCGCTTACATTTGGCGGCTATTGCCATTCTACTTTTTGCCACTTCGGTGACGCAGTTTTATGCCTATTGGTGGATGTTTGGTCAACAAATGATCGCAATGGGCTTTTTGTTTCTGACTGTCGGGCTATTTTTCCGGCGTTCGCCGCTGCTTATTCTAACCGCAGTCATGGGTGCTTTATTGCATACACCCACATTTGCTGTGTTTGCAATCTGCTTTAGCTTGTTTTTGTTAATTTATTTTATCAGTTCATTGATTCGCAAACAAAAGATCGATCGTTACCTTCTGTATCTGTTTGGTTTTGGTTTTATTTCCATCTGTCTTTTACTGTTGACCAAATGGACCATTATTAGTGATGAATTCAACAATTTTTGGCAATACAAAGGTTTGCTGGCCAATGTTCCTATTTGGCAGATCTATCGATTGTCTGGTGGTTTTATTCAATTAGGTGCTTTCCAGCAATTGTCATTATATCTCGCACCATTTGTCATACTTGGTATAATTCACCCCCAAATTTGGTCCAACATTGTAGACAAAGAACGCTTGAGCGGATATGTAGGTCTATTTTTGTACATTATGTTGGCCGTCTTATTAGTTTTGGTTATTTCACCGGTCATTTACCATACCAGATCAATCATTATTTTTGATTTGGTCATAATAATTTTTGCCACCCCGACAATATTTTTGTTCTTACAATACTTTGCCAAAGATTTACTCGGAAAAATTTTATCTGTCATTTTAATGCTATTTTTATTAGCCAATGTTGGCTATGCTGCATTGAATCAGAAACCTCATATCAATCCGGGAGAGTTGGATGATATCAAAAGTGTCAAAGCCACCGTGGTTGATGAGGATGCCAGGTTTATGACCACCAATAGTCGTTATACTCCATGGATTCATGGCTTTGGTGGGATGCCGTTTATTGGTCCGGCTTATGGTGATGACAAGTGGGGCTTGAATAAATGGATTATCTTTTGGGATTCCGCCGATGACGCTGATCGTTATGAATTACTTCGCGCATATCCATACTCGTTATATATATTTGTCGGTGATAAACAAAGAGATCACATGCATGAAAATTTTATAAAAGATAATGAAGCATTTAAAAAAATTAATGATCATGTTTGGCTGTACGATAGCGAATATGTGGAAGAAAACATTGAAAAAAATTAAAACCAAAATACTGATAGCTGTTTATCTGATTTTGTTATCCAGCTTTAGTCTGTATTTTTGGTACAACACCAAAACATCATTTATAATTGTTTTTGGTAGTTTTGTTGTCTTGTTTTTACCTGGATTTTTTATGTCCTATATTTTCTTTCCATTGTCCAAAGATTTTAAAATTCACCTGACTGAAAAAAATGAGGGTGAAAGCAAGATATTGGATTGGGCCGAACGCCTGATCTTGAGTATTTTTCTATCAATGGGAATCGTGGCTGTTAGTTTGCTCAGCTTACGCCTGTTGAATATTGTTTTGACAGCTAATCTTGTTTATATTACAGTATTGGTAGTGACGATAATTTTAGCCTTTCTGGCTTATGCCAAACAGCGGGAAGTAAAACATAAATAATATGAACAAAATTGCCGCGATTATCCCAGCTCGAGGCGGGTCAAAGCGTTTACCGGGCAAGAATATCAAAGATTTAGCCGGCAAACCCATGATTGCTTATTCAATTGAGGCAGCCAAGAGCTGTTCTTTTATCGACCGCGTGATAGTAACCACCGATTCAGACAAAATTGCCGCTGTAGCCAAAGAATATAGTGCTGAGGTTATAATGAGACCAGAAAAGTTGGCATCTGACACCGCCAAAACCAATGATGCCATCAATCACGTTCTACAAACTTTAAAGCAAGATTTTAATTATAGTCCCGATCACATTGTTATTCTCCAACCCACATCACCGCTTCGAACTTTGACCGATTTGACTGAAGCCATTGAGTTGTATCAAAGCAAAAAACCAACAACCTTGGTCAGTGTCTGTGAATTTGAACATCCGGTGGAATGGGCCATGACTTTGTCTGAAAATCAGAGAGTTAATTTTTCTAATGATGAATCATTGACCAAAAGAACACAGGATCAGAATGTTTTTTATCGCCCCAATGGAGCAATTTACATAATTGCAACCAACACTTTTAATCAAGATCCCAAGTTTTATACCAAAGACACCATTGGCTACGTAATGCCAAAAGAAAGAAGCGTGGATATTGACGATATGTTTGACTTTTTAATGGCTGAAACTATGCAAAAATATTATGGCTGAATTTATTATTGAGACAAAAAAAATCGGGGGGAACAACCCCTGTTTTATTATTGCCGAAGCCGGTGTCAATCACAACGGTGAACTTCGATTGGCCAAACAATTAGTTATGGCAGCCAAATTCGCTGGTGCTGATGCTGTTAAATTCCAAACATTTACCGCTGAAAATTTAGTCACCGACAAAGCTCAGTTGGCTAATTATCAAAAAAAATCACAAGGTGAATCGAATAACCAGCTTTCCATGCTCAAAAAGCTAGAATTATCGCCTGATGATTTTGTCGAGCTAATAAAGTTTGCCCGAGAACAGCAAATTATTTTCCTTACCACCCCGCATACGGCAGATGTGATTGATTATTTGAGCCCTCACGTGGCTGCCTATAAAATTTCATCCTCAGACTTTACCAACATTTTGCTGCACAACAAATTGATGGCCACTGGAAAACCATTAATTCTGTCTTGTGGTATGACTGTTAGTCATGAAGTCGATACGATTATCAACAGATTCAATCAAGCGCAATATGGTCAGTTGGCTCTACTTCAATGCACCAGCAGTTACCCTTGCCCAAACTCAGAGGTAAATCTGAATATAATTGATACTTTTAATCAAAAATTTGGTGATATAACAATTGGTTTCTCTGATCACACTACCAGTAGTGAAGCTGGAGTAGCGGCAATTGCCAAAGGAGCAAAAATAATTGAAAAGCATTTTACCTTGAGTCAAAAACAAGCCGGACCTGACCATCAAGCCAGTCTTGAGCCGGACGATTTGGCCGAATATATCAATTCCATTCGCCAAACTGAAAAAATGCTCGGTTCAGCTGACAAAAGATTGACTCAAAGTGAAGTTCGTACCGCAGCCGTGGGGCGAAAATCATTGGTCGCAGCGCATGACTTACCGGCCGGAAAGGTGATAGTTGAAACTGATCTCGAGGCAAAACGCCCGGCCGGCGGCTTGGATCCTTTGGAATTGAATAAAATTTTAAACAAGCAACTGAAATTCAGCGTAGCCAAAGACGAACAAATTAACTTTGATATGTTTGACAAACTGGAACTAACAACTTACAATTATCCTTTACCTCCCGGAAAGGAGTCCCATTTATGAAGATTTTAGTTGCCGCTCCTCATCCAGACGATGAAGTCCTTGGTTGTGGTGGGACCATTGCTCGTTTAGCATCAGAAGGACACGAGATCCACCTCTGTATTGTTACAGCCGCTTATGAGCCTGAATGGTCCAAACACTTTGTTGCAGACAGACCACGCCAAGTCAAAGCTTCATGTGAGGTCCTTGGTATCAAATCTCATTGGTTGCTGGGATTCCCAACCGTGAAGTTGGACACCGTACCCCAAAAAAAACTTAACGCTGAAATCAGTAAGGTTTTTCAAGCGGTAAAACCAGATATATTTTTCATTCCTCATGGTGGCGACTGCATGAAGGATCACCGCCTAATTTATGAAGCCTGTTTGGTAGCAGCTCGACCACACATTCATCGTTGCGAGCAAATTTTAGCTTATGAAACACTGTCTGAAACTGAATGGGGCCTACCCAGTCAACCATTTTTACCCAATGTATATTATGATGTGACAAATTTTACTGACAAAAAAATTGCCGCTTTCAAGGTTTATGAATCTGAAGTAATAGCTATCCCACACCCAAGAAACCCTGATACAATCAGAGCATTGGCTCGTAAACGTGGATCAGAAGCAAACATGTTTCATGCCGAAGCGTTTATGCTTGTCAGAGCAGCTTATTAGCAATCGTTAACAGCGGTTGTTTTTTTTACTAAAACAAACAACTATTGAAATTGACATTTTATATACAATGTGATATTCTTCATTCTTGAACATTAACAAAAACCAAGGAGAAACATCGTGAAAAAAATCATGGTTGTCACTGGTAGTCGTTCAGAATATGGTCTACTCAAACCGGTGATGCGAGCAATTAAGTCTCATCCTCAACTGTCCTTGCAGGCGGTCGTGACCGGTATGCATTTGCTGCCGGAACATGGATTGACCTACAAGCAAATTGAATCTGATGGGTTTGAGATTGATTGTTTTATCCCAATGTATGAAAATCATGGCGACAATGATCATGCTCAAGCCTTTGCTCAAGCAACGGGTGCTTTTTCTCAAGTTTATAAAGAAGAAGAATCACGCCCTGACATTTTAGTCGTCCTCGGTGATCGGTTGGAAATCCTGGCCGCGGTTATTCCGGCATTTATTCAGGGTATTCCCATTGCTCATATTCACGGCGGTGACACTTCTCAGTGCGGCCTGATTGATGACTCAATTCGTCACGCCGTTTCCAAATTCTCTCACATTCACTTTGTGGCATCATCTGAAAGTGCCGAGCGTTTACTCAGAATGGGGGAAGAAGATTTTAGAATTTTCCAAGTTGGTTCACCGGCTGTTGATGCGGTCCAACAGACTGATTTATTGACACGCGGTGATTTGTTTGATTGCCTCAATCTTGGTCATGACAAGCCTCTGGTTGTTTGTCTTCAGCACAGCGTGGCTCACGAAGCAATTGAAGCTAATCAGCAGATGACAAACATTCTAGCTGCCTTGGAAACTTTGGATGTAAATTCCGTGGTCATTTATCCCAATAACGATAGTGGTTCTCAGCAGGTTATTGCCGCGATTAAAAATGTGGAATCACTGGAAAAATTCAAAATCTTCAAAAGTCTTCCCAGTCAGATTTATTACAGCTTGCTCAAGCATGCAGCTTGCATGGTCGGCAATTCATCCAGTGGTGTCATCGAAACTCCGATTTTCGGTCTGCCATCGATCAGTGTTGGTACTCGCCAGATTGGTCGACAGCACGCCGAAAATGTAATTTTCGTTGACAGTAATAAGCAGAGTATTGTTTCTGCTTTGAACCAGGCCTTGTTTGATGTGGATTTCCGCCTGCAATGTCAGACAGCTCGCAATCCCTACGGTGATGGCCACACGGCCGCCAGGATCGCCGAGACTTTGGCGACGATCAACCTAAAACCAGAATTTTTGGTCAAAAAACTGACCTATTAGATGGAGGCGAAATGAATCAAAATTGGCATTGTCGTGATTATAGTCCGGGAGACGAATATCTGATTCTGGAACTGTTTAAGCAGGTTTTTGATCGGGAGCTGCCACTCAGTTTCTGGCATTGGCGGTTCAGGGACAATCCATTCGGAGCTGGAATTATCAAGCTTTTACTTGATGGTGAGAAACTGATCGGCCATTATGCCGTGAGTGCTTTGCAACTTCTCATTGATGGGCAAGAAACGCCAGCTGTATTTTCAATGACTACGATGGTTCACCCGGATTATCGAAGACAAGGAATTTTCCCATACTTGGCTAATCAGGTTTACATCGAAGCCGCCAGGCAGGGTTATCGACTGGTTTACGGTTTTCCCAACAAAAATTCCGTTCATTCATTCACTCAAAAGTTAGGCTGGTCGGATTTTGGAACCATGACCGCCTTAGTTGGAAACATTACCGATCTGGGCTCACTTCGAGACTTTACAGTTTGTCAGCCCGATTGTTATGTCGAAGAATGGCTAGGTGATTTCACCAAATTGGACTCTGAGTCACGTATTCATGTTCCGCGTTCTGCTAAGTACTTACAATGGCGCTACCATGACTGCCCAATTATAAATTACCATCCAGTGGCAGTTATCCATAATAGTAATCTGGTTGGCTTAGCAATTCTAAAGCTGTATTTTGATGAAAAAAGACAGCCTCAACGGGGACATATAGTCGAGTGGTTTTGCTATGATTCAGTTTATACTCGGATTACGCTGCTAAATTCATGTTATCGGGTTCTCCAGGCACACGGTTTTTCTCAAGTGAGTAGTTGGGTTGCCGACTTTGCACTGAATATTATGCTAAAAAATTTGGGTTTTGTCGAAGAAGTGACGGATTTTCACTTTGGTTATCGTGCTTTTACCTCAGAGGGTCAATCCGAATGGTCAAGTAAAGATGACTGGTATTTGACCATGGGCGATTGCGATGTATTTTAAACACACTAACAGGTGTGTTTTTTTGTGTTTTTGTTATTTTTTGCTATAATTTAATCTATGCAAAAAACTATTGGCTTAATTGCTCTAAATCAAAATGAAGCTTGTGGCCTAAGGTATTTGGCTTCATATCTAAAAAAAAATACTGACGTCCATGTTTGTTTGGTTTATTATTATGATGATGATGAGAATAATTTAGAATTATTGAACGAATTTATTCGAGAAAATAACATTAAGTTAGTTGGCGTGTCGGTTTTTTCATCTTTGAAAAGGCTCGCTATCAAAGTTACAGATGAAATAAAAAATAAGCACAATATCCCAGTAATTTGGGGTGGCCCCCACGTAAATTCAGATCCCAACGATGCTATTGCCCACGCAGAAATTATCGGATTGCATGATTGTGAGATCCAATTAAAGAACCTAGTCACTAAATACTTTGATGGTCAGGATATCACGAATACTAATAATTTTTGGTTTAAGACCAACAATGGAATCATTAAAAACCCGATTCAAATCGTTGAGAACATTGATGAATTTGACTTCCCCGACTGGGGAATTGAAGATAAATATTATATTAAGGGCGGAAAAGTTGAGGCTGAAACAGAGTCTCCGGCTCAAAATTGGTATCGAGTTTTTGGTTCACGTGGCTGTCCCTATCAATGTTCATACTGTGCCAATAAGGTGATCAAAATTAATTCAGGTGCTCCAGCCAAATATTATCGAGTGCGTAGTGTCAAAAATATCATGACCGAAATCGAAGCGGCTATAAAAAAATTTCCCAACACCCGAGAGATTATTTTCTATGATGAGTTGTTTGGCGTCAATCCGGACTGGTTTGAAGAATTTTGTCGGGAATATTCAACCCGAATCAAACTGCCATTTGGAATTCAATCCAATCCCGTCAACATGAACGATGAAAAAATCAAAAAACTCAAAGATATTGGTCTCAAGCATATGAGCTTTGGCCTACAAAGTGCCTCGGAGCGTATGAGAAAAATTTATCAACGGCCGGAAACTTTGGCTAAAATACAGGAAATCAATCAAATTTTACATAAACACAAAATCATTCATCATTTTGACGTCATTGTTGACAACCCACTTGAAACCAAACATGACCTGATTGACACGCTTAATTTTTTACTTACACTTAAAAAACCATTTTTAACCAAAACTTTCGATCTTTCACATTTGCCTCAGACTGATTTGACCAACAAGCTCTTGGCAGAAAATTATATCACTCAAGATGATCTTGAGGGTAACAAAATACACAAGACTCTCAGTTGGCGGGTAAAAGACGATGAAATTGATGATCAAAAACAAAAATTTATTATTACTTTGATTCAATTAACCGGCAATGTTGCTGTTCACAATTGGCTAATAAAGAGATTGTTGTGGTTAGAGAATACCGAGCTAAACAAACTAAAGAACCAAATTAGTAAATTCATTTTAAGTGAAAAATTTTATCATTTTAATGTTTTAGTCAACTCAGCAACCCAACAAAAAAAATCAATCGTGACAAAAAAAATACTAAAGCATTTGTTATTGAAAGTAAAAAAGACCTAATTATTATGTCCAAAGAATCTAGCTTGTCTCTCGGAGCAATTAAGATTTTTATCAGCACTATATTGTCTAGTGTTTTTAATTTTTTTCGTATAATAATTATTGCTCATTTTCTCGGCCCCTCCAACTATGGTTATTGGAATTTACTCTTGGTCATTTTTACCTATAGCAACTATACCAACCTGGGAATAATTGATGGCATGAACAAACAAATTCCTTATTTGATCGGCCAAGGTAAGGTTGAAGAAGCAAAAGAAGCAAAAAACGTTTCCTTCTGGCAGATTGTTGTTTTAATTTCGTTCTTTTCATCAGTTTTAGTTTTTGTTACTTTATTTTTTCTCAAAAACATTGAACCACAAATCAGGTACGCACTGCTTTTATTGGCTATTTTGATGGTTATCAATCAAATATATATTGTATTGACTACCTTGTTAAGAACAGAAAAGAAATTTGGCATTCTAGCCAAGGCCGTTAGTATTATTAATGTATCATCATTCGTTGGTATATATTTACTTTTACAATATAAAAGCTTGTTGAGTTTTGTCGTCACTGGTATGATCATCGGCAACATAATTACAGTCATTTACATATTTTACAAATCAAAATTCAAGTTTCCATTGACATTCAACCGAAAACTTACCGTCAAATTGTTCAAGATCGGCTTCCCCTTGGTCATTATCCAAGTTATTTATAGCTTGTTTATCAGCGTTGATCGCTGGATGATTGTAGGCTTTTTGGACGCCAGTGCTCTTGGTCTATATGGTCTGGGAGCCACAATTAGCACCTTTATGTTTGGTGCTTTTTCTGTTTTATCATTCACCATATTTCCATCATTAATGGAACGATTTGGTCATTCAGAGGATATAACCGCCGCTAAAAGCCTAATGGTCAAGTCAAATCAAGCCTTGGTTTATATTGTGTCTATCGTTATCCCATTAACTATCATTGTGTTGCCACTAGCTTTACATTATCTCTTGCCGGATTATATCCCGGCACTAGGCGTCATCACTTTGATGATTTCAGGCGTATTTTTTTCTGCCCTAATGACTATCAACGGCAATTATTTAGTTTCAATCAACAAACAAAGCATAATTCTTTACATCCAGCTATTCACTCTGCTTATAAATGTTATTTTAAACTATTTGGCCCTACAAAGGGGAATGGGGATAATTGGGGTTGCTACTGTTACCCTAATTAGTTATTGTATATATAGTTCTCTGGTAATAATTTTTAGTCAAAAATACCTATTTTCTTCATTAAAAACCGCTTTTGGTAATTTGAGCAAATTATACCTGCCGTATGTCATCAGTTTGTCTCTTGGACTAAAACTGATGTTCTCCATTACAATTACGAACAATTTGTGGTTTGATATAAAAACCACCTTGATTAATATATTCATTTTTTCCTTGTGGGGGGTGATCCTACTGTTTTTATTACACAAAACAATTGATCTCAAACAATTACTAAAAGCACTTATTCCCGCAAAAAAAACATTATGACAAAAACTGCTTTAATTACAGGCATTACCGGTCAAGATGGAGCCTATTTGGCTGAATTCTTATTAAAGAAAGATTACAAGATATTCGGTACCTACCGACGACTTTCAACCCCAAATTTTTGGCGATTGCAGCATTTGGGTGTCCTGGATCAAGTGACTCTAATCCCAGCTGACCTACTGGACTCAGCCTCGATTGTTCGTTCACTCAAAATATCCAATCCAGATGAGGTTTACAATCTGGCCGCTCAAAGTTTTGTCGGTGCCTCATTTGAACAGCCAACCGCTACCGGTCAAATCACCGGTTTGAGCGTAGCTCGAATATTAGAATCAATCAAAGAATATAATACCAAGATAAAATTTTATCAGGCGTCTACGAGCGAACTCTATGGCAACGGCTCTTTGGATTTGATGTCAGAGAAAACTCATTTTGCCCCATCCAGTCCTTATGCCACAGCCAAATTATACGGGTATTGGATGACCAAAATATATCGAGAAGCTTATGGTATTTTCACCTGTAATGGGATTCTATTCAATCACGAAAGCCCAATTAGAGGCTTGGAATTTGTTACCCGAAAAGTTACCAATGCTGTTGCCAAAATCGCCCTCGGTTTAGAAAAAGAACTGCGATTAGGGAATCTAGCGGCCAAACGAGATTGGGGGTTTGCCCGAGAATATGTCGAATCTATGTGGCTCATGCTTCAGCACGATGTTCCTGATGACTATGTTGTTGCCAGCAATGAGAGTCATTCGGTTGAAGAATTGGTCGACGTAGCGTTCAAAACTATGAATTTGAATTGGCGCGACTATGTGAGAGTAGATGAAAATTTTATTCGGCCCTTGGACGTCAAATTTCTGCAAGGTGATCACACCAAAATCAAAGAAAAACTTGGTTGGGAACCTAAAACCAAATTTCAAGCTTTGGTTGAAATGATGGTCAAAGAGGATTACAGCCGATGGCAAAAATATCAACAGGGCGAGCGTTTTCCTTGGGATGCTATTACCTATCCCAATGAATGCAATATAATCTCAAGAGAATATAAATTAGACAAATAATATGCAAGATGTTTTTCTGAGGAGGATTGAAAAACTGGTACCTGGTGCGGAGCCGAAAATTGACAAAAGCCAAACATACATTCCTGTTTGTGAGCCTACTTTGATCGGCAATGAATTTAATTATGTCAAAGCTTGTTTTGACACCAATTGGATTTCCTCTGTTGGCAAGTACATAGATGAATTTGAAGCAAAATTCGCGGAAGCGGTCGGCGCCAAATATGCCGTAGCTTGCTCCAATGGTACAACCGCCTTACATCTGTCATTGGCTACCCTCGGTATTGGAGTCGGGGATGAGGTGATCATGCCAACTTTTACCATGATTGCCACCGCGAACTCAATTCGCTACACTGGAGCCACACCCGTCTTGGTAGACTCTGAAATGGATACCTGGAATATTGATGTTACCAAAATTGAAGCCAAGATCACCAATCACACCAAGGCGATCATGCCTGTGCATACTTATGGTCATCCGGCTGACTTGGATCCAATTTTGGAATTGGCAGAAAAATATCATCTATTTGTGATCGAAGATGCGGCTGAAGCTCATGGGGCAGAATATAAGGGCCGAAAAATCGGCTCGATTGGAGACGTTACTACATACAGTTTCTACGCTAACAAAATTATTACCACCGGTGAAGGCGGTATGATCACAACCAATAATGAAGCGATTGCCCAAAAAGCTAAAGTGCTCAGAGGCCACGCATTTTCAGAAGTGCGACACTTTTGGCACCAAGACTTGGGGTTTAATTTTCGCATGACCAACATGCAGGCGGCGGTCGGCTTGGGACAAATGGAAAACTTTCACCAATTGGTAGATGCCAGACGTGAAAATTGCCGCCAATACAATGAAGGTCTAAAAGATATCCCAGGAATAACTCTGCCACCAGAGGCTCCCTGGGCTAAGAATGTATTTTGGATGTATTCAATTATGATTGGTCAAGAATTTGGTTGCTCACGAGATCAGTTGAGAGAAAAGTTGGCCGAAAAGGGGATTGAAACTAGAACTTTTTTTATCCCGATACATTTTCAACCATTATATTACAAAAATTATAAAGAAAGATTCCCCAACGCTGAAGAATTGTGTCAGCGTGGTTTGTACTTGCCGTCTTCGTCATCACTGACGAGAGAGCAAATTCAATATATTACAAACTGTGTAAAAGATATTCATAGCCAGAACACCACGTCAACCTATGTCTCAACCAACCAATGATAAAAATTGGGATCAATTTTGGCAGCAAGACAAGATTAATCCGCTAGATAACCAACAAGAGAATTGGTCTTCATTGTCATGGCAACACGGCTTAAGATTTTGGGAACAAATTTTTGATCAACATCAGCCTCAGGGATCATTGCTGGAGTGTGGAGCTGGATCCGGTGTTTTATCCTTACATATGAAATCCACTCGCGGCTATGATTGTACACTGCTGGATAATTCGGAAGCCGGATTAAATTTGGGGCGTCAAAATTTTAATCAGAATGCCCAAGAGGCAATCTTTAAATTGGCTGACGTTGAAAATATGCCCTTTGATGACAATCAGTTTGACATTATTTATAGCGGGGGACTATTGCACCACTTCGAGGACCTTGGCCAAGTTTTGACCGAAATGTATCGAGTCCTAAAACCGGGCGGCTTGATGGCCGCAACGGTCATTCCTGACAAATTTAGTTGCCAAACCTTGGGCGGTTTTCAACGAAAAACCGCCAAATCATTGGCCGCTATCAGTCACGGTGATTTTACGCAAGTCGGAAAAATTGTGAGAGAAAAAAATCCATTTTTTGTTAACTCCTTTTCATTAAAACAGTATATAGAAGCCATGGAAACGGCTAAGTTTAGACAAAACCAAGGTTACAGTCTTGGTCCCTTTCCAGCTTTGGCTTTACCGGGAAAACTAAAACAAGGCTATACCAACTTTATGATTGGACGGAAAGATTTCTGGACAAAATTTAATTTCAAAAACACAGTTGTTTCTCGCCTGTGGGGGATAGGCTACAATCTTTATGGTTTCAAAAAGTAACGCGACATATACCGATGACTTGGGGCGTTTCAACCAATCGGTTGAAACAATCAAGGCTATAAATGCTATCAATGAGATCAGTGATCTCAAATACAAAGAGATTAACATGTGGAACCTGGTGAATTCTGTCTGGGCTGCTTATTATTTACCGGAAGCGATACATCGTCGTGAACTAAAATCTCTAAAACTGGAGATTACACATTTCGTTAATCGATTTATCAAAACCATAATAAAACAATTGTTTTGGTATTTAAAGACTAAATATTATCAAAAGAAACATCAAAAAAACATTAGCATTAATTTAAATTCGCAAAGGTTATTTTACCTTGTCTTTGAACCCAGACAATACGAGGACATCAGTAGTATTTTGGAACTGGCGCGGACAAACGACAAACTCCATATTTATTTGATCGGCTCAAAGACAAGACACAACTATTTTTTGAGTTCTCTGCCGACAAACTGTACCTTTTTAGTCATTGAAGATTTTTTTTATGCAATAAAAAGACCAAAATTAAAGACTCTTTATTCTCAGTTGAAAAAAGTCAAATCAAAATTAGTAAGCCTTTCTCTCAGTCTATCTGACACGCTTCTTTGGCCTTTGATCAAGTACGACTGGTTCCAATTTTATCATTTCACAGTCAAAGAACTTTCTTTGGAAATTGACACTGCTCAATATTTACTAAATTTAATAAAACCGAACCTGGTAATTACAGCTGATGACTGCAATCCAAAACAACGAGTATATTTGGAATTAAGCCGGCAACAAAATATAAAGTCGTTAATCATTCAACAGGGATTCACTTCTCAGAAATCAGTTGAGTGGTACTTTTCACTATCAGATCAAGTCGCTTGTATGAGTCAAGACAGTCAAAATCAACTTCAAAAAATGAATGTGTTATCGGAAAAAATATCCATCACCGGCCAACCACGATTCGATAGTTTAACACAAACACCTCAACAAAACCACTCTCTACAAGTGTTAAAAAAAATGAAAGTAAATTCTGACCAACCGCTGATTTTGTTTGCTTCTCAGCCATACTGCGCCGCCAATTTCAAAAAACCTGAGGATCGAAAAAAAATGATCGATTCCATTTGTCAAGCATTTCAAGCCTTACCTCAGCTGCAACTGGTTATCAAGCCGCATCCGGATGAATCAATTGAAGACCACTTGATCAGTCAAAAAAAATACAATGTAAATCAAAACCTTTTTGTATTAAAAGACCCGATTGATATTCGCCAATTAATTCATGCCAGTCAAGCAGTTATTATTTATCAATCGACTACCGGGTTGGAAACCGCCTTGGCTCAAAAACCTTTAATCGTCTTTGATCCAACCGGAAGATACGACACCACCTTTTACGTCTCGGCCAAAATTGCAACCGGCGTGCAGAATAAAGAGGAGTTAAAATCAATCTTAGTCGATCTATCAAATCACAATTTTCAACCGACCCGGAATTCCAATTTAGATTTTTTTGTTTATAATACTGACGGACAAGCCAGTCAGCGAGTCTATGATTTAATTAACAAACTGATTATATTATGAATTTTGCCATCAACGCCATTTATCTAGAAGGCAATAGAACCGGGATTGGCCGTTATCTCAAAAATATTTTAATACAGTGGGCCAAAGACCATCCGGACAATAAATATTACCTATACTTTAGAAAAGATATCCCGACCGATGATTTTTTACAGGCTCCGTGCTTTATAAAAAAAGTCGTTAAGGCCCCTGGAATATTCAAAAAGTGGATACTTTGGGAAAATTTATTTTTACCTTGGGCTCTATACAAAGATCGGAAAAATATTGACTGGTATTATTCTCCATCCTACACCATTCCTTTAATTCAACCGATAAAAAAAGTAGCGGTGGCAATTTTTGATATTTATTATACGGTCAAACCAGAGTGGATTCCGCTCAAAAATAGATTTACTCAAAGCTGGCTATCTCGACGAGCTGCCCGTAAAGCCGACTTGGTAATCTGTGCATCAGATTTTGATAAAAATGACATTGTTAAATATTACGAAGTACCTGAAGATAAAGTCAAGGTGGTATACTTGGCCGCTGAACTCAAATTTCAACCGGCAGAAAAAAATCCCCAAAATCCAATTTTTTTCAAATACAAAATAAAACCGCGCTATATTCTTTGTTTAGGGCATATTATAAATCGGAGAGTACAACATAAAATAATTGAAGCTTTTGGTCATATACAACGGGAACACTCTGATGTCTCTTTGGTTCTCGTGGGCCAAAATCGCACTTGCCCCTTTATCGATATTCAAAAATTAGTGGACGACAACGACAAAAATAACAGCATTGTTTGGATCCACTATGTGGACGAAGCTGATATTATGGATTTGTTCCAACAAGCAGAGACATTTATTTATCTCACTATATACGAAGGTGAAAGCATTCCATTGCGTGAGGCGATGGCTTCTGGTATTCCCACTATTACGACCCCTATGTTAAGTGAAGTTACCGCCAACGCTGCTATTTACGTCAAAGATGCGAAAAATTCTCAGGAAATTAGTCAGGCAATGAAAAAAATACTAACTGCCAGCCACGAGATTAAAGAAAAATACATTAACGCCGGTCTCAATCAAACAGAAAAATATACTTGGGATGGGTGTGCGAGAGATACTTATGATTTATTCAAAAATTATGAAATACAATAAAATTTTACTGGCCACCCTGTCATATCCCGGCCGTTTGGGTAATGTTTCTACATTGCCAACCGGATTGGGCTATATTTCAGAGAGCCTGACCGCCAACAATATTGGACACGACATAATTGATCTCGGTCTTTGGCAGAACAAACATGAATTCAAACGTTTAAAAGCCAAAATTGACGAATATCAGCCAGATATGCTGGGTATTTCAATGATGACCATGTTTTATAGTGGCCACTATAAACTTTTTGCTCAAATAAAAGAAAAATTCCCCAATTTGACTCTCGTAATTGGTGGACCACATATATCAACCATTCGCAAACAGGTACTTGAAGAGTGCCCGGCAATTGATTTTGGGGTTGTACTTGAAGGCGAAGAAACAATAGTTGAATTGATTGAAGGTAGAGAGCCAAAGGAAATCAAAGGTTTATATTTTCGAGAGGGCGATTCAATTGAATACACCGGAGACCGACCATTTACGACCGATTTGGACAAAGTCAAGTGGCCCAAATATGAAAAATACAACTTTGCTCATTATGACATGACCATTCCAATCGTAACTTCTCGGGGCTGTCCATACAATTGTACCTACTGTCCGGTCAAAAATGCCATTGGTCGTCAATTCCGTTATCGTAGTGCCAAAAATGTGATTGAAGAAATTGCCTACTGGTATGAAAAAGGAATTAGAAATTTTCATTTTTGGGATGACAACTTTACCATGGTTCATGATCGAATTTTTGAAATTTGTAATCTGATCAAACTCAACGGTTGGCGGGATCTTTCAATCAGTGTTCCCAATGGCGTCCGAGCTGATCGGGTCAATTACAAAATGCTGGCCAAGATGAAAAGCGTTGGTTTTGATATGCTATCTTTTGGCGTGGAGTCAGCCAGCAACAAAGTTTTACAAAATTTACGCAAAGGCGAAACTATTGAAGTGATTGAACAGGGGATCAAAGATGCCTGCGATTTGGGTTATCAAGTCTTTCTTTACTTTGTTATCGGCTCACCGGGTGAAACCTGGGAAGATTTTGAAGCCTCTCTCGCTTTGGCGACCAAGTATCCGGTCGCCGAGGCTCGTTTTTATACTTTAATTCCATTTCCAGCCACCGAATTGATGTCTTGGCTCAAAAGAGATGATACCAGTGGTAAATTTATCCGCGATCCAGAAGACTATCTCAATAATCTACCACACTTTTTGGCTGATCCCTGCTTTATTACCGATGAAATGAGTTTAGATGAAAGAGTAAAGGCATTTAAATTGGGACAAAAAATCAGTCAACAACAAAGACTCCAATTTCGAGAAAAACAATTTAAAAAAATGGGTTTTGCCGGGAAAATAATGGCCAGAACCACTTTGTCACGTTTTTATCAATCATTTTTTAAACCGATTTGGATTCGAAAATTCTTTATCGAACCGGTTAAAAAAAGATTTTTCGTTAAATAATCAAGATAAAATGAAAAAACTTTTAAACATTGTAACCATTGCGGTCTTGCTATTAACACTTTTCCCTAGCAGCACTTTGGCCTCCGAGTTACCTGAAGTTTCCGTACAGAATGAAAATGCTTTATTATTCCAATTGCCATCTGTCGATGAAGATTTGCCCATTTTTGGTTTATCTTTGCCGTTATCGTGTTCAGACTGTGATACCATAAACACATCGATTGAAGTGGTGATTTATGAAAAACTGGAAGACACTAATGACATCACTTTTTTGAGGCAGGTTGATAGGCTACAAGCCTATACGAAAAACATCAAACAGTCAAACTTTTACAATTTATATTTTAAAAACCCAGAAGACAGTACTATTTGGAGCCGAAGGTCGCTTATTCTATCAGCAAACAAAACTTATTACGCCCAAATTATTACCAAATCTCCGGTGATATTCTTCCCCCAATCGCTGGAAGCTGAAAGCGTTAATATTAGTTTGTTTCAATCAAACTTTATTACAACCGGACAAGTGGCGGCCATTGATTCTGAGAAATGGAATGTTACGGAAAGCGGTATTACATTTGTTGATTTGGAAAAAAAGGTTGAAGAAGATTTTACCATCAAGGCCTTTCAAGTTTACTCATTGACGAACGACAACCAAATAAAATTAAAAATCTGGGATAAAAACAATGGCGGGTGGGATTCGAAAGAATCTAGCGCTACATTTACTGCGAGTGAAGGTTTCAATGAGTTTACGGTGGAACCCGGCTTAGACGTTTCAACCGGACAATATTTGGGCTTGTTTACCTCAAAGGGAAATCTTGCTCGGCTGACCACCGAGGCTAATCAGGGCAAAGATTATGTCTTTTCTGATACCGATTCACTCGGTAGCAACAAAATAACCCATGACAATCTTGGACATTATTCATTCGCGGTCAAATCATTGAATGAAAATGATTATCAGGCCACGAACATATATCAAGACAGCAATATCTTTTTGATCGATAAACCTGTCTTTGCTGGTCAAGCTGGAATTACCATTAGTGATGAACAAAAACCGTTTTCAGACATCTCTTTATGGCTTTTGATTGTTGTATACGCGGCAATCGTAATCAGTTTCTTGACATTTCTTTACTTTGGTAAAAAAATCTGGTCTGAAAAAAAATTCCGAACTGCTTTTATTATTATGATATTGACCAGCATCGTCTGTGCCAGTTTTTACTTTATTTTTGTTTCGACGGATTTTCTTGGTGGCGATAATTATTCATACATGAATGCTGAAGCCTATCATGGTGACGTTCACTTTCATGGGCATCCCTTAACGGTAAATTTGGGTTATTTATTTCAACAGGCCGTCCCATGGGGAAACTTCATGTACAAGGCCAATCTTTTTGCCTCGTTTCTCGTCAGTCTTGGTTTGGGATTATTGGCTGGAGCGATATATCTGTTGACCAAACGAAAAATATTTTCATATTTATTCCCAATGGCCTTAGGGACTTCTTTTCTCACTTGGAATATCGCCGTTATGGCCGAAAGTTATTCCATGGTCTTTTTTACTCTCTCGTTATTGATATTTTCATTTTCTTATCTTCACAAATATCCGTCATACAAAGCCTTTTTTCTTTTTTCAATTACTGTATTTTTAGCGCCGGTCGGGCATATGATGAGCGCCATTGGTGCTCTTGGTATAGGGATTATCGGATTATTTTATTTTTGGCAACAGGCAAAATTGTCAATACTAAAATTGATACCAATCACCCTGGCGATAACCTTTTTATTTTCAATTATATACATTCCATTAGCTCTCACCAGCGATCCCCAAAATTTCCCACCAATATTTACTTTTACTCATGAGGATAAAATAATTGAATATCAAAGTTTTCAATGGGGAGATAAAATTGATGTTGACCAAGATAGTCTGAAATATTTTCTTCAATATATCTCAGGCAACGATCCAGCCAAAAACCGACGCAGCTTCATGACGGAAATTGTCAAAAACCAAGGGGTGGTTAATTTGTATCGCAAACAACTACCAACCTACTTTACGGTATTGCTGGCATTTACTCATTGGCTCTTGATCACCTTGGGGGGGATTGGTTTGATATTTCTATTCAAATACAAACACAAAACCGTCATGCCTTGGCTTCTAGGTTGGGGCTTAGCCGGCAATGCAATGTTAATGTGTGCAGAATTTATTTTTTATCATGGCATCTTTACGGGCTACATCTACAATTTTTCTTTTGTCGCTTTCCATCAAATACCATCAGTCATATATATTTGTTTCTCAATAATTGGCTGGCATTATTTTCTCAAAAATACAAAAGACAACAAAATATCCAAGCTCATGTATTTTGGCTTAATCGTTATTCTTGCGACTATAACTATTTTGAACTTTATTGCATTTAAAGATAAATTGAATCTACGAAATCAAAATGAATACGAGAACCTGGCTACAGAAATTCGAACAGAAATAATACCCGGCACCATGCTTATTGTACACAAGTATGAATATGAAGCAATTGGCGTTTATGCTAGCAATCTAAAAGCTCTGCGTAATGATTTTATGTATGATATTCACAGCAATAAGTTGGACACGACCACCATTGAAACGAAAAAATCAATCTATTTACCCGCGATTATTGATGTCAGAAATCGCTCAGATGAAAACGCCGCTCCATATATCATTGATCCAAAAATGGGGCAAAATTATCATTTTGTTCCGCTTGAAGTAAAAACTTCAATTAAGTTATTGTGGGGGTTTATCGGTGAAATCATGAACTATCCTCAATACAACAAACCCCGAGACATTTATTATCTTTTGCCCCAAGACACGGCTGACCTGCTGCAAGATCATAGCGACACGACTATCACCGCCAAAAACTTTTCTCGTTATGAATCGTTGTTTGTTAACAACTGGAAAAGCACTCGCAGAGGAATCTCTCCGATTGATTCTCACATCGCTGGCAATCTTTATCTGCCTTCAAATTCAACTGAGACCATCCGTCTAGAATTCAATCTGACACCATTATTAATCAAGAGTGAGGCAGAAAAGATTGACTTGGCTTTCTATCTGAACAACCAACTCATCGCTGTCGAACCTTTAAATAAAAATCGTCAGACCATTTCTCTTACCCTGCCGACTAAAAATTTAAAACCGGAAAATTTTCTGTCAATTGCGGCCTTGTTTGATAGTCAGAATGGTCAAATCATTCAAGAGTCATCATATCAAATAAATTCCTTGAGAATATCTTATCAATAATTTACTCATATGAATGAGGTTAAACGCCTATCGGTTGTAAGCCCAGTATTCAACGAGGAGGAAAATATCAATTATTTTTATCGCGAGTTAAAAACAGTTTTGAATTCACTCAATCAACCTCATGAAATCATCTTGATCAATGATGGTAGCCAGGACTCTTCGCTCGCCAAAATGATTGATTTGCAGCAAAATGATCCGTCAATCAAAATTATTGACTTTTCTCGCAACTTTGGTCATCAGATTGCCATTAGTGCCGGGATCAGCCAATCAACCGGAGACTTAGTCGTAGTTATGGACTCAGACCTGCAAGATCCACCTAACGTTATCCCTGAATTGATAAAAAAACACCAAGAAGGCTACGACGTGGTTTACGCTGTTCGTCGGAAACGAAAAGAAAATATTTTAAAAAAAGCCGCTTACGCTTCATTTTACCGTATACTTAATAAAATTTGTTCTTTGGATATTCCGCTGGATACTGGAGATTTTTGTTTGATGACCCAAACGGTCGCCACTGAACTAAAAAACATTCCTGAAAAAAATCGTTTTGTTCGAGGGATTCGCACTTGGGTTGGTTTCAAGCAAGTCGGCCTTGAATATGAGCGTCAAGCTCGTCATGCCGGTAAAGAAAAATATACCTGGACCAAATTATTCAAACTGGCTTTTGACGGGATATTTTCTTTCTCTTATTTTCCTTTACGATTGGCCACAATCTTGGGCTTTACCATGGCTGGAGTTAGTTTTATCACCATTTTAATTTATTTATACAATTTCATTTACAACCCCAGCGCTCTGGCTGGATTTACAACCAACCGTATTCTCATCCTGCTTATAGGCGGCGTTCAGTTGATTATTTTTGGTATCATTGGAGAATACTTGGGCCGAATATATGATGAAGTCCGCGGCCGACCACTTTATATTATAAAAAAAATATATCAAACTCAGGATTATTCAAATTCAAACAAACACGACGAATATCCTGTCAAGATTACCCGCCACTAATCTTTTTACCACATGAATATCGCAATTATCGGCGCCGGCATCACCGGGTTATCAGCCGCCTACTACTTGAGCAAAGAGGAGCACACCGTCACTATTTATGAGGGTAGCTCTAAACTGGGCGGCTTGGTCGGAGCTATAAAATTTCCCGACGACGTATATTTGGAAAAATACTACCATCACATTTTTCGTGATGATACTTTTGTCGTTGATTTGATCAACGAGCTTGAACTTGATGAAAAATTAATCTGGCGAGCCAGTCAGCCCGGTTTTTTGTATCCTGAAAGACGCTATAATTTTAATGGCGTCAAAGATCTACTCCAATTCAAACCGCTGTCAATGACCGACCGATTCAAACTGGGCATCAGCATCTTTTACTTTCAAACACAAAGACAATGGCAAAAATTTGACAATCTGAGTGTCTCAGAGTGGTATGAAAAATTCCGAGGTCAAAAAATTTATCAAACAGTTTGGCAACCATTATTAAAATCAAAATTTGGAGAAGATGCTGACAAAATAGCCTGTTCCTGGCTATGGGGGCGAATTTATCCTCGTGCTAAATCCCGCCGTCAGGGCGGAGAAGAATTGGGCTATTTGTCCGGTGGTTTTTATCATATCTTTGACCAGCTACAAAAATATTTGACGCAAGCCGGTCAAACAATTAATCTGAACTCTCCCATTCATGAAATAAAACAAATGGTTGATAAAAAAATCTGCCTGACTGACAATGATGGACTGAATCACTACTATGACAAAGTTATCTCCACAATTCCGGCTTCAACGCTAAAAAGTATTACCCATGATAATTTGGGGGGGTATGGCAGTGATCTTAAGAAAATCAAATACCGCTCAATCGAGTGCGCGGTCTTTGTTTTAAATAAGAGCCTCAGTGATATCTACTGGCTCAACAATTGCCACCCCGAAGTTGATTTGGGCGGAGTGATTGAACATACCAATCTGGTCGGCACCAAAGATTATGGCGGCAAACATATCATTTATGCTTTTCGTTACCTGAGCTACAACGAAAATCAACAAGCCAATATTAAAACCAAAAAACAATTTTATTTTGATCAGCTAGCAAAAATCTTTCCAGATTTAACCTTCAATGACATTGACAATATTCACATATTTTATGACAGCTTTGCTTCACCAATCTACAAACAGGGTTATATCAAGCACATACCTGATTCTCAAACCACTTGGCCCAATTTATTGACCGCTTCGATCGCTCAGATCTATCCCGAAGACCGCACCATGAATAATTGCATAAAACTAGCAAAAAAAACTTTAGAAAATATAATTATATAAACTTCTATGAGTCAATATTTACCGCACAACAATCCGGACAAAGCCCAAATTTGGGACAAATATTTCAGTCGGTCAAACTTTTTTCTTCCTGCTTTGATCTGGATGCAAAAAAAAGTTCTAATGCCAAAATTCACCAAAAGCGTTAGCGCCTTCATCAATGATGGCGACAAAGTCATGGAAGCTGGTTGTGGCACGGCCATGAATACAATCCACCTTGCTCAGACTCGCGCTGTCAAATCATATGGACTGGATATGGCCCCTGAAGCTCTGAGTCGAGCTCGTGTAATTGCCGACCGAGAAAATGCCAATATTAAATTAATAAAAGGAAAAATCGAAAATCTGACCTTTCCTGACAATTATTTTGATATGGTCTGGAATCATGGCGTGCTTGAACATTATGATGAGCCATTATCAGTCGTCGATCAGATGGCCCGAGTGTCCAATCGAGTTTTTATTGCCGTACCGCGAAAAACACTAATGCGCAAATTTTTGCAAAAAATCAAAATTATCGTTGGCTTTACCCCCGATGATATTTTCCACTGGTATACCGAGGATGACTTGGTCAAGATGGTTGACAAAAGTGATCACTTAACTATTCGAGATCACGGATCATTCAATGCTCTGGGTGTTTTTTCCTGGACTTGGGTTTGTGCAGATAAAATAAATAGTAGTTCAAACAAAAATAACTCCCAACCAAACACTGCCAGTAATAAAGTGGTCTTGATTTATCCCAAATCCGGTTTATGGGAAAAGTTGAGCATTCGTTTGCCACTGAGTTTGTTGCACGTTGCCGCGGTTTTGATCAAGGAAGGCTTTGATGTCACCTTTATTGACCAGCGAGTCGATGATGATTGGGAAAAGAAATTATTAGCCGCCTTGGCTGAAAACCCACTCTTTGTCGGTGTTAGCTCAATGACCGGAACACAAATCCATCACGCTCTAAAAATTTCTGAACTTGTAAAGAAAAACAGTACCGCACCCACAATTTGGGGTGGGGTTCATGTCACACTGTTGCCGGAACAGACTCTCAACCATCCGTTGGTTGATATCGGTGTTTTGGGTGAAGGTGAATTGACCATTGTTGAATTGGCTCATGCATTACAACAAAACCAACCGTTAAATGATATCAAAGGGGTTATATTCAAAGATTCAAACGGTGATTTAATCAAAAACGAAAGACGAGAAATGATCAAAGATCTTGATATCTTACCCGAACTCCCATATCACCTGATAGACCTAAGTCAGTACAACTCCTTTGATTACCAAGGAGAAAAATCACTGGACATTTCAACCAGTCGTGGCTGTCCTTTTCTTTGTTACTTTTGTTACAATACAATTTTTAATCACAACCGCTGGCGAGCTCACTCAGCCAACTGGATCATCATGGAAATGAAAAAATTCATCGAAAAATACCAAGTTAAAAATGTTTTTTTTTCAAGATGACAATTTTAGTGTCGATGTCAAAAGAGTTAAATCATTTTGTGACCAGGTGATTGAGCAAAAAATGGATATTAAATTTGGGTTAATGGGCACCAGAATCGACACGCTCAAATATTTTGATGATGAGATGTTTTCCAAGCTGCATCAAGCAGGCTGTCTCAATATTGATATTGGCATAGAATCAGGTAGTGATCGAATTCTACAGTTGATGAGCAAAGCTATTACCGTCGCTGACATTCACGAAGTCAATGCCCGAATAAAACATTATGACTTTATCATCAAATTCACATTTATTATTGGCTTCCCGACAGAATCTGACGAAGAAATCAATCAAACAATTGATCTAGCCATGAAATTGGCCGCCGAAAATTCCCACGCCTATACTCCATTTTATATTGCCACTCCATACCCAGGCACAGGACTATACAAGCAGGCGATTGAAAATGGTTTAAAACCACCACAAAGCTTGGAAGAGTGGGCTTTGTTTGACCGCGACCAGTGGTACAACAATTATCCCTGTTGGTTGTCACCCCAAAAAATAAAAAAATTGGAAATGATTACGTTTGTTGCTTTTCTGTATAATAAAAACATCAAATTTAAAATCACCAGCCCGATATTCAAATTCTTTTTCAATCTTTATCAACCAATCGCTCATTTTCGCATGAAGCACAAATACTTCGGTTTACCATTTGAATTATGGGTCAAAAAAATTCTTAATAAAAATGATTAAAACAATTGCTTACAAAAAAATTCTAATTCGCTTGATTGGTTTGGTCATTTTGATAATTATTTTCAGTCAAATTGACCGCAATGTCATCAGGGACACATTTGCAAATTTTTCAATTTTGTCTGTGATAATTATCATCACATTACTTTTGTTTCACATTGGGTTCAAAGGCCTTCGTTGGCATAGTTTAATCACCGCCCAAAAAATTATATTATCCCGCATTGATAGTTGCAAATTATATTTTGCCGCCACGTATCTAGGATTGGTTACCCCAGGACGTGTGGGGGAATTATCCAAGATATACTTTGTCAAAAAGACCAACCCGGATATTTCATATGGGATAATCACCGCCAATGTACTGGTTGATCGAATTCTGGATGTCATGACAGTTTTAGTTGTTTCAATACTTGGTCTGTGGTACTACTTTGAAACATATCGATCATTCATCAACACATTTATTGCAATTTTAGTTATTCTAACCCTACTAATGGTTTGGCAAAGAAAATTCATTTCCAATAAAATTATTAAGTCAATTTTATCAAAAGCCAACCCCAATGGTAATCTCAGCCAAGGTTTAGATAATTTTATTACCGGCGTGCGCTTGATTATAAAATCATCACAATTATATTCTGCTCTATTTTTTCACCTAATTACCTTTGCAATATTCTACACAATGATTTATTATTTAAGCAGTATATTGGAACTGAATATTTCATTTGTCTTTAGCTCAATTGCCGTTTCTGTCGCCATGCTAGCAGCTCTGATTCCGATTTCCTTTGCCGGCTTGGGAACCAGAGACACTGCCCTGATCGCTTTGTTTTCTTTTGCTGGTTTATCCAATGAACAAGCAATCATGTTTTCGTCCAGCTATCTCGTCCTAATTCTCGTAACATCAGCCATCCTGGGTTTTATCGCTTATAACACTAATAAAATAAAAAAACTATTAACCCAAAATTTATGATTTTAGTCACTGGGGGCTCAGGTTTCATGGGCAGTCGTCTAGTAAAAAAATTAGTCGCAAACGGCCATCAAGTCAAAGCCATGGTTATTGAAAACGATTCTTTGCTCAAGAATCTTGATGGCGTCAATTGTCAAATTGTAATTGGTGATATCACCAAACCGGAAACTTTGACACCATTAATGGATGGCGTCAAAACCGTATTTCATTTAGCGGCGGTTATGGTCTCCAATAACAAAGAGCTATTTAGAAAAATCAACCTTGAAGGCACTCAGAATGTAGTCAACGCGGCAGTCAATGCTGGGGTTGAGCATTTTGTCTATATTTCTGCCGCCGCCGCCAATTACGCAAAAAGGACAATTTACGGTGACACCAAGATTGAAGCAGAAAAATTCATGGTCAAAAGAAACAACACCAATTTTACCATCATTAGACCAACACTTTTATATGGGCCGGATGGTGGCCAGGAATTTGTCATGTATTTCAAAGCTCTAAACAAGTTTCCGCTCATCGCCCCAATGGTTGGACTGGGAAAATCACGCAAACGACTGGTTTTGGTTGATGATATTATCAGTGGTTTAAACCTGGTGGTCAATAAACCAATTACTTTCGGTAAACTTTACAACTTTAGCGGTGGCTCTGACTACAGTATGTGGGACACCACCAAAAAAGTTCTTGATTGGCTCAATATCAAAAAACCAATGATTCCAATCCCAGTTTTCCTGTGTTATTTCTTTGCTTGGATCTTAAAACTGATCAGCAAAAAACCATTGTTGAAACGAGATACAATTCTCGGCGTCACCATGGATGCAAATTTTAGTCACGAAGAAGCTAAAAAAGATATTGGTTACAATCCGGTAAGCTTGGAGGAGGGGTTGCGAAGAAGTTTTCCTGATCATAAAGCCTCCTTTCTAGATTAATGATTGTTTCAATTTACATATTCTGGATTTCTATTTTATTAATCATTACTGGGTATTTAATTTATCCAGTAATGCTTGGAATTATTAATTTATTTATCAAAAAAAAACCATCAACGAACGATGAATATCCCAGTGTTTCAATCATTGTAGCTTGTCACAATGAAGAAAAAAACATCAAGGATCGAATAACCAACATTCTGGCTTGTCATTATCCCAAAGAAAAATTAGAAATAATCATTGCGTCTGATGGTTCCACCGATCAGACAGTCAATGAAGCTCTCAAGTGGCAAAACTGGAACATCAAAGCCCTGGATTTACCACGACAAGGAAGGGCCTCGGCACACAACGAAGCGGTACGGCAGGCTGAGAACGATATTTTAATTTTTACAGACGCAGAAACAATCTATGATCATAATTGCTTGAAACAGTTATGCCAACCATACACTGACAAACATGTTGGTGCTACCAGTGGTGTTTTAGTTGATTACAAATTAAAAGACTCTACTTTGGGTCGAAGCCAAGGTTTGTATTGGAAACTGGAATATTTTCTTCGTCGAACTCAAAGTAATCTGGGTGTTTTAAGTAAAACCAGTGGAGCCAACATGAGCATTAGACGAAAGTTATTTAAATCAATCCCACTGGATGTTGATATTGATCAAGTTGCTGGGCCTGATTCACTGTCCCAAGGTTTCAAAGTAGTTCACGCTCAAGAGGCAATTGCTTATGAAGAATTTGCCACTGATTTGAAACGACAACTGGCTTCCAGGCAGCGATTTACTATCCAATCATTTTCTGCAATCAAATATCACTTATTCCTCTTGAACATTTTGCGGCACCCAATTTTGAGTTTTCATTTTATTTTTTATCGACTTTGGCGTTACCTCACTCCGTTTTTTCTGATTGCAATATTTATTTCAAATGGTTTCTTAATCTTTTCAATTTCAATCTATTTATATTTCTTTGTCGCTCAGGTTGGAATCTACGCCTTTGCCATTCTGGGTTACTTTCTAGAAAAAAATCATCGCCACTGGCCGTTAATTTCGACGATTTTTAGCATTATTTACTTAGAATTAGGTATATTATTAGGAGTTTTAAAGAGCCTCTTTGGCAAAAAATATACTCTATATAGCAAACAGCAATGAACAACGCTTCTGACTTAATTCAATTTGCAACATTTTTGGTCGTTATTATTTTTACCATGCTGCTTTTGAATTTGATTATCAAATACGCACCTAAATTAAAATTGGTTGACATCCCAAATCACCGCAGCTCGCACAAAACTCCCACTCCACGTGGTGGGGGACTCGCGATTATCTTAAGTTTGTTATTGGCGTTAATTATCGCCTGGACAACGGGCAACATTTCCATTTCAATCAAATCATTCTTTGTCTACTTGAGTGTAATTATTTTAATGATGATCTTGGGCTATATCAGTGATATAATTTATATCCCCGTGGTCATTCGGCTTATTTTCCAAATTGCCATTGCTGCCATTGCCGTTTTAACTCTGCCAATAGCTCAAGAATTTTCTTTAATCTTTTTTAGTATTTCTGGCTGGCTTTTGAGTCTATTATTCATCATTTGGCTGGTAACCAATATCAATTATTTCAACTTCATGGATGGTCTGAATGGGTTCTCCGGTTTTCAAGCCATTACAGCCAGTTTTGTCTTACTCTATCTTGGTCACATTATACTAAATGATTTAATCACCAATACCGCCACATTCCTTATCCTAGCTTTGGTCGTATTTTTGAATCACAACCTTAAGGGCAGACTTTTCTTGGGCGACGTCGGTAGCTATACGATTGGTTTTCTCATTATTTTACTCAGTTTATTTGATGCCAGACTAATTATCCCCGTTGCCCTGACCTTTTCTTGGTTTATATTTGATGCTACAATTACAATATTGCGCCGAATAGTCTGTCATCAAGCTTGGTGTCAATCACATCGGTCTCATTTTTATCAACGAGCAAATATCATCGGCTATTCTCACCAACAAGTATCACTGATCGGGTTAGTATTTTTTCTAATTTTCAGCGCCCTTGGCATTACCTATTTTTATACGGAAGACCTATTACTAATATTCCTCGCCCTAATGATCTGTTCTTGTTTGGCCTGTATTATCAAAAAAAAGGAAATTACCATAAAAGAAAATAAATCATAACCGAACATTGATAACAACTATCACTAAACAATGTTCCACATATACGATTATGACAGTAAGCAAAGAACGTTGGGACGCCGCGCAAGCAGCTGAAGCTGCCTGGTGGCAAAAACAACAGGACTTAATTATTTCCCCAGAATATCGAGAAGAAATCAAGCAACGTGCAACTCGATTGGAGAATCTACTCAATCCTCATCACGAGATCACAGCCGCAAGCAAGGTGTTGGAAATTGGCGGCGCGGCAACGCCCATGATTGATCATATGACCACCTGTCAGAAACACGCCGTAGATCCACTCGCTGACAAATACAAAGAATATTTTTCTGACATTCTTAATAATGATGTCAACTATCAAAGCGCCCGCGGGGAAGAACTACCCTTTGACGACAATACGTTTGATCTAATTATTTCTCGCAACGTACTGGATCACGTCGAATCGGTTGATCAGAATCTCTCAGAGGCACATCGAGTCCTCAAGCCCGGTGGTATCATATACGTGGCCATGAATACTTTTTCCGGCCCATTATTTGCCGTTAAATCAGTAATTCGAGAAACTGAACACCCATATATTTTTACCCCTGAATCATTTCACCAATTAATGCAAACATCTCCATTGTCTATCGCCCAGGTGCTTAATGATACGCCAGAAAATATGGCTCATTTTGATGACGATATTTCATCAAGCAGCAAAATAAAACAATTGATCCACAAATTATTTTTGCAATTAAACTGTTATCATTTTAACGAATATATTTTGAAGAAATAGGCTGACAGGAGGGGACAATATTTTATGTCCTCAAAAATAAAATTCAAACTAAATCAGATACATTACAAGATTTTATATTTCTCGGTTATCGTTTTATTGGAGGCGATTGTTTTTTGGTTTGTATCACAGTTTATCACGCCAAAATTTCCCTTGGCCATATTGCTTTTAGTTGCCGGCCTGATCATTCTTTATTTCTTTGCCAAATTATTCCGCCAACCAGTGTACGTACTCCTGCTCGGCCTATTGGCGATATATAATCCAATTTATGTCTATTTGGTTCTGACCAGTTGGTGGCGTCACGGCAGTACGCGAGTTTTGATTAGCGCCTTTTTTATCATTGTTCTTTTTTTAATCTATCTGACCCAAGCCTGGAAGAAAAAATCCGTCAAAATACCGTCTTCAATGGACAAATATCTTTTTTTTAGCGGCCTGTTAATTATCATTATAGGATTAATCAGTATTCTCCGAGGCAATGATATCAAATTCATTCTGGCTGATATGTTTCCCTTATTAGAATTTATTGTCTATTTTTTCTTTGCCACGACCTTTATAAAAAACAAAAAACAACTCTATATAGTTGTCTTTAGTTTGATCGCTTGGTTGCTGATTATTGAATTAGGTGGACTGATAATTTACATTATTGATCCGTCCCAATTTGGTTACCAAGCAGATCCCGGAGGCATTGTAGTCAAACGTTTGGCTGACTTCATGGCTGCTTTGACGCTACCGCTAATAATCGGTATGTATATCTTCCTTCCAAACACCAAAACGTCTCACAAAGTATTATTTACCAAACGCAAACTACTTTTTTTGTCTTTAGCGATCATCCCAACAATATCACTGCTCCTCGGATTTTTTCGCAGTTTATGGCTCGGGGTACTTGCATCGATGATGGTAATTTTTATGACTGTAATGAAAAGAAAGGTGGCTTGGAAAATGGTTTTCTCAAGCCTGTTGATTGTCATATCGTTATTTTTTGTCATTGATCAAACAATTATTATTCCGCAAAAAGTCTTCAATGGTACCAGCTTATACACTTTAGTCGAAGCCAGAATATTCTCAGAATCTTTTGAATCAAATTCAATTCGAGGCCGTTTTGATGATCAAAAATTGATGCTCAAAGGGTTACAAAAAAAACCCATTCACGGTTATGGTTTGGGCACCGCCCCCGGCACCTCAAATTACTACTTTGCTTTGTTGTACATGCTGGGACTTCCTTTAACTCTAATCATTTTTACTCCGGTTTACATTCTTTACATCAAATTGTTTAATGTTTACTTTTTAACTCAAAACCCACTGGATAAAGGGATTGTTTTGGGCACTATCGCCATGTTTACATCAACCGCAGTTTTTCTTCTAAGCTTTCCGGCCGTGCTTCACTTTCCAATCTTTGCCTATCTAGGCGTATTTGCTGGAATTATATTTTTAATCCCAAAACTTAAGGACAATTATGTTATCACCAGCCCAATCAAATAAGTCACTACCATTGGTCTCGATTATTATTCTCAATTGGAATGGTTTGGCTGACACCATTAAATGTCTTGAATCATTCAGACAGGTAAATTATCCAAACTACCAAATCTTTCTGGTGGATAATGGTTCAAATGGTGATGATGCTGATGTAATTGAACATAAATTTGGCCATGAAATTACCTTAATTCGCAATCAAGAGAACAAAGGCTTTCCTGGCGGCAACAACCAAATTTTGACACAAATAAAAGACTATAATTTCCCCGGACATTCTTTGCTGTTAAATAATGATACTGAAGTCGCTCCGGATTTTTTACACCATCTGGTTCAAGCGCTTGAAACTGAATCACAAGTCGGAGCTGTTACTGCCAAACTATTCAACTCAGATGGTTCATTACAAAGGTCCTTGCGCCAATTTCCCACTCATTCAACCACTTTCATTACCTACTGCTTCCCTAAATTTCTTTTCTCCGCCTTCATCAAAAAACTTTTAACAAAAAATAGACTGTTGCAAAAATTTCTCGGCCGCCGCACCCAATCTTACTTTTGGGACTTTGATTCCGACGAACCACAAGATATAAACAACGCCTCCGGCGCTTGCCTCATGGTACATAATGACATACTGCACTCGGTTGGCGCATTAGATGAGAAAATTTTTCTTAGCTTTGAAGATGTTGACTGGTGCTACCGCATCAAGCAAGCTGGCTGGAGAATTTTGTACGTTCCAACGGCAAAAATCACCCACCATGTAGGCAAAAGCACCAAAAAAGGTGTTGAAAAACTTATTTACATTTGTTATCAAATAGAAAGTAAAATGTATTTTGCCAAAAAACATTTTTCAACCTGGGACAAACTGGTTACTCGACTGATTTTATTCCTGGCTCTTACAATCAGACTACCTTTGGTGATTTATTATACTATCTTTAGCCAGTCAAATCAGTCAAACTTTAAACAATCAATACATTCTAGATACTGGCAAACATGCAAAAAGATATTCACATGATTTTTTTGCTAAATTGACCAAAATCTGCTAATTTAGTTATATATAAACTGAATATTATGATCCCACTAGCACAACCGGATATCACCGAAGTTGAGAAGCAAGCGGTATTAGATGTCTTAAACAGCTCTCAGCTCAGCCTTGGCCCAGCCGGTGCTCAATTTGAACAAAAGATGGCTGATTATATTGGAGTAAAGCATTGTATTGCTGTAAATAGCGGCACCAGTGGTTTGCACCTGATAATCAAAGCATTAGAAATAGGGGAGGGCGATGAAGTAATCACGACCCCTTTTTCTTTTATCGCTTCATCAAACTGCATTCTTTTTGAACGAGCCACGCCGATTTTTGTTGATGTTCTCAGCCAAAGCGGCAATATTGACACCGACCAAATTGAAGCCAAAATCACCCCCAAAACCAAAGCAATATTAGCGGTTGATGTTTTTGGTTATCCGGCTGACTGGATCCGCCTCGAACAAATTGCTAAAAAACACAACCTGTATTTAATCCAAGATTCAGCCGAAGCTTTGGGTTCAGAATACAACGGCCGTATGTGTGGTAGCTTTGGCACCGCCGCCATATTTGGTTTTTATCCCAACAAACAGATCACCACCGGCGAAGGCGGTGTGGTTTTGACCAATGATTCATATTTGGCCAACATTATCCGCAGCATGAGCAATCAAGGTCGTGGCTTTTTCGATAACCAATGGCTTCTACATGAGCGCTTAGGTTACAATTACCGCCTGTCAGACATCAATTGTGCCTTGGGTACCGCTCAACTCAGCCGAATTGAAGAAATTAAAATCAAGCGTCAAAAAGTGGCCGATTATTATATAAAAAAAATCAGCAACTTGTCACAAGTCAAAATTTTGACCGACCATTTGAACCCAGATCTGAGAACCAATCCGTTTGTTTTTATAGTTCAATTAAATGATAACTATTCAAAAGACCAAAGAACCCAAATAATTAACGCTATGAGTGACTATGGCATTCAATGTGGCTATTATTTTTACCCCATTCATCAGCAACCATTTTATGAAAGTCAATTTTCATACCGATCAACCGATTTCCCAATTACACTCAGATTAGGGGCCTCGACAATTGCCTTACCATTTTATAACAACTTATCGACCACCAAAATCGATTACATAGTCTCGGCTTTAGAACATTGCTTGAAAGAATTTTCCTAATCATGAAAAACTTATTCCAAAATATAACCAGAAGAACTGTATTGAAAAGAACCCTTTTTTTTGTAATTAGTGATATTTTGATTATAACGCTGTCAATTTACCTGGCATTTCTGCTTCGTTTTGACAATCACATTCCCGCCCAACATTTTGACGCGATTAAATCCCTGTTATTTGCATCGTACATTGTCATTGTCCCCACTTTTTACATGGTAAAATTATATTCATTTTCTTGGTCATTTATCAGTACCAAAGATTTGGTTAATTTGATTAAAGGGCTATCTTTTTCATACATAATAATTTCATTACTTCTATATTCTTCTCAAAGCTTTCACCTTTTGTCCGGATTTCCTCGTTCAACTTTGATCATCAGCTATTTATTGATATTATTTTTTACCGGCGCTCTTCGGCTAGCGAAACGGCTTATCTCACAAGAACTCCGAACCCCGCCACCAAAAGAGCGAACTCTCATTGTCGGTGCCGGCGAATCCGGTGAGCAATTGTTACGCAGTTTGATTAACAATTATACCAGTCCTTACAATCCGATTGGCTTTGTTGATGATAATCCAATGAAATTAGGCGTTTTAATTCACGGTCTCAAAGTTTTTGGCCGAATTGATCAATTGCCAAAAATCATCAAAAATAATCATGTCGACAATATAATTATTGCTCTAGCATCTGATAACTCACAAACCATCAAGCGAGCCGTAGAATTAGCTCGCAATTCCGGCATCAAAAAAATCAAAATTGTTCCCACCATAAATGAGGTGCTGCATGAAAAAATTGCCGTTCACGAATTGCGAGATGTCAAAGTGGATGATCTGCTTGGCCGTAAAAAAATCACCCTGGATACACACGCAATTTCCTCTTTTATCCATAATAAAACCGTATTAATTACAGGCGGTTCTGGTTCAATTGGTTCCGAGCTGGCAGTCCAAATCAGTAAATTCCATCCCGAACACTTGATAGTTATTGATCAAGACGAAACGGGGATTTTTAATATTAGACGCAAGTTACTTCGACAATCTCCGGACATAAAAGCCCAATTTGTGATTGCTGATGTTCGTAACCAAAAAAAAATCAATCAACTTTTTACTGAATATAAGCCCCAAGTAGTTTTCCATGCCGCCGCATACAAACACGTGCCTTTGATGGAATCTCATCCCGAAGAAGCGGTAATTAACAATATTTTTGGTACCTACAACTTGGCTCGATTGTCGCAAAAACATCAAGTTGAGTCATTTGTTTTCATCTCAACTGATAAAGCGGTCAATCCAACATCGGTCATGGGATCATCAAAAAGAGTCGGTGAGATGATTTGTCAAAAATTGTCTGAAAGTAGCCAAACAAAATTCATGTCCGTTCGCTTTGGCAATGTGCTTGGTAGTCGTGGCAGTGTAATCCCAATATTCAAAGAGCAAATAAAAAGAGGCGGTCCGGTTGAAATAACCCATCCTGACATGAAACGATATTTCATGCTCACATCTGAAGCTGTTTTACTGGTAATGCAAGCAGGATCAATGGGACTCGGTGGAGAAGTGTTTGTTCTAGATATGGGACAACCGGTTAAAATTATTGATCTGGCCAAGGAGTTGATTCGCCTCAACGGTTTTGAGCCTGATCGAGATATACCGATTATTTTTACGGGTATAAGAAAAGGTGAAAAATTGTTTGAAGAACTCTTGACTGCTGAGGAGGGAACAATCTCGACCAGCAATAACAAAATTTTCCAAGCCAAACTAAGTCCCGTTGTTTATGATAACTGGGAAAATCATCTGGCCGAACTTTTGAACTATGCCAAAGAAAACAACAAGGAAGCCATAGTCAACAAACTTAAATTTTTAATCCCTACCTACAAAAATGATAATCATCAGTAAATTGTTACAACAGTTTCTTCGGATCGAAATGATCCTTCTTTTGATCGCCATTTTTTTACTGATTTTGATTATTATAAAATTAAAAAATAAATTAACCAGAATTACCGCCATAATTCTAATTGCTCTATTTTATCTAACTTCAATTACGCCAAGTGCTGATTTAATTATCTACCCACTGGAAAACAACTACCCATCACTGAATATTGAATCATTGTCCTCAAATTTAGCTTATAATTTTGTTTTCCTCACCGGAAACCACCAAAGTGATATAATCCGCGCTTCTGAAGCTCTCAGACTAATCAATTATGCCAAAGAAAACAATATCAATTACCATTTAATTATTTCCGGCCGCAATCTGTTTGATCGCTCTGTTCACCAAGAAGATATTGAACAATATTTTATTAACCGTGGTGTACCCAGAAACCGAATAGTCTATGATAATGATTCTAACACCACCAACCAAAGCGCGGATTATTTGTCTGGGATTGAAACCGAAAATAACAAAACAATTTTAATCACGTCCGCCTATCACATGCCACGATCAATACTGACACTCGAAAATGACCAACTGATTCCAGCCCCAACCGATTTCCAATTCACTGGTCGATATTCCATCCTGGACTTTTTCCCCAACACTGACAATTGGAACAAAATAAATCTAGCCACCCACGAATATATTGGGATATTGGCTTATAATTTTCATAATTTACTCAAATCGTAACAACATGATATGTCATCAGAATACAATCAATCCTTGTCACAAAACGTCGTGACTGAACCAGGAGGGGAACAACAACAAAACAACATACCTGATTTGATTCAATACTTGAGGGTACTGAAAAAAAGAAAAGTTGAAATCCTTATCATCTTTTTTATTACCATGATAATATCAACCATCATTTCATTGCTTTTACCCAAAACATATGAAACAGATTCTGTTATAGAAATCGGAATAATTAACATGGATCCAATCGAATCACCAGCTGATCTAAAACTGACCATCAAAGGAAAATCCACATTAAAAGAACTGGCTATTTTGCTGGGACAACCCGACAATGAAGACAATGTCAATGCACTGTTAAACAAGTTCGATTTAACAATTAATCCTGATTCTCGTTTAATTATTATAAAAAACCGAGGCAACTCTGCAGAGTCGGCTATACAATTAAATCAAATCATCAGCGATTACATAATTAACAAGCACCACAAGGCCGTTGAAAAACAATTAGTACTGATTGATAAAGAAATTGAGACCATAAATAATCAAGTAATTACCACCACCAAAGACATAGCTTATTTGGAGACCATAAATCATAGATTAAATCTAGAGTTAGAAAACGATTACAAACAAACTAATTCACGCTTACAAACCCAATCTGATGCCCAAGCTCGACTGGCAGAGACATACCTCAAACTAACAGAATCCCATCAGGAGAAGTTAGAATCAAACATTCAAACCATAAATACATTGGAACAAAAAATTGTCGAATTAAATTTCCAAATATATTCAATTGAAAATGACAAGTTTATCAAAAATGCAGATACAGTCATGAGTATTTTACCAGTATTACCAACGTCACCCATTAGTCCGAATATTATCAATAACACCATTATCGCCGCCATACTGGGGTTATTCCTCGGCTTAATTTCAATCTATACCAATGATTATTTCGAAAAAAATAAAAAATATTTTAATCAACCAAAATAAGCACTCAATTAATTATCCACAACAATAAGCATCAAAACTGACACCTACACATAAAAATGGTATAATAAAATCGATATAAATAATAATAAACGTATCGGATAAATTGCATGTATTTATAGGCCAAACTTAAGTACTAAATTTATGCAACTTTTCCATAGCCAGATATAAAAAAGGTCGGCTGGTTAAAACGTTAAGAAACAAAGACATGAAATCTCAAATAAAAAAAATGTTTAAAAACAAAGAAAAGATTAGTAAAGTATTGTTCGTATTTGTTCTAGCAGTTAGTGTAATCCTAGTTACAAATATGAACGCTCTCGCAACTCAAAATAGTGGCTATGGATATGGTTACAGTTACGCAGACAGTGGATACAATTATGGCTATGGATACTGGAGTGAAGTTACACCTTCACTGACAGTCAATGTTGGATCATGTACATCTGGATGTACAGTCGGCATTGGGAATTCAGCATCAATTAGTGCTGGATTTGGCTCAGCTCCATCAGGCACACCGGAAATCCGTCTATCATATAGTTCCGCTTCTGGCAACGATGTTGCCTGGACAGAAATGACTGGCTCAAGTTCATCATGGAGTTACAGCTACACTGCCCCAAGCTTAACATCAAACGATACAGTGACTATTGCCATTAGAACTTTGGGCGGAGATGGTTACACCCCAACATTCACCAACACCTCATTTACAGTCAAAGCAACTGGTAGCGGTGGCGGCGGCGGTGGCGGCGGCACAACAACAACGACGACTACTACAACCCCAACCACTACAACCACTCCAACAACCCCAACTACAGTAACACCACAAAT
>Ga0210057_1000331_pt1 | contig 79569 bp, 79 predicted proteins | sample CryGeyCG2114_010_2_FD_183968 | JGI IMG/M metagenome (GOLD analysis project Ga0210057, IMG submission 183968) | Groundwater microbial communities from aquifer - Crystal Geyser CG10_big_fil_rev_8/21/14_0.10 (SPAdes) (version 2) | ecosystem: Environmental > Aquatic > Deep subsurface > Groundwater ... | reverse complement strand
CCTTCCAGGTCCTCTCGTACTATGGAAGGGCCCTCTCAAATTTCGACGCCCACGGCGGATAGGAGACCGAACTGTCTCACGACGTTCTGACCCCAGCTCGCGTGCCTCTTTAATTGGCGAACAGCCAAACCCTTGGGACCTTCTCCAGCCCCAGGATGAGACGAGCCGACATCGAGGTGCCAAACTCCCCCGTCGCTATGGACGCTCGGGAGGAATCAGCCTGTTATCCCCGGAGTAGCTTTTATCCGATGAGCTTCCGCCGTCCTATAACGAACGGTCGGATCACTAACTTATGCTTTCGCAAATGGTTCTCTTGTAGGAGTTCCATTAAAGCTGGCTTATGCGTTTGCACTTAAGAATCCGGTTTCCATCCGGACCAAGCCAACCTTTGTAAACGCCTCCGTTACTTTTTGGGAGGCATCCGCCCCAGACAAACTACCCACCAGACACTGTCCCTCAAACCTGATTCAAGGTTCGAAGTTAGAGATAAAATAACGCAAGGGTGGTATCTCACTGGCGTCCCGAAGGACTCCCACCTATTCTGATCATGCGGAACCTTACCTCAATATCAAGTTGTAGTAAAGCTTCACGGGGTCTTTTCGTCCAGCCGCGGGTAAAGAGCATCTTCACTCGTGTTGAAATTTCACCGAGTGCATCGTTAAGACAGTTTCCAAGTCGTTATGCCATTCGTGCGGGTCGGAACTTACCCGACAAGGAATTTCGCTCTTCGTTTCCTTTATGTATAAATAATTGCACGATTCATTACGAAGGACCATATCTTCATCCGTCAACTGACGGAGCACGACGTATGGCCTCTGAGGGGTCATTCGCCAACTGGCGAAGACTTCCCTGCTGATTGCCTAATATTGGAATCTCTAATAAACATATCACCTGCTACAACTTCCATATTTCGGGTATAATTTTTAAATTTTTTTTAGCATAGTTAATAACTATTCCTCAAAAATTTATTAAAAATTCTATCTCGAAATCTGAAAATTTCGCTATGGTGCTATATTTGTTAGAGACTCCTTTTAGGTTTCCAGCATATAGTCATGTATTTTCTGTCTTCTGTTTTCTGTTTTTTTGGACCGACTTTATATTACTATAAAGTGAGGCAACATTTTTATTTTTAAATCGTCCCAGTCCTTTTGTACCCATTATCCAATGGATACAAAACCTTAGGACGATTATAGTTATCGCCGGCGTTCATCAGCGCTTCGGTTCAGAGCTACGATCTAGTAAACTAGACTTTCACCCCTCCCCTTAACGTTCTGACACTGGCCAGGCATCAGCCCCTATACATCACCTTACGGTTTAGCAGGGACCTAAGTTTTTGGTAAACAGTCGCTTGGAATCTTTCGCTGCGGCCTCCGATTGCTCGGAGGCGGGCCTTATCCCGAAGTTACGGCCGCTGTTTTGCCGAGTTCCTTAACGATGCTTCTCTCGTACACCTTGGCACACTTATGCCCGTCCACCTGTGTCGGTTTCCGGTACGGTTTCCTTAAAATATCCCATTAACCTTTTCTTGGCACCACGTACATCTCTATTGCTCTCCCCTTGCGGATTGAACTGCGTCCTCTCAGCAGAGCTGAGCTAGACACGCGAATAGCCATGATCGCGCAGAGACTTAAATAATGCGTCAGTTAACTTAAATTAAAAGGAAGTGCAGAAATATTAATCTGCTCATCCATCGACTACCCCCGTAAACGGGGCTCGCCTTAGGACCGACTAACCCTGGGTCGATTTTCGTTGCCCAGGAACCCTTGGACTTACGGTGTGGGGGGTTCTCACCCCCATTTTTGCTACTCATGCCAACATTCTCTCTTCTGTACGCTCCACCAAGCCTCACGACTCAGCTTCGACGCTGTACAGAATGCTCCTCTACCACTCTAATAAATTAGAGTTCGCATCTTCGGTACTAGATTTAGCCCCGTTACATTTTTGGCGCAAGATAACTTGACCAGTGAGCTGTTACGCTTTCTTTAAAGGATGGCTGCTTCTAAGCCAACCTCCTGGTTGTATAAGTCGTCTCACCACCTTAAACACTTAATCTAGATTTAGGGACCTTAGATAGCGATCTGGGCTGTTTCCCTTTTGACTGATGGAGCTTAGCCCCCATAGTCTGACTGCCGGTATCCGGTTACGGTATTCGGAGTTTGGTTGGGATAGGTAGGATTGCTCCCCCGTTCCCATCCAGTGCTCTACCCCCGTAGCGGTAATTCCGACGCTAGCCCTCAAGCTATTTCGAGGAGAACCAGCTATTACCGAGTTCGATTGGAATTTCTCCGCTATCCACAGCTCATCCCCGCGTGTTGCACGGCGCGTGGGTTCGGGCCTCCCCTACCTTTTACAGTAGGTTCACCCTGGCCATGGATGGCTCACTCGGTTTCGGGTCTTAAACATACGACTTATATCGCGCTTTCACGCTCGCTTTCACTACGCCTCCGTCGCTTCCACGACTTAAGCTTGCCGCATGAATAAACTCGTTGGCTCATTCTTCAATAGGAACACTGTCACCCCAATAAATTGAGGCTCCAGCTTCTTGTAGGTATATGGTTTCAGGTTTTATTTCATCGCCCTCCCGGGCTGCTTTTCACCTTTCCCTCATGGTACTGGTTCACTATCGATCATAAAAAGTATTTAGCCTTAGCCAATAGTCCGGCTAGATTCCTACGAGATTTCTCGAGTCTCGCAGTACTCAGGAATAAAATTACACAAATACATAACTTTTCGCATACTGGGCTATCACCATCTATGGCCCTACTTTCCAGTAGAGTTTTGCTAAGAAATGTATATTATGTCTTCTCTTTACAGGTAAGAAAAAATTCTATCCTACAACCACCTATAAATATATGGCCCTGCAGCCCTCCATAATAGATCATCCAAGCCCGAAGGCAAGAAATCACCATCACTTCAATTTATAGATTTTAGGCTCGTCCCTTTTCGTTCGCCACTACTCAGGGAATCAAGTAACACAGATTAATACATCACAGATCACACAGAATAAATTCTGTGAATCTGTAACATAAATAATCTGCGTTAGTTTCTTCGTTCTCTTTTCCACCGCTTACTGAGATGTTTCACTTCAGCGGGTTCCCTCATATACGCTATGTATTCACGCATATGTAATCCGATCTTCCATCGGACTGGGTTTCCCCATTCGGAAATCCCCGGATCACAGGTTGCTTATCACCTTCCCGAGGCTTATCGCAGATTGCTACGTCCTTCATCGGCTTTTTATGTCGAGGCATCCCCCATATACCCTTGTTTGCTCTTTCCCCTATATTTAATTTAAATTACCCCATTTCATTCTGGAAATGAATGGGCCCGTACAGACCTCTGCACGAGTTTAAATATATGGTATCTTAAATTTGATTTTTAATTGGTATTCAATTGTCAACGTTCTACAGCTCAATGCCGTATTCAGATTCCACTCTTGGCTGCAAATTATAAATTATAATTTTTACAATCTATAATCTGTTTCCAAGTATTAAAATAACCGCCTTACAAGCGGTCCCCAAAAAAGATACAGAAAAGTTCCTTTATGGACTGCTTGGTTCATTATATATAATAGATAGGTTTATCATATATTTTTAATGTATTCGCTAACCAAACAGAGGAACTTATTTTTAAATCAAATCGTAAACTAGTTCATGTCAATTTGTTTTATATATTAAACTATTTTCAAAAATATGTCAAGTGCTGTAAATTTAGCTGAATATTAAGGCTATAATTTACCACTTATCCACAGCATTTAATATACACCAATTACTTGACCTTGTCAAGTATTGTGGTACAATGAATTTAGGAGGAAGGTGTGCAGTCATATCTTCCTTTTAACATATAGAACTTTGACAATTGGAAAAGAGGAGAATGAAGATGAGTCAGAAGAAAAAAAAATCAAAAGAAAATACAGAAATTGAACAAAGCATTCAACAACCAATCAAAACAATAGAGTTGCCTAAATTTTTTGATATAAAGGTAGATGGTATCCCCAATATACTACCTTTACTGGAAATTGGCTTTGATAGAAAATCATTTAATAGAATGGCCTGGCTAAATCTTATTAAATTTATCCAGAGTAATCCCGATATTAATGTAGTTTTTCTTGATGGTGCAATTTCACGTCTTGATAGACCAGAATTTCTTTGTGATGAACTAACTCACTGGCTATTAGATAAAGATGAAGCTGAAGAATTAACTAAACTTACACCAAGCTATGAACAGTTCACTAGGATGGCTAAGATTCAAAGAGATATTTTAAAGAAATATTTACTAGAACTTAGAAATGCATGTCCAAATATACAAATTATTTGGTCATCTCATTCTGATGGCTTGCAATATTCCTTTACTTATAGACTTAATGAAATCGTTGTTGGTGAAGGAGCTAGTCTCTTAGCAGAAGTTGAAAATATCAATGGACAAATTGCTCGTCGTCAACAGGTTTGTAGAGAAGCAAAACATAAAAAAAGAGAACTAGTAGCAAGTAAAAAAAATGCAACTAATTATAATGAGAGAAGAAGTGTAACAAATAAAATTGCTACACAAGATAAAAAAATAGCAAGAGCTGAAACAGAAATAGAAAGTCTAAGGCCAATGGCAGAAGAACTTACTAAAAGAGCAGAATTATTTAGACCTGCTAAAATCACACCCATTCATCAAGTCTTCACCAGAGAACTCACAGAAGCAATCTATGAAAACCTTAATGAACTAGCTGAAGAAACTGGCGTTATTCACATTCCAGGTCCAGCAATAATTAAAGTAAATGATTTTGTTGTTGATTATTCTCACAGTCGTCATTTTACTTGGGGTGTAATCAAACGCAATGATCAAAAGCTTTTAGAAGGTTTTATTGCACAAGGGACTGATTACAGAGATAAAGTAATGAAAATTACTGGTGGATATCCCACTGATTTAGTTTTACAAAGTCATCATGGTACTGGATGGAGCCATGTTCAAAGAATGGTTTATCATCCCGATTCTCTTAATTTTAATGATGTTGCACGATTTGATTCTCCAGTTATGGAAGAATATATATTACATTTCGCTGTTCCACCAACCTTTGAAGATCAAGAAATAATTGAGAATTATTTAGGATCAAGATATCCTGCTCAAATGGGACCTTCTGCTAAACCAATGAGTACACGTGGACATGCTTCTGTTGATCGTTATCGTAATGGTGGAGTTAGTGGTTTAATGATATTTACCAAAAATGAATTTGGTATTGGAAAACAAACTATCTATTATCATAAGTTCAAAGATGGTAGTATCTTAGATCAACCAGAAGAATATCATGCATTCATGATTGGATCAGATGAACATATCTGTCATCCCGTTGAAGACCCAATAGCTAGATTAGGATTTTTAACACTAATGCAAAAACATGCTGTAACACCTTTTAATTTTAGAGGAAAACCTACGTATATTAGTGGATGCTTACATTTAGGTGATATTGGAGAACCAAATAGATCAAGATGGCCATATAGACCAGAACACAAACTTGATGCTTTTCAAGCATTAGCTAAAGCAATAGAACTGGAAACTACCACTACTACAGATCAAGTAGCAAAAATCTTTGAAATAACTAGACTTATCATGAGCGGTCTTTACGATAATATGGAGGATGTATATTCTGCAATTGCAGATTACATGATGGGGCACTTAGAAGCTTTATTGCCTCATAGTAAATTACAAATTGTATTAGCTGCTGTTCCTGGAAACCATATCGGGGGTATCTCTGACAAAGATGGTATTAAAGAATTTCATTACATGCAACAAAGATTAAAAGCAATAGGTATAGATTATTTTGAAGTTGGAAGAAGCGGTGAATCAATAAAAAATCTTACTCCTAATACTAGAGTTGCATTTGGTGGTTATGAAAATGCATACTGTCTATTCTTAAATGAATTTGGATTAGATGTAGACCGTAATCCACTATTTGGACCTCTGAAAGTTTTTATGATTCATAACCCTTCTGGAAGTGGTAAAAAAGGTACTACCGGATCTGCAGTAAACTCTAATGCTGATTTGACATTAGCTGGCCATACACATGAAAAATACACACAAGCGGTGCGTACAGTAGCTAATAAATTTAGATTTACATTAAGAGCACCTACTATGCAAAAAGTGACTCCTATAGAAATCAAATATGCTTCTGGACCTGCTAGAACTTCTGGCGGTTGCTTGGTAATTATGCCATCTCCTGGAGATGTAATGGAATTTCATCTTGAAATGACAAAATTAAGAAAACTTGGACTAGAAAAAGTTAAACAAATGATGGAAAATGCAAAAAATAAATAACAAAAATCCCCGATAAAATATCGGGGTCTTTTTATACTTAATTTCTAAAATTTTTATCCAGTAAGATCTACTCTACTCATTCCCCAACTACAATATTCACAACTACTATGAGAATCTGGCTCCTTATCAGCTAAGCAGTCTAGTGCTTTTTCAAACAATTCTTTTACTCTTTTTACGCTTGTTTCTATTTTTTTAATTTCTATATTAAACTTGACTATTCCTTTTTCTCCCACTGATTCTGGATAATAATAAACAAGATATGCAAAAGGCGCTACTTTATATCCATTAGCCCAAAGCATCAAAGTATATGCATCCATCTGTGTTCCATAATATCTCTGACTTTCTTCTACACTCCCTGGTGGAAACCCTCTAGTTTTATAATCTAAAACAATATAAGTATCACCATCTAACAAACAATCATCTAATGCGCCAAATAAAGTAGCGTTTCTTTTTTTATCATTATATTCTAATCCAGTTCTCCAATCTCGCCATTTATTCATCAATTCTAACTCTGGCATTAACACGCCCTCTACCTTACCAACTAATTCTGGTGGTAAGCCTTTTTTCTTACCCCTATATTTATCAAAATAACTTTTAATAACATTGTCCATTCCACTTGGTAATGATGGAAAAATTCCACGAGGACGATGTATTTTTTTATTATACTGTAACCAAAAACATTTTGGACAATCGTTATACAAATTTAATCCGGAACTTGGTGACAATCTTGTTGGCTTACTCATAAAAATAATTTATTTTATATATCTATCTTATCAAAGCAAAACAAAAAATACCACTTTTATGATATTTTTTTGGTGCTCTATTCTGAAAATAGTTCGAACATTTTTTGCTGCCGCAGGCGGTAAAGATACGCCTGCCTGATTGGTGCGGCTCGCCACGATTTTTAACAATTTAAAATTTTTCTATGAGTTAATCATAGCTCATTACAGTAAATTTTTCAAGAAAAATAAGCTTGAAAAATTTACTGCTTTGGCGACAAATTCTTTGTTCTTTGAAAAAATAAAGAGAGGCCTCACCGTAATCCGGCGAAGCCTCGTTGGAGAGTTATCTCCCGTATTTACCAAAATCTCGATGGAGTTGTTGCATTGCTGTTCGCAGAACGGCCGTAGATTCGCTATTTAGACCAGCTTGGCGAAACGCCTGAAGTCTGGCGTAACTGTGTCGGGTCATTCCCTCCCGCAGTTCAATGTACTTGTTGTACACACCCATTGTGAGGTAGTAGGGAAAAAACAAAACGGCTTTCAGTAGGTTACTTACCACATACCAGCCACCAAAAACGAGTGAAAGTGGAAAGCGTGGATAAATCAAGACCAAAAGTATGGAAAGTAATCTTTCGTACCACGGCGTATGTTCTAGCGCTCCAAAGAATGTCCAGCGACAGAGGTCATATCCGAGCTTGTCTGGATCAGAGCGATTAAGCTCAAAACTCATAGGATAAGACCTACCATCGGAGTTCCACTCGAAGTCCACATGAAGTCTCTCATCGGTAAGCTCGTTACTTACAACACGCAGATCATAATCACGTGGAACTTCGAAAAAGTGATTTTTTTTCAACCAAAACAAAAACTTTTTCATACTTCTCCTACTTTCAAAGAGTAGTTTTCACTCTTCAGAGTTTATCAATAAATTCTAAAAAAGTCAATAACAGAGGGGCAGCTGGATTCAAATCAGAGTGCACCACACTTTATGATAATATATGACTTTAAGCATTAAAATAGTAAATATAACAAAAAATCAGCATTTCTGCTGTTCCTCACCTCAAATCTTATGAATTTTTTAATTAAAATAATTTCTTTTTTTCTTTCAAAATCGCTCCATATTCCTAATTCCGAACAAGTTAATACTGCACCAGAAAGGAAAAGTCAAATAGTTTTGGTTCGCCTCGCTTCGCTCGGCGACATCTAAATCTTTGACATTTCCAACTTGGTGCCCAGGGAGGGACTCGAACCCTCACGGATTGCTCCACCAGTTCCTAAGACTGACGTGTATACCAGTTTCACCACCTGGGCAAATATTTTGTAAAATAAACTATCTGTTAAAAACTATATGAGTACTTAAATACTCCTCTCGCCCCGCTATAGCTTTACTATGGGCGGGGTTTCACCACCTGGGTATTTATTACCCCTATCATATACTAAAACATAGTTTTTGTCAACTCTTTTTTATAATGATAAAATAAATATTAATATGATTATATTATTAATAATATTTCTTCTATTTCCAAATATAGCATCAGCAGAAACTAACCATATTGTAATCTCTGAAATTCAAGTTTATGGGCAAACTGCTAAAGATGAATTTATCAAACTCTACAATCCAACTAATAATAGCATAAATGTATCCAATTGGAAGTTGTCTAAAAAAACAGCCAGCGGAAGTGAGTCAAATCTAGTTTCTTCATTTGCTGAAGGTACAATTATTCCAGCTCATTCTGATTTTTTAATTACACACAAAACTGATTATCAAGGCACCCAAACTGCAAACTATACTTATTCTGGAGCATCTTATTCTGTAGCAATAAACAACACAGTAATTTTAAAAAATAATGAAGATATTGTTATTGATAAAGTAGGATTTGGAGAAGCAATAGATTTTGAAAATACACCTACAAATAATCCAGAAAATGGACAAAGTATAAAACGTATAAATAATGAAGATACGGATAATAATAAAAATGATTTTACTACAGATCAAAATAATATTCAGGAGCCTACTACCAACCCAACCTCTAATATGATTAATAATCAAGATAATAATGCGGTCTCCTCTTTTCAGTTTGGTGATATTTTGATTAATAGAATTTTACCAAATCCTCTAGAAGGTAAAGAATGGATAGAATTATATAATACAAAAAATACTCCTATTGATTTAACTAACTGGCATATTGCAGATGGTGCATCAAAAATATATGATTTATCTGGTGTTATTGATGACTATATAATTATAGAAGTTAACAACAGACTAAACAACTCTGGAGATACAATTAGCATTGCAGATAATACAAATCAAACAATAGATATTATTACATATGGTAATTGGTATGATGGTAACTTAGAAGATAACTGGGCTACTCCAGAAAAAGGAGAGATACTTACAAGAGAAAATCAAAATATAAAAATAGAAAAAAATACGACCACATCTACAATATCTACAATTTTAAAAACAACGATACAGCCTGATCAATACAATACAGACATAACATCTATACAAATTTCAGAAATACTTCCTAATCCAGTCGGTAGCGATACTGAAGGAGAGTGGATAGAACTTTATAATAGCTCCACTTCTACAGATATAAATATTGGTGGATTTTATTTAGATGATAATGATGGTGGTAGTAGACCATATAAAATTCCAAGCAATACAATAATAAAAGCGGGTTCTTTTATTTTATTTGATCGCAATAAAACAAAACTAGCACTTAATAATGATTATGATGCAGTAAGAATTTTAGATAAAAATCAAGAAGAACTATTAAATATAGAATATGAAAATGGAAAAGAGGGCTTAAGCTACATAAATATAAATAATACATGGTCTTGGACATCATCGCCTACACCTTTAAATAAAAATATAAAAAATAATACCGTACAGGTAGGTACAACATCAACTACTAATTATATTACAGATATAGTAGTAGTTCCTCCAAATATCTTTTCTACTCAAACAATGTATATTAATGGAAAGCAATTATATATGTATAAAGCTGATTGGCCTGATTTAAAAACAGGTGACAAAATATCTGTTTGGGGAGAGCCAAGCACCTACTACAATGAGCCGAGATTAAAATTAAAAAATAAATACTCTATTAAAATTATTTCACAAAATAATATTTTAGAACCTTTAGCTATAACTGCAGATGATATAACTGATGATTTAATTGGTAAATATATAACAATGGAAGGAGAAGTATTAGAAGTGCAATCAAGTAAAATATTTATGGATATAGAAGGTGTAGAAATAAGTATTAATAAAAAAGGTAATATTAAATTTCCTCAAGTTAAAGAACGTGATGTTATAAAAATTAGTGGTATTTTAAGTAAATATAAAGATGATTTTAGAGTTTTACCAACTAAAATTTTAGATATGCAAATATTAACAACTAATATTACTAAAGATATAGAAGAAGTTGAAAAACAAATACCTACTTGGTATTATACTATTAGTACCTTGGTCTTTATTGGGCTTGTTGGGGGAATAACTATTACCAGGAGACGAAAAAATGATAGGACCAAAACAACAGAAAAAACTACGCTTTCCTGAACATTGGGATGATGCAAGAAAAAAACTCTATCAAAGAATGAAAAATGAAGGTCCAATAAAATTAGCTAATCTGTTAAAAAGATATAAAAGAGAGAAGGTTCCAGAAGACATTTTTCAGGCAACTGAAGATGTGGTTAAACATATATTTAAAGAAAATGGAATTGACTTTGAACGTTTTAGAAAAGCTATCTATAAAGAATAATCCTCTATGAGAGGATTTTTTAATACTCTTGCAAAAAATTAATCATTATGATAATATTTTTATAAATATGCGGGTATCGTATAGCGGCTATTATGTATCCTTGCCAAGGATAAGATGGGGGTCCGACTCCCCCTACCCGCTCCAATAAAAAAGATGACTTCATGTCGTCTTTTTTAATTAAAAAAACCACCCTTAAACTCTTAGGTGGTTAGATTACTTCTATAATAACATCTCGGTGGATATGAACAGCTCTACCTACAATTATATTAAGAGCATAAATATTAAAAGCCATAGAATTATCGTCCATTACTGCGATTTGTCCATCAATTTTTTTTATTTTACCTACTCTTACATTACAGCTTTCATTTTTATAATCATGATGGTTTCTCCAAAAATCAAGAACGTTATTTAAACTCCAAGGCTCACGATCTATTTTTGTAGAAAGTTCTTTTAATTTAAAAACAGCTTCTGGAAATGCTTGTTCCAATAATTCAATCATTGGAGGCATATCTTGATTAATCCATCTTTGTAAAAGAGCGTAGTCTCTAGTATCGATTACACCTTTTGCTAATTGAGCCTCTGCACATGGAAATGCATATCTCAAAAACATTAATACTCCGGACATAGATTCTCTAGACATAACCCCTCCTTAAAAATCATTTTAACAAAAAATAATAAAAATACAAGTATTGACAAGCTATTATAAAAAGTATACTGTATCTTGCATACGAACATTGACAAAGGAGAAGAGATGGAATTACCAAGTCCAGAAAAAATAGAACAATTTAAAAAAACCATTACTGCTTTAAAACAAGACGTTGCCATATTAGCAGGAATAGCTGATCCAGACTCTCTAGCAAATGCTCAATTAATGAGTAAGGTGTTAATTCATTTTGATAAAACTCCTCATATCTTTTTTCTAAATGATAAAGACGATCCCAATATAGCAATTTGGATTAACTCTTTTGAACTAACCGTAGAACCTTCTACAATGTCAGTTTTTCTAGAAGATCCAAAAAAATATAGCGTTATTTTACTAGACTTAAATGATGTAAGAATATTAGGATTAGAACCAGAGCAAATAGTAATAAATATTGTAATTGATCATCATGAAAAAGTTATTGATGAAAAAAAAGTTAGCTGGAGTTGGATCGATAAAAGTGGAGCATCAACCAGTATGACCATGTATTTATTTGAACAATTACAAATAGCCGATATATCAAATGATGAGAATCTTGCTACACAGTGTGCTGTAGCTATTATTGTTGATCTTGGTGGCAACGTTCTTTCTTCAGAATGTACCTTACTTGATCTGCAAATGCTTACAAAAACTAAACCATCTGTCAATACAGAAAAAGCTGGCCAGCTTGCATATATATACTACAATAAAAAACTATTTCATCTTATGGGTGAAGCATGGAAAAATCACTCTGAAAAAGGTCAGGTTGTAGTAACTCACCTTGATCTAGGGTCTATTAAAGAAAATGAACATGTATATTTAGCAGTAATCGCAGATCTATTATATAAATTTACTTGCTTTGATATAGTAATTGTTTGGGCAAAAACCAATGATACAAAAAGAATATTATATAAAGCACGGTCAGGAAAAAAAGAAATGTCTCTTGACCATGTTATTAAAAATGAGTTTGGCGAAAGTGGTGGAGCGAGAGCTGGTAAGGGAGCTGGTTTTCTTCCTGCACTTCCTAAAGTATTTAATCCACTTGATCAAGATGCGGAATATGCTTTTATACAGTTTATGCAACTACAGATGTTTGCTATTGCATCTCAGTATGCATCAGAATAATCCTCATATAATGAGGATTTTTTTACTCCCTTGCAAAAATTAAATAATTATGATAAATTATATATTAATTCCAATGCGCCGCCGTGGTGAAATCGGTATACACGAGAGACTTAAAATCTCTTGGGCTCACGCCCGTGTCGGTTCAAGTCCGACCGGCGGCAAATAAAAATACTGGGTTTACCCCGGTATTTTTATTTGCCCATAAAGGACTTGAGCATTGACTAACTAATATATTACCAGCTAAACTATAATTATAAGATGATAAACAAAAAACTATAAATAACCTCTATAATTATCACTCCTCTAAGAGAATTATAACCCTAAATGCTAACCGCTAAAAGCTAAATGCTAATATATGATCGAATCTAATACAGACAATCAACAATTACAAGAAGATCCTAGAGATACTACTCCAGAATTAAAACCTGATGAGTTTTCTTTTGATATATCCTTGAGACCAAAAAAATTAGAAGAATTTATTGGACAAGATAAAATAAAAGAGCACTTATCTATATTTTTAGAGGCTGCCAAAGGACGTAATGAGGCACCGGAACATATACTTTTTTATGGTAACCCAGGACTAGGCAAAACTAGTCTTGCACATATCGTAGCTAATGAGATAGGTACCAATATCCGTATCGCAGCAGGTCCAACATTAGAACGTGTTGGTGATCTTGCAGCTATCTTAACCAATCTAGAACCTGGTGATGTTTTATTTATAGACGAAATACATCGCCTTAATAAAACTATAGAAGAGGTTTTATATCCTGCAATGGAAGATTATGCATTAGATATTGTTATAGGTAAAGGCCCTTCTGCAAAAACTTTAAGATTAGATCTACCTCGCTTTACATTAATAGGCGCGACTACAAGGCTATCGCTCTTATCCGCACCATTGCGAGAAAGGTTTGGTATTACACATCATTTAAAATTTTATGAAGAAAAAGATATAGAAAAAATTATTAAAAGAAGTGCTGGGTTATTAAATGTAGACATGCATAATGATGCGTGTAATGAAATATCAAAAAGAAGTAGATTTACCCCTCGTATAGCTAATAGATTACTAAAAAGACTTAGAGATTTTGCACAAGTAAAAAATAATGGATTACTTAATAAAGAAATATCCAAGGAAGCATTAGAACATTTAGAGATTGACCACCTAGGATTAGACAATATTGATAGAGAAATATTACGTACTATAATAAATAAATTTAATGGAGGTCCTGTTGGTTTAGGAACAATAGCTGCAGCAACAAGAGAAGAAATAGCTACAATAGAAGAAGTATATGAACCTTACTTATTACAACTTGGACTTTTATCTCGTACACCTAGAGGAAGAGTAGCAACTAATAAAGCCTATGAACACTTGGGTATTAGCCTATTATCATAAAATATTAATTTTATACAAAAAAGAAAACTAGCCACCACGCTAGTTTTCTTTTTATTTAATATATACATTAATTTTGCAAAAGAACTATTTTTTTAACTAAGATAATATAGGTACGATATTAGCATAAGCTGTGGGCATATAAATTGCTTTAACCCCGCAAAGCTATATTTTTATTAACTCTTACTCTCACCCAAGCTAAGAATTATTAAAAACATCTTCCTATATCACCCCAGGTAAAAACTGGAATACTTTCTAAAATCAGCATGGTTTTAATAAAAATGAATAGTAATTTTTTATTTTGTAAAATCATTACTTTTCAAGTTTCTAAAGATATTTTATCATATATTTAAATACTTGTCAAGTATCTACTTTACAAAATATAAAAATTAGCTATTTTTTAGCTAATTTTAGATAAAAGTAATTATAAAAATATTTAACAAAAAATAGTAAATAAAAAAATACTTTTTAAATATTTTTATAAAGAAATAAAGTATTAGATTTACTGCTCTCTTGACAAAATTTCTAAAATATGCTAATATACCAACAGAATCTTCATCCGGAAAGGAGACCCCATGAACGGCTAAGCAACATTAATACAAGTTGCTAAACGTTCAATTGATTCTGAAAAGTACATTTTCTATGTAATGAGAGAGGCCGTCTTCGCGTTATTAACTCCCAACAAGGAGATGCGACATGACGGGTTGATGCTTAGAGTCTTTGCGCCAGACTATAAATGGCGCTTTTTTATTTTAAAGAATCCCACAATATATCAAAAGCTCTCTGAAGCGTATCTTTTATTTCTTGGCTTTTTATCATAACTGTAATTTGTGTTCCAGCAAAACTAGATAACCAAACCGTATCTTTATATAAAAAGAAGTCTCCTCCAAAATGCTTAACATTATCATTTAAATATTTTATTTTTTTACCAAGCTCATCAATACGTTTTAATTTATTCTTTGTTTGATAAATAATTCTTCTTTTAACTTTTAAGTCTGTTATCTTTTTATGTAAAGGCTTTAGCTTATCATATGGATAAACCTTATCAATCTCATCCAAATTACCAAATTCAGAAATTTGATCAACTTTTGATAATAACATATCTTCTTGCATTGCTAAAAATACTTCCGAACCTTCATACATTTTTACAACTGGCTTATCTCCACTTTGTGCTAATTTTAACTCTTGTATATTGCTCTTGATTTCTTTTAAAGCCTGGGTCATTTCGTTATTTTTCTTTTCTGCTAAAGATATAATTCTCTCAGGAGGCTCTACCGCATAAAGAGTTTTTTTTTGTTTTTGTACACTGGTCATTAATCCTAATTTGGTAAGATTTTCTATAATAGAATAGACACTAACTCGAGATAAATTAGTAACACGTGCTATATCCTGCACAGAACTTGGTCCCATTTTTAATGTTTCCAAATATAATCTAGACTCAGTTTCACTGAGCCCTAAACTTTTTAAATATTTTTCCCATTTTTTCATAAACTATTCATTATTATTAATCTATTATACCAATCAGATCTCATATCTTCAAACTAAATATTTTTTCTTGGTGGGACATATTCGACTACTTTTCTCTTTCTACCTGCAGTTATTAATGACCCCTGAGGTCTTTTATATCTTTCTTTTATTCTACTCTCTCTTGATCTCTCTATAATCTGTTTAATTTTTAACTCTATCCTATGAGCTATATCTGCAATAGCTTCTTTATAGTCTAAAACCTCTTCTTGTGGATCTGGTACATGCTCTGGACCAATAATTATATCAGCAGTGCCAACTCCTTTAATATCTGGATTGGTAGTAGCATCAATATTAATCCTATGTTCAATACCATCATCATCTTTAAAAATAAAAAATGCGTCAATACCCAACTTAATATCAACCGCTGTTTTAAAATTTTTAGCAACAGTAGTATAAAATCTTAATCTGCCATCATCCGCTATTCCTAAATTCTTTTTTAATTTATTACGTAAATCACTAGCGTAACGAGAAACTGGATTAACCGAACTATCTTTTTGATATTTTTTTATTAAATCTATTAATTGCTTTACCTTATATTCTGGAACAAACTTACCAGAGGAAGCATGTTCTCCTAAAATCTGGTTTTGTTCTTTTTGAAAACTATCAGGATCTCGTAGTTCCATATAACCGAATAAATATTTTTCAAAAGCTTCTCCTTCTCCTTTCCACCTATCTCTTCTATTTTGTAGTTTTAAAAAATTATCAGCAGTATTATGCGTTTTAAAACTTTCCTCTTTTGGTTTTTCTGATCCTGGAAATTTTCTATCCATAATTTTATTTAAAAAGTTAAACCAGAAATATCATCATTTTCTTCATCTTCTAAAATCTGTGATCTTAAATCTTCTATATCAACCTCTAATGCCTGTGTCTTATTTAATAAAAAATCTATCTTTGCTTGATCTTTTTCTTTCTCAATTTGTTTTTTTATGTTTTCTACAGTGGACTCAAGTCTCATAAGAGCTTCCTTTTTTCTTCCTAATTTTTGTTCAGAAGTTTCTTCTACATTTTGCATTTTTTCAAATGACATATATTCTTATTTAATTAATATTATTTATATTTTTATCACCTAATAAAACTTCACCCAATTTACTATCTATATCTTCTAATTCTGCTAATGTTTTTTCATATTTTAATTTTTGATCTAAAAGTCCGCTTCTAAATTCTTCCAGTGAAGCAAGGGCAATCTTACTCATATCTAATAATTTTTCTTTTTGAGCCTTATCAGCAGAATTTTTAAAAGTTTTTAACGCTTCATTATATTTTTCAACCTGTTCCTCAGCATCTTTAATTATATCATTTATACTAACTAAAAGATCTTCTATTTTTAAAAGAAATTCTTTAATTTTTTCTCGATCTTTATCTATTTCAGAATAATTTTCTACTTTAATTTTTTCTACCATAAATATTATGAATTATTTTTATGGAACTTTCTATCTTCTTCTGCTAAATCCATTATTAGTTTGCGGACTTCGTGTGGAGTTGGCACTTGTTCTAATTCAAATTTTTTTGCTTGTCCAGCTGTTTGGATATGAACATTGCCATAACCAAATAAATAAGGCAATATACCTCTGCTATCAGATGTTGCGTCCTGTATTTTATATAAATCAAGCTCTGCCATAGTACGAGCAAAAACACCCTCTTGCTCAACATTTAACAATCTGTCATTAGTAATAATCCAAGTATCTAAATAATAATCTAGAAAGGCTGCGAAAAAAAATATCCAAGTAGAGAAATAATAAATACTTGTTACTATTATTAATACTGGACGCCAAATATTATGAATTAAAATATCTTGTAAATATGATTGAAATATAAAATAAAGTACAACAGGTATTAAAAATAAAATAAAATAAAAAAATAAATTAGCCAATAAAATAATCTTATCCCTACGCATAACACGTTCTATTTTTTCATAGCCTTTTTGATGAATTAATTTTTTTAAATGTATATTATGCATATTTTTTATTAAAAATTACCTCTACCTAATTGTAAGCCTATATCTACCGGTTCTCTCCAATTAATTGGTGATAAATAATTATAAGAAACATAACTAATAATAATGATGCCTACTACAAACAAAAATAATGCTATAAAAGAAAATGTATTCTCTGTTCTATAGCGAGAAAGATTGCGTACAGTAAAAAATATAAAAAAAACTATTACTAATAAAATTACTAGATATGGAATTAAAAATACTGACAATGGAAAACTAAGTTGCATAAATTATGTTTTAATAAACCTTACTTACTTCTACTCCTGTATAATAATATTTTAAAATTTTTGTATAATTCCACCCATCTGTTTGTGCATTGTGATATGCTCCTTGAGCACTCATACCAACACCGTGTCCCCAAAGTTCCAATCCTTGATCTGATGGAACAGAAACAGAGCGTAACCACGGCTTATCACTACCGCCCCAAACCTCTGTCCAACTTCTTGTTCTACCATCGCTGTGTCCATAATAAGGAGTGATAACAACTTTATTATTATATGTAATAACCTCTCCTTTGGTTTCATTAACAGCTTGGACCACACGAGGACGTTGAATCTCCGATACATAACCTTGATATAATTGATCAGCTGTTGTAGTACGCATATGAAAATATCCCCCATATTTTGTATTACTTTCATAAGTATATAAAGCATAAGTTCTTGCAGCTACTATAATTGATTTTATATAATCTATATGAGATAAATTGCTAGTTTCTGCAATACCCCACAGATAATGCTCCATTGGCAGTCTGTTTATAATCCAAAGACGGCCTGTTGTATCGGCTTGACGCAAAATAATACCATCACGATATTTATTGTAGTTATGCCCATATGCACCCTCACGACTCATTGAAAGGATAGTGAAAATAGCATTTGTTTCTATAGGATCAAAATGTAACTCTCCGCTAGATATAAGATTTAGTCTAGCATTTTTTATAGAAAATATTTTTGTATAAAAATCATACTGTATTCTTATAGACTCATTAGCACTTAAATTTGCTAGAGTTGCTCCAGACTTATCTGTAATTCTATAACCCTTGTCTGCAGTTAGCTCCACAGCTTCTGTATTACTGGTTAAATAATCAAGCCCTATCTCTACAATTGGCTCTACTCTATTTATGTTTTCATTGATAATTCCACTATTATTGCTATTGTTAGACTGATCTGTAACATAAACCGGTATTTCTATATCTCCACCTGCCACTTCTTTATCATAATTTACCACAAGCTGAAGTTTAGCAGTATATTCTCCCCCAACATCAGGAGCTCTAAGCTTAAAATCAATAAAAGCCAATTCTCCAGCCGATGTTCTTATACCTCCTGTTAAAGCTGGTTGATGACCACTGGTCCAAGTGGGATTGTAAAAAATTGACTTACCAGAGCTATTAAGAGTTTCTCCATTTATTAAAATACCCTTGATATCCCAAGGTTCTTTACCTGTATTTTTAAAACCAAGTCTTACATCTACAACCTCTCCAGCTGTTGCCTTTATCTCCTTGAGACTTGCTATTAGGAGGGTTGTACCATAGTTAGAATTAGTAATTACCGGCTGGTTTACTGTAGGTATAGATACGACCGTATTATTAGTTGTTGAAACAATTGGAGTTGATGCAACCTTCTTATTATTAATAACCTTGATAGAAATAGTAAAATCTCCTCCTTCTACCCAAGCTCTATCTTCTGCTGCTAAATAGAAAGATTCTTGATAGCTTCCAACAGTTTGTGGTGCTTTTAGCTTAAATTCTATAAATCCTAACTGACCAGGTAATACTTTTTCTTGTTTTAGTTTAGCTGGTTGATTATATTTATACCAAGAAGAGCTAACAAAGGGACTCTTTCTATATTTTGGTTCATTTGTGTAAATTGAGATAAAATTAGTATCATTATTATACCAAATTGCGTTACCATTATTCTTAAAACCTACTTTGTAAGTAAATTCTTCTCCTGGAGCAAGCTCTAACTCCCCTTTTGGAGCCAACATTAACAATGTTTTATAATCTGATCTAGCATAAGTAGCGGCATTAACTATCTTAATACCTAATAAAGTATTAAAACTTAAAATATCTTTTACTTCTGTTGCTATATTTTTATTATCTTTTTGAGAATACTTACCATAGTCTAAATAATTTTCTGCTAAATTAAGGAAAAAAGAGAAAAAAATTAAAATAAAAAAAGACACAACAATACCAATTAGAGTGCCTCTAAAGTTGGAGGTTTGCCCTTGCTTTTTATAAGAATTAAAGGCAAAATCACTTCCCAACATAGGATGATTTTTATTTAAATTAAACATTTTTGTTACCCTTTACGACAAAGGCCATGGGAAGAAACTTCGTAAAAGATAGTTTTTGTTTTTATTTTGATTTTTTTCGCTTTTTTGTTTTTATCTATTATTATAATATCATTTTTTTTAAGCTTTGTCAAGTGGATAACTTCGTTGACTTTAAGGCTTTTTACTATTATTATATAGAAAGAAGTTGCTCTAAATCTAATAATACTTCATATTTATGTCACTAACCAGAAAATTAGCACACAACACAATAATGCAAATGATTGGACGTTTTGGTGGTGGAATTTTAGCCGTCTTAGGCATTGCCCTTATAACTCGCTACTTGGGAAGAGAGGGTTTCGGAATTTATACCACAATCACTAGTTTTTTGATGTTTTTTGGTATTTTAATCAATTTTGGGCTAACTGTTATTACAATACAAATGATCTCAGAACGTGATGATGGTATAGACAATATACTAAATAACATCTTAACCCTTAGATTTATATCTGCGGTTATATTTTTAGGCATAGCTCCTGTTGTAGCATTATTTTTTCCATATCCTGTAATTATTAAAATTGGTATTGCTATTACTGCTCTTGCCTTCCTATTTCAGATGATGACAGAAACAGTAATAGGATTGTTTCAAAAAAAATTACAAATGTACAAGCCAGCAATGGCAGAATTTATTTCTAGAATTATATTTGTATTATTAATTTGGCTTTTTATTCGTCTAGAATATGGCATATTGGCAATGATGGTAGCATTAATAACTGCAAATTTTTTATGGTTTGTCGGTGTATTTTACTATGCAAGTAAATTAGTAAAGCTTCGCCCCCGTTTTGACTGGATATTATGGAAAGAAGTTATTGTTAGAGCGTGGCCTATAGCCATATCTATAGTTTTAAATTTAGTATATTTAAAAGGTGATGTAATTATTCTTTCTGTAATGAAAAATCAGGAAGCAGTAGGTATTTATGGTGCTCCGTATAAATTAATAGATGCGCTAACAACTTTTGCTATGATGTTTATGGGTTTAATCCTACCATTATTAGCGTCTGCTTGGGCTAAGGGATTACATGATAGATTTATAAGTATATTTCAGAGAACGTTGGATATGATGTTAATAGTAGTTTTTCCAATGATTATAGGGACATACTTTATCAGTAAAAAAGTTATGGTATTTATTGCCGGATCTGACTTTGATATATCTGGTCCAGTACTTACTATATTAGTAATTGGCGCAGCATCTCTTTTTATTGGGTCATTATTTGCTCACACCATCGTAGCACTAGATAAACAAAAAGTTGCTGTATGGGGTTATTTGATTGATGCTGTTCTATCTTTTATTGGCTATTTAATTTTTATTCCAAAATATTCTTATATTGGCGCAGCGTGGGTAACTGTTTTTTCTGAAGCATTTATAGCAGTATTTAGTTTTATAATAATTTATAAATACACTGGAGTTTTTCCAAAATTTATAAAAAGCTCCTTAAAAGCAATTTTAGCATCTATTCCAATGGTATTGTTTTTATATTTTTTTGGAGAAATGCATGTTGCTTTGTTAATGATTGGGTCTACTATAATATATGGGGTATTTATTGTTTTATTTAAAGGTATAGACTTTGAAGAAGTAAAAACAATAATTAAATTAAAAGCTGAATAATATGCTTTTTTTATCTATAATAATTTTTCTTTTTTTCTTCTATTTTACTTATCACAAACCGGTTATAGCTTTAGCTATTTTAGCAGGACTGCTACCTACATATCTAATACGATTTAATCTTTTTGGTGTTCCGGTAACTTTTTTAGAAATTATAATTTTATCAATATTTACAGGATGGTTTATATTTTTTCGTCATAGTGATCTTATCAAAAAAAGACTTTCTAAAATTAGAATACCTTTGATTCTATTTTTTCTTGCTTCGGTAATTGCTGTTATTATTGCTCCAGATAAAATAAGCGCACTGGGTATTTGGAAAGCATATTTTTTTGAAGCTGGATTGATATTTTTTTTAATAATAGCTTTGGTGCATAATAGAAAAGATTTTTCTCATATTGTTTTTGGACTATCTATCTCTGCATTATTAATATCCCTTTATGCAATTGCGCAAAAGTTTTTAGGCTTTCCCATACCATATAAATGGGCTAGTGAATTAAGGGCAACAAGTATATTCCCCTATCCAAATGCAGTTGGATTATATCTTGCTCCAATAATATTATTGATGATAAATGAAGGTATTGCAGATATAAAAAAAATAAAATTAAGTGCGTATTTTATTTTAACATCTATACTTGCTTTAATAGCTATAGCTGTTGCACAGTCCGATGGAGCACTTATTGGGTTAGCTGTTGGACTTTTTATTTTTATAATATTGCACGTACTTGTAAAAGGTAGATACAAAACTGGTATTGCTATTATAATATTAGTTTTAGTTATAGCCAGTTTAACATTTTCTTTAGTTGCGCCTGTAAAAGATAAGATTATGTTAAAAGATTGGTCTGGGATGGTTAGATTTACAATCTGGGGAGAAACTTGGAATATGTTGCGTGATAATTTTATTTTTGGAGCAGGACTTGATGGTTATAAAATTAAAATTTGGCCTTATCACGAATCTTATCAATGGATGGAGGTATTTTTATATCCACATAATATTATTTTCAATTTTTGGTCAGAATTAGGACTTTTAGGAGTTGCGTCATTTATATGGCTGATTAGCAGTTTTTATAAAACATGTTATTTATTAATTAAGAAAGAAAGGGTATTTATCATTACCGCTATTTCTGCAATGATAGTATTATTGGTACATGGACTTGTAGATGTTCCTTACTTTAAAAATGATTTATCAATTTTATTTTGGATAATATTTAGTATGCCTTTTATTGGCATAAAAGAAGAAAGGGATTAATCATATGGAGAGGTGGCCGAGTGGTTGAAGGCGCTGCTCTAGCCCTGTTATACAACAGGGCGCCCCGTCGAATGACTGGGGCGAAAAGCTTATTTATAAATATTATGTTTTACGTTTATATACTATTATTATCCAATAAACAATTGTATACAGGTTTTACAGCTGATTTAAAAAAAGAATTAATAAACATAATTCTGGCAGTGTAAAATCTACAAAAAATAAGCGACCTTTAAATTTAATTCATTATGAAGAATATTTAAAAGAATCTGATGCACGCAGAAGAGAAAAATTTTTAAAAACAACTGAAGGAAAACGTTTATTAAAAATGCAGATCAGAAATCTTTTATTAGAAATTAACAAATAATTAATGTTTAATCGGAGGGGTGGCTCGAGTGGTTGAAGGCGTCACTCTCGAAAAGTGATAAGGGTGAAAGCCCTTCGTGAGTTCAAATCTCACCTCCTCCGATTAAACATTAATACTCTCACTCTGTTCATTAAATGACTGGGGCGAAAAGCAGTGTATCACAAGATACCGTGGGTTCAAATCCCACCCTCTCCGCCAATTTACAATTTCAGAGTTTTCGGAAGTTTTACGCACCTGCGGTGTGGTCGCCTCGCCTGCGGGCGAGGCTGAAAGGGCTGAATTTGCAACGATTTGCCACGCTCCGCGTACGTCAGTCGGGGTTCTGTTCAAAAAAAGTTAGAATTTCAACCAAAAGGTACCGCCAATTTGATAAAAATATTTTTATAAAAAAATTAAATTAAAAAATATGAAAAATAAACCAGAAAAATATTGGCAAGAAAAATTAACTTCTGAGCAATATAAAGTTCTTAGAGAAAAAGGTACGGAACCTGCCTTTAGCGGTAAATATGACAAACTATTTAAAGAAGGTATTTATAAATGTGGTGCCTGTGGAGCAGAATTATTTTCTAGCAAAACTAAATATGACGCAGGTTGTGGGTGGCCAAGTTTTTATGATTCTGTATATAAAAATAAAATAGAACTTGTAAATGATAATAGTCTGGGTATGAAGCGAGTTGAAGCTAGATGTGCTAATTGTGGATCTCATCTAGGTCACTTATTTGATGATGGACCTAATCCAACAGGAAAAAGATATTGCATTAATTCTCTCGCATTAAACTTTGAAGATAAAAAATAATAAAATATCCTTAAAAATATCCTCCTAACATTATCATATTCTTAATAATGTGAGAATGTTAATTATAAAAAAAAGAATCATATAGTTAATTGTATGATTCTTTTTTAACTGATTATTAAACTTAAAATTATCCAAATGTAAATGTAAAAGCTTTTAGACCAGGACCTTCTATTATTAATTCTAAAGTATGTTCACCACTACCATCTTTATTATTAACCAATCTATACAAATCATCTGCCTCTATTTCTACTACTCCATTTACAACATCTTCTCCCGCATTTACAGTAATTTCCTTACCATCCTGTAAAACCCTTACTTTATTTAAAGTTTCACTACTTGCTACAAAAAATACTTTCTCTGCTTCATATTTTATAATAATATGAGAATTAGTATTTTTAGTAACAGCATATTCAGAAGTAAAATCCCAATCACCAGTAAGATATATTTTATTTTTTTTCACTATATTGGGTTTAACAAATGTTTGTGTTTCTCCAATTATAACACTACCATTATCCAACCATTGATTTCTATTTGCTCCAAAATATATTTCTGGAGTTTGCATTCTATTAAAATCTACAGTTTCTGCATTTTGTGGAGTTGTTATATTTTTATCAATTACTAAGTTTTGATCTAGCTGCTTAGCTCTTTCTTCTAATAATTTTTGTATTACCATTTCTGTTTCTTGATATCCACCCTCGCCAATATGATCATAAACAATATTACCCTTTAGATCTATAATATATTTTCTTGGCCAATAACGATTGCCATAAGCTGTCCAAGTAGAATAGTCATTATCTAAAACTACTGGATATTTTATACCATATTTTTTTGTAGCAGCAAGTACATTTTCATATTTTTTTTCAAATTCAAATTCTGGAGTATGCACACCAATAATTAATAATCCCTTATCTCCATATTTTTCTTGCCATTGATTTAAATATGGTAAAGTACGTTGACAATTAATACAGCTGTATGTCCAAAAATCTACTAAAACAATATCCTTACCAATATGATCTGCTATTTTAACTGAGTCTGTATTAATAAATCCATCTGGGCTACTTATTTCTTTTGCCTTTGGATACATGTCACTTGCTCCTTTTAAAAATAAATCTTCATATTTTATATCATCAGTTGTTATTTTTACTTTTTGACTTTCTAAGTAGTAAATAGAAAAACCTATAATAGTTATAATAATAGCTATCACTATATATCTCGTATATTTATTCATAATTTATAATAATATGTTATTTAAAAATTCAAAATTAGCAATTCTACTTAAATTTTGAGTAAATATTAAAACGCCTAATACAATCAACATAATTCCAAAAATTATATTAATCACTTTTGATGCTTTGCTAAATTTCTTTAAAATTTCAGAAGCCTTATTAGCAAACAAACCAACTATTAAAAATGGAATGCCAAATCCTATAGAATATGCCATTAATAATGAAAATGCAGAACCTGGCTGTGTTACTGCAAGAGCTAATATTCCACCTAAGACAGCTCCAACACAAGGAGTCCATCCTACTGCAAAAGCTGCACCAAAAACTGCTGATGTTAAATACTGAGAATTAAATCTCTTTTTTACATTTAGCTTATATTCTTTATCTAAAAAATTTAACTTTATAATACCAGTTAAATAAAGTCCAAAAAATATAATTAATGTTCCACCTATACGTCCTAACCATTCTTGTACATCATAAGCATAACGCTCTAAAAGAGTATTTAATAAAACTCCTAAAATCGCAAAAACTAAACTAAAACCTAAAACAAAAAATACACTATTTAAAAATATTTTTTTTCTATTATGCTCTGCCTCATTTAAACTGGTGCCGGCTAGATATGCAAGATAGCCAGGAATTAGTGGCAATACACATGGTGCCGCAAAAGATATTAAACCAGCGGTAAATGCAAATAATAATCCTACTTGGGTCATATTTATTTTAGATAATTATTAATTTGTTTTAGATATTCTTGTTTTGTCCAAGAATTTGGAGCCTTTAGAACACGCTTTCCATTTTTTAATATTACTTTACTGTGCTGATAAGCAATACCAAATTCACGTGCCAATTCTTTTTCATTACTATCTGTTTGATTATCATTATAATTTACTCTAAAACCTATGAGACTATCATTAGTTAATTCATTAAAAGCTGGGTAAAGAGAGTTTTTTGTTTCTTCTGCACAAATTGGACACCAGTTAGCATAAAAATACAATAATATTAATTTATCAGAGGCTAAAGCTTTATCATAATCTGATTTATTAAAATCTAGTAAAGGAGATGAAGACCCAGCCAATACTTGTCCGCTAAAATTTATTTTTTTATTTTCTATCATAGACTCGTCATCACCCATCATAGCACTTTCTTCCTCCATCATAGATTCGTCATTATCTATCATAGAATTATCTTCTTCTTGCATCATAGAGCTATCTTCTTCTTGCATCATAGACTCGTCAAAAGAATAGTCGTTATTTATGTCAGTAGCATACTGACATCCTGCTCCTACCAAAAGTAAAGCTAATAAAATTGGTAAAAATGAGAAAAACTTATAATTATTTTTCATATATAATTTATTAATTTTTAATTATTAAATTATTATAGCCTATAAAAAATTAGATGTAAAGTATACTTTACATCTAATTTTTATTATTTTGATAGATTATTGTGGATAACTTTGATAAAATCATAGCTCCTAATACATATAGTAGCCATGGATCTAAAGCTCCTTTAAATTCTTGCCACACAATACCTAGAACTAAAACCCCTATACCAACAAGATAAGCAATTCTTCCAGATATCATAATATGAATATGATCTCTTTCATCTTTAGCCTTCACCTTCCAAATAAATCCTGTAAATAAAACAAATAGAACTATTAAAACTAATAATAAAAAACTGACTAGCATATTAGGCATCCAAAAATGTAATGGGTTTAAAAATAGCAACAATAGTATTAATAGTAAAATAGATACCATAAATTCTCCAATATTATTTTTCATAAGTTATAAAAAAAACATCTTCAATATTTTTTTTAAAAAACATTGAGATTCTTAATGCTAAAAGTAAAGAAGGTATATAATTACCCTTTTCTATCGCAATAATAGTTTGGCGAGTTACACCAATTATACTAGCCAACTCCCGCTGTGTAATATTACGAGCAATTCTTAATTCTAAAATTTTATTATTTATAGTTTGTTCCATGTATTTATTATATATTATTAAAAATCTATGTCAAGTCAACTTTACTTTAAAAAATCAATAAACTATTGACATTTTGCTCTTTTTAGCATATACTATAATCTATATGATAAAATTACGTAATAAAATAATTAGTTTTTTATATCAAAAAACTTTTAAAAAATTAGCATTTAGAGCAGATCCGGAAGATGTTCATGATAATATTATTAATTTTGGTAAATTTTTAGGATCCAATTTTTTAACCAGAGGTTTGGTATCTCTTTTTTTTAATTATAAAAATACCACGTTGGAACAAAAAATATTAGGAATTAATTTTTCTAACCCTATTGGACTTTCTGCAGGTTTTGATAAAAATGCAGAATTAACAAAAATATTACCAGAAGTTGGTTTTGGTTTTGCAGAATTAGGTTCTATAACTGGTGAACCTTGTGAAGGCAATCCTAAACCTAGGTTATGGCGTCTACCTAAATCAAAAAGTTTAGTTGTTTACTATGGACTAAAAAATGATGGTGCAGAAGCGATATCAAAAAGACTAGCAAATAAAAAATTTAAAATTCCAATGGTAATTAGCATAGCAAAAACAAATTGTAAAAAAACAGTAGATGTTAATGCTGGAATAGAAGATTATTTAAAGGCATATCAAGCTTTTGATAATATTGGAGCTTACTATACTATAAATATAAGCTGCCCAAATGCTTTTGGTGGAGAGCCATTTTCTGATCCAGAAAAATTAGAATTACTTTTAGAAAAAATAATAAAACTTCCAAAAACAAAACCTATTTTTATTAAGCTTTCCCCAGACTTATCAGAAAATAATATTGATCAAATTATAGACTTAGCAATAAAATATAATATAGATGGATTTATCTGTTCAAATTTAACTAAAAAAAGAGAAAATAAAAATATAATAGACAAAGATGTTCCAGAAGTAGGAGGTATAAGTGGTAAAGTGGTAGAGAGTTTAGCAAATGATTTAATCTCTTATATTTATAAAAAAACTAATGGTCAAAAAATTATTATTGGTGTTGGTGGAGTATTTACCGCAGAAGATGCTTATAAAAAAATAAAAATGGGTGCATCTTTAATACAAATAATTACAGGAATGATTTTTAATGGACCTGGAACTATTAGTGATATTAACTTGGGATTAGTAAAACTTTTAGAAAAAGATGGGTATAAAAATATCAGTGAAGCAATTGGACAGAATAATAAAAAATAGATATTATTAAATTATGAAAAATAAAATAATAATTGGATTAATAATTATAATAGCTAGCTTTGCAATGCTAGGTGCTTTAGGTATGGCCTATATGCCACATAATATGACCGACTGCCCTATAGTAAATGCAGAATGTACAGATTTAAATAGTATGGCAACTATGCTGCTACATCACATATCTATTATAAATATATTTGGGCAAGGTACATTCATGGAATTAATGAATCTTTTTGCAATATCTTTATTATTTATTTTATTTTCATTTTTTATTTTAGAAGTTCGGCAAAATATATCTTATATAAAAATTTATTCTTTAGAAATACCTGTCTCAACATTCAATCGTTTAATACGATGGATTGCTATAAAAAAAAGAAATATACCTCTAGTAGTTTTGGCGCATAATTTTGACCTATCTTAAATAGATAGTCTCTTTTAATTATTAAGCGCCCATTCAAAATATGAATGGGTTTTTTAACATATGAAAAGTATTATTATCGTTCTTGTGATTGTTGCTGTATTAGGTTTTGGCTACATGACATTATCAAATAATAGCAATATCGTGTCTATAGAAGGACAACATAAAATAGTTGTCTACAAATCTCCTACCTGCGGCTGTTGTGCTAATTATATTAGCTATCTTAAAAAAGAAGGCTATGAAGTAGAAGTAAAAAATTCTGATATCTTACTTGATCAGATAAAATCAGAAAATAATATTCCTGGAGAAGTAGAAAGTTGTCACACATCTCTTATTGATGGATATTTTGTTGAAGGTCATATTCCTGTAGAAGGAATTAATAAACTTTTAGCAGATCGTCCAGATATAGCAGGTATAGGGCTAGCAGGTATGCCAGTTGGATCTCCCGGAATGCCTGGAACAAAAAATGGAAATTTTAAAATCATGAATATCGCTCATGATAACAAGGTTTCTTCTTTTATTAACTTATAATTAACTAAATTCCCGCCTTCGCGGGAAAGACAGATGTTTTATGAAAATATTATTAATTGCATTGTTAATTTTATTGCTACCGATAAAAGCTGTTTTAGCACACTGTCCCTTATGTACTATAGGGGCAGGTGGTGCAACGCTACTGGCTATATATCTTGGAATTAGCGTTGCTCCTGTTGGTGTTTTTATTGGTGCCTTTGCCTTAGCTATAGGACTTTGGAGTGCTAAACTACTAAAAAAACAATACATACCACAACAAGCTAATATAATAGGGGCGCTATCATTTTTATCAATAGTTATACCAGTAATGCCACTTATGAAAGATTATAGCTCTCTTTATGTTCCCTGGATTGGAAATTACGGCTCAACCTATCTAATAAATAAATTTTTATTAGGAGCTGTTATTGGAGCGTTTCTGCTTTTTATATCACCCTATATAAGCAGAAAGATTATTAATCTTAGAGATGGAAAAATGATCCCATACCAAGGCATAGCAATAACTTTTGTCTTACTTAGTATAACATCTATAATATTAGAATTTGCCCTATGATTACATACTTAACAGTTTTTTATTTGATAATATTTTTATTTATAATACTTTTGATTATTAAAAAAATGTTCAAATTAAATATATGTGTATTATGTGCCAGTATTAGTATCACCTGGATATTACTGCTTATACTTTATTGGTTAGGATATTTTATAGATATTATTTTATTAGCGTTATTAATGGGACAGAGTATTATAGGAATTTATTATTTATTAGAAAAAAGGTTAGCAGAAAAATTTTATATTTTTAGACTACCGTTTATTTTAACTCTAACTTTTTTCTTTTATTATTTAATGTCTCCATTTAAAAATATTTTATTATTAATAGGAATATTAATAATATGGAGTATTGGATATATAATTTATTCTAAAAAAAATCTAAGTAAATTTAAATCTCTAGCGAAACAACTAATAGAATGTTGTAAAAATTGGTAAATTAAAATTAAATAAATAAATATGCAAATAACAAATCCATTTAAAAGAAAACCGAAAGATCCGTCAAAGCAAATATTTAGATATAATGATGGAAAATTAATAGTAAGTTTAAGTCCTTTAAAATTATGGAAAGGAACAGCTCTGATTTTTATTTTTCTTTTTGCATTTACTCAGGTATTTGGACTAAATCTAAACTTAGTAGGTATGATAAATACAGATACTGTAAAAGCAAGTAAAAATATATCAGAAAAGATAGTGGTAAATAAAGATGGTGACGTAGACTTGTCACGACTACAAGAACAGGTACTACCAACGCAAGGAATTGTAATTCCTATAAAATGGGGTGACTTAGGTAAACAACTTGTTGATACTGGTGTAATAGATAGTCAAGCATTTGAAAGTATCTATGCAAATCGTGGAGGACTTGGAGATTATGAAAAACAATTACTATATGGAAATACAAAAGATTTTATAAAAATGGATGAAGGTAATTCTCAATTTTTACTTAACCTTCTTTGGGCATTTGGATTAGGAAATAAAAATATTATCTTAGATAATGGTCCTATGCAAGATGAAAGATATGGTGGAGCAGGTGGTTTTGCGTCTACTGGTGGTTGGTCACTAGCAAAAGGCGACCCAATGGATCATTATAGTCATCATTCATTTATAACGCTATCTGCAAATCAACAAAAAATGGTAGAAAATGTTTCTAAAGGCATTTATCGTCCATGCTGTGGCAATTCTACATACTTCCCAGATTGTAATCATGGTATGGCAATGCTTGGATTGTTAGAATTATTAGCTTTCAATGGAGCTAGTGAATCTCAAATGTATAAAACTGCATTGGAAGTAAATTCTTTCTGGTTTCCAAGTACATATCTAACTATTGCAAAATACTTTGCTGGACAAGGAGTTTCTTGGGATAAGGTTGATCCAAAAGTTGCCTTAAGCGCTAACTACTCAAGTGCTGGAGGATACAAACAAGTACAAGCACAGGTAGAACCAGCAACGGTTAGTGGAGGTGGTGGTTGTGGTGTATAATATATAGTAATAGATAAAAATCTGTTACGTAGCTTGTTATGCAACAAGCTACGTAACAGAAAATAACACATTAAATTGTTATGATAAAAAAAGAAACATATCCTATAGCCGGAATGCACTGCGCATCATGTGCATTAAGTATAGAAAAAGATTTTAAAAAAACAAAAGGCATTCAAAGTGCTAATGTTAATTATGCTGCAGAACGTGCCACAATAGAATACGATCAAGAACAAATTAATATAAATAAACTAAAAGATATAGTAAAAAATAGAGGATATAAACTTATAGCTCCAGAAATTATTAATAAAAATTACTTAAAAAAAGAAAAGGAAACAAAAATGAATCATAGCAATATGGAGGATATGGATCATAGTAAAATAATAAAAAAATCAGAACTTAAAATACTACAAACAAAGTTTTTGATTGGTGCAATATTATCGTCTTTAATTTTAATATTAAGCTTTGGAGCACATATATTTAATTTTGATAGCTTATTCTCTAAAAGCGGTAGACTACTTATTATACTTATACTTACAACTCCTGTAGTATTTTGGGTTGGTTGGCAATTTTGGCGAGGTGCTTGGTATGGTTTAAAAAACTTCAATGCTAATATGGATACATTGGTTGCTATGGGAACAGGATCTGCTTATTTTTTTAGTTTAGTTATAACTATATTTAGTCTAATAGGTAAAAACACCGATCTTGGAGTATATTTTGATGCCGCCGCAGTTGTAACAACGCTTGTATTACTAGGTAAGGTATTAGAGGCAAAGGCAAAAAGCTCTGCAAGTGATGCAATAAAAAAACTTTTACAATTACAAGCAAAAACAGCTCGTGTAATAATAAATGGAGTAGAAAAAAATATTACAATAGAAAAAGTAAAGGTTGGGGATATAATACTTGTTAAACCAGGAGAAAAAATACCGGTAGATGGAGTGATTATTGATGGTGAATCAGCCATAGATGAGTCCATGGTAACTGGAGAATCCTTACCAGTAGATAAGAAAAAAAATGATGAAGTAATTGGCTCTACTATAAATAAAACAGGGACATTTAAATTTAAAGCTATAAAGGTTGGCAAAGATACCTTCTTGGCTCATATAGTAAAATTAGTAGAAGATGCACAAGGATCAAAAGCACCCATACAACGTTTTGCAGATAGCATTGTTAGTATATTTGTACCTATAGTTTTATTAATTGCCTTTCTTTCTTTTATCGTATGGTTGATATGGGGTCCGGCACCTAGTTTAGCATTTGCATTAGTAAATACAGTAGCAGTACTGGTGGTAGCTTGTCCGTGTGCATTAGGGCTTGCAACACCAACATCTATAATGGTTGGAACAGGGATTGGAGCAGAACATGGAATAATAATAAAAAGCGCAGAATCTCTTGAGGGTGCTGGAAAAATTAATGCAGTGGTACTAGATAAAACAGGAACATTAACAAAAGGAGAGCCATCTGTTACAGATATTATTGGGGATGAAAAAACATTAGAAATAGCAACTTCATTAGAGCAGAATTCTGAACACTCCCTAGCTTCTGCAATTATAAATAGGGGTAAAAAAGAAAATATTAAAATATTAAATGTTCTAAAATTTAAAGCGATTCCAGGTAAAGGAATTACTGGTATTATTAATAAAACATCTTATCTTTTTGGTAATAAAAAATTAATGAGTGAAAATAAAATCATAATTGATAAAAATATTGAAGAACAGATTAAAAAAATAGAATCTCAAGGTAAAACTGTTATGATATTAGCTTCTGATAAATTTATAGGAGCAATTGCGGTTGCCGATACTTTAAAAGAAACATCAATAGAAAGTATTAAATCTTTACAAAAAATAGGGCTAGAGGTTTGGATGATAACTGGAGATAATAAAAGAACAGCAGAAGCTATGGCAAAAAAGTTAGGAATTAAAAATGTTATGTCAGAAGTTCTACCTGAAGAAAAGCAAAATAAAATAAAAGAGTTACAAGCACGAGGATTAAAAGTTGCTATGGTTGGAGATGGTATTAATGATGCACCCGCCCTAACACAAGCTAATATTGGTATTGCTATAGGCACAGGTACTGATATTGCAATTGAATCAGGTGATATTACACTTGCCTCCGGTGATCCAAAAGGAGTTTATAATTCAATATTATTATCTCGTAAAACATTAGGAAATATAAAACAAAATTTATTTTGGGCTTTTATTTATAACATTCTGCTTATTCCTGTAGCTGCAGGTATTTTATGGCCTATATGGGGCATAACATTAAATCCAATGCTAGCAGGTGGAGCAATGGCATTTAGCTCTGTATCGGTTGTACTCAATGCACTCCGATTAAAAAAAATAAAAATATAATTTGATATAATACATAATATATATTTATTAAGATTATTAAAAAAATAGAATGGAATTAATAATACCAGCATTTATAGCGGGGATGCTAACTTTTTTAGCGCCATGCACATTTCCTCTATTACCAGCATATATATCTTTTATTAGTGGAACGTCTATAAAAGATATTAAAAATATAGAAAAAACTAATAAAATAAAACTTAAAATATTTTATAATGGATTATTCTATGTTTTAGGTTTTAGCTTAGTTTTTATTGTACTTGGTAGCTTATTTGGCTTAGGTGGATCTTTTTTAATAAAATATAGAATATGGGTATCTAGAATAGGAGGTGCTTTTGTAATATTATTTGGTCTTTATATTCTAAATATTATTAAGCTTCCAAATATCAATATATCCATTGAGGGATCTTCTTATCTTAAAAAATTACAACCAGGTAATGCTTTAAGTTCTTTTATATTAGGAGTTATTTTTGCAATGGGGTGGACTCCTTGTGTTGGACCTATACTGGGTTCTGTGTTACTGTTAGCCTCTAGTACTGCAACCTTAGCTAAAGGAGCGCTTCTTCTTGCTATTTTTTCTTTAGGTTTAGCCCTACCCTTCCTAATAATAGCTATAGGATTTGGATGGGTTACGGAATATCTTAAAAAAATAAATAAATATTTAAATATTATATCTATAATTGCTGGTATTTTTTTACTAATAATGGGATTACTTTTAATAACTAATAATTTTGCTCAGTGGAACGCTTTTTTTTATAATTTATTTAATTTTTTAAATTATGAAAAAATAATTATAAACTATTTATAATATGCATACGATATTAAATTATAATAAAATCATGTCCGGCATTTATATAGGCACCAATGCATGTTGCTTAACGCATTTTAGTCAAAAATTAAAAACTAAAGGAGTGAGTGCTGACATATCTCTTGAGGAAGAAAGATTAGATAATCCAAAAGGTGTATCATTTTTTATTTGGCTACCAGTTAAAGACCATACTCCGCCAACACAAGATCAATTAAATATTGGCATTAATGTTATAGATTCTTTATTAAAGCTTAAAAAAAAATATTTATATACATTGTAAAAATGGACATGGTAGAGCTCCTACACTTTTTTCCGCATACTTAATTTGGAAAAAAAATATGACAGTCAAAGATGCAGTAAATTTTATAAAAAAGAAAAGAAGTTCAATTCATTTAGAAACAAGCCAACTAAAAGCTTTAGAAAAATTTAAAAAATTAAATAAATAAACTATGCTAGATACAATAAATATTTTTTTTACAAATCCCATTTTTTCTAAAATAATATTAAATAATAGTCTCAAACAATGGATGATTGCATTAATTGCTTTTATTGCTTTTATTTTAGGATTTAAGATATTCCAAAGTATTATTATTTATAAATTAAATAAATTAGCTAAAAAAACTAAAACAGATATAGATGATACATTAATTCAAATAGTTAAAACCCTAAAGCCACCATTTTATTTATTCTTATCTTTTTATCTGTCATTACGTTTTGTATTACTTGAAGATAAAATTTTAAGAGTTATAAATGTAATATTAATAATATGGGTTGTTTATCAAATTATTAAATCTCTTCATATAGCTATAGATTATACGATAAAAAAAGCTATGACTAAAGATAAGATGGTTGGATCTAAAGATATCTTGAGCTTATTTAGCAAGATATCAAAAGGTATTTTATGGATTTTAGGATTATTGGTAGTATTATCTAATCTTGGTATTAATATAACATCTCTTATAGCAGGTCTTGGTGTTGGTGGCATAGCAATAGCATTAGCATTACAAAATATACTATCTGACTTGTTCAGTTCTTTTGCTATTTACTTTGATAAACCTTTTGTTCCTGGAGATTTTATTATAACAAAAGATAAAAAAGGAACGGTTATAAAAATTGGAATTAAAACAACTCGCCTAAAAGCCTTAGATGGTGAAGAAATTGTTATACCAAATCAAGAGCTTACTTCAGCAGTAATACAAAATTTTCAAAAACTTAAAGAAAAAAGAGCTGTTATTAATTTTGGAGTAACTTATGAAACACCTAGTACAAAATTAGAAAAAATACCTATACTTATAAAAGATATTATTGAGAACGTAAAAGAAGTTAGGTTTGATAGATGTCATTTTTATAGGTTTGATGACAGCGCCTTATCTTTTGAAACTGTTTTTTTTGTTTTAAACGAAAATTATAATATATATATGGACAAAAATCAAGAAATATGTTATAAAATAAAAAGAACCTTTGAAAAAGAAGGTGTGTCTATGGCATACCCGACAAGAATAATTTATACACCTAAAGCCAAATAGGAGGATTGATGAGAAAAAATCAGACTTCAAAAGCTCACAAAACTAGGTCTATCCGAGAAATCACCAATGAAGAGTTGTTTATTAGACTTAGTAAATTTGAAGAATTTAGGTTTAAATGTAGAAGTTGCAACAAAGAAAATGGCCACGAACTAAAGGGTAAAAATAATAAAGCCTATTTACAGTGTAGCAATCCAAAATGTGGCAATACAATAAGATTAACCCCTACCTCAAGACACTTCTTGGAAGAAAAACTTAGAAGCTTTTTAAGACAAGAGTTCGAAGTTTCTTTGTAGTAAAATCAAAACCGGAGTAATATCCGGTTTTTTATTTAATTTATTAGTTTACACATTATTATAAAAGTTATATAATATTTATATACATATACAATGTACTAGATTTTTTAAATATGGATAAATTTTTTATATCATTACAACAAATAAGCTGGCCTTTATTTTTAATAATAGCCTGGACTCTACCATGGAAAGCTGTGGCTTTATGGAAAGCTGTAAAAAATAATAATAAAACATGGTTTATCCTATTATTTATCCTAAACACTATGGCAATTTTAGATATTGTCTATATTTTTATATTTAGTAAAAAAAAGGTAGATCAAGATATTATTAAAACCACATTAAATATATGAAAAAAATAACTAAGGCCGTTATTCCTGTAGCTGGATATGGAACAAGATTTTTACCTACAACAAAAGCACAGCCAAAAGAAATGCTTAATGTGGTTGATAAGCCGGTTATACAATATATAGTAGAAGAGGCTGTAAATTCTGGTATAACAGATATTATTCTTGTAACAGGTATGGGTAAACGTGCTGTTGAGGATCATTTTGACCATAATAGCGAACTTTATAATTGGCTAGATAAAAGCGGTAAAGCAAAATTAAAAGATGAGTTAAAAAAAATAGCTAGTATGGCTAACTTTATTTATATTCGTCAAAAAGGACCTTATGGTAACGGAACCCCTATCTTAAATGCTAAACAAATCATAGGAGATGAGCCTTTTGCAGTTTTGTTTGGTGATGATATTTTTTCTGGTAAAAAACCAAGACTAAAACAACTAATAGAAGTTTATGAAAAATACGGAGATCCTGTTATTACAGCCCACAAAACTAATAATGAAGGAACTTATAAATATGGTATTATAGAGGGTGTAAATGTAGAAAAAAATATCTATCAAGTAAAGCGTGTTTTAGAAAAACCGGGACCTAAAAAAACAAAATCAAGACTGGCATCTATAAGTGGATATGTTTTAACCCCAGACATATTTGATGCATTAGAAAAAGTAAAACCCGGTAAGGGAAACGAAATATATCTACCGGATGCAATTGATATGATTTCAAAAAAACGACCTGTTTATGCTTGTGAAGTTGATGCTGACTACTATGATGTAGGCTCAAAACTTGGATGGTTAAAGGTAAATGTTGATTTTGCACTAAAAAGAAATGAACTAAAAGGTGAGTTTAAAAAATATTTAAAAAATATTTTAAAATAATTATAAATTAATTCTACTAGTTAATTAGTATTTAAAAATTAGGTTAAATAACCTAACTGCTAATTGCTAAACTCTAAATGCTATTATGAAAAAAATACTATTTTTATCTTTTTTGGGATTATTAATACTTTCTGGTGCAGTATGTAAGACTACACCTAAAGAATTAGTAGAAGCTACAAAGCCAGTACAGCTTGTATATTGGAGAGTTTTTGATGATAGTGATGCATTTGGAGATTTAATTGCAGAATATAATAGCTTACACCCAAATGTAAATATAGTTTATAAAAAATTACGTTATGAAGAATTTGAAAAAACATTATTAGACGCCCTAGCAGAAGATAGGGGTCCAGATATGTTCTCTATTCAAAATACCTGGATGAGGGGTTATCAATCAAAATTATTACCATTACCAGCTACTCTATCAGTTCCATACCGCACTATAGAGGGAACAATTAAAAAAGAGGCTGTTTGGAAGCTAAATACCATAAAAGGACTTGCCTTAAAAGATTTACGCAATCTTTTTATAGACCAGGTAGAACAAGATGTTTATCTACCTCAAACAACTAACACTGGTATAGAATATAGTATCTATGGCCTACCTCTTTCAATTGATACAATGGTTTTATTTTATAATAAAGAATTATTAAATGCTTCTGGTATTCCTAATCCAGCAACAGACTGGCAAACCTTTAAAGAACATGTAAAAAAATTAACAAGACAAGATTCTGCAGGAAATATTACAACTGCAGGAGCAGCATTAGGGTCTGCAACAAATATAAATAGATCATCCGATATCTTATCATTATTAATGATGCAAAATGGTGCAGAGATGATTAATACAAATGGTAGAGCAACATACAATACTGTACCCGCTGGACTAGAAGGTAGATCTATAACACCTGGAGAAGAGGCTTTAATATTCTATACAGACTATGCATCTCCCCAAAAAGAAGTTTATACTTGGAATGAGGATATGCCAGACTCTCTTGATGCTTTTATACAAGGTAAGACTGCATATTACTTTGGTTATTCTTATGATATACCAACAATACAATCCAGGGCTCCAAAGTTACAATATGGAATTACAACTATGCCACAAATACAAGGAAATAAAGAGGTTAATTTTGCTAATTACTGGATAGAAGTTGTATCTCGTAAAACTCAGCATTCAGATATAGCATGGGATTTTTTACAATTTATAACATCAAAACCTGAAAATGCTATTAAATATTTAAATAGAACTTCCAAACCAACAGCCTTGAGATCTTTAATCCAAACACAGCAAGAAGATATAGTTTTAGAACCATTTGCAAAACAATTATTAACAGCAAAAAGCTGGTATAAAGGAAAAGATGCTATGACTACTGAAAAAATATTTCAAGATATGATATTAGATGTTTTAACAGGAAATAGAATACCAAAAGATGCATTGGATATATCAGTAAGAAAAGTTGATCAAACATTATAAAGAGCACTTAGCGTGTAGCTTATAGCGATTAGTTATCGTATCGCTACACGACTTTTGCAAAGTAAAATACAACATCCTTAAACCCTAAATGCTAATTGCTAAACGCTATCCTTATGAAAAAATACAAAAAAATAATATTAGTAAGTGTTTTATTTATACTAATAGCTCTTCCTGTATCTGCACAAATTAAACCCTTAATAGGTAAAGGTGGCTACGTTCCTTGCGCAACAGATGCGACTGCTGTATTAAATCTTGACTGCTTCTTGGATTTATTAGGTGGTGTATCAAAGTTAATATTAGGATTAACAGGAAGTTTGGCATTATTATATTTTGTATATGGAGGAATAGTTTTATTAACATCTGGTGGCAATGAAAGTCGCATTACAAATGGTAAAACTATTTTGTCTCACGCCATAATAGGTGTTATAATTATATTTGGAGCCTACCTATTGGTAATCACAGTAGAAAAAATAGCTGGAGTTAATCTTGGAGCTAATTCTGGATTAAATACTTCTATAGATCCTAATAAGATAAACACAGCCCCCCCTAGTCAAAATACTGGACAGACTGGTGGAGTTACAAAATACTACTGCATTAAAACAACAAGCACAACAACTTCGGGTCCAAAGCCAGAACAAAAAACAGTAGAAACGATAGTAGGGACCGGGTATTCCAATGAAAAAGATTGTATGGATTATTGTGTAACACAGGTGGTGCAACCAAAATGTCAACCTAAAACAGAAAATTAATAAAACATATGTTCAAAAATAATAAAAAACTTATCTTCATACTAATTCTTGTTGCTATAGGTGGTTTTTTATTATTATCTCCTGCACTAGCAGCGCCTACTAAAGCACTTGATAATCCATTAGGAACAACTGATATTAACGCTTTAATAGGTAGAGTCATAAAAGGTGTTTTAGGTATTGTAGGCTCATTAGCACTTTTAATGATTATTTATGGTGGTTTTACTATGTTAACCTCTGGTGGCGCTGAACAAAAAATAAATAAAGCTAAAGGTATTATTGTTTGGGCTATTATAGGATTAGTAGTTATATTTTTAAGTTATGCTATTTTAAATGCTGTACTTGGAGTATTAACTACTGGCACAAGCTCTAATCAAAACAATAGTACAACATATTCTGGCTGTTGTGTGCCTACTAGCTCTAGCAATAGTTGTTTTGGTAGTGATGGTCCTAGCTCCTGTGGATCAGGGTCTAGTTTTACATTTCAATCACAATCCTGTTCAAGTATTGCAGGATGTTCTAAATAATAAGAGCTGTTTATCCTATTTTTTTAATTAAAAAGTAGTTTAAATCTAGAATTAATTAATATTGATTCTAGATATCAATTACTAACCTTAATTATGAAAGGGGGTGAATTACAATGAAAAAAACATTAATAGCAGTCGCATTATTTGCGCTAGTACTAATGCCAGCAGTTGCTTTGGCTCAGGGACCAAACCTTGGATTAAATGAATTTGGCGCTTCAACACAATTAGGTACAAGATCTTTACCAGAGACAATAGCAAGTATTATCAACGTTGCAATGGGTCTATTAGGTATGATCGTTATCTTGCTTATTTTAGCAGGTGGTTTCCTATGGATGACAGCAGCTGGAGATGAAGCTAAGATCAGTAAAGCAAAAAGTTTAATATTCGGTGGTGTTATCGGTTTAGCAATTATTTTATCAGCATACGCAATCGCACAATTCGTTGTGGGATCATTATTAAACGCTACAGCATAAAAACTTCGAAGTTTTATCTCTCTTTTTATAAAAAGAGGACGCACTCTTTGACTAGTACAGAGAGTGCCCCTTTCTTTGTAAATAACTCTCCTATTTTGAAAAAGGAGGGTTATAATGGATTTAATTATCGTATTGTTCCCTCCTTTAAAAAAGGAGGGCTAGGGTGGATTTAATTATTTATTATTAAATCCCTCTGTTTCTCCCATATCCCTAGGGAGAAAAAAATAATTATAATAAAAAAATTAAACTTATGAAAAAAATATATTTTATATTACTAGGATTATTTTTTGCCTTACCTGTTTTTGCTCAGGATGCTCTAGGTGGATTGAAAACTTCCGCTGGACAAGCTGGACTCACAACGGGATTAGGTGGGAAATCTTTGCCAGAAATTATTGGTTCTATAGTTGGCTATGGACTATCATTTATTGGAGTTATATTTATGGTGCTTATGATCTATGGTGGAATAAGTTGGATGACATCGTTTGGTAGTGAACAAAAAGTAAATAAAGCAAAAGAGTTGATTACAGCTGCAGTTATTGGGCTCATAATAGTAATTGCAGCTTATGCTATAACTAATTTTGTAGTAGAAAGATTAGTAACTACTACTGTAACTTAAAAAATATGAGAATAAAAAAAATAGCAATTATATTACTTATAATAACAGCTGTAGTTTTAATGTTTGGAGTAGCGGACATGACTCATGCACAATCATTAAAGGACGCAACAAATCAACTTAAAAATGTTAGTAAAAGTGCATATGGAACAGATACTGTAAAATCATTACCAGAATTAGTTGGTCAATATATCAGAATATTTTTAGGTCTTTTAGGTGTAATCTTTGTTATATTAATGGTTTATGGTGGATATACTTGGATGACATCATTTGGCAGTCAAGATAAGGTAAAGAAGGCGAAAGATTTAATAGTAGATGCTGTTATTGGATTAATCATAATTTTAGCAGCATACGTACTAACAAATTTTGTTATCAGCCAACTTATAAAGCAAACAATTACATAATAATATGAAAAATATTAAAAAAATATTTATAACATCTTTTGTTATTTTATTAATCGCCCTTCCGGTTATTGTACTAGCTCAAACCGGTAGTGTTAGCGAGGACATTCTTGGTGGAGTTACCAACGTTGGCAAAGGTGCTGGATATAAAACAGTTGCAGAAAGTGGTACCTTGCCAGAAGTAGTTGGCAAAATTATAAAAAGTTTTCTTGGCTTACTTGGAATATTATTTACAATACTTATAATTTATGGTGGATATACATGGATGACATCATTTGGTGAAACTAATAAAATAAAAAAGGCTAAAGATTTAATAGTAGATGCGATTATTGGTATTGCCATTATACTTGCTTCATATATCATTACTTCTTTTGTTGTTAATGCATTAATTAGCTCTACTATTACTTAAAACGATAAAATTAATTTTATATTTAAAACTATATATTTAGGTATATAGTTTTTTTATAAATTAAAAAGGCCGAGTGTTGGTGAACAAACGGCCTTGGTTTTTTTTCCTTTCTTGCTAACTATTCGTTAGCGTACTTACTAGTTGCCATATTCATGTACTCCTCGCCTAGGCGAAATTGTCTTCCACCAAAGCGAGAAACTCGAATGTTGGAAGTTCTATACTGCATGATACGGCGAGCCGGATATTGCAGTGGACTTCTTGATACCCGTCGATACAGATGACAAGAAAGCGTGTAAGACTCTCCTGGATCTATGTATATCCTAGTTTCGTAACCAGGTGGAAAGACCGGCGTCATCCGAGTCACGTTCTTCATCCCCTGCTTGAAGAGCAAGGGTATGTAGAAACGAGGAGGTGGCACCTGCCTATTATTCAGCCAACAACGAACAAATCCCTGCTGACTTCGGTTTACAATACGAATGCAAGTCGGATCAGACTCACACCCGTAGGCACTGGGACTGCTCTGTGCACCAAAGTAGTGCTGTCGTAGCCGCTGATGCTTTTGATACATCACATGGCGATATGCCGGCGACTTGAAGAGGTACGCCGAATTACGCCTATACATCTGGTTGGAAGTCGGGTACCCAATACATCCGGACAACGTCACTACCAACAATACGATCAATGCAAAAAACTCTTTCATAGCTAGACCCTTCCTTAACGCCGAGGCGTTGTTAGTTTTTTGAAGAACGTATCCTGTGCATCAGAGATGCCTTTGACACGCAACTTGATTTCTCTTAGATCTGTTACTAACCCTTGAAGTTGTGAGCTCTTGGACGCTTTGTTTGCCGTAGGCGCCAAACCCCCAGCCATCCAGGCACCGCCCTCGAACTCCTGCATGGGGCTGTAGTAATAACCAGAATACCCCATACCCCCAGTCAAACATAGATCGGGCCTTTTACGGCAAGCTTCAGCACGTGCCGAAGTCCAGATCAAGCTGGCTGGATCATAGGTTTCACCACTCTTCAAGGCTAGGCTGGGGCTCTTGTACTCCATTTTTGCATATCCACCATGAATGGCGGAACATGCCGAAAAAAGCACTAGCAATGCCAAAATAGCAAAGCCACCTGGTAAAACAGATAGGATTGTGAAAAGAACTTTCTTTTTCATTTTGAGCCTCCAAAAAGGTTTTAACAGAATAGGGTTAGAATTCCTAAACTGTTTTTGTTCTCGGTTTCGCTATAAGTATAGCACATTTTAAGGCTTTTGTCAACCCCACACATAACTTTTATAGCTAAAATTAGGTAAAATGTATAAAAATTTTATATAAAACAATTATAATAAAATCAATACTTCTAACTATAAAATATTAAAATCGCCAAAGGCGAATAAAAATTATGTGCGGGGTCAAGAGTATTAAGTAATAATTTAGCTAAATTTAGCCAAATTATATAATTAAAAAACCACAGAATTATATCTGTGGTCACTATTTTTTAATTTTACCTAGGGATTGGAATAACCCTAGGTCTAATCTTGCTATTTAAAGCTAAAGGGCTGTCATGAATAACAACTTTAATCTTCTTTTTTGCTAGCCTGTTACTCTTTTTATTTTTAACACCGGAAATATCTAATTCCATGCGTTGCTTAACTTTTTGTGCAGCTAGTGCAGCTTCTCTTAATTTATCTTGCCAACCATTATCCACACGAGGTGTAAAAGTTTGCGGAATAACAACTCGCCTAACTACAGTCCTTGCAACTGGCTTAGAAACCGGAATAGCAATTACTTGTGGCTTTGACGAGGTTGTTACATTTTTTACAACAACTTTTTCAACAATTTTTGTGATAACTCTTGGCTGTACTGGTTTTCTAGAATCTAGTAATTCTTTAGCGTATTTTCTATCACTATTACTTTGAATTATCGTCAATGCTTTTATTGTTTCTGGATAAAAATATTCTGCAGTTGATTTTAGAGTAAAGATTAATACAAGAAAAATCAAAGCAATTGTACTCAATCTTCTAAACCAAGTCCAAAATGTTGGAGTCCAACTAGGTTGCCAAAAATGCAAGAGAGAAAGCCCAAGTGCACCAATACCTATAACAGCTAAGGCACCAACCCAGGACCAATAAGGGAAAAGTGCCAGAAGAAAAGAAATATTAGCAACAATAACAGAAACAAATCTCAAATCCTTAAAAGAATCTCTAATCTTTTCTTCACTAACTACTGTTTGATTTTCTCGAAAATTAATACCAACACTATTTAGAACTGACTTAGGAATGTGTAAAATATCCAACAATAATTCTCTACCAATATCATAACTTGCAAAAATAGCCATAATGCCTTTTTCCAAAATATAACAAACTACTAGAAAATAAATTGCAGTTACAATACCTATTAAAGCAATTACAAAACTTGATTTAAAGATAAGTCCTACAATAGTAATAACAGAATAAATCAATAGGACTATTAAACTAATCTTTACCCATCGCCACAAAAGACTTGTTAGATCCTGACTAGCATTAGATAAAATCCTAACTGCTTTTGATCCATTTTTATTTACAGCTTTTTTCAATACTTCATACCCAATAACAGTTTTTAGGCTTAGAAGTTTTGCTAATTTGCCAAAAAGTCCAAAGATACGCTTTGGAGTATAAATAAAAAGTAATGCTATTACACCACTTAATTTACCTAAACTTTTAATACCATTTACAATTTGCTGTCTTTCTTCAATTGTAAAACTCTTATCTTGATCTACCATTTCCAACCTCCTGTGGGTGTATCAATGGGTGTTGAAGGTCGATCTAACAAAATCGCATCATCTTCATCACTCTCTTCATAGATAACATCATCACTCCCTTCAAATACTATATCGTAATCATCTACTTCAACTACTTTTTTTCGTAATTTTTTTAATCTTTTTTCTGCCTCTGCAATACTTTTATCTACATCTGTTAAAAATACGTCCAAACCTTTACGTTGATTTTCTACAAATCCAGAATCATCTTCTTTTAGTATCTGTTCTTTTGGTAAAGCAGATTCTAATAGTGAAGTTTTTTCTGTAAGCGATAAATTAGCAAAACGAGACATATCTCGTGGAGTCATGCCACTTACAAAAAGATATGCTTTTTTTGCTAAATCAGGATCATTTTTTTGTAATCCCATAATCCATCTAGCAATATTTTTACAATCTTTATCTTCACCTGAAAGTAAACCGTGCATAACGTTTTGATGAAAAGAATCAACCTGTTCTTGCACTACTCCAACTGGTAAACTAGAAATGTTTTTTACATCATAATCTTTGGTAGCTTTTTCTAGACCTTCAACAAAAGAGCTAAAAGAAGTTTGAATAATATCCCATGTAGAACTATTAGGTCTTACTATGCCAGTGATAGTTGCTAAAATATCCAAGCCCCCAATTAACCATGTCTTATTCCTAGATAAAAATCTTTTAGCAGATGGAGAGAGCTTTTCAACAAATTTTTCAACAGCATTGTCAACATTACGATGTGCTAGATGTTCAAGTCCACCTAATATTCCTCCGGTACCCATTATACCCTCCTCTTTCCTGTTCCAACACAATTAGTACAAACCCTAGCAACATTATTGGCATCTGGCAAAGGTTCTCCAGTTTTATAATGAAGCACTATACCCTGACCTTTACAGGGCAGACATTCTACCAACTCACCACTATATTTTTTAACTAATAATGTTAATGTTTCTACTATAGGCTCTAATGCATCACTAACTTGTTGTGATATATTATTTGAGTTTCCTCTAGTTCGCCGTTGTCCAGCCATTTTGCTCACTCCTTTTGCTTTAAAATTTCTAGATATTCTTTATATTCTTTTAGTAAAGATTGATGCTCTTCAATCAAAGCTTCGTATTTTTTTAACAGCTCATCAATACGAGTATACATCTCATCATACAGTATCCTTAGCTTTTTCTTCCATCTTTCAAACATCCTTTATATCTCCTTTCGAGACGTTAATTTTCAAGGTGCTCACGTAAAAATACCCGATTTCTACGTGATACTTTAAATTATCATAAAAAATACATTTTGTCAACTATAAAACTAAATATTTTATATAAAATAAAAAAGGGTAAAATAACCCTTTTTTATCTTTAAAATTATCCAAAATTAGCTATTTTTAAACTTTTTAATAGTTTCTGTTATTTTTTCTACTACTTTTTTATCAAAAACATCAGGAATAAAAAATTCTGCAGTCGGCTTAGAAATACAGCTGGCTACAGCCTCTGCAACTGCTATTTTTATATCATTAGTTATTTTTTTAATACCATAATCTAGTATACCCCTAAAAAGACCTGGAAAAACAAGCACATTGTTAATCTGATTAGAAAAATCACTTCTACCAGTTGCTAATAATCTTACACCTATTGCCTTTGCTATTTCTGGATTAACTTCTGGATTTGGATTAGCAAGTGCAAAAATAACAGGATCCTCTACCATAGAATTAATCATCTCCTCTGTTAAAATATCTGGTTTACTAACTCCTATAAATACATCTCTATTTTTAATTACATCTCCTAAACTACCCTGTAATTTATTAGGATTAGTTTTTTTAACAATATCTTTTTTATAACTATTCATATCTCGATCTCTTCCTTCCCATAAAGCGCCTTTAGAATCTAAAATAACAATATCTTCTACACCAGCAAGTAATAATAATTTTGTAATTGCTAAACCAGCTGCTCCTGCACCACTAATAACAATTTTTAAAGATTTTAAATCTACACCCTTAACTTTTGATGCATTTATAAGCCCAGCCAAAACTATAATAGCAGTGCCATGTTGATCATCGTGAAACACAGGAATATCTAATTCTTCAATTAAACGACTTTCAATCTCAAAACATCTTGGTGCAGAAATATCTTCTAATAAAATTGCTCCAAAAACTGGATAAATATTTTTAACAATATTAATAATTTCTTCAGTATCTTGTGTAACTAATGCTATTGGAAAGGCTTGTACATTAGCAAAATCCTTAAATAACTGTGCCTTTCCCTCCATTACTGGCAAAGAAGCTTCTGCTCCAATATTACCTAAGCCCAAAACAGCACTTCCATCAGTTACTATTGCTACTGTATTATTTTTAATTGTATATTTATAAACAAGATTTTTATCTTTTTCTATTTCTCTGCATACCTCAGCAACTCCTGGAGTATATGCCATAGATAAAATATTCCTATTATCAATAGGGTGCTTGCTTGTTATATTTAATTTACCGCCTTTATGTAAATCTAAAATTTGTTTTTTTAATTCTTTATTCATATTTCTTTTTAAAATCTAATAATTTTTTTATATATCCGCTAGCTGTTGGATAAATCTTTACTCTACTATCTCTTTCACCTTTTTCTGTCCACTTAACAGGTATTTCTTTAATTTTAAAATTGTGTTTTTTGGCTAAAATCAACATTTCTGTATCAAATACCCACCCTCTATCATCAACCTTATCTAATATACCATTGATTACTTCACGTTTAAAAAATTTAAAACCACATGGAGTGTCTTTTATTCCTAACTTAAACCATATATTTATTAACCAATTTAAAACGCTAGATGTAAACCTTCTATAGAGCTCTCTATTGACCTCTGCACCCTTAACCCTTCTAGAACCTATAACTACGTCAAAATCATAATCAAAGCATTCCAGAGCATCTTTTATATGCCTTAAATCGACAGCTAGATCAGCATCCATAAAACCATAGACGTCTGCATCACTATATTGCTTCCAGGCATTTATTACTGCAGAACCCTTGCCAGCTTGAGCTACAAATACATAGTCGATATTATCATATTTATTTGCTAACTCCTTGCCAATTTCTGCCGTTCTATCTTTACTATTATTATCACTAATAACTATTTTTATATCATAATTAAGAGTATTTATTACTTTTATAGTATCATTAATATTTTTTAGAAGAATATCCTCTTCATTATAAGCTGGAATAACTAAAATAATTTTCATATCTTTATATTTTAACTTAGTTTATAGCTTTTAACAACAGCTATTAATTAGCTAAACTATATACACTTATATCACCTGCTTCAAATATTTTATTTAAATTATTATCTAATTCAGGATTAAAAACACTAAATCTTTGCCAATTATTATCATATATTAATAAATCGATATTATGTTCTTGTAAAAATAGTAACCTTTCTTCCTCATCTATTTTAGTAAAAAAATTAATCATTTCTTGATGTTTAATATCATAGTCTATTGTTTCTGCAGTATGTCCTACATAAGTTCTTCTTAAAGATCTGCCTGCTATAATATTTGCTATATCACTTTCTGTTAAAAATACTACTTGATCGTTAGTATTTTGTTTTATCCAATCAGCAACTATAAAATAATTGTTATCTATATAAAATTTATCTGTATTATTAATAGGTATTACTCTTGCAGCAACCATAGCCACACTTGTATAAAAAAATAAAATAAAAATAATTGGTAATAAAGTTAATTTTATTTTTTTATTATTTAAAAAATAAAAAATACCCTGTAAAGCAAATATTAATAAAGCTATAAAAAATCCCATAAATAATCTTCTTTGAAATGCTATAGGTAAATATGGAACAAATAAATTTATAAATAACCAAAAAATAAAAAAGTCAATATGTTTAAAATATTGTTTATTTTTTATTCCTATAATGGAAAAAAATAATAAAGGAGCAAAAGTAAAAAATAAAATTAATATATTTGGACTTAAAAGAATAATGTTTAATGATTGTATCTTCCACCATGGATCTTTTAAAAACATTATAAAATGGTAAATAACTCCCGGACTACTAATAATAAAAAATATTAATGAGTGTTTAAAAAATTGCCATTTATTTTTTTGCTTAGTAAGAAGTAAAAATAAAAAATAAGAAATAAATAAAGAAATAAATGTTATTATTGTAAAAGGATGAAATTGAAAAAGCAATAAACCAAGTAAGCTTGCATAAATGCTATATTTATATTTTAAAGTGTCTAAAAATAATAATGTATTTAAAATTATAAGAATGAAAAGTGGTGGTATCAAGGTAAAATGAGGAGAAGATAAAAAGCTAGCAAAAATACTACCTTCGACTAATGAATCAACTGGAACAGTTATAGAAGTTAAAAAAATCCCTAGTCCCGTACCAAATAAACCCAATATTAAGCCCAATCTCACTTTGCTTTTATCATTAAATATATAATATAGAAAAAGATAAAGTGTAAAAACAGATAATGGTATTAATAAAACTTTAAATAAAAAATATACAAAAATAGAAGATAAATTAAAAATACGAGCCACATTACCGAGCAAAAGCCAGAACCAATTAAATATCATATAAGTAGAATCATGCTGATATAAATCTCTAAATAATAAATGCCCTGCTTTAGCCTGATCTATATAGCCATAATAAACATAGGAGTCTCCAAAAGCATAGACGTCCTTCCAGTTATAAACTGTATTTTCTGAGGTATATAAAATAAAACTAATTACTCCTACAAAACTAATACAAATAATTACTATAGACAATATGGCTATGGTTAAATAATCTTTTTTATTTAGTTTTTTTATTAAATCTAACATATATTATTTTATTATTTTGTCATTATTATCTACTCCCCCTCCTTAGATAAGGAGGGGTTAGGGGAGGTTGATAATACAATTCTTCTCTCCCTTTGGAAAAGGGAGAGGGAGAGGGATTTAATAATAGTTTCTTTCCTTACTTTTTTCTAAAAAAGTAAGACAAAAATCGTCATTATTAAGATATTAAATAATTAAATCCACCCTAGCCCTCCTTTCCAAAGGAGGGGACAATACCATAATTAACAACCCCACCTAACCTCCCCTTAACTAAGGGGAGGGACAATACCATAATTATCTAGATTCTTACCTTAGCAAAAATGATATGTATGAAAGCTTGCAATGAACTTATTTAATAACTTTATATAAAATATAATCTCCTTTTTGATAAATTTTTTGTAAATATTTTTTTTCTTCTGGATTAAAATTCCATTCATTATTCCAACTGTTATCATAGAAAAAATAATCAATATGATAATTATTTAAAATATTAAACCTTACTACATCATCTGTAGTATCCATAAATAAATTTAAAATATCATATTTTTCTTTAAAATTAATAGTTTCCACTCCATGACCAACAAAAACTCTTCTTAATGCTAATCCTGGTATAGCATTAGAATTATAAATATCCGAGATAATTAGTGCATCTTCTGAAACATAATATTTAATTTCTTCTAAAGCAATGTTATTATCTTTTTTTAAATACATTGATTTATTATAAGAATAAAAATTATAAAAATCAAAATAAAAAATTATTAAAAAGGATAATGAGAATAATAAAGTAAAAACTATAGCCATAAATACCCTACTATCTTTTAACCATTTTCTTTTTTCTAGTAATGGCATAATTGTATAAACAGATAATATTACCAATACTATTTGATACCCCTCTAAAAATCTTCTTTGGATACTTATTGGATAAAAAATAAAAACAATCTGAGCCAAAAACCAAATAACAATAAATGCTTCATGCTTTAATTCTATTTTTTTTCTCAATATATTAATAAAAGACATAACTCCAAAAATACCTAAAAATCCATATCCTATTAATATAAATAATAAATTAGGCGCTTCTGTATTACTGGCCCAGGCTTGATTTTGCCACCAAGGAGTACTCATCATATAAATATGATAGATAGCACTTGGTAGAACAAAAATTGCAAATAATAGTAAGTATTTAAAAAAAATAATAGCCTGTTTTTTATCTTTAAAAAACAAAAAAATCTGATAACTAATTAAAATAAAAGATATAACAGTAAAAGTAAATGGATGAAAGTTTAATAATATAGCACCCAGAATACCGGCATAAACTCCATAAATATATTTTTTATTTTCTAAAAATAATAAAGATAATAAAAATATTAAAATAAATAAACTAGTAGAGAAAATAAAATGTGAGGAATAATAACTAGTTAAAAATATAAAACCTTCCGAAGATGTAAAATCAATAGGAAGACTATTAACTAAAAGTTTATTTATAAAAAATGGTTGCAATAATGGATAAACCCATAAGCCTACCCCTCCACCAAAAATAGCAAGTAAAAATGCTAGTTTTCTTTTAAAAATATCTGTGAAAAATAAACTAAAAAATAAATATAATAGAAATAGCAATAAGGGTATTAAAATTATTCTGGAAATTTCTAAAATCCACAAAGCAGACAATCCTGTAACTCTTGCTAATAAACCAAGGAATATCCAAAATATATTAAACATTGCTGGCATTTCCCCTGCTGTATTATACAAATCTTTTAATAAAAAAGCTCCGTCTTTTATTTGATTTATGTAAGAGATATATACAAACCTATCTACTGGTGAAAAAAATACTCTACCAGTCCAAATATATTCTGATCCTGCCCAAAATATAGCGAATATTCTTGATAAAGAAGTTATAATCACCAAAGCAATAACAAATATGAACCAAAAATACCACTCTTTTTTTGATATAGATTTTATTAAGTTAATCATATTTTATTTTACCTTATATATATCAGCATCTCCTTCATATAGTAATTCGTAATGTGAATTATTTTTTATATATTTATCCATATTTTCTTTATCAGAATTAGCTATAAAGATAATTTTAGCATTAAAATCATTTTTAATAATATCGTATGGATCACCAATAAAATCACCCCAAGTAATATCTTTCCATTTTTTATAAAGATTAGGACTATATTTATACATAAATGTTGCATCCAACCCCACTATATATCTATTATATTGGTTGTGATAAAACATTATCGGCCAATCATCCCAATCACTATGAAATACAATATCTCCACTATTGCTATTTTGCATAACCACCTCCATTTCTTTTTTATATTCATCTATGGGATGATCTTCTTCTAGATAATTTTTAATTCTTAAAGAATTTAGAAAAAAAGCAACAAAAAACATAGATATAATATAAACAATAAATAATACATATAAAAATCTTTTTTTAAAAAAAGATTTTAGATTTTTTATAATTATTAAATACACTTCTTTATCCCAAAAATAATTAATAAATAATGCTCCAAAAGTTACCGCAAAAGGAAAAAGATACTCAGAATTTCTTTTAGATTTTAAAGTTAATAAAAAGAAAAATACTGATAAAATTAAAAATAATAATATTTTCTTAACCTGTTCTTCACTAATTATTTTATACTTTTTAATAGCTATTCTACCAAAAAATAACAATCCACCAATTAATAAAAGAAAGACGACCTCGGTGCTATATCTTAATAACTCAGATATATTAAACCCATACCACTCCATTCCTACTCCAACTTTAGAACCATAATTAACAATTGCAATTTGTATAATCTGTACCCAATAAAATAAAATATTTTCTGGAAAATATGGATTTATTATAATGCCTGCCACTGATCCTAAAATAGTTATAATTAAAGGTTTCCATTCTGATATTTTTATAATAGTAAAAAAATCTTTACTAAAATTTTGCATTTTTTGAGATAAAAATGAAGATATTAAATAAGCTCCGGAAACAACTATAGATAATGGCCAACCACCATAACTCCATACATATAAAAAACTTAATAAAAATAAAGTTTTATATCTTTTTTTAAAAATTGATATTAAAATTAAAAATAAAATAATTAAAGAAAAACTAGAAGCTTTTACTAAATTAATTCTAAATGCAAAAGGAGTTGATGACAAAAGAATAATTATATATATCCAAGCATATTGTATTTTTTGACTTTTTAAAAAACTATAAAAAATAATTATAAAAATAGTATTAATAAAAACTGTGGCTATTTTTACAGCAACTATTGGTTTTAAAAAGATGGCAAATAAAGATAGAATTAGATGATAAATAAAATGATGGTCTGTATAAGATGTTGGCAAGTTGGTAAATACTAACCAAGGAAAGTTTTTTATTATTCCATTTTTTAAGATTAAAGTTGCCATCCTTATATGATAAAAGCCATCTGGATCTAAAATAAACTTATTTGCTTGCATTATTCCAAAATATAAAAAACTAAACAATATAATAAAAAAATAACCCAACCAAGTATGTTTTTTATAAAAAATCAAGAGATAATTATATATATTCTTCATAGTAATAGTATATCAGCCTGGTAGACAAGCATAAAGCCCCCGAAATTCGGGGGCTACATTTGAGCTTTGGTTCGCAAAATTCAGATAAATTGTTTCGTCATTGACATAATTTCCGTCAAGCATGGAAACGGAAATTATATCGCGCCAATTTCTTTTGCAAAAGAAAACATCCATTAACTAACAAACTGTAACAGTAGAAAAAAATTTTCTACTATTTTCAATTAATTAGGATAATTTTTTAAGTTTTGTTTTAAAATAATTAACAAAAGGTATATCCGTTGGACTTTCATTATAATCTATGGCTAATATCAATCCAGCTAAACTCATGATACTCATTAAATTAATTATCTGTTCTAATTTAGTTTTACCAAGCACTTTTAATGTAAATGAGTTAATACCATTTTGTCCCACTATATCTTTAGTTATTTTATACCTTAAATTAATTTTTTTACTATAAAGCTCTGACTCTAAAAATATAAATTTTAAATATTTTTTATTTATAGCTGGTCTTTTTAGCCCTTCCATTAAATGATGGTTTAATTCTGGTAAGGTGTGATAAACCGCATTTGTTTTACATGTTTCATTTATCTGATTAGCTGCTATATGCGCATTGCCTACTAAAAACTCTGATGCTACAAAAATAGGAGAAATGCCAACAAGCTCTTTCGCAACTTTTTCTGCCTGTAAAACTGACACGGGTTTTATTTTTTTAATAATATTTTTAACTTCGGTTTTTTTATATGAAATTAAATTTAATGATATTAAAATATTTAATAGTGCACCCAGAGAATATCCCAATCCATATCTTGGTTGATCTGAAGGATTAAATGTAGTATCAAATTTAATAAAAGGATATTTTTTTATTTTTGCTATTTGCTCTAGTTTACCACCAGCAGAAATAATAATTATTTTTGCACCTTTTTTTTCTGCATCAGACAGGGACGCTATCACCTCTTCTGTACTACCAGAATATGAAGAAGCTATAAAAAGAGTATTTTTATTTACAAAAGTTGGTGCAATATATCCATGAAAAAAAGAAAAAGGTACACGACAAATATCAAGTACCTTTAGTACATGTGCTCCTAAAGCAGATCCACCCATTCCAGAGAGCACAACATTATTAACTTTTTTAAAAGTGGCAGGTAAAAAAATCCTTGATTCGAGACTAGATAAAAATTGTCCCGACAAAGCTTCTGTTGAAAGAAAAACAGAGTTATACTTTTCGTTTTGTAGTTTTTGTAAAATACTTGCCATAAATTTTCTCACCCAATTTTTAGCAAATTAAAATCGTATTTATATCTTATAAGAAATATAGGAACTTGTCAAGCAATCAATAAATTGATAATTTTAAAGGTATGGAGGTTGGCCTTGAAAATAAGACTTATATATGTAAGATGGAGAGAAGGTGAAGATCTTTTAGAAATTGACCTAGATAATATAAGAATGCTTAACCAAGAAGAATTATTAATTAGAGATAAAGAGAGTTATAGTGGAGCTGGTGTTACTCCTTTTATTGATAATTATAATTGGTTGGATTGTATATTTATTGAAGGTATGGAAAACCAAGATGGGTATTGTGTAAAAATTATTCAACATCTAGGTAGTTGGGAATAAAAAACTGTGCAATGCACAGTTTTATTTTTCTATTTCTATAGCTTCTGTTGGGCAAGAATCTTTAATAGTATCTAAATCTACATTTTCAAATTTAGCATCTTTTTTAACCTCTGCATGTAAATCATCGTTTAATTCAAAAACTTCTGGAGCTAATGAAGCACAAGTTCCACAACCAATACACTTTTCTTTATCTATTTTTATTTTAATATTCATATATAAATAATTATTTTATACTTTTTCTATAATCTTCAACTGCGGCACGTAATGCCTGATCACCTAAAACAGAACAATGAACCTTGATAGCAGGAAGTCCATTTAAACGTTCCATAATATCTTTTGGTTTTAATTTTAAAGCATCTTCTATTGCCATTCCTCCATTTTCAGTCAACATTTCTGCTAAAGCTGATGTACTAGCAATAGCACTAGCACAGCCATAAGTTCTCCATCTACAATCAATAATTTTTTCTTTAGTTTTATCAAGTTTTACCCAAAATCTCATCATATCTCCACAAGCAGGAGAACCAACTATGCCAACACCATCAGCTTTAAAAATTTCTTCTTCACCATCCTTCATAAATTTTATAGGATGAAAAAAATGTTTTTTTACCTCTTCAGAATAAAACCAATCTTTTACATCTGAAGTATTTTTATTATCTGTATTCATATTGTTTATAGAGAAGACATTTCTGTTAATTTTTTTGCGATTTCTGGAACTATTTTAATAACATAATCTATATCATTTTTAGTTGTTTTCTTACCTAGTGTAAATCTTAAACTATTATGTGCTAGCTCATGTGGTAACCCTAAAGCTAATAAAACATGAGAAGCTTCTAAGGATTTAGAACTACATGCGGAACCAGTAGCAACATAAATACCTTTACTATCTAAATATAAAACCATAGCTTCACCCTCTACTCTTGGAGTAGATATATTTGCATTATTAGGTAATCTATTGGTTGCATCCCCATTCAATCTAGAGTTTGGTATTTTTTCTAACAACTCTTTTATTAAATAATCTCTTAATTCAGTTAATCTTTTGTTTTCTTTATCTTTTTCTTTTTGAGATAAATCTAGAGCATGTGCCAAGCCAACAATTCCAGCTATATTTTCTGTGCCACTACGAAAACCTCTTTCTTGACCTCCACCAAAAATCAACGGTTCTAGTTTTATTCCTTTTTTTATATATAAAACACCTATTCCTTTTGGACCATATATTTTACTTCCATTAAAGGTTAACATGTCAACACCTAATCGTAAAACATTTATATCTAGAGCGCCCACAGCCTGACAAGCATCAGTATGTAAAACTGGAAATCCTGTTTTTTCTTTTTTTGTATTATCTCTGATTATTTTAGCTATTTCTGTTATTGGTTGTATTGTACCAATCTCATTATTTGCATACATAACAGAAACTATTATTGTATCTTCTCTTAAAGCTTCTTTAATTCTTTTAACATCAACTATACCATCTTCATTTACCGATAAATAAGTTACTTCAAAACCTTCTTTTTCTAATTGTTTACAAGGTTCTAAAACTGCTGGGTGTTCTATTTTTGTAGTAATAATATGTTTACCTTTATTTTTATTGGCGCGAGCTACACCTAATATAGCTAGATTATCACTTTCTGTGCCACCGCTAGTAAATATAATTTCTGCAGTTCTACAATCAAGATTTTTAGCAATAAGATCTCTTGCAGTTTCTACGACATCCCTCATTTCTTTACCAACAGAGTGAAAGCTTGATGGATTACCATATTTTTCTATAAAAAAAGGTTTCATTATTTTCATAACACCATCCCTTACATATGTAGTAGCAGCATGATCTAAATATACATTTTTCATATCATTAAACATCACTTAATTTTACTTTTTTAAAACCGTCATTTAATTCTTTTTGTAATTTTTTCCAAATATTAACAGATGGGCATCTTGATGCAATTAAGCAACCTTTTTTCTTTAAACAATCAGCGACCTCTATTGGACCCTCCAAGGCCTCTATAATATCTTTTAAAGATATGTCTTTTGGTTTTTTTGCTAAAACATAACCACCATTAGAACCTCTATAAGACTTTACAAATCCAGCTTTTTTCAAAGGTGGCATAATTTGCTCCAAATAACCATGTGATAACCTTAAATAATCACTAATCAAACTTAGGGCAACAGGGGTGTTGTCCTTTTTTTCTGCTATAAAACATAGTATCATTAAAGCGTTGTGTATCCTTTTTGGTACTTCTAAAAATTGTTTCATAATATAATCCTTACTAAACTACTAGGAATTATATACTATTAATTAAAAAAAGTCAACCTTTAGGGGCTGACTTTTTATATCTATCTCAAAATTAAATCTATAAACCATCTTCTTGATCCTCTGTTTTATTTTCTAATTCTTGTTTTTCTGTTTCTCTTTTTCTTTCCAATTCTTGTTTTTCTACCTCTGTTTTTTGTTCTAAATCATCTTTTAAAGCTTCATTATTACTTTCCACCATTTGCTTATTCATCTCTCTTTTTCTCTCAAGTTCTTGTTTTTCCCTTTCTGTGTAAATCTCTAATCTTTTTTGTAAAACCTCTCTTTCCTTTTCTGTAAGATTACCGTCAAGCTCCTGTCTAATATCTTCTCTTTTTAAATTAAACTTATCCTCTAAAGCTTTTAATCTTATTTTATTTTCTTCTTTTAATTTATTTTTTGTAGCTTCATTTAACTGTTCTAGTCTCTGGCTATATCTTTCTTTTGCTTTTTCTATAACCCTTTCAATTGTATTTTTTGCATTTTCAGATACACGATCTAGTACATTTTCTAAAACTTCTTGATGACGTAAATTGTTTTCTATTAATTTTTCTTTTGCAATATCTAATCTTTCCTGTGTAATATTTTTTATTTTATCAACTTCTTCTCCTGCTCTTTCTTGATATTTATTTTGTAATTCTAGTGATTTTTCTAAAAACTTATCTCTATTTTGTTCTATTTTTTGTGTTTGAAGTTCTGTTAAGATTTGTACTTCTGCTAATTTTTCGTTAGCAAATTGTGCTAATTTTTCTGCACGACGCTCTGCATTAAAAGTAAAAAAAAGATTAATACTCTCCATCCAACCATCTAAAAAATAAAAAGGATTATCTGGCATTAAACCAGGATTTGGTAATTCTACTTTTATATTTTCTACTTGTATTGTAGTTGTCTCTTGTGCTAAAACCGGAACTGTTAATAAAAAAGATAATATAAGAACTGAAAATATTTTTTTCATATTTTTTTTAAAATATATTTATTTAGTTATAAAACTATAATAACATATTTTTATATAAAAGAAAAAGCCTCGTGTCAGAACGACAGAGGCTTTGTGGTGGTGGGATTATCTACTACTTGGTGGGTTGAGGTGCCATGCTTCGCATAACCCTCTCTGCTTTTTCGTGATCGCGAAGTGTGATGCTCCGCCAACGCAAGGCAATGTGAAAGACTCCGATATTGCGAGCACCGAGACTCGGCATCATGATGACATTGGTCATGCCCTGCATGTCACCACATAAGGAAGAACCTGGTCGTGGCTCCACGTCGATCGTAGTTGGCGTAGGTACACCTTTTACCTGAAGGATGTATTTGACGACCTTCTCGACATAGACAGATTGCGAGGAGCAATCCTGACTCATTTGGGCGATCTTCACATCACCCTCAAAGCCGGCGTTGTTCCAGATTGTTTCTTCAGAGACCATGACCGGCGCCGTCGGCGTCTTGACCGTAGCGCAACCTACCATGCTCATAATGAACATGGAGGCCAAAGCCACAAGAAGAATGAACCCGATGGCGGGAATGAGACGCTCCTTGCGCTCCTTCAAAAGTTGGTTGTTGGACATCTTACGAAACTCTTCGATTTTGTTGATTTTGGTCAAGTCTCTTCTTCCTTCCAAGTGAATGAACAAACCTGAAACCATTATCAGGTTAAAATAAGTATAGCACATTTTAACCCTTTTGTCAAGTATTTTAAATATTTTTTATCTAATTTTAGCTAATTTATTTAGTTTAATTATATTTTTTACTAATATTTATAACAAAACCTCATTTTATGAGGTTTTGTTAATTATTGTATTTTTTGATTTCTTGATTATGTGTTTAGGGTAAAGCCCATATAATTTTATGTTATTGTTTTATGGGCATTACTATATATAGATAATTTTCATCATCGGCTGGCTTTAATAAACATGGACTATTTTCATTTATAACCTCCATAATAACCTGAGTGGAACCAATGTTTGCTAATCCATCAGATAAATATTTATGATTTAAAACTATTTTATTCTCTGTTCCTTTAAATTCTCCAGTTAAAACTGTTTTCTGTTCTCCTGTTTGATTATCGGTAGAGTAAACATCCACACTGTTTTCTGATGGTTTAATTTTAAAGTGAACATCATTTAACCCAGATCTAGAAAAAAGACTTGCACTTTTTGTTCCTAAAACTAATTCTTTAACTGATATTTTTGCGGTAGTGTTAAATTCTTTTGGAATAATTTGTGAATAATCAGGAAAAACACCTTCAACTAATCTTGAAGTTAACTCTGTGTTGTTGTAGGAAAAAAACACTTGACCCTCATCTAAAGATATTTCTAATTGATGATTGTTACCTGAAAAAACACTTAAAATATTATTCAATTCCCAAATTGTTTTTAATGGAACAATAAAAGATATTTTTTCTTTTGATGATTTCTCATCTATCTTAATTTTTTTCTCAGCTAATCTAAAACTGTCTGTTGCAACTAATGTTGCAAAACCTTCTTTAGAATTAAAGTCTATATATATACCTGATATTTCTGGTCTTGACTCGTTTGGTAAAACAGAAAAAGCAACTTGACCTAAAGCTTTTTTAAAAACATCACCATCAACATAAAAAGATTTTGTTTTTTGTATTTGTGGTATAAGAGGAAAATCCGTAGCTTCTATTCCTTTTATTTTTGTTAACTTATTAGCACATACAATATGTATAAAATCATCCTCTAAAGAAATGTTTATATTTTCTTTTGGTAATAAAGATATATAATCAGATAACAGTTTTGCTGGTACAGTATATTCTCCGTCAACCTCTGCTTTCCCTCTTATTTTTGTTACTATAGCTATTTCTAGGTTTGTAGCAATAAGTTTTAGTATATTATTTTCTACTTTCAATAATACATTATTTAATATAGGTAAATTTATATTTTTAGTATTTATGTGACTTGCTATTGATAAGCCTTGGTGTAGGTTTTCTTGTGTGCAAACAAATTTCATATATATTATCTGTTAATTTATTTATTTAATAAGCAGTAGTAGATAGGTGTTGTGGATACTGTGGAAAGGTTTTAAAAAAGGGTTAATTAATATAAAAAATTAATCCCCTTGTTGTTTATAACCTGTTATTCAATATGTTGATTAAACATCCTCTTTTATACAGGTGGATAGATTGTGTAAAACTTCTAAACAACTTATCCAAACCTTCTCCACAGCTAATCAACACTTATTAACAGCTTATCCACCAACACTTAATTGTTAAGTGTTTGATTATAAATATTCTGTTTTATAGTCTCTATTTCCTGTTTCATTTTTATATTATTTTCTAACTCTCTTTTTATTTTACTACAAGCATGCATTACTGTTGTGTGATCTCTACCACCTAACTCCTTACCTATATTGGGAAAAGAGAATTTTAATTCTTCCCTCATTAAATACATCAACATCTGTCTTGGAAGGGATATTTTTTGTTCTCTTGTTTTACTCATTATTTGATCGTTTTCTATACTATAAAACTCACAAATAGCATTTAATAAATGTTTTACATTTACAGCTTTTTTTGTTTTAGTTGGAGCAAATCCAGAAACTATATTTTTAATAATATCAAAAGATGGGGGTGTATTTCGGAGTTGGTGGTAAGCAATTATTTTTGTAAGCACACCCTCCAATTCTCTTACGTTATTTTGAATATGAAGAGCTATATATTGTAAAATTCTTTTATCTAATTGGTAGTTTTTTTCTTGACATTTTGCTTCTAAAATAGCAATTCTAGTTTCTAAATCTGGTGCAGTAAGGTCAGCCGTCATTCCCCATTCAAAGCGAGACAATAAACGTTGTTCAAGATCAGGTATACCTTTTGGGGGTCTATCTGCTGATATAATTATTTGTCTATTATCTTGATGTAATGCGTTAAATGTGTGAAAAAATTCTTCTTGAGTTCCTTCTTTTCCAGTAATAAATTGTATATCATCTATTAATAGTAGGTCAGCAACCCTATATTTAGCACGAAATTCATCCATTTTTTTATATCTTACAGAATGGATAAAGTCGTTTGTAAATTTTTCACAAGTTAAATAAAGTATTTTTGCAGAAGGATTGTTTTTTAATATTTCATGACCAACAGCGTGTAAAAGGTGGGTTTTACCTAAACCTACTCCACCATATAAATATAAAGGGTTATAAGCTTTTCCTGGTCTTTGAGCGGCTGCTTGACAAGCAGCATGTGCTAATTCATTACCCTTTCCAACTATAAAACTATCAAACATGTATTTAGGGTTTAAACCAAATCTATTTAAACGATCTTTTTTTGGTTCTTCATCTACCACCTCATTAATATTCATCGGAGCTTCTTTTAAGATAGTATTTGTATGAGTCATATATCTAGGTTCTACCTTATATATAATATTTACATGTGTTTCATTGGTTAGTTTTTGAAGTGTTTTTTTAATTTCTATATTATATTTGTTTTCCAACCAACTTTTTACAAAAGAACTAGGGACACTAATAATAACATTATTTCTCTCAAGAGAAGTAATGCAGGTATTTTTAAACCAAGTATTAAAATTAGCCTTAGAAAGGCTTAATTCTAATTCGCCAAGTGCAGCTTGCCACAGCTCTTCATTATTCATATTCTCACCCTATATTAATAATTAAATACACCCTTATTTTTTTATAATATACTGATTTTTTTGATGTTATTAAAATCATACCATATTGTGGATAAAATATGCAAAAGTTAATAAACTGTGGATAACTATGTTGATTTGTGGATAACTCAACCCTCTTTTTATTTAATAAGGGTTTACTCTTTACAAATAGTAGATATAATGGTATACTTATAAATATAATAATTGAATAATGTTATTTAGTTTAAATATAATATAGTATGCCAAAACGAACATATCAGCCAAAAACTAGAAAAAGAGCAAAAACTCATGGTTTTAGAGAAAGAATGAGTTCTACTTCTGGTCAGAATGTGTTGAAAAGAAGAAGATTAAAGGGAAGAAAAAAACTTACTGTTTAATTTTTTTAATTTAATTAAAAATGTTACCGAAAGAAAATAGGTTAACAAAAAATACTGATTTTCAAGCGGTTTATAAAAAAGGCAAGTTTTTTGGTACAAAGTTGATACATTTTAAATATATGAAGAATAGCCTACCGAATACCAGGGTAGGTTTTGTTATTGGGACAAAAGTAAGTAAATCTGCTGTTAAAAGAAATAAAATAAAAAGACAGATGAGGGATATTTTTAGGCTAAAATTAGATAATATAAAAAAGGGTTATGATATTGCTGTTATAGTTAAACCAGGAGCAATAGATATGGATTATGATGAAATAGTTAAAAATATAGATTGGGCTTTGAGTAAAATAGGGTTAATATAGTTAAATTTGCTAAAATATGCGAAAAATAATAGATTTGTTTTCATTTTATATTAGATCTTGGGTTATAGTATTGATAAAAATATATCAAAAAACACTATCCTTTGATCATGGACCGTTAAAACGTTTGTATCCAAGGGGTTTTTGTAGATTTAACCCAACATGTTCTCAGTATGGGATAGATGCGATAAGTAAATTTGGTGTATTTAAAGGTAGTTTTATGGCTTTTTATAGGGTATTGCGTTGTAATCCATGGTCAAAAGGTGGTAATGATCCAGTAAGAAAGTTATAAAAAGATTATTAAATACATCTGTATATCCCATATCCCTAGGGAGAGAAGAATATTTATGGTTTTACTCTCTTTATAGAAAAGGGTGGTTGGATTAAATAAGGAGCTCTAAATAGCTAAATAATAGCTATTTTTTATCTAAAATTAGACAATAAATAAGGCTTGCTATTGACAAAACTATAAAAATGTGATATACTGCTTTTTAGTACAAACAACAGTGGATTTATTCCACGTAAATAAGGAGAGTAGGGATGGCAGGTTGCATCGTCGTAAAGGGTCCGCTACGCGCAACCGTGGCTCTGAGAAGCCCGGTCAAGTCGGCCGGTGGTTGCAAGAGCAAGATCAACAAAAGCGCCCTCATCGCCAAGTTGCGTGCCGAGGGCAAGATCGTCAGTGACTGTGGGGACAGCCTCATGGTCTACGATCAGCCTCCGGCGCCGAAGAAGTAGAACAACAACCAACCAGGGGGAGCGTAAGTTCCCCCTTCCAACCAATTGCTTTATAAATAGAGTTATTAGTTGGAATGAGTTTATTCAGAATAATATAGGAAGAGAAACTTATGCTTGAGTGAATGTAGAAGTAGTAGGAAAATAATATGAAATTAGTCTTGAACTTATCTTCTACATCTCACCTATATCATTCTGGGTAAAACCAGACTTTAGCGGCTAGTACCCTTGTGGTACTTGTCGCTTTTTTTACAAAGGAGGAGTGAGATGGTTTTGATATTGTTCTTTTCTGTGATCTTTCTAATTTTTATTATTAATTTGGTGCATGCACTAAAAACAGATTTTTTTAGTGCGATGCCAATTTTTTTGAAAATTAGATTTAACGATCCATCAGCTTCGCCTCGTGTAGCTTATGTTTATGGAGTATTTAACGGTTTGTTAACCATTGCTATCTTCCCCATGTATTGGATGTTAGCATGGGAATGCAAGCATCATTTTAACGGTAGCTGGCAAGAGTTTGCAGAAGATGAGGTAAGGAGATTTTTTATTTAAATAAATAATCTTATTTTAAACGGGCCTTATAAAGCCCGTTTTGTTATATAGCTAAAATACTTAGCATGGTTGGTAGTGTTTATTTTATAGTATAATTCTTGATTATAAGATATGATTATTATTAAATCTTTATATTATAAAATAATATTTTTTCTTCCCCTCTTTACTTTTTTAAAAAAAGTAACAAAAATCGCAAATTGAGTGCAAAAAGATTGTAAATTTATTTCTAAGGATAAGATCCTTACGCTTCGCTTAGGATAATTTTTTACATGCTTGCATTATAATTATCTCGCAGGAGTGATAATTAACAACCCCACCTAACCTCCCCTTAGCTAAGGGGAGGGATAATACCATAATTAAATCCACCCTAGCCCTCCTTTTCCAAAGGAGGGGACAATACCATAATCATTCTCCCCACTTACTACATACTACATATCCCTTATTACCCACCACCGCTTGCCCCGCTATAGTAATCTATGGGCGGGGTCATCCCCACCACCTACTCCCGTCATCCCCGCTCGCCCCTTCCTGTCATCCCCGTGCAGACGGGGATCTCATGAATTTCAGGAATAATTTAATAATCTTTTCCTTCGGAAAATAATTACTTTTTTCTTTCCTTACTTTTTTAGAAAAAGTAAGACAAAAATCGCAAGCTGGTAAAAAATATTGTAAATTTATCACTTTCTCAAAGCTAATTTTGTAAACTCGTTATTACATACTCAAACAGTACAAAATTTTGTCTTTGAATACAAAGAAAACCGCTTTTCGTAAGTAATAAATTTACAATATTTTTTACATGCTTGCATTATAATTATCTCATCAATATTTGATGATAAAAAATAACCTAATTAGGTTATTTTTTTGATACAGTTATTTCCACTTGTTTAATATTAGTTGTTTCTCCTTTTATGATATTTATATAAGACTTAGGTACGTTATAATATTTACTAAGAATTTTTATTAAAGCTTTATTCGCCTTTCCTTTTTCTCTTTGTGTTGTTAAGTATATTTTTACAACGCCATTTTGTTCTATAATTTTATTTTCTTTTGCATTAGCTATAACTTTAATATTAATAATCATATTCTTTAATTCAAATTATAAGATTCCAGATCTCTACTGTCATTTCGTCCTAAATGACAAAGAGGGATAGTATTTTATTTATTAATTATCTTTAAAAGTTTTTTATGAAGTATCTTATTAGTAAATAAAATATTTTTATCAAACAAATCCCAATCCTCACCTTTAAAATTAGTTACCTCACCTTTAGCTTCCTTTACTATCAATGCTCCAGCAGCACTATCCCACGGTCTAGTGCCTATTATATAACCACCATCCAACTGTCCTTCCGCAGTTTTTGCTAGTTCATAACCAGCACAACCTATCCTACGAGTTGAGCCAGAGGCTTTATCAACTCCTGCAAATATTTTATGATCTAGAGCTTGTTCTTTTTTATCATATCCATGACACTTAACTACAAAGGAATTTTTTATATCCATTGTTTTTGATGTTATAATTTTTTTGTTATTTAAGTATGCACCATTATTTTTTACAGCCCAAAACATTTCTTTAAAATATGGAAGATAAACAACGCCAACTTTAATATTTTTATTCTCTGCTAGAGCTATACATACTGCAAACAAAGGTATTTTATGGGCATAATTATTTGTTCCATCTAAAGGGTCTACTACCCAAAGATATTTATCGTTAGTTTTTTTATGAAGTGTCTCCTCACTTAATATGTTATGGTGAGGAAAAGTATTTTTAATAGTTTTTGTTATTAATAGGTCAGCTTTCTTATCAGCGTCTGTTACTATCTCATGCTTTTTTTTAAAGTTAACTTTTCTTTTTTTGTCATACTCTTTTATTAAAAAATCTCCAGCTATTTTTGCTGATAGTTTTGCAACTTCTAATTCTTTTTTATAATTATTTTTCATATAAATATATTATAACAAAAGAATCGTATTTTGTACGATTCTTTTATAAATTCTAGAGTGTTAGTGTTAAATTAATTATTCTCTTTAATTAAATCTACTACTTTTTTATTTTCTAAATTACTTTTAATGTAATTAGCAAATTCTGGAGTTTTGATTTGAGTTTGTGCATCTGCATTATCTTTATAAACATTCATCATACGCTCTACCTCTTCCAAGATTTCTTTATCGGATACTTCTATTTTTTCTGCATGTGATATTTCTCTTATAACAAGTGATATTTTTATTCTTTTTACTGCTTCTGGTGCAAATTCTAATTTTAAATCTGATTCTGTTTTATTTATACTTTTTAAATAATCTTCAAAGGGTACGCCTTGTTTTGCAACATTATCTTCTAGCTCATGAACCATGCGATGTACTTCTTCATTGATTAATATTTCTGGAACATCACTAAACTTGCTATTGTCTACTATTTTATTTAAAACATCCATTTCCCATTTTACTTCATTTTTTCTTGTTACCTCTGCTTGTAGATTTTCTTTAATTAGTCTTGTTAATTCTTCTAAAGATTTTTGTCCTAAGGTTTTTGCAAAATCATCATCAAGTTTTGGTGGCTGTATTTCAAAAACATCTTTAACCTTTACTTTAAAATGAACCTTAGCTCCAGCGAGGTGTTTTTGATAATGCTCTTTAGGAAAATCTAAATCAAATTCTTTTTCATCATCTTTTTTTACGCCAACTAATTGCTCATTAAACCCAGGTATGTAATGCTCTTCTCTTAAATAAACAACCATATCTTTTGCTTGACCACCCTCTACAGGAACATTGTCTTTTAGCATATCCATATCAATAACAACCTTATCTGTTTTTGTTGCAGTTTTATCAGTTAAAACTTCTTTACTTTGCATTTTAACAAGATTATTTAGAGCTTCGTTAACAGATTTTTCTTCTACTATAGCTTCTGATTTTTTTATATCTAATTTTTTATATTCTCCAAGAGTTGTGTCTGGAAGCAGTGCCGCAGTTGCTTTAAATACAAATGGATTATTAGATGCCATTTTTTCTACATCTATTTTTGGACTTCCAATTGTTTTTAAATTATTTTCTTTAACAACCTGTAAGTAGGTTTTTTTAACAATTTCTGAAGTCGCTTCTTCTAATATAGCATGTTCTCCAAAACGAGCTTTAACTATATCGTAAGGAGCTTTGCCAGGACGAAAACCCTCTATTTTACTTTGAGAAGCTAAGCGCTCTGAAGCGCGCTCTAAATAAGGTTTTAATTCTTCTTCTGATAGCTCAATAGTTATTTCTACTTGGCTTTTTGGTAGGTTTTTTATATCAGTTTTCATAAAAAAAGTTATTTAATAATTGTTTGCACTATAACATTTTTAGTTAAATTAGTCAACCCCGCACATAATTTTTGTTATTTTTATTTTTTTAAAAAAAATTAAATATTGATTAAAAACATACCCTATGGGTATACAAAACTTATGTGCGGTGTCAAGAATTGACATTTTAACCATTTTTATTAATGTATGATTAATTGTTAAGGGAGGTAGTTATGAGTGGATCAACTCCCTCAGAATTAGTTTCTTATAGAAGTAATGTATTAACATCAACATCTAAGAAAGAAGAATTAGTTCTTAAAAAACTTAATTCTGTTAAAGCTTCTGTAACAACAGAAAAGCTAAAAATCAAAGTTTTAGGGTTTGGGGTTTTAGCTGGCTTACTTGCCGTAATTCTTTCTTTTAGTCTTGGGGGTATTGGAGTTGTGTTTGGTGTGATATTTATTATTACATGTATTTGTTCCTGTGTATTCCTCGGTTCTTTTTATAGTGAAGAATATACTCCTAAAAAGAACCAAATGAGTTACTGGTTAAGGTTTAAACAGCGATACGCCGAGGAGCTGGGGGAATTTTTGAGTTTAGAGGAGGAGATGAGAATAGAGATTAGTAATAGTAGATTACTATCAGAAAGAGAATCAGCAAAAGCTAGAATGTTTATTGCTCAAAGCAATGCAGAGTCTCAACAAAAACTTGCTGAGCTTAAGGCAAGACAAGTGTTTTTATTAGAAACTACTGTGGGTAAAGAGCCGGATTAATCATTTACTCACTAGTCACAAACTGCTCTAAACAGCAGTTTTTTAATATAAAAATACAACCTAGGTTTATAGGTTGTATTTTTTGTAATTCTATTTTATTAGTGATGTAGAGGTGCTATAAAGCCATAAATGCAACTATAAGAAGTGCAATAATGTTTAAAATCTTAATCATTGGATTTATTGCAGGTCCAGCAGTATCTTTGTATGGATCTCCAACAGTATCACCTGTTACAGCTGCACTATGAGCAAAAGATCCTTTACCACCATAATGTCCTGATTCTATATATTTTTTTGCATTATCCCATGCTCCACCACCTGAAGTCATGGAAATAGCAATAAATACACCAGTTAATATAGAGCCGATTAATAAACCACCAAGAGCATCCTCTCCTAATAATAGCCATAATAATATTGGTGTTACAACCGTTATAACAACAGGCAAAATCATATTACGAAGTGCCGCACTTGTTACGATATCAACTGATTTTGCATAATCTGGCTTATTTGTGCCTTCCATAATTCCCGGTATTTCTCTAAATTGTCTGCGAACTTCTTCTACGACGCTGCTTGCAGTTTTACCAACTGACTCCATTGCTAAAGCACTAAAAATATATGGAAGAAGTCCACCTATAAATAAACCAATAATAACATCTGGTTCACTAAGAGAGAATGAAAAATCTTTTCCAGCCTTTGCTAAGTCTTGAGTATAGGTTGCAAATAATACTAATGCTGCTAATCCAGCAGAAGCAATTGCATAACCTTTTGTTACAGCTTTTGTAGTATTACCTACAGAGTCTAATGGGTCTGTTACATCACGAACTTCTTGAGATAGCTCTGCCATTTCTGCAATACCACCAGCATTGTCAGTAATTGGTCCATAAGCATCTATAGTTACAATAATACCAGTTAAAGAAAGCATACTCATTGCAGCAATAGCGATTCCATATAAACCAGCTAAAGTATATGCCCCCCAAATAGCCGCAGCAATAACTAATACTGGTAGAACTGTTGATTTCATACCAACAGCTAATCCAGCAATAACATTTGTTCCATGTCCAGACTCACTTGCTTTAGCGATATCTTTAACAGGTTTAAATTTATCTGATGTGTAATATTCTGTGATTATAACCATTGCTGTTGTTACCACAAGTCCAATTAATGATGCAAAATAAAAATTTAATGGTTTTGGTTGATCGCTAAATAGCCACATTGTAATTGGATAAAATAATATTGCAGCAATAACTTCTGCAGCAATAAGTCCTTTATATAATGCACCCATGATATTTTGATTTTTTGAAAGACGAATAAATAATGTAGAGAATAATGAAGCGACAATTGCTGCTGCGCCAATAGCAAGTGGGTAAAGTGTTGCATTATGATTTGCACCAAATGCAAGTGTTCCTAAAAGCATTGTTGCTACTGCGGTAACTGCATAAGTTTCGAATAAGTCTGCAGCCATACCTGCACAGTCTCCAACATTGTCACCAACGTTATCAGCTATAACGGCAGGATTACGAGGATCATCTTCTGGAATTCCTTTTTCTACTTTTCCAACTAAGTCAGCTCCTACATCGGCAGCTTTGGTAAATATACCACCACCTAATCTTGCAAAAACAGAGATTAAGCTACCACCAAAAGATAAGCCAATTAAATAATCTAGCTGACCACCAGTTATAGCATATAGACCTGCAACACCAAGAAGTCCAAGCCCTACTACTAATAATCCTGTTACACTGCCACCCTTAACCGCAACATCCATAGCTTCTTTAAGTCCTTTTTTTGCAGCTTCTGCAGTTCTAACATTTGCTCTTACAGAAATACTCATACCAACATATCCTGCAATAGCAGAGAATATAGCACCAACAGCAAAGCCGATTGCTATATTAAAATTTTTAAATAATATTGCTAATAAAGCAAAAATAATTACACCTATTATAGCAATGGTTTTATATTGTCTATTTAAATAAGCGCTTGCTCCTTCTTGGATTGCTTTTGCAATACCAAGCATTTTACCTTCCCCTGCAGGAAGTTTTACTATGGCAGCAGCAAGGTATGCTCCATATAAGATTGCCGCTAAACCGGCTAATGATGCAACTAGTTGTATCATAGTTATTTTTATTAGTTAATTAGCTTGATTTAGTTTAATTATAAAAAACTAAATCATTATTAGTTGCTTACTATAGTATAATTTTTAAGTCATTTTGTCAACTAATTTTTATGTATATATACTATTATTATATAATTTGCTAAAAACCCATTTTTTTGTTATGATTTTACTAATTATATGTTAGTTAAAGTAAAGAGAATATTAGTAAAAATTACACTTTTTTTGTTAAAAGGTTTGGCTAAATTAAAAAAGCCCCTTATTTTTTTATTAAAAATTTTAAAACCACCTATAGAACTTATTGGCAAGATATTATTTAATATATTGTTACCTATTTATAAAACTTATGTTTTTTTAAAAAGATCTATAGTAAGGTTTTTATTTCCATCAAAAGATTTAAGAAGCATTGTTACTAATAAATATATAGTTCATGCGGCTGTTGTTGTGATTGCAGTAGCGACAGCAACTCAAAGCATTTATGCATATAGTAATGCTCTAGGTGATTATGGTAAAAAAAGTATTTTATATAAATTAAGTAATCCAGTAGATGAAGATGAGATGGTAGAAGGTATCCCTATACACTCTGATATAGAAGGTCCTGAAGGGCAGACTGTAGCTACTGAAATAACCTTTACATCTGATTTTAAAATAGAATCAAATAATACGGCTGGGTATATAGGCTCTAATTATGCACCTACTCTAGAAACAGAAAGAACAAGAACTAATATAGAGTATTATATTGTTCAAACTGGAGATACCTTAGGTGGTATTTCAGAAAAATTTGGACTTTCTTTAACAACATTATTATGGGCAAATAATTTAACAGAGCGTTCGTATATAAGACCTGGTGATAAATTAACAATATTACCTGTTTCCGGAATATCTCATACTGTGGCAAAAGGAGAAACACTTAGCTCTATAGCAAAAAAATATAAAGTAGAAGCTTCTGAGATTATAGAGTTTAATAAATTAGCAGACTCTTCTAATATTAGCGTTGGACAAGTTCTTGTTGTACCAGGTGGTAAAAAAGAGGTGTATGTAGCTCCATCACAAACATATTCTTCAGGATATACAAGTAAAACATATACATCTTCTGGTACATTGTTATGGCCAGCACCAACAAGAAGAATAACACAATACTTTAGTTGGAATCATCCAGCAGTTGATGTTGGCATTCCTGTTGGATCAAGATTAGTCGCTGCAGAATCAGGAACGGTTATTTATGCTGGTTGGGGCACTGGTTATGGTAATGAAGTATTAATTGATCATGGTAGTGGTTTCAAAACTCGTTATGCTCATGGTAGTAGAATCCTAGTTAAAGTTGGTGACACTGTAGATAGAGGACAGTTGGTTATGTTATCTGGAAATACAGGATGGTCTACTGGTCCACATTTGCATTTTGAAGTATATGTTAATGGAGTTCGTAGAAACCCATTATTATATACAAAATAATTCATAAAATTATTAATTTTAATCTTGACTTATACGTTAAATTATGATAACATTTGTTTAGACATGGCCATGTCGCCAAGTGGTAAGGCAGGAGTCTGCAAAACTCCTATCGGCAGTTCGATTCTGCCCGTGGCCTATTTAGCTAGTGTTCAAAAATAGATTTTATTTAAAATTATTATTTTTGGCTAAATTTTGTTTTAAATTATTGTCCCTAGCTTAAGTTAAAGAAAATAATTTATACACAAAATTTATTACAAAACTAATTAATTTTTAATTTTATAATCATTTTTTAATATTAGCTAATTTAAAAAACTAGCATTTATGCTAGTTTTTTAAATAGTCTACCCAGTTTGCCAAAGAGGTATTTTGAGAGTAAGATATTAATATATAATTACGAATATACTATGAAAAAATTAATTATTTTAGATGGGAATGCGCTTTTACATCGTGCTTTTCATGCAATAAGACCATTGACAGATCCCAAAGGTAGGCCTGTAAATGCTTTATATGGTTTTTCTAAAGTTTTGACTAAGATTATAGCTGATTCTAAACCAGAATATATAGCTGTTTGTTGGGATAGAAGAGAAAAAACATTTCGCCATGAAGCCTATAAAAATTATAAAGCTACTAGAAAAGCTCAACCACAAGATTTGTATGATCAAGTAGATATGATTAAAGAAATGTTAAATCTTTATAATATTCCCTCTTATGATAAAGTTGGTTATGAAGCGGATGATCTTTTAGGGACCATTGCCAATAAGATGAAGTCAAAAGTTGATAAAGTTTTAATTTTAACAGGAGACATGGATGCTTTGCAGTTGGTTGAGGATAAGGTTAATATAATTGCTTTTAAAAAAGGAGTAAGTGATGTTATTAGGTATGATGAGGCAGAAGTAAAAAGAAAATATGGGTTAGAGCCAAAGCAAATTATAGATCTCAAAGCACTGATGGGTGATGCTTCTGATAATATTAAAGGTGTTAAAGGTATTGGCGCAAAAGGAGCAGAAGCATTAATTAAAAAATTTGGTAGTGTAGAAAATCTTTATAAAAAATTAGAAGATTCTGATATTAAGGAAACTCAAAAAAAACTTTTATTAGCAGATAAGGAAAATGCATTTAAAAGCTTAGATTTAGTAGAAATAAGAAAAAATGTTCCCGGTAGCTATTCTTTATCTGATATGAAATTTGGTGATTATGATAAGGACAAGCTTAATGATTTTTTTGTAGAGTATGGTTTTCGTACGCTTACAACTAACAATGATTTTAAAAAAGTAGAACCGAATAACACACATTTAATAAAAGCTACAGATGTAAAAGAATTTATTAAAAATATAAAAGAAAAAGATGAATTAATTTTTTATATCCAAGAGGCAGAAGAAGGCCTATTTGGTAAAGATGTAAAAAACTTTTCTTGCCTTTCTGGTAAGATACATTTTGATTTTTATCCAAATAAAAATTTGAGCATAAAAGATGTAATGCAGTTAATGAAACCTATTTTTGAAAATAAAAATATTAAAAAAATTAGCCATGACTTTAAGGAACAAATGCATATTTTGAGTAATTTTAATATTAATTTAGAGGGTTTATATTTTGATACAATGTTAGCTGGCTATATTATTAATCCAGGTAAAAGACATTATGAAATTGATGAGATGATATTAGAATATTTAAAAAAGAAAAAAGACAAAGGTGTAATAGTAGATATTTTAAATTTAAAAGATGAGTTTACTAAAAAAATAAAAGAAGAAAAGCTGGAGAAGATATTTTTTGATATAGAAATGCCATTAATACCAATTTTATTTAATATGGAGCGTAATGGCATTAAACTAGATATTGATTTGTTAAAAAAAATGTCTAATGATTTTTCTAAAAGATTAAAAGAGATAGATAAGAAAATATATAAATTAGCAGATGAAGAATTTAATATTGACTCCCCTTCTCAATTGCAAGTCATTTTATATGAGAAGATGAAGTTAGAACCAGAGTCTGGCCGTATTAAACGTGGAAAGACGGGCTTATCAACTGCAGCTTCAGAATTAGAAAAACTAATTGGCACCAGTGATATTATTGAGTTAATAATGGAGCATCGTGAATTAGCAAAATTGATGAATACTTATATAGAAGCATTACCTAGGTTGGTTACTAAGGATGGTAGAGTGCACTCTACTTTTAATCAAACTGTTACTACAACAGGTAGATTGTCATCGTCTAATCCAAATATGCAGAATATCCCAATTCGTAGTGAAATGGGCAGAAAAATTAGACAAGCATTTGTTGCAGATAGGGGTAATGTTTTAGTTTCTTTAGATTATTCTCAATTTGAGCTTAGACTAGCAAGTGTTATTGCTGGAGAAGGTCATATGATAGAAGCCTTTAATAAAGGCATAGATATTCATGCAAAAATTGCTTCTGAAGTTTTTGATATTCCTCTGGATAAGGTTACTAAAGAAGATAGGTATAAAGCTAAGGCTGTTAATTTTGGTGTATTGTATGGTATGGGTGCACTTGGATTGGCCCGTGCAACTAAAATGAGTAGGAATGAAGCAGAAAATTTTTTAGAAAAATATTATGCTAAGCACCCCAAAATAGTAGAATATATGGAAGTTACAAAAGCATTGGCTCATAAACGTGGCTATGTAGAGACATTGTTTGGTAGAAGACGTTATTTACCAGAATTAAAATCATATATGCCACAGCTTCGTGCTACTGGAGAAAGAATGGCTATTAATATGCCAATACAAGGAACACAAGCTGATTTGATCAAAATGGCAATGATAAATGTTTATAATAAGGTATGTAATAATAATGTTCGCATGCTTTTACAGGTCCATGATGAATTAGTATTTGAAATGCCAGAGCAAGGATCTGATGAGATAATTGAAAAAATTAAAGATTTAATGGAAAATGTATATAAATTAAAAGTTCCATTAGAAGTTCATATTAGTGTTGATAAAAGGTGGAGATAGTTATGATTACATTTGTTTATGGCGCTGATAGTTTCAGTGCTAAAGAAAAAATTAAAGAATTAAGAGTAGAGTTTATTAAAAAAAATAGCACTACTCATATTACCACTACTGATATCATTGGTAGTGATTTTAATCTAGCTGATTTTAGAAATAAAGTTTTGTCTTCAGGATTTTTTAGTGAAAATAAAATGATAGTTGTTAAAGACTTGTTATTAAATAAGGATATTGATAAAGATGGTATAATAGATATTTTAAAGAAAGTAGGAAGTGATACTACGTTAATATTTTGGGAAAGTCAAGAACCTAAAAAGAATTGTAAGTTGTTTAAATTTTTAGAAAAACAAAAAACTATTTTTAAATTTAATCCCCTATCTAATAATGAATTACAGTCTTGGATTAGGGAGCATGTAAAAAAATATGGGTGTGATATAGATAATCGTGCTCTATTATATATTATAGAAGTTTTAGGATTTGATTTATGGAAAATAGAGTTAGAACTAAATAAACTTTGTTTAAATACAGATAGTGATAAAAAGGTTACAGAAGTTCAGGCTAAAAAAATGTTAGTAAAATCTGCAGAAGAAAATATTTTTAAATTTATAGATGCCTTATCTACTAAAAATAAAAAACTAGCATTAAAATTATTAAAAGATGAGTTAGATAGTGGTGCACATGAGCTTTTAATTTTAGGTGCAATCTCTAGACAAATTGGGATACTGATTCAAACTAAACAGATATTATTATTTAATAGAATTGATAAAGCAACTCTGGCCAATGATTTAGATATACATCCTTTTGTAGCTCAAAAATCATTAGCTCAGGTAAATAATTTTCATATTAATGAGTTAAAAAATATCTACCGTAATTTATTAGCAATAGATATGTCTATAAAAACATCAGGTACTTCAGCACGAGTATTATTTGATAGGATGATTAGTAAGTTATAGATGAAGAAGTAGAAAGCATGAATTAAGAAAATAAAAAAGAGTGAATAATCACTCTTTTTTATTTTTTAAATTTTATTCAACTTTCTTTTCAATCTTTTCTGCTACTTTTTTTACTTCTTTTTTAACCTCAGATTTACCTGCATTATTTACTTTTTTTGCTAAACGAGATTTTAGACGAGCTACTTTGTTTTTTGTAAAATATCCTGACTTTGCAATTTTATCTAATTTTTTACCAGTTGCTTTTAAAAGTTCTTGTGCTTTAGCATCCCCTGCTTTTATAGCTTTTACAGTTTGCTTTCTTAAGTCTTTAAATTCAACTTTACTTTTTAGATTTTTTGCTGCACGTTTTTTTGATTGTCTTAATGCCTTTTTAGCATTTTTAAGATTTGGCATAATTGTATATTAATTTTTTGTTTTGAGCGTGTGTACTATTCTAAATTAGGTTTATCAATCAATAAAGGATCCATTTGCTTATCTTCCTTATTAAGTTTAGCAACGTCCTTATCTATCTTACCTAGCTCTTTATAGGCTGTGTTATAAGAGTTAACTGTTGTACCTAGGTTATTTCCTAATTTCTTCATGTACTCCTCGTATTGTATCAGATGTTTACCCAGTTTGTCAACCCCTAAAAGTATATCTTTGACCGATTCTTCTATCTTTAAAGCTTTTAAGCCCTGTATAACTGTTTGTAAATAGGCAAAGAAGCTAGTTGGAGATACTATCATGACTCGCTTAGCAAAAGCATAGTTAATTAAATCTTCTGAGTTTACATTTGTAGATCCTACTTTATATACTAATAGATTATAAAAAACACCTTCCGCTGGTATAAACATAAAAGCAAAATCAGTAGTATTCTCCTGAGGTCTAATGTATTTACTAGTTTCATCAATTCTTAATTTTATATCTCTTTTAAATTCTTTTTCTAGCTTATCCCTTCTTTCTGCATCAGATTCTTCCATTATCATATTATATTTTTCTAAAGAGAATTTTGCATCTATTGGTACAATCTTATCTTTTATAAATACTGCAGCATCTACTATCTCTCCATCCTTAAACTTATACTGCATCTTATAAGAGTTTGGAGGTAGTATATTAGATAAGAGTGTTTCTAAAAAATATTCTCCTAATATACCCCGTTGTTTTGGATTTTTTAATATATTTTCTAAACTTTGTAATTGAGAAGCAAAGTTAACAACTTGCTTATTTGTTGCATCAATACCTGTAAGCTTTTCTGTCACCTGCTGTACTATTCTATTACTCTCCCCTGCTTGTTTTTGTATGAATTCCAAATTCTTATTCATTGAACCTCTCATTTCATCTCTGATATTTTTAATCTCATCTTGTAATCCTTTTAATAAATCATCTTGAGAGGTATCTTTTACATTTTTTTTAGAAAAAAATAAAAAAGTAGCTATACCTATTATTATAATTATTGCTAAAAGTAGTATAATTAATATGTCCATAAAAAAATATTATTAATATATGTATATTACACTTTTTAATAAAGTTTTACAATATTATATAAGTATAGAATTTAAATAATTAGCTAAAAAACATTTATTATTTATAGCTTACATTATTTTACGACGCATAAAGCATAGTAAATAAAGAGAATAATTAAAAAACCGGATATATTTTACGACGCTTATGTTATTATGACATGCTATAGTTCTGAATATTTATTGTAGGTAGGTTTTTTATATAAAATTATAATTAAATAAGATTTCATAATGGTAGTGTTTCATGTGAAACAAATATCTAGATGATTTACTTATCCAGTGTTTCATGTGAAACAAATAATAATATAAGTAGTCTTGATATATTATAAGTCTTGCTATATAATAATAAAGAATTTATAGAAATACCTTTTGTTTTTAATATTAAAAAACATAGCTATTTATTATTACCCATGCTTCCGTAGTTAAATGGATATAACAAGAGACTCCTAAGCTCTAATTATAGGTTCGATTCCTATCGGAGGCATTGGTAATTATAAATAAGTGTATGGGTTATGTTTTTTTAATTATAGTAAAGATATTTTTATTAAATATTAAGTAAGCATTTTTAAATTTGTAGAATATACAAAATGATTGTTTCACATGAAACAATCATTTTTGTTATCAACATATTATCAACAATTTTTAATTAGTAAAAATAATCTAATTTTAAACAAATTTATTCTTTTTTGTAATTAGTTATACACAGTTTTAAATATTATTAGTTTGAAGACATCTTGTTTCATGTGAAACAAATTTAAGTAGCATTATAATATATAGTTTTATTATTGTGAATATTATTATATAGAATAGTTATGTTATGTTTGGTTTTTATATAATAAAATATTTAACTCGCATCAAATATATATAAATGCGTCGTAAAATATTATTTTAATATACTCTCTATTTTTTATTATATTTATTTACTTTATTTAAATGATTATTTTTTTAATAGTTTTATATAGAAATATATAGATTTTTAGCCTTTTTTATTATATTTTCTATTTTTAATAGTATTTTACTATATATATGTGGATAACTTGGATCTATAGAAATTATTTAAAAATATTTTATTTCTTATTTTTTATAATATATTTTTTAAAAAATATTCTAAAAGTCAATGATGCCCTTGACTTTTAGAATTATTTTTTAATAATTTTATCTATTAAAAATATTAAAAACTCTGTGGATATACCTGTGGATAAACATATGGATAAGTATCTAAAAGTTTAGACTGTTCTTGACTTTGTTCTCATGTGTATAATTTTTACTATTTTTTATTTTTAAAATTAGCTAAATTAAGCTAAGCCTATAAGGGCTTTATCTTTGACTATTATGTTATATTTATATATAATAAATACTAGAAAGAAGAGGGTGTTAAATAACTCTAATTAGTATTTATATATACTAATTAGAGTTATGCACTCTTATTTTTTTACTCTTTTTTTCTGAAAGTCAAGGATGCCCTAGACTTTCAGAAAAATATGAAGTAAAGAAATGTTAAATAAAAATAATATACAGTTAGCGATAAGCATTTTATGCAGTTTAATAAAAACCAAAATTTACTTTCAGTAAACAGAAGACGTAAGCCTTTTATGGTTTTTGTTATATTTAATATTATTGCAATTGTTGCTTTAATAGGTTTAATTAAATTTGTCTTTACTCCGTTTATTGGTCAAGCTGCTACAGGTATCAATAAGGCTTTAAATTTTAGAGGTACTTTAAAAGACAGTGGAGGTACTAACGTTACAAACGGATCTTATAGTATTATCTTTAGGATTTATGATGCATCTACTGGTGGTAATTGTTTATATTCATCTGGTGGTACATGTGGAACCCCAACCGGTAAGAGTGTTTCAGTTTCTTCGGGTGTATTTAGTACATTGATTGGTGATACTGATAATGGAGATAATGCTTTAAGCCTAGATTTTAATAGCGATACTTACTGGTTAGGTGTAAAAGTAGATAGTGATGATGAGCTTATTCCAAGAGTAAGGATAGGTGCATCTGGTTATGCTTTTAACGCAGATTTGTTAGATGGATTAAATACTTCTAGTAATGGTGGAACAACCCCATTTATACCAAGTACTAATAGCTTTGGTAATTTAACAATGACTGGAGAATCAAGGGGTACGAATGTTTCTAGTTCGGTATTTTATCTAAATCCTACAACAGCAACATCAACAAATAGCTTATTAGGTTTAGCTGTTGGTGATAGTGAAAAATTTAAAATTGACGCAGGAGGTAATGTGTTTGCTAGTGGAACTATCTATTCTACTGGATCTGGAACATCAACTATTCAAGGAGGAGTAGATTTGCAAGGGGATGTTATTTTAGGTAATTCTTCATCTGATAATGTAGAATTTTTTGGAAGGGTATCTTCTGATGTATTGCCATCTGTAAATAATGTTTTTGACATTGGCGCTTATGCAAATGCTTGGAATAATATATATGCATCAGGAACTATTTATGTGAGCACAGATGTAGTAGTAAATGGTCAGTCTGTCTGTTTAGCTGATGGAACTAACTGTTCTGCTGTCTCAGGTGGATCTGGTATTGATTGGACTAATAATGGCACAGAGGTACGTCTTGCTACATCAACTCAAAACTTAACAATAGGAGCTTCTGGTAGTTTAGCAAAACTTACTGTCTTGGGTGATACTGATGAAAAACAATTAGTTATTAAAAATAATGCAACACAAAATGCAAATCCATTTGAATTACAAAATAGTTCAGGCGCACCAATAGCTTGGATCAATCCAACAGGAAACTTTGGTGTAAGTGGAACAATATATGGCAGTATCGCTACTACCACTTGGTATGGTAATGTTTCTACTTCAACCTTGGACGGTGTAGTAGT